>Ga0153954_1000093_pt1 | contig 78068 bp, 74 predicted proteins | sample TSFL038MetaG_FD_102277 | JGI IMG/M metagenome (GOLD analysis project Ga0153954, IMG submission 102277) | Attine ant fungus gardens microbial communities from Florida, USA - TSFL038 MetaG | ecosystem: Host-associated > Fungi > Mycelium > Unclassified | place: USA: Florida, Wekiwa Springs State...
CTCGCCTAGTGAGAAAGGCTTTGTCTTTTTCCAAGAAACTCGAAAATCATATCGGAGCCATCAAATATTTCATTTGTCACTACAATCGACACCTTACAGCACTACTTGTTTAGGACTACCCTTATATTTATATCTAAAAATCAGATTACTTGTGTGTGCGGCAGCAAGGATTTTTTTATTGTGCAATCGACCGCTTTGAATTAGATACATATAATGTTTCGGTAATAGGAGATAGATAATAATCCTCTGCGAAAAAACGTAAAATCCGCTTCAAGTCTTTTTTTTCTGCAGGTAAAACAAGTCGATCATTTTCGTCGACGCTAAGGTGTTGTTGCATGGTTTCGGCAACTGTTTTGATTTGATGAATTGGATAATTTAAAACTCCGGATTTCAAAATCTGACACACTTTTTTCCGCATGGTACTATCAAATAATTCCCTTAATTTTTCAATTTGTTGCATAGCAAAAGTATCATGGCATAAAAATGTCTGTAATTCTTCGGCGGTTGCTTCTCGAAAATAATCACTTAGGTCGAAAACTTTCTTTGCATTCCAAAAACTTTGAAACAGCAGCGAAGTTTGATTCAAAATTACTGCTAATTTCTTATTAATAGTAATCCCTGGTTTATCAATTTTAACATATGTATCTTTATGCCATAATAATGCTAGTTTGGAATTAGAAATAATCTGCCTTTGATCAAAATTTTGGAATAACAACTCTGTTGGAATATCACTCGTTGAGAATATTGCTTTGATTGAACTATATATTTCTTCATCAGGCTCTAGTAAGTCAATTGCTGAAGGATTTCGTGAAAGGTCATGCAAGTTATCTATATCATCAAAATTTTTTATTTCTAAAATTTCATCTTTTTCAGGTTGGTAACCTGCTTCAAAGTCGATTTTTGTGGTGTTATCAAGCAATTCTTGCCGTTGATTGCGAAATGTCTCTGTAAGATTGGATTGAACGTCCCTGGAAAGTCGCAAACGTAGTACCCTATTGCCGGGTCGATTAGTGAGGGCGAAAAAATTAAAAAAAGTTTGCATAATCTATTTTTCTAAATATAAGTAATTTGCAAGCTGTACAACTTGGAAGCTTTGCGTTGTCAATAAAGTTTTTTTTGTAATTAAAATGTAAGTGACATTGCTTGAATTTTTAACCTCATAGAAATGAAAGCCAAATATTCCTAATAAAGGGTTAAAATGAAAATGATTAGAATTCCAGAGCACTATCCCTAAAATTGCAAATATAAAAATTACGTTAAAAAGATCATATCTAATTGCACTACAGCCCATAAATGGTATCAGGTACGCAAGAAAAAAACCTAGAATCTCGGCGTCAGCATTGCGAATTTCTATTATCGGTAAAGGGATTACGGCGAGCTTTTTTTTAGCTAAGCAAATAATTCCAAGACATACAAAAAGAAGCAAGAGAGCCACACCCAAAAATATTAGAGCTTGTTCTATAGCCCTATGTCGATGATAAGAAAGGAAACTTAGCGTTAGCAGAATCGGTGAAAGCGACGTCGAAACAAAAATTAATTTTATTAACTTGGAAAACATGCGATATCCGTTTACTCAGAAAAACTGGCAGCGCAATACAATGATTTAATATTTTATATATATCTCACAAGCTAAAGAAAGTAAATGTTTTTTTCAGCAGCATCAGTTACCCAATGACTGTAGATACTCCAGGGCTTAAACTTAAAAAATGACTACCCTTGTGACAATTGTTTAAAAACACTCAGGATGGCAATCATTTTGCTTGATATATTAAAATGGACGACAACGAAATAGATTTTCATGAAAAAATTTCTGCATTTGCAACTGGCGTATCTAAAGATCTGATATTGCAAATTACAGATGCACTTTTACCTTTACCTTTGGCTCGAATCGTTTCAAACGGGTTTAAAGCAATCAAAGAAAGAAGGTACAACAAAGCCATAGAAGCAATATATGAGAGAACTAAAAATATAAACCCTGATAAAAATTATATTTCTTCAGAAGAGTTCTACGATATGTTTGCGCTAACTTTTAAAAAAATGCTACAGGCTAGGTCGCAAGAAAAAATTGAACTTTTTGCAAAAATCCTCTCGAATGAAATGTCAACATCTCGGATTAAAGACTATAATGTGGAACTCAAGGAGGTATTCATCAGAATAATTGCAGACCTCAGTCATTTAGAATTGGAATTGCTGCATGAAATGCATCAAGGAAAACATAACTCGAAAACACGCAGCGACATTTATTCCCCCGACTTAGAAAAAAACGCAGCACTTGATAGTTTGATAGGGAAAGGATTAATCTTTGAGGAAGTGCCTACCTCGCGTATTAAGTTTTCAGTATTAGGAGGGCTTTTGACACGCTATATTACTTCTTTTACTTAGGCGCAGCAGCAATGATAGCTGAGCACGCAATTCGTAAGAAGAGGATTGCAAAAAAAATTAACAGCCATTCAATCTACAACTTGAGCCTGTTTTTCGATGAGAAGTTGCGGACGGATAGACACTAACACGCGCTCTACGATTACGCGGTTTTGATTTCACAATTATCTCGATATCTTGACCCAGGGCATTAAGAAAATGCATTAACCGTTCAACTGAGTATCCTCTAAAACGGCCGTTTAAAAGCTCGGATAGCTTAGGTTGGGAGATACTGAGTATTTTGGCTGCTTGGGTTTGAGTCATTCTTTTTTTCTTAATGGCTTTAGCAATTTCAATAACGAGATTGGACTTAGTTTCCATTTCCTCATGGCCTCTGTATCCCAGCTGTGCGTAAATGCTTTCAGTGCCTATTTCCGACTCAGTCTCTTCCTCTACGTTATTTTTACGAATCGATTTTTTTTTCATATTTTCCTCTTCTTTGAAATCCAAGCCTCATACTCTTGTTCTGCCATCCTAAAGCGATTTTTAATTAAATCGATATCCTGTTTAGGAGTGGCGATCCCTGTCTTTGATTTCTTTTGGAACACATGCAGTATAGCTATGGCTTCTTTAAATTTTACTGTATAAACCGCTCGGTATGTTCCACCTTCATTATTCTCGACAATCTCTAAAACGGCAGCACTTCCAAATCCCCTAAATGGTTTTGCTTTATCGCTTTTTCCACCTTTCTGGGCCTGGTAAAGCGCATGGCCAATCTCATCCTTAACCCCTTCAGGTAAGGCAAGAAGATCGTCTTTAGTAGATGCAATCCAGATAATCGGTTTTAACATTTTTCTGTCTCTATATGCATTATCCCCTATATTAGGGATAATTTACAAGAAAAAAGCATCACTTCCTAGATCTAGAGAACACAGTTTTGGAGACATTTGGAATGCCGGAATATTGCCGGAGTTGCCACTTAACTTGGATGGAACTCAATTGCATATCGTCACCAAAATTTTCTAGAAGCAAAGGGACTGTCCGTGTAGAATTCTTCGATCTGGGTTGATTTAAGGTCATCTAAGGTACTGGTTGGAAGTATATTTGGAGGACTGAAAATCCTTGTGTCGCTGGTTCGATTCCAGTTCTGGCCACTCTTTCATCCCATTCTTAAGAGACTCTGAATGAATAAACTTCAAACCAGAGACATTTATGAAATTCACTTCCAACCATAGTATTTTCCGCAATTTTTCTGCAAATGACTGAACTTGCGCAAAGATCTTTAAAATTTTGCGATATCTTTGGTTAAACAGAAATCTGCCAAACCAGTAAATTTAAAAAAATATACGGATTTGAGACTGAAAACAATCCTTAGGCACGTTCCCCGTCCGTGGACGTCCGTAGCATTGCAACCAGCCAACGCAAACAAGTAGATGGTTACCATCTCATTGCCTTTATGGTTGATCCAGGATATACTTTTTGCTTGGTTCGCAATTCGAGACATTACAAGTAAAACGATACTAGAGATATGTCAGCTAATGAACACACGATAAATCAAAGTCAGATTCTACTTTATCAAACTGAAGACGGTCGCCAACGTATTGAGGTTCGACTTCAAGATGGATCGGTATGGTTGACTCAAAAACTGCTAGCTGAGCTTTTTGGAGTTGCTGTAAACACCATAAATTACCACATAAAAGAAATTTATAAAGGAGGAGAGCTTCAACCACAGGCAACTATTCGAAAATATCGAATAGTTCAAACGGAGGGGATCCGCCAGGTTTTTCGCGAGGTGGATTTTTATGATCTAAAAATGATTTTAGCTGTTGGTTATCGCGTGCGATCCCATAGAGGAATACAATTCCGCCAATGGGCGACTGAACGTTTACAAGAATATATTGTTAAAGGCTTTGCACTGGATGATGAACGTTTAAGTAAACCTGGAGGAATGGACTATTTTGATGAACTACTCGATCGTATTCGGACTATTCGTGCATCCGAGAAACGATTTTATCAAAAAATTCGGGATATTTACACTTTAAGCGCTGATTATGATTCTAAACATTCCCTGACACAAGAATTCTTTAAGACTGTGCAAAATAAGCTACTGTACGCTGTTACAGGTTTGACCGCTGCTGAAATTATTCATGTAAGAGCCAATGCTTCCTTGCCTAATATGGGATTAACAACTTGGGATGGAGTAAACAGAGGAAAAAGGTTAGCTAAAAGTGATGTTGAAGTTGCGAAAAATTATTTACATCATGAAGAAATTACAGCACTTTATCCTTTCACTTTGTTTTCTTTATAAAAGATAAAAATGGCTTTGACTCGTGTAGAAGACTGCGATCTGATGATCTATTCTTATTTGGGATCGCACGAACTCTGGACACTTAGAGCTGTTTCAAAGGCAATAAAAGCAACGGTTGAAAAAACAAAGCTCTATAAAAAGAACGCAAGTATGGCAACGCAGGCATGGAATATAAATTTCAAGTCAAGCCTCATGGGCACACTGCCAGCCCACCTTCATTCAAATGGAAAAAAACTTCGCATCTTGAATCGTACTGCGAATCACTTATGGAATGTTGATCTAAATACCACATTTCACACTCGGTTAATTCATTTAGAAAAAGTCAAGAGTTTGAAAAAAGTCCTTTGGAACGATACAGAAATAGCAATAGTAAGATCTGTTTTTCCTGAAACTCAAGATGAGGACTCCTACGACCCACCCACAGGCTATAGAACCACTATTTTTGATACGGAAAATGGGCGACGGCTGACTCATCTTGAAGATATCTCTTTGTTGCCTATTGGTTGGTATCATCGTCAACTTTTAATGGGCGAAAATAAGCAGGACCACCAGGCTATCACCCTTTTTGCCTGGAATGTTTGGAATGAAGAAACAAAGCCACTATCACAAATCTTTTCATGGGATCTACCTAACAATGGCTTTGAAACGGCTTGTCAAAATGGAAAGATCTATTGCTTAAAATATAAGGAAATACAGCCCTTTGCAAAATTGGACCTACAGCATCAATCTCTTCTTTCTCTCAACTATCAAATGGATTGTGTAGGATCAGAGTGTGTGAGTAACTTTGGACTGACTGATACAGGAAATATCTTTTTTTCTAAAGGTAGCTTATTTAATTTAGTTAATGGCGACACGTCAGACGTCATCTCCCGCATTGCTTTACCTATTATTCCTTCAAACATTAAATTTCAATCCCCTTTAATGTCTTGCTATCAAGGACATCAATTTTTAATCTATGATATTAGAAAATTTGATCGTCCTCTCTACAAACATCATTATGTAACACAGTGGGAGCAGTTCAAACAACATATCCTAAGCTTCCAGAGTATCGCAATGCCTGCTTTTTTCTTTTATAGCGATCCTTTTTATAGTGTTAAGATTCGAGAAATCGCCTTTCATAATCATTCTCTTTTTGTATGCAAAGAAGATGATTCCATTGATCATTTTGATTTAACCGCTGGTTCAACTTTTTTGAATACTCTGAAATTCTGGTAAGAGATAAGAGGGTGTTTACAAAGTCATAATGGCTTATATTTGGGATTATTTTTCCGCAGGTTGCATTCGCGCGATGGGGACCATCGATCATGGCAGATGCTGCCTTTGAACTTGCCTTGTGTAGCGCCCAAAATTGCACAGAAAATTTTTTTACTGATGAAGGAGCTTCTCCGCAAAATGGATATGACTGATTTTTCTCAATATGCTGTGAATTCAGGAATTACATTTTTTCAAAAAAACTGGACGACTGAGTATCATAGATTTTTTATTTAAACATTCTTTATTTCGAGGCAAAAAATGACCATTACTCCTGTGCCAAGTTGTAATCAAGAAATCTATTCTCATTTAAGGGGTCTCGAGCTGCTGAAGCTCAGAGTTGTCTCAAAGGCTACAAAAGATGAAGTGGAAAAAACAAAAACCTTTCAAAGATGCATATCTGTGATAAAACAGAGAATCTGGAGTATAAATTTCAAATCAACAATCTCTAACACACAGCCAGCCTGGCTTCATTCAAATGGAAAAAAACTTCGCATACTCAATTGTCATACGGATCTATTGTGGGTCATCGATCCAGATCATTCGTCACAAACACAATTAATTCATCTTGCAAAAGTCAATAATTGGAAAAAAGTTTTTTGGAATGCGACAAATTTAGCAGTTGCCAGCCCAGATTCTAAAGCAAAATATACAACAACTATTTTTGATACAGAAAGTGGAAAATGTTTATCTCAGCATAAGGATTCCACTTTATTTCCTATTGATTGGATGCATCAAAAACTTCTCATGCAAAAAAAAGATCAGAATGAAGATCAGGTGTCACTTCTTACCTGGGATTTTTTGAACGAGCTAACAGTTGCAACACAGCCTATCATTTCATTTAATAGCAAATTTGCCGCCGAAATAGCCTGCAAAAATGAGCAAATTTATTGCTTAAGCTACGATATAACACAACCATTTACTAAAATCGATCTGCAGACACAACGTCTTATCCCTCTAATAAATTTTTCGGAAAACAATCGTGAGGCAATAAAAAATTTTGGGGTGACCGATGCTGGTAATATTTTTTTTTCTAAAAACAGCTCTTTTGTTGTGCTGAATGGCGAGAATGCTCGAGTAATGACCCATATTGAGCTGCCTATCACCCCAAGTCATATTAAAATGCAATTTCCTTTTATGGCTTGCTCTCAAAAATCTCAATTCTTTGTCTATGATATCAGGACAGTTAAACATCCTATCTATCGGCAGGATTATTTGACGTGGAATAGGTGGCTTCGTGGTGCTTTAGACCTTGAAGATATAGTCATGTGTACGTTACTAGGCGGCGACCCTTATTCTGATCTTTGGGTGAGTGAAATGGCATTTCATAACCAGTCTCTTTTTGTATGCAAAGACAATTCTATCGAACAGTTTAATCTAGTGTCTGGCTCAACGACTTTTTTAAACAATATCAAGAGCATATTCTATCAAAAATGATAGCTATAGTTGGTCGCCTAATTCGTTGGCACGGTTGTATGCCGCTATAAAAGTTTCTATCAGTGCGCTACGAACCCCACTTTTTTCTAAAGCACGCAAGCCAGCAATTGTAATCCCTCCTGGGGAGCAGACTTTCCAACGCAATTCACATGGATGTTCTGGAGATTCGTAGAGCATCGTCATTGCTCCTCCTACCATTTGTTTAACCAGATCATATCCTAAATCAGAAGAAAAACCTAACGCAATAGCCGCATCCACCATAGATTCAATCAAGGTAAAGACCACCGCAGGACCTGAGCCTGTCAAGGCAGTCAAGGCATTAAATCCCTTTTCTGGTAGCCAACGTAGCATACCGAGCGGAGAGAAGAGTTCTTCTAAACGCGCTTTGTAAGGCAAAAGCTGTGGATCCTCTGCTAAGGCAACAATACCGTCACCGTAACGGACGGCCAAGTTGGGAGCCATGCGCAATAGAGTGCATTGAGGAAAAACTTTTTTTAATTGCTCTGTAGAAACCCCCGTCACAATACTGACGATTAAGCCACCTTCAAAGTCTTTAATCTCCTGAGTCAATGTTTCGAAATCTTGAGGTTTGACAGCAGGCAAGAGGGCATCACCGTAAAGGAGTTCTTCAAGAGGAGTGGAGGCCCTAGGCACTCCGATTGCTCGAGAAAGAGAATCAGCCCGTTCCTCAACTCTGTCATATAAGCTAATGTTTTTACCCGCTTCAGCTAAAGCCTGAGCTATAGCCGATCCCATTGCTCCGCATCCAATGATTCTAATTTGCATTTTTATACCGTTCGTTACTCTCTTGTATGCTTAAAAAATTTTAAGAAAAAATAAGATTTTTCATCTCTCTGAATTTTCCAGCAATAAAGAGACGTAAATTTTTTCTAAAAAGTTGGAAGGCTAAATGTTCAGGCGACTCAGGATAGTGGGCTAATGAAGGTGTCAGGATAACGCTTGGCGTTTTCCACAATGAGGAGCTTGATGCCGGAAGATTTTGTTGGGGCAGATCTAATAAAATGCCGCGAAACTTGCCCGTTTGAGCAATATCTTCTAAATCTTTGATATCAATAGAATCCCCCGCGCCAATGCCAATTAAGATCGATCCACTTTTCATCAATTCAAACTCGGCTTTCTTAAACACGATGTCATTTCTACCTCGTGTAGATAACGTAATGACACAAACATCGGCAGCTGGAAGCAGCGAATGAGTATGTTGAAAAGAAAAATTTTTTTGACAAAAAGGATGAAAAGAACGCTGTCTACGCACACCCCAGCATTTCATGCCGCAATTTCTTGCCAACCTCACTAAGGCTGTTCCCACGTCACCCAGGCCAAATTGGAGTAAAATCTTATCCTGCAAAGTCCAAAGATTTTCTTTTTCTGAAAGCTGAAAAAAAGGCTTAGGATCTTGAGCGATTTTAAAAAATTGCTTCGCAAAAGCAAGAATTGCTCCAAGGGCATACTCGGCCATTTGTGGCACGTTTTGTCCCTTGCTCAAGCTGATTAAAATATTTCCTCGTGTAAGAATCGATTCCATACAGATGCCATCCGTATCGCTGCTTGTGCAATGGATCCAACAGAGATGGTGCGCTTGCTTAAATTCTTCTTCTGAAAGAAGACTTCCATAAACAATTTCTACTTCATCCCACTGAGCGAGCGTTTCACAAGAAGTGAGAAGAAAATAATTGGGAAACTCTTGTTCGAGAGCACTTCTTTCTTCATGAGTGATCGGGGCTTTTAAATAGATTGCAGGCATATATTATACTGAAGGGCTTTGTCATTATGGCCATAATGACCTAGAATTCCCCTATTCTGTTAGAATTTTTGCGTACGCAGACTCATCTCAGTCGCCCTAAGGAGGCCCAGGAGTGCGAGCTTAGCAACGGCTCGGCCTCCAATCTATAAGAAGTTTTCATTGACGTCCACCCCCTCTGTAAGTTATATTCATGACCCTAAATCTGAATATTTGTTTTTGGAAAAAAAATGGCAAATTACGCAATTATTAAATCAGGAAGCAAGCAATATAGAGTCTCCTCAGGGGATGTGATCGATGTGGAGCTTCTAGAGGGCGAAAAAGGCAGCAAAATCCAATTAAAGGATGTTCTTTTCCGCATGAATGAACAAGGAGCCAAAACAGGCGCTCCTTTTGTTTCAGGTGCTATTGTCCACGCTGAAGTCGTCGATCAAGTAAGGGGACCAAAAGTTATTGCTTACAAATATAAACGGCGTCAGCGCAGCACCCGTCGCAAGGTTGGGCATCGCCAAAATTATACGCGCATCAAAATCACTGAGGTATAGGACATGGCACATAAGAAAGGTCAGGGGTCGACAAGAAACGGAAGAGACTCTGAAAGTAAACGGCTGGGAGTCAAAGTAGGCGCTGGACAATTCGTGACAGCAGGTAGTATCCTGGTCCGCCAGCGAGGCACAAGATGGCATCCAGCGAAAAATGTCAAACGTGGAAATGATGATACGCTTTTTGCACTTGTTGATGGCGTCGTCTCCTTCCGTAAATCGAACAAAACATTCGTTTCTGTCCAACCTGCTTAATTTTTTTAATGAATACTAGCCTGTGCGCTTCTCCTCCCTAATTGACCAATTGGGTATAGGAAGGTGTGCGGGCATATTTTTTGATAGAGTGTATTTTTATGTTTACAGATCGAGTAACCCTAGAACTTTGCGCTGGTAAAGGTGGCAATGGTGTGGTTGCCTGGAGACGTGAAAAATTTATTCCTAAAGGTGGCCCTTTTGGAGGAGATGGAGGCAATGGGGGATCGATTATCCTAGAATCCGACCCACAAGTGTTTTCTCTGGAAGCCTATCGCAACCGTCGAATGCTCAAAGCGGCGAATGGCGGGCAGGGAGGAACGAATAATCGTAAAGGAAAGAATGGAGAAAACCTTCTCCTCAAAATTCCTTGCGGTACTCTCATCAAAGAAGTTGGAACTGGAGAGATTCTTTTTGATGTTACAGAAGCTAACACCCGAATTGAGATTTGCAAAGGTGGCGTAGGTGGTAAAGGAAATAGCCGCTTCAAGACTCCTACCAACCGGGCACCCAACATCTGTACACCCGGCAAGTACGGACGAACCATAGAAATTGAGTTTGAATTGAAGCTCATTGCTGATGTGGGTCTGGTGGGTTTTCCTAATGCAGGCAAATCGACACTCTTATCTCAGCTCTCTCATGTGGCAGTCAAAATCGCTCCCTATCCTTTTACTACTCTACGTCCCAACTTAGGCTATGTGATCGACCCACAAGGTGAACGGATTTTGATTGCTGATATCCCAGGAATTATCGCTGGAGCTCATCAAAATAAAGGTTTAGGGCTAGAATTTCTGCGTCACATCGAACGCACCCATGTATTGTTGTTTGTTCTTGATGCCTCTGGCTTTGAGGGCAGAGACCCAGTAGAAGATTTTTCAGTTTTGCGTCGTGAAATTGCTCTTTATAATCCTGAACTTTTAGAAAAACCTTTTACAGTCCTTTTGAATAAAGTGGACGTTGAAGGCTCGGAGCAAGTGGTTCGGAATTTTAAAGAGATGCATCCAGCGCTTGAAACTTTTGAAGTGTCTGCATTGTCCGGTCAGGGACTCACCGGAATGATGGGCCTTTTAAAACGCAAGCTCAGCAAATAAATCAAACCTGAAAAGAGTGCAATTGTGGCACCTGCCGGCCAATCGAGCCGATAGGCGATTGCTAGTCCCCCTATTGAAAACGCAATATTCAAGAGCACAGCAATCAGCATCATTCGAGAGAGTCGAAAAGTAAAGGTGCCAGCAATTGAGGCGGGCAATGCCAGCATGCTGAGCACGAGAATGATCCCCACGATGTAAATCAATAAGACCACAGAAAGGGCAATCAATACCAACAACAGCAAGTAGAGAGAACCCACTGGGATTCCTTGAAGTTGCGCCTGTTTTTCATCAAAACAAAGTGCTAAAAACCGTTTATGATAGATGACCACTGTGACAATAATGATCAGATCTAAAATCCCTAATAAATAGAGATCCCATGAACTCACCCAAAGCACATTACCTAACAAAAAGTTCATCAACTCCACATTAAAACCGGGAACTTGCGAAACAAATACCACACCAATGGCCATCCCTACAGACCAGATCATGGCAATAATGGCGTCTTCTCTCTCGCGATAATAAAGATGAACCCAGCCAATGATTAAAGCAGAAAGAACACCCGCTACCAAAGCCCCATAGAAAGGCAAGAGCCAATTGAGTTCAAAATGTCGTTGCAGCCATAAGGCAGCCCCAAGGCCACTGAGGACCGAGTGAGCTATGCTCCCACTAATAGAGACAATACGCTTCACGACAACATAAGAGCCAATGATTCCACTGGCAAAAGAGGCACCTATAGCAGCGAGCACTGCCATTTGTAGGACGGGTGAAGCTAAAAATGCTTGGATAAAACTCATGTTTTTCTTGTTTTTAAAGGAGCATGATAAAGACCTAATGCGAAATGTTCACATACTTTTTCAGGCGACATGTGAATCAAATTTTTTTGAATACAAAATAGGCTATCGACATGTTCAACTGCACTATTTAAATCGTGCGTCACCATGACAATGGTCTTCTCTCCTTTCAAAGAGCTCAATAATTTATAGATTTCTGTTTGTGCTGCATAATCAACGCTAGCTGTAGGCTCATCTAGTAGCAATAAAGAAGGGGAACTGGCTAGAGCGCGGGCAATCAATACTCTTTGTGCCTGCCCACCCGAGAGAGTCGCAAAAGGCACTTTTAAATAACGGCGCATTCCCACCCTTTCTAGAGACTCTTCAATCACTTTGTGATCCTCTTTTGCAAAGCGACCGCTCCATGAAAGGTGCGCTAATCTTCCACCTAAAACCACTTCTTCCACAGAAATGGGGAAATGGCGGTCAAAATGGAAATTTTGTGGCACCCAACCGACCTTATCTCTAGCTTGCTGAGGAGGGAGATCAAAAATTCTAATACGCCCTTTGTTGGGCTTCAAAAATCCCATAAGCAAAGAAAGTAGGGTGCTTTTACCTCCTCCATTAGGTCCAAAAATGCCGATGAAGTGGCCTTTTTTTACGCAAAAGTTGATGTCATCTAAGACATAGACACCATTATAGGCAAAACTTAAATGTTCAACTTCAATAACGTTCATGAGGAGGCAAATAGGTTAGCAAGGGTCCGCAAGTTTTCAATCACATTTTCCTCGTAAGGATCGACGAAACAAGTAGCAGCTTTTAATTCCTTTGCAATCCGTTTTCCGCCGCGAGGATTATGCTGTTTTTGTAAAAAGACCATTTTAATTTCACACCCTTTAGCCTTTTGAATTAGATCCGTCAAATGGCGCGGAGTCGGCTCCCTGCCTTCCATTTCAATCGAAATTTGTTCAAGATTATAGTCACGACAAAAATAACCAAAAGCTGGATGAGAGACCAAAATGTGCCTTTGTGGAGACCTTGCAAGTAAGGTAGCGCACTCCTGATCGAGAAGATCAAGCTCCTGCTCGAGCTGTCCAAGATTGTGTGCAAAGATTTTCATGTGCTCAGGATCATGCTCGCTCAAGACTTGTGCGATTTGCGCAGCTTGCTTTTTTAATAGCTTTGGACTCAGCCAAATATGTGGATCATGTGCATCTTTTGCATTGCAGCAGCCGCACCCTGTTTGGATGAGCTCTATCCCTACTCGCTGGTCAATGATTCGAGTATTTTTCTCCAGGGAAGGAATCATGCGTGTTTCAAAACTTTCGCCCAATCGGAACCAAATTTTTCCTTTTTGTGCTGTCACCACTTGCTTGGGTGTGGGTTCATAGGTGTGAGAGTTAGCGCCAGGAGGAACAATCACACTGATAGTGACATAGTCTCCCCCAATTCTTTCGACAAGAAATTTTTGAGGAACAATACTGACGAGCACATGAGAATTGGCTTCGGCAAATCCCCCAAAAAGCAGCAAAACAAGAAAAAGTACACGCATTTTATCTAACCAGTTTAAGGTTTCATTCCTTTTCAAGAAAGCTTTGTTTTGTAAACCTGGGTTATACGAAAAACGCTGTCCACATTCTTGTTGAAAACACTCGTCTTTTTTCGTGCCATCTGGGTTTTAAAAATCAACTATTGCCAAATTTGTATACACGCTCTAAGCTTTTTGTCATTCCTTCGGAGGAGTGTCCGAGCGGCCGAAGGAGCACGCTTGGAAAGCGTGTATACGCTAATCACGTATCGTGGGTTCGAATCCCACCTCCTCCGATCAACAAGCCTATAACGAGTGGTTCGTTATAGGCTTTTTTGTTGATCGGAGAAGAGACTAGAGCAGGCTTGAAGAAATTGGTTTTAAAATACATAACACCTGTTACTTCGGTAACCTGCCCTAACCCTTTTCACCTACTCTAATGATTGGATTTATAGTCAATCCTAACGAACTCATAGACGCAGCTTGGTTTGATAAAAATCATTTGTCTCAATTACCTCCTCCGTTAAGTCTTTCACATATGTTAATTGATACATATTTGGGCATGTAAAAATATCATAAGCCAGCTAAAATGATTTTAGGAACCTATCTTAAAACCTCATTTTGGTGCTTTGACAGATCTTTTTACTCCTTTTAATTCACTTGCCTGGGCTATATTCTCTGACATTGCCTAGGTAAGTAAATGATAAAGAAACTGAAAATCTCCATCAAATCATCCGAAAGCAGGTTTTAAGATAGTTTCTAAGAATATGTCTATAAACTCATAAAGAGAGGAGAGTACATATGGAAGAATGCTGTTCAAGCAAAGGTTGCTCAAGCAGTTCAAGTTGCAGCTCGAGCCACGAAGGCTGCTGCTCAACACATGAGTGTAGCTGTCCATGCCATGCACAACATAAAGACGCAGAGGCTCATGATGCGTTTACACAATTTCTTTTGGAAGTGGCTGATGAAGCGTGGACAGAAGTTTTAAAAGACAAAATCAAAGAGCACATCCTCTCCACACAAAACGATCGCATGACAGAACTTGCAAAAATCGTCTCTGAAGGTAACAACACGCGTTGGAAAAACAAAATGGAAAAGAAAGCAGGCTGCGCTGAATTCAAAGAAAAACTTTGTAATTTTTTCGGCCGCGGTAAGAAATAATTTTTAGTCTACGGAGAGTTTCTCTTCTTTGAAGCTCTCCCTCTTTTGGTGGCCATACTCAAAGTCCACCTTGTCGTTATGGCTCGTCATGCCGCCTGCCTGTGAATCATAAGCCTTTGTAAGCCTTTTCTTCTTTAAAATATTTTTTTTATTCTTTTTTTACTTGTATTTATGAATCGCTTTTTTTTCGAAAAGGGAGAAAAAAAGCCATTTAATACACCCCTTTGTAGAACAAAATCAAGGAAATGGTGTAAAATATTTACCGCCATGTTGAACATTATCTTTCATTATCTGGTCTATGTAGATGAATTCTTTTGGGGATATTGTGCTTTTATCCTCATCATGGTGCTCGGCGTGTTTCTCTCTATGAAGGCGGGTTTTTTTCAAATCCGAGCCCTACCGCACATCTGCAAAACTTTTTTTCATTTTTTGAAATCCAGTCACACTGCTGAAAGAGGTGTGCATCCCCTAAAGGCTTTTTTCGCCTCTACAGGAGGAATGATTGGTATCGGCAATGTGGTGGGCATTGTGACAGCCGTACAGGTTGGAGGCCCTGGAGCTCTTTTCTGGGTCTGGATCGCCGGTATCATTGGTGCGATCGTTAAATATTGCGAAATTTACCTGGGATTTAAATTCCGCGTCGAAAACCATGAAGGGGGCTACGATGGCGGACCCATGTATTTTCTCAAAAAAGCATTTAAAACTCCTATACTTCCTCTAGCTGTCGCCTTTCTGCTCTGCATCTATGGTGTGGAAATCTATCAATTTTCTGTGATTACCGAGAGTATTACTTTCAATTGGCACCTCCCCCGCATGCTAGTGATTAGTGTTTTACTCCTTGGTGTTCTTTATGCTGGTATCGGTGGCGTGAAAAGAATTGGGAAAATTTGCAGCCTTATCATGCCAATTTTCCTCGTTTGCTATCTATTAATCGGCATCTGGGTTATTGGACACGAAGTCCATATGCTTCCTGAAATTCTCGCAGAAGTCTTTAAATCAGCCTTTTCTGGTCATGCTGCGATTGGTGGCTTTGCTGGCTCCAGTGTTTTGTTAGCTATTCAACATGGGATAGCGCGCGCCGCCTATTCTTCAGATATCGGTATTGGTTATGATTCCATTATTCAAAGTGAATCAAGCACCGTCCATCCTGAAAGGCAATCCAGACTCGCCATCTTAGGAGTCTTTATCGATAATAGCATCTGTACCATCAGTATCCTAATCGTCCTGATTTCAGGTGTGTGGAAAGCTCCTGTGCCCCTACTCGGATCTCAATTGGTACAAGCCGGACTAAGTCACTATATTCCTTATATGGAATATTTTATCCCCCTATTTTTCATCGTTACCGGATATACCACGATCATTGCCTATTTTGTTGTAGGGCTAAAATGTGCACGTTACCTTGCTCCTCGTTGGGGAAGAAGGATTTACTTTGTTTATGGCACAGCCGCATTCATTTTCTTTTCTTTCATCCCACAAAGCCAAGCACTTCTGGTCATGTCTGTATCCGGAGCCTTGCTACTCATGACCAATTTGTCAGCCATCTTCCGACTCAAAAATGAAATTGCATTTGTTGAAGTGGAAGAATCTGAATCAATTCCTACCGAAGAAACAACTTAATATTAAATATATTTACAAATTAAATCATAAGATTAATAATTAAATTATAATTTTAATTAGTAGTTTATATGAGTTGGGAAAATTGGTTAATTGCTATTAGTGTTGGCGTCATTGCCATTGCGTTTGTGATCTTAGTGATCTATGTGATCTTAGCCCTGCTTTCTATGAAAAGGATGGTCAACGACCTCGATCAAAAAGTGCATGCCCTTGATCCTCTTTTTCGTGTTGTCTCAAAAGCGGGAAATGTCATCGAAAAAAAGACAGACATAGAGCTAGCAGCTGTGGAAGAGGCCATGCTGAGGGAGAGAGAGCCTCCTCCGCCTCCTAGACGCAATGGTGCAGTCAACGCAGCCCTTGAAGTCGCTGAGTGGGCTTTGGTAGGATTTTCTTTATTTCAAAAAATCAGAGAAAAAAGGCGCATGTGAACCTACTCCAAAAATCAACATGAAATGAGCTCTTAAAAATTTGCAGTGAAGGTTTGAGAACCGAAAGAAAGAGAACAAATAGAACCAGTGCGAATGATCAAACCAGGATGCATCTTGAAAGAAGCGCATTTCGTTAAAGTGTAAAGAATTAATTTATAGGAGAAAATGTATGTCTCGTCATTGTTCAGGGAAAAAAGGCTTTGCTCTGGGAGCATTGGTTGGCGGTCTAGTTGGTGGAGTCACTGCTTTGTTACTTGCACCTAAGTCTGGCGATAGATTACGCAAAGATCTCGCACGTAAATACCAATCTGTTTCTGAAAAGACCTGTGAAATCATCGATGGAGTGTGTGATCAAACGTGTGAGCTTGTGGAAAAAGCAAAAGAAGTTGCTTGCAATGCAAAAGATGCGGCTTCCAAAATTTATCGCCGTAACAGAGATTAGTTAGGTGTAAAAAAGAAGCCAGACGTGCGTTGGTATGGGTGCGAAACTGGTTCGATGCTCTGCATGGCTTGATCGCCCACAGAATTGATGTAGCGAACGAGGTTCTGCAGAGCCATCTTGAAGACTTTTAGCAGATATCATTAAAATTTTATACCTAGAACTATAGCTGTAACCTTCTGATATCAGATTATTAAAGATTGAAAATTAAATTTATTTTGGTTAAAATGATTTACAAATTCTTTAATTTAAGTCTTTTACATGTCAGAAATTCATTTAACTTGGGGTTTGCCTTGTTGCTCTTCAAAGCAAGTACAAGAGACAAACTTGTCCTTGAGATTGCGCATTACGGCAATTGTAATAGGAATTATTTTAATTTCTGCAGGGAGTTTAAGCTTAGCGGGTACTCCTTTTTTTAATCAATTGGGAATGATTGAGAGTTGGTCATTGATTGCTAGTGGGATTGTCCTCAGTCTGATACCAGCTGTCGTCAAGCAAGTCAAAGTTTCTGAGGTCGACTCGAGTCATAGCAGTAGTTCAGGCAAACGATCATCGCATGGGACTGACGAACGTTCTGATGCTAGCGATGCAGCTGCCGATCCCATTGAAGGTCAATCGAAAGGATTATGTCATTTTGAAAGATTGCCTTTAGAATTAAAAAAGGAATTATTGAAGTTTTTGGATACAGAAAGCCTTGTCGCTTTTTCAATGACCAATAAGCAAAATTTACAACTCATCAAAGACTGCAATTATGAAAAAAAAATTCAGGCAGGTAGATGGAGAAGGGCTGCCTTGAATGCCTGGAAAAAATCTCTTTTTAGCGACGAGAGCGTGCAGAGTGTACGATTTTCGCATAATGAACTCAATACACGCATACTTCTTAATCATTACCCCAAACAAATGATGAAAGAGTTTTCAAGCGCTTTGGCTGAAATCAAGCGCATGGATAAAGATAAACAAGTGACGGCTCTTGCTCGCATAGCCTATATTTTACCAGAGCTTGCGTGGAAGTGTCCTGAGGCTGCAAAAATTGTAAATCAGCTGCCGAAGTTAGGGCTAAAAGGACTCATATGGGACGCAATGATTCAGGATGTCTTTGTCATCGAATATCACAGTCAAGAGTTTTGTATGAACGAATACTACATCCGCGCGTTTTCAGCGACAGATCCTGATTACGCGATTGCACTGTTTCAAAAGCTGTTAGACGACAGAACGAAGGTAAGAGTGCTGCCTTGGATTATCGCTGGATGCGTAAGCACGAAAACTCCAAAAACAAAGCAATTTCTTGAGGAATTTCATTCACACCCTACTTGGTTGAATACTTGCCTAGATAACGATGTTTTATCTTTCCTCATAGAACGTGCAGGGGAAAAGGGACTACCTGAGGTTGTGCAAGAACTTTTGACCTCAGTTGCTGCTCCATTAACCTATGCAGATCAAGATTTCATCCTCATTGAAGCTGTTGTAAAGGCGTGTATTTCTTTTAACAACTATGATGACGCGTTTGAATGGGTTGATAAAATCCCCGATACTTGCACCTATAAAGAGCGATTATTGATTTTCTTTGCACAGCAGTGCACGCTTGAGACAACTTCCAATGCTCTTGTTTTTTTACAAAAGCTTCAAACACGTGCGCAAAAACTTAATGAACAAGGACGCTTGGCCACGGTTGAAATCGCAATACAATTACATCCGATCAATGCTTCTAAAGCAAAACTATGCATTCAACCTATATTGGACATATTAAAAGGCCAGAAAAATGAGAAACTATTATTAAAAACCTTATTAAAAATCCTAAAATTTTATTCACTATTTGATTTGGGAAAGGTCAAAGAGATGGCTGACCAAATCTCAATAGTTGACACAAAGATAAAAGTCCTTGTCCTTATTGCTAAAAAGACACCCGATGAAACACTAGCAAAAAAAATATTTGAAGAAGCGATTATATGCCTTCAAAAGGCTGGTAAGCAGATGCATGAGGAAGAAAGGCTTGTTTACTATATTGCAAAACATTATGCCAGCATTTCCATCAGCCATGCAGAGACTCTTCTTTTGAATTTCTACAAGCGCTGGCGATATAACGTAGAAAACAAAGATGACATGTATCAAATTATTTGCTTACCTGGTTATCCCAGATTGGCAACACACAGTTTGGAAATTTTAGTAGCGATTGATTTTAAAAAAGCTTTTTCTTTTTTACAAAGTTGGTGTAACAACAGCCCCTCCAAACGCGCTTTCTATTATTTACAAACAGCTGAAACGCTTATTGAAAGCGACAATCCTATTGATCATGTTGAATTTTCTTTGTAGGAAAATCACACACATTCACACCTAGAACTTATATTTAGCTTTTCTGGATGAATCTTTTTTGTCTTTTCTTTATACAAGGTTAATCTTTTTTAAGAGAAGGGCTTGGTGGGCAAAGGCAATCTTGAAGACTTACTTCTTCGCGATAATCTCAATCTATTGCCAACTACCTTCTTAAATGATAAAGATGCTTTGGTGATCTCAAAAGCTGCTAGACTTATGCGGCAATGGCATGATGAAGAACTCAATCCCTCTTTGCTCCTGTCTTTGCTGAAACTTCCTCGTGAATTCAAGAAAATCCGCAGCGCCACTCACTTGAAAAAGATCATTTGTTCAGAATTTTTCTATAAAAAAAAAGTGATCAAAGCTGTTGATCAATACCCTCATAAGCGCCATCTCTATGTGAAATTATTGAACACCCAGCTTGAATTCCCCTTTGGCAGCAAGGCAGTCTTGGGAATCATTGTGACTTTTAATCTGATGAAACAAAGAGAGGCATTTGAAGAAGGCCATATCCTAGAATCCTTAAGACATATCCTTCCTGACATCCATTTCGTCAAAGGTTCTTTGATTGAAAGTCAGGATAAAAGGAACCAAGTGCATATCGTCTATCTTGAGATCGAGCGTGAAGAACTCAAGAAATTTACTCTCGAAGAAATCAAAAAGCTGCAAGGTTATTTGCCTAGCGAGTTTAAAGGCTGTATAGAAGAGTTGGTCCCTATGACCTTTATGCGACGCAATGAGGAGGAAGTCTACCGTAATATTCTGGCACTCCGTGACCAACTGAAATCTGTCAGGGATATCCCTCAAACAACCATCACCTTTGAGGAGCAGACGCAGTTTGACCTTTTTTTCACAGTGGTTCTTCTGCGCATCGTTAAAGAGAATAGTTCCCCTCTTTTAGCACTCCTTGAAAGAGAACATCCAGAGGTTACCTTTATTCCTGATAGAATTGACTCTGTTGGCAGTTTGCGCAAACGCTATAAAAAAGAGGCTACTGTCTTTCGCATTCAATTGCCCAAGAGCCCTTTTTTCCGCAAAGATCGATCTGTTAATCTCTATAAGGCACGTCAAAAAGTGTTCGGCATGCTTGTCAAAGCATTGGGTCCAATTCGAGACTACAACGGAGGCCTAATTCTCAAGCAAAACGAGAGATTGGAAGATTTTCTCGCCTTAACACCCAAACTCTACGATGAATTTTTTCGAGAAAACTTTTTTTATTCAATCACTCCAATTGCCATGCAAAGCATTTTGCCAGTTCTTCTAGTGAAAGAGTGGTTCCTTGCCTTTTCTGAACTTCTAGAAAAGGAGCTCAAACATCGCGAAACCTATTTGCTTTTATACCGCACCATTGAAGAGGCACAGCTTGTCATTGTACGAACGGAAGACAGTTCTTTTAAAGAATTGCTACTCAAGGAAATCAATCATTTGGCTATTCCTTCACTTGAACTGGCCTTTTCTGAAATTAATATGCACGGTGCCTTCTGTTTCGGATTTCTCTATCGTCCGTCGCTCGTCGGTAAAGACCGAAATTTTTTCAAAGTTGTGAAAGAAACGTTAGAAAAATGGAGTGAAACACTAGGTGAAAGTCAAGAGTTACGTCTCACTTTACAAGGAAGTGAACCAAGTTTGGACCCACGTATCGCAAAAGGAAATCAATCCCACGTCATCATTAACATGTTGTTTGACGGGTTGACACGTATTGGTTTAGATGGGCAGCCTGAACTTGCTATTGCTGAATCTTATACGGCTTCATCCGACTTTAAATCTTATCTTTTTAAATTACGTGAATGTAAATGGACAAATGGGACTCCCATCACCGCGTATGATTTTGAATATAGCTGGAAAAAATCTTTAGATCCTCAGATTCCTTCTTTTTTTTCTCATTCTCTTTTTCTCATTAAAAATGCACGACTTGCCAAATTCAATAAAATCGACATGCAGGCAGTTGCTATCAAAGCCCTCGATGAAAAGACGCTCCACGTAGAACTTGAATATCCAGCTCCTTATTTTCTTCACGCGACTGCCCATTGGACCTTTTCTTTGATCAATCGTGTCATCGATCAAAAATATCCAGGATGGGCCTACCACGCAGGAGAGACCTTTGTATGCAATGGCCCTTTTAAATTGGCCGAGTGGAAGCACTCAAGAAGCATTACATTAGAAAAAAATCCTCATTATTGGGACGCGGAAAAAGTTAAAATTAAAAAAATTTCTATTTCTATGCTGGAGCATGGTCCACAGATGTTATCACAAGGAAAGGTAGATATTTTGAGTCGCCCCATGAATCATTATCTAGATCATGGATGCGACGAAATTTTTGAAGAAGTGGCAAGGGTATGCTATCCAATACAAGGCGCCTTGATCCTTTGCTTTAATACTTCACAATTTCCTTTTAATCATCAAAAAATAAGACAGGCCTTTAGTCTTGTCATCAATCGAGCACATTTGGAAAAAATCATCCCTAGTGATTGCAGTGAGACATGCTTTTCTCTTTTGCCAAAAAAAATATCACTGCATTCCAAACGTCTATTGCCGGATGATGATCTCCACATGGCAAAGATGCTTTTCCTTGAAGGTTTAGGAGAAATTGGATTTGTCAAATCAGATTTCCCACGTTTGAGTTTGAGTTTTCATGACGGACCACAACGCTTGCCTCTCTATAAAATGCTGTGCAAGCAATGGAAAGAAGCCTTTGGCATCAATATTCAATTGAAGAATTTAGAATGGGATACTCATTTCGATCGTTTATTGAAGGGTAAGTTTCATATTGGATGCATAGAGTGGCATGCATGCTGGTCTGACCCCCTGCATTTGCTTGAGTATTTCGAAGATAAAAATGATCAAATTAATTTTTCACGTTGGGAGCATCCATTTTATCAAACACTCTTACAGCAAGCAAGGCAGTCTGCTTCTTTTGAAGAGCGTAACCGATTCTTACAGCAAGCTGAAGCTTTTCTTACTGGACAATTACCTATTTTTCCGCTCTATCAATTGGCCGGCACTTATTTAAAGAAAAAAGGGTAGTCCTGACTTATATAGTCGATTAAATTATAAATTTCTCAATTTGACCACGCCAAAGCTTCTGGGCTTGATTGATCGTAAGCGACCCAATTTAGAAATATAGTCGATTAAATTTTAAATGATAATTTTGACCTACGTAAAAGCCTCGCGATTGATCGATCTTAACCCTACCTCGGTTGACTTAAGTCAACTCTCGGACAACCCATCAAAAACCCGCCACCGGTGGCTTTTTGAGGAACGTTGTCATATTTCTAATATTGGGTAGGTTAAGATCGATCAAGCCCGAGAGCTTTGACGTGGTGAAAATTTATCATTTCAAACTTAATCGACTATATGGGGTCACTTACGATCAATCAATTGCGGAGCTTTCGCACAAATGAAAATGCCAATTTTTCAACCTATTCTGCTATACCAATTCCGAGAATTAACGTCATAAAGTCAAGTTGGATAATGTGGTGCATTTGAATAATCTTTGAACTCCCGTTGAACACGGGCTGCGCCTAGGCCTTGATCCTTGTACGATATGTAGTATTTGACATGGAGACCATCATCATAGGTAAACTCCCCATTAACACGGCGACATTCAGGGCCAAAGCCCCCAACATAGACAGGCTTGTTGCCAACCAGCCCAGCACAGCAGGTATAAGCCCCCAGTCCATATAGTCTCTCACCAGTAAAGTCAAAGACCATCAAATTAAGTACCATAGCTTCAAGTATACTAGGCAAGTGATATCCCTGTTTTTCTACCCACTCTTTCTGGTCTTCGTAAATTTGCCACCGACTCTCTGGAGACACAATCGTGTCTATTAGAATCCACCCAGTAGGGGTCTTCTCCCTTAAATGATTGTATGGATTGATGTCTTTGCATGCATCACCTTTGATTTCTATCAAAGCTTGCATATCAAAATCCATTTCTTTGCCATCAAATCTAATTCTTTGAGGGATATATAGAAGAACCTTGTCTTTCCTATTCATGTCAACCAGGGGAACTGGGGGGACATCGTCTAAAACTTCTACATTCCAAATCTTCCAAGCATCGGCGCCGTAAATCGCGCGATGTGTTTCTGCAGTTGTAGCAACACCCTTCGCACTTTTGACTGGTTTGGCATTGTGATCAATTTGCTGATGTCCTTTTCCATGATAGTTTTTTACAGAGCCAACAATTCCAGTAATCAGAAGTAAGATTCCACCTCCGCCGCCAGCAGCCATCATGATCATCGAATTAATCTGACCAATGCTACTAAGGGCACTTACCTGTAAATATCCACCTAATCCAATTCCTGCAACCACTAAACCCCCAAGACTCAAAATAATCAAAATGGCAAAGCCTATCGTCTTTGCGTTAGAGGGTTCATTTTTTACGAAATTGGGATTAGAGGAGTGCTCCTTGGTTCTTATGCTAGCCGAACTATCCATGACATATTCCTAGAAAAAATTACATCAAACATCTTAAGATATTTATAAACTAAAAATGTTAACGTATTGTTAAGATAGATCATTTTTTATAGCTCAAGAAAAAAATTAGCTGCATAAGAAAATGTTGACGATATGATTGAAAAGCTACGCTTTAATGAATAAAATATTTTTCACTCAGGAATTCAAGAAAGAGATCAAGCTAGCAAAAAAGAGAGGCAAAAACGTCATTTTTCAACCTAGGTCTTCTAGGGTTGTGATGATGCAAAAGACTTGCACACCTTCACCTAGACCAAAACCGGTCAAGCCCTCTCCGGAAGTTGCGGTGATTCCTATCTGAGAAACTTCAAGTTTCATCGACTCTGCAATACTTTTACGAAGCGCCGGAATTTTGTGCAAAATCTTTGGTCGTCTTGCTTCGATTGTGATCGCAACATGAGTGATTTGCTGATTACCCAACGTTTTCAAAGCTTCTTCTAAATAAACACGGCTATCAGTAATTCCATCTCGGCTTAAAATTTCATCGGCTTTCACACCGAGAATAATTTCGCCTGTCAGGGAAGAGATTGCATTGCAAAGGGCATGAAAAATCACATCTCCATCTGAATTTGCTTGAAATCCAGGTTCGTGTTCAAAAATCACTCCTCCAAGGACGCAAGGTTTTGCTGTCTCTTGAGGGAGAAAGCGGTGGCTATCTTGTCCAAGACCTGTACGAATGATCGGCTTTTTTGACATGTAAAAAATATAGCAAATTGCTGAATTGAAGGCTATTTAGTAAACGCTTGTAGCTATGAATTGCAGAGACAAAATGGATGGACTTTAGGTCCATCAACCGAAGGCTCCTGATGCCAAAGATGCACCATGCACACAAGATGTAAGTGAAAGCCTTATTAGACATCTTTCGAAATTCCCCGCGGCTGCCGAATTGGTCTTTTTGGACATCTTTTTTACATGTAGTTTTGCCTACTCAACTCAAGTATGTCAAAAACCACAGATAAAAAACCTGCACAAAAATTCCTCATTTGTCAACTCACGCTGAATTTCGAAAGAAATCTATTGAATAAGAAGCTGAGAAGGTTGAAGCGCCTGACACTCTGCGTCCGCGCAAGGTTGATTGGGATCACAAATGGGCGGACAACTGATATCACAGGGTGCACGAAAACACTCACACCAATTTCGAGTACAACTTACAAGGCACATCATGTTCATAAAGCAGAAAGCAGTGACTGCAGTTTGTAGAGATCGGATCATAGAAATAATTATAAATTTTTATTTCACAGATTCAGGTCCTGAGGGTTTCCCCTCAGTTCCTGAACACAATTCTATTTGTGGGCTAGTCCCTTTCTTATGGGCAGCGTGTTGGACAAGTTGGGCAGGGAGCTGGGCATGTACCACAGCTTGGAGCACAAGGTCCACAGCTTGGAGCACATGGTTCACAGCTAGATTCGCAAGGTCCACAGCTTGGAACACATGGCCCGCAACTTGGAGCACATGGTCCACAGCTTGGAACGCATGGTCCGCAACTTGGAGCACACGGACTACAGCATGGATTACAACCGGTGTCGCAAGGACCGCAGGAACTCCAACCGCATGGTTCGCAGCTAGAATTGCACCATCTGTTGCAGCTGGCCAAGCTGAGCATGCTCACCATGAACAACGCTGCACAAAACACTTTCAAAGATCGTTTCATCTGAAACTCCTTAGTTGATTAGAGACGAGTTCTTTTTTATTTGCCCTTTAATTCAATCGCAGGGATAGCAATTTCGGGGCTCTGTACAATTAGTACAGTCCTTATGACACTATTATCAAATGAAAACTAAAATTTATCAAACTTTTTTTTAGAAAAATAAAATTCAAAAAACAGCTTTTTAATTAATTCTAAGGGCACTTTCTAAATTATATTCAGCAACTTAAGTGCACTGCCATGCTCACTAAAAGACCATGCAAAATGCTTTAAAAAAAACGACATTGCATTTCCTATTTAAGTGAGTTACTTTAATGGCAAAATTGGTTTTTCAGCGACATTGGAAAGCCAATATGCTTGCTGTTAATCAGATAGAAAAGGGAAGAGCACATGGACATTCTCCAAGTACAGGGAAATGCAAAGTTGGAAGGAAGCGTGAGAGCATCAGGTGCAAAAAATGCGATGACAAAACTTTTAGTCGCATCGCTTTTGTCAAAGAAAAAATGCGTCTTTTACAATGTTCCAACTATTGGAGATGTGGAGATTACGGTCGATCTTTGTAAAGAATTAGGTTCAAAAGTTGACTGGGATCAAGAAAAAGGAATTCTAGAGATCACAACTAAAGAATTGAAAACATCTTACATTTCACAACGCTTTTCAGGAGCAAACCGCATCCCTATTTTAATGATTGGTGCTCTACTGGGAAGAACAACAGATGATATCATTATTCCAACAGTCGGCGGAGATGCCATAGGCAAACGTTCTGTAGATTTTCACATCACTGCGCTTCAAAAATTAGGAGCCTCCGTCGAATATCGCGAGATGAAAAAAGAAGGCGCCTATCTAGCTCATGCTCACAATGGATTGACTGGCAATCTGATCGAGTTACCCTACCCTTCAGTTGGGGCTACTGAAAATTCAATTTTAGCAGGAGCACGAGCCAAGGGCTACACTGTGATAAAGAACGCAGCCATTGAGCCTGAAATCGTTGAGCTCATTCTCTTTTTGCAAAAAATGGGCAGTGCTATTTCATTGGATGTCGATCGAACCATCCGTATAGAAGGAACGCAAAATTTTCAAGAGGTTGAACATACAGTTTTAACAGACCGCATCGAAGCAGCTTCTTTTGGAATGGCAGCCATTGCAACAAAGGGGCGCGTCTTTGTCGAAGGCGCGCAACATCTGCATATGATCACCTTCTTAAACAAGATCCGTGAGTTAGGTGGTGGCTTTCATGTAACAAATACAGGCATTGATTTTTTTTATGAAGGGCCTCTGAAAGGGGGGTCGCATATTGAAACTGATGTCCATCCTGGATTTATGACAGATTGGCAACAACCTTATGCTGTCTTGCTCACACAGGCAAAAGGGACTTCTGTCATTCATGAGACCGTCTATGAAAATCGCTTCGGTTACACCAAAACATTAAAAGAAATGGGAGCTGATATTGAGCTCTTTAAACAATGCTTGGGTAGCCGTTGTTGTCGATATGCTATGCAAAACTACTATCATAGCATCATTGTGAAAGGAGATTCACCCCTGCAAGCAAAAGAGATTACTATCCCAGATTTACGTGCAGGCTTTGCCTACGTCATGGCAGCCCTCATAGCTACTGGTGAAAGTTTGATCAATGGAATGCAGTTCTTAGACCGCGGCTATGAAAAATTGGTCACTAAATTACAAGGTCTTGGAGCCAAAATTCATCGTATTCAGACAAATCCAGATACGATACCCATAACACCCATCCTTCCTTCAGACAAACCTACAAAGGTACCAAAAGAAAAAGCACTGAAATGAAAAAGCCGCCATTTCTTCATGGCGGCCTTCATAGAATCTTGGGAAAACCCTAAGTTAGCAGAGAGCGCCGAGGGATGCTGGAGCCGCTGGAGCGCAAAGAGCATCTAAAGATGCGGGTGCAGCAGGAGCGGGAGCTTTGGCAGGTGCACTGAGCGTTTTTTCTTTCTCCCACTCAGTCTTTACTGTATCTAAAGCTACCATAGCTGCTTGAAGGGCGCAAAGAGCCCCAGCTTGATCAAGCTCTCTTTTAATTTCCGAATGCTGAGTTTGATCTATATTACTTGTACTAGTGACCGGAGAAACTGACATATTTTCCTTTGTTACAGTTGTTGATTAATTCAAATATTTTATTACATAAATTATTTAAAGTCAAAAATTTAATATAATTTCTGGAAATAAACACATGTCTGAAAGCGATTGAAAACAGGCTTTGTACAATCTTTAGAAAGCATGAAATCTTAAGGTGTTTAAGTTCAATTCTTAACAATGTTTTGATCTAGGATAACTAGAGAATGGTTTGGGTCATTATCCACATTGCCGACGGCGAATCTTCTTGGTTACAAGGAAACAGATGTTGGGATCGACCAGCAAAGAAAAATGATCAGGAAAGTCAGCGCAAACGCGACCTGGAGTTGTTATGAAAAATTTTTTTGATACTAAGAATCAAAATCCAATTCAAATGCCAAGTATCCCAGTATCAATGGCCTTACTCTCGCAGGGCGCAAGCCTCGACGAGGATATCTTTGTCGAGGAGGATGCTGTCGTCGCAGACATCGAGGCCTTCGGCGTCAAAGCACCCAACAATGACATGTTTCCCATCAATCATTTCAGTACAGCAAATATAAGTCCGAGAATCTTGACTACATAGTCTCACACCAGTGCGGTCGAAGACCATCAAAATAAGTACAATAGCTTCAAGTGCTCTGAGCCTTTGACACCCTTTTTCTTCTACCCTCTTTTTCTGAATTCCGTAATCTTCCGATTGACTCTCTAGCACAGCCTTGTCTATTAAAACCCACCCAACAGCAGTGGTTTTCTTAAATTTTTCTTTAATTACAGGATTGAAATACTTGAATGCGTCATCTTTGATTTCTTTCAAAGCTTCCAAATTCAAGTCTTTTTCTTTGTCATCAACTCTAATTCTTCGAGGAATATATAGAAGAATTTTATCTTTTTTACTTAAATCAACCTTTGGAGCTTCTGGAACTTTATCTAAAACCTCTACATTCCAAGCCTGCCAAGCATCCGGGCCGTAAATCAGTTCGCCATGCGTGCCTACAGTTGAAACAACATCCTTAACGTTTTTGACGGGTTTGGGATTGTGATCAATATTTACAGTATTGGTGCCATCTTTTATACCTTCGTTCCCGTCGTTTTGCCGACGACCGCTTCCTTGACAATTTTTTACAGAGCCGACAATTCCAACAACCAGAAATACAATTCCACCTCCACCACCAGCTGCCATCATAATAATCGAATTAACCTGACCAATGCTACTAAGAGAACCGGCCTGCAAATACCCACCTAATCCAACTCCTGCAACAACTAAACTCCCAAAACCCAAAATAATCACAATAGCAAAACCTATTGTCTTTCCTTCAGAGGGCTCATTTTTTACGATATTGTGATTAGAGGAGTGCTCCCCTGTTCTTATGGTAGCTGAGCTATCCATGACCATCACCTACATTTAGCGAAAATTATACATCCTTAAGGTAATTATGAATCAGAAATGTTAAATTATTATAAAGATAAATTTTATGAAAACTCTGTTAAATAATACTTTTGCTGTCGCTCAATAAAACTAGCATAAAATGTTTCCCTAGAAGAAAATGATTTGCCCTTTATGCCTGTAGATCTTTGGAGAAAAATTCAGCGGAGTAACTTCACTTCGCTTGACGCACTCTGTATTTTTTTAGGGTTAAATGAAACCTTACGTTCAGAACTGGAACAAAATAGCGCTTTTTCCCTTAACCTTCCTAAAAGACTCGCTGAAAAAATACAAAAAGGAACATTGGATGACCCAATTTTGCGCCAATTTGTTCCTCTGAAAAAAGAGAAAGAAAAAACGGAATCTTTTTGCACAGATCCTGTCGGAGATTGCCAAGCTGCACTTACTCAAAAATATTTGCACAAATACGCTGGTAGAGTCCTCTTATTAGCCACCAGTGCCTGTGCCATGCATTGCCGCTACTGCTTTCGACAAAAATATGAATATGCTCCATTGCAAAAAGGTTTTGACGAAGAGTTAAATCGCTTACAACAAGATCTTTTAATCAAAGAAGTGATTCTGAGCGGTGGAGACCCGCTTTCTTTAAGCAATGATCAACTTGGTCACATACTCGCATCCCTTGATACACTAACCCATATCAAAAGAATCCGTTTTCACTCACGATTCCCCATTGGGATCCCAGAAAGAATTGATTCAGGCTTCCTTACTTTATTGGAAAAATGCCAGAAACAGATTTGGTTTGTCATTCACTGCAACCATCCACATGAATTGGATGCGGAGATCCTGGCTGCCTTAAAAAACATTCAACGGCTAGGTATTCCTGTATTGAATCAATGGGTTTTACTGAAAGGTGTCAATGATTCTATTGAAGTGTTAGAAGCTCTCTGTGAACAACTTGTTGACTCTGGCATCTTTCCCTATTACTTGCATCAATTAGATCGTGTTGAAGGGGCTGCCCATTTCGAAGTGGACAAAGAAAAGGGTCGTCAATTGATCGCTGAGCTCAATAGACGCATTGCTGGCTATGCTGTCCCAAGATATGTACAAGAAATTGCCCGTGAACCTTCTAAAACTCTTCTTTTTTAACTCATGTTTTTAATACTTGGCGCGCAGTAGACGCATCGCATTGAAAATCACTAAAATTGAGGCACCTGTATCGGCAGCAATGGCCATCCATAAGGTAGCCATATGCAATAAGGCTAAGGCAATAAAAAGTCCTTTGACTGTCAAAGAAAATCCGATATTCATTTTGATCACACGCAAAACTCTAATAGAATGACGTATGAGCCAAGGAATGCGTGAAAGGTCATCTGACATCAAAGCTACGTCCGCTGTTTCAATAGCAGCATCTGTGCCCATGGCTCCCATAGCAATACCCAAGGTTGACGCTGCCATTGCGGGCGCATCATTGATTCCATCCCCAACCATAGCCACTTTTTCCCAACGTTTGACTAATGCTGTCACTGCCTCGACCTTTTCTTCAGGCAAAAGTTCAGCGTGGTAGCGGTCAACACCGGCAAGTGCGGCCAGAGCACGCGCTGTAGGTAAATTGTCACCCGTAAGCATCACTACTTCTTCCACACCTAGTCTTTTTGTGGATGCGATGATCTCATGAATGTGCTCTCTTGGATGATCAGCAATACTGATAAGTCCACATACATGATCCTCAGTACCAAGGGCTAAAATGGAGTGTCCTTCATCTTCTAGAGCTAAAGCCTTTTCATGGATCTCTTCAGTTTCTTGTCCCATCTCATGTATGAAACGGTGACTCCCTAACCAATACAGCTTATCCTGATAAGTAGCTAATGCACCCTTTCCTTTGATTGCCTGAAAATTTGTTGCATTTTCTACTTGAATCCCCATCTCTTGCCCTTTATGTAAGATAGCACGTGCCAAGGGGTGTTCACTGGATCTTTCTAAAGCGACCGCCAGTTCCATGAGTTCAGTTACAGTGTGCCCATTTAAAGGATGGATCGTTTGTACCTGAGGATGGCCATAAGTCAAAGTTCCTGTTTTGTCTAGTGCAAGCGCCTTTAATTTTCCTGCCTCTTCAAGAAAAATGCCACCTTTGATTAAAACGCCCGCTTTTGCTGCAGCAGTCAATCCACATACAATGCTCACAGGAGTAGAAATAACCAGGGCACAGGGACATGCAATAACCAAAAGGACAAGGCCACGGTAAATCCAATCTACCCAAGAGGCTGCGAACACCAGAGGAGGGATCAACATGACCAAAACTGAAAAAAACAGCATAATGGGAGTATAAAAACGAGCAAAAGTTTCCACCCACTGTTCACTTTCTGAACGTTTGGCGCGAGCCTCTTCTACCAAAAGAATGATGCGTGACAATGTTGTTTCCGCGGCTGGTTTAGTCACCGAGCATTCCAATGCGCCTTCTTTATTGAGAGTACCCGCAAAAAGTTCGTCTCCTTCTTGCTTAAACACAGGGAGTGACTCACCTGTAATAGGCGATTGATCCACTGAGGAAGTTCCACGTACAACCGTACCATCTAGAGGAATTTTCTCTCCGGGCTTCACTAGCAGAAGCGCTCCCACTCCTACGGCTTCTATTGCCTTTTCTTCTAGCTCCCCTGTAACTGGATTGATTACACGCGCCTTCGCAGGAACAAGTTCCATTAGAGCTGATATGGCTCGTCTTGCTCGTCCAACACTCCATTGTTCTAGGAGCAAAGAAAGAGAAAATAAAAAGGCAACGGTCGCTCCTTCAAACCATTGTTGGATCGCCATAGCACCCAAGATAGCAATCAGCATCAAGAGGTTCATATCAGGACTGAGACGCCGTAAAGAAAAGAGGGCTTTCGGAAGGAAATACCAGGTACCACAGAGAATAGCTAAGAAGTAGAACATTTTCTCTAGGAATGATGGGGAAGCAAAAAAATGAAAAGAGGCACCTATTAATAAAAAAAGCGCACTCAAAATAGTAAGAAAAAGCCTTCCATGTTGTTCAAAAAAAGGCATTTTTTCACTTGGGGTTCTTTCTGCCCAAACCGTCGCTTGCATGCCTGTTGTCTTGATTAAGGCAATCAAATCGGCCTCGTTAATCAGCGAAGGATCAAAAAGCACCACCATTTTGGCTTGGAGGATATTAAACTCGAGTTCATGCACACCCTTTGCAGAGCCAACTACCTTTTTTAAAAGGGTGACCTCTTCAGCACAGTCTAAACCTTGGACTTTAAAGCTCTCCTTTTCCATGTCAAACTTATAGTTGATTCAAGTTCAAAAGGCACATTTCGACCTGTGCGAAAGCCCCGCGATTGAACGATCGTAAATGACCAATATTAGAAGATTGTTCAAGCCCGGGAGCGTTGGCACGGTCCAAATGTGCCTTTTGAATTTGAATCAACTATATACCGAATATCAATAATTATTGCTCTCCAGAGCCACCCTCTCCAAGTGAACTTTCTCCCGTCTTCTGCTCACCAGCATCTTGCTCTATAGATTCATTTTCATTCCCACCGAGCAAAGAATCTAATTGCATCTTGGCTGCCAGCAGGTTGTTAACCCCACCTTTACCCCCTCGCATTTGCTTCAATTCATTAGCCGCCATTTGCAAATTTTGCTGAACATTAGCAGGGATTCGGGCATTTTTGCATAAACTAGTGATCTGCTGTTCCAAATTAGCCATTCCCTTTGTGTCTAATTGTTGGCCAGCTTGAGCTTGTTCTATGTATTGCTGAATTTGATTATCAACAGCTTGGATCTTATTTTGTTCTGATGAACCGATAGGTGAAGTCATAACACCTCCTTTTTTATCCTAAATTGATGATAATCTTTATTTTAAACTAAAAAAGATAAGTCCGCTACATTCTTTCGACAGTTTTAATCCCTAGGATATGTAGCCCTTGTGCCATTGTCTTTGTCACAAGCTCACAGAGGAGTAGTCGTGAATTTTGCTCAGGAACTCCCTCGACACGGCAATCTCTAAAGAAAGCGTTAAATTTTTGTGCTAAAAGATAGAGGTAGTCGGTGAGATAATGGGGCATTAAGTCATTTTCCATTAATTTTAAAATTTCGGAAAAGCGACAAAGATGAAAACCAAGGCTAATTTCTGAGGCATGACTTAATGTGATTTTATTATTCTTTAAGATCTCATTTAGATCGATTTTACCGATTTTCCTTTTAATGCCATTTACCCTCACATAAGAGTAGAGAATAAAAGCAGCTGTATTTCCCTCAAAACGCAACATACGCTCATAGCTAAATACGTAGTCACTGATGCGATTACAGGAAAGATCTGCATATTTGACAGCATCGATGCCCAATATTTGGGCCAATCCCTCTACCTCTTCTTCACCCATCTCATGTTCACGAGCAAGCAGAATTTTTTTTGCTTCCTCAATTGCTGCAGTCAATAAATCGATCAGCTTCTCTGTTTCTCCAGAACGAGTTCTAAATTTTTTGCCATCCGATCCTAAAACAACACCGAAAGGAACATGATCAAAACGCACCTTGGTGGAGTTAAGATAGCCCGCCTTTTCTGAAGTTTTTCTCACTAGATCAAAATGAAGACTTTGCCCTGCATCAGTTACTACAATGATGCGTTCTACCTTCTCTTGTTCAACACGATGCAACATAGCTGCCATGTCTGTGGTGTCATAGTTATAAGCCCCATCCGACTTTTGCACCATTAAGGGAATGCGTATGCCTTCATGGAAGACACATTTAGCACCCTCAGAAAGCGTTATCAATCCTTTTGATTCTAAATCTGCTACAACATGAGGTAGCATGGGATTGTAGAAAGATTCTCCACGTTCTTGTAGTGTGACATCCAATAGGTCATAGACTTCCTGGAAGGCTTTCCTAGAAATGTCGCAGATAATGTCCCAAGCTTGCTTAGCTTCCTCATCGCCTCCTTGGAGGGCAACCACAGCCTGCCGCGCACTTAATTTAAAGGCTTCATCTTCGTCAAACCGTTTTTTAGAGGTTCGATACCAGTTCATTAAAGAAGGAAGATCTGTCTTCTTTCTACCTTGGAGTACATCGGGTACTTCCTCTTTCATATAGGCAATCAGCATACCAAAAGCAGTCCCCCAATCACCCACATGATTCAAGCGAATCACATCATGCCCCAAAAATTCAAAAAGTCGTGCCAGGGCATCTCCAATAATTGTGGAACGTAGATGACCCACATGCATTTCCTTCGCGATGTTTGGTGAAGAAAATTCGACAAGAATGCGTTTTTTTTGGTCCGGTAAAGGAATATTAAGTCGAGGATCACGCACCATCTGATCAAGACTTTGAGAGAGAAATTTTTTATCTAAAGTCAAATTAATAAAACCTGGACCAGCAATTTCTATAGAGGAAAAAATGCCTTCTGGAATTTTTTCTACAATGCCCGTCGCAATTTCCCTAGGGGATTTCCTAGCGGCTTTAGCAAGCTTCATGGCGCTGTTACATTGATAATGCCCAAATTTCTCCTGCGTGGCTAAGGTGATTTGCATCGCTCTCTCTTCATAAGGAAGCAGAGGAAAAGCTTGGGAGGCAGCGTGAGTGAGTATCTCTTCTATTAAGTCAATTAATGTATGCATGAGGTTTCGAGAGTAACAAGAAAGTATCAAAAATAGAAATAATAAATATTTTTTTAAAATTCAGTGAATTTTTTTTAATCATTTTTTAACACAACTGTAATATAATAATTCTTAGATTTAGATAGATAGGTAGGTAGGGTTTATGTCTGTAAAAGGTGCATCTCAGCCTCTCTTTGTTTCTGACAGCCCAAAGCTTCAGGAAAAACGAGAAGAAGCTGACACATCCATTCATGCTGCTGTGAAAGCGGTATTTCAAAAAATTGTCGATCTTTTGCTGCTCGTCTGGTTTGCTTTGCAGTATACAAGCAATGCTATGTCGGAGTGTAAACTATCAACATGGCAAGAAATCTTTGGTGATAAGGTCATTTGCATGACAGCTAACCACGCCAAGTTTGCAGAGCTACCCAAATATGTGGCCCTGCGACATAGTCCTCACGTAGATACCTCTGCACTTGAAAATGCTTGTACTTTAGGGTTTACCCCAAAGAAGACAGCCTTAGTCCCAGAACCCTTTAGCGAAGGCCATTGTTTTGGGAACACGACCGTTTTTCTTAAAACATGGCAAGAGACAGGTTCCATAGATCGCGTGATTGAAGTATTTGAGGAGGGCTCTCCGATCCAAGGAGCGATTTATCAAGAAGCCTATGAGCAATTCTGTGAATCTGTCCATTATCCAGAGTTCTGTTCAATGATCCTCCGTGTCATCAACTGTTATCCGATCATCTCTTTTGCAGAGGAAATGCAAAAGTGGAAAAGATCGGATTTTCATCCCGCCCTAGTCGTACTTGAGGCTTTGCAAGCCTATTTATCTGCCGGTAATCATCCAAAAGAAGGTGGTTTCACAGCGTATATCACCAATTGGGTCAAGGAACATCGCGGCACGCATTTAGAAGGCAAGTTTCTGGCCTCTATCCGAAACGTGGAAGAACGTTTTTTCAAAGAGGATCTCACTGAAATGTATCGCATGCAGGCCGCTTTTTCTTTTGCAGGTCTACGGATCGAACAATTCCATCATATTGGAAGCCAGCCTGGTGATATTTTAAAAACCCTCTCTGTATTAGATTCAGGGAGCTTCAAATTGAGCTTTCCTGTTTATAGTTCTACAGGTTCTTTGGAAGGCGCCCATGCAACTGGGATCATTATTAATCATGATGTGTGCTATTTCCTAGAACCCAATGGTGCTATTGCCTATTGCGAAAAGAAAGAACTTTCCCAGACTATAGGCCGTTTATTCACATTTTATACAGGTCTGGATTTCAAGGAAAACCCAGATGGGAACAGGCCGACTTTTTGGAAAAAAGTCTCAAATTTCTTTCATGAAACGGCCAACCCTCCTTCAACTCCCTTGGCTTCCCACTTTGATCTGATCGAAGTGCATTAGCCTGCATTTTTTTCATCGACACAGTAAATGAGCAAAATATCTGGTGCAAAGGAATCACGAATTTTTAATCTTTTGAATGAATAAATTCATTGATTAAAGCACTACTTGTTTAGACTAATTCGCGTTTTTATGGGCTATAAACTATTGATTTCTGGTTATTCTTGAGAAAAAAGCGGAAAATTTAGAACTTAATGCTATATACTCAATCCCAGTAAATATGAAATAACTAAGAGGAATTTATGAGCAAACTCTTTATGTTAGCCAAACTGAAAGCCAAGGTTGGCTCGGAGTCTGCCATGGAACAAGAATTAAAAGCTCTTGTGGAAGCGACTCATTCTGAGCCGGGTTGTCTGTTATATGCGCTGCATCGTGATGCTAACGACTTTTCTCAATTTGTTGTAATCGAAAGATTTTTATCTAAGGAAGCTCTAGATTCTCATTATGCTTCGCCGCATTTCATCAAGCATTTTTCATTGATTGCTTCCTTACTTGCAAGTGAGCCTGAAATCATCCAGCTAAATTCTGTTGGAGATGGTAAAAAGGGAAAGCTTTTTGGGTAATGCTGGAAATTTGAGCTGCGGCTTGAACAGTTGTCTAAAAAATATTCAACGGTATTGAAGTATCGATCTCTTTGTTAGGAAGAATATATAGCAGAATAAACTCTGCCAGCAGGCATGGTCACACTCATAATACAAATTTAGGGAGGCGAACCCTTAGCCCCATCCAAATACCACTGTCGCAGGGCCGCAATTTTTTCCATGATGGTGTTGACGATTTCAGCTTGCGCCTCTTTCTTATCTTGTGCGCTGTCAGAATATTCAATAGGAGTCCCAAAAATACAGGCAGTATGACCAAAGAGTTTTGGTAGCTTTCTCTGATTATTCCATACCTCAAAAGTACCATGAGTATAAACAGGCACAATGCGGCAGCCTGTGCGCTGCACCAGCATCCCTATACCTAGTTGTCCCGGCTGAAGCGTGCCATCCGAAGAACGTTTGCCTTCAGGAAAAATCACCACTTTCTTTCCACTGCGCACCAGCTCCATCGTCATTTTAATGGTACCAAGGTTCCCTTTGCCGCGCTGAACAGGATGAGTATTGAGCTGACTCAGCAGCCAACCAAATGGTTTGAAATGAAAGAGAGTGTCTCGGGCCAAAAAATGGATCTCATCTGTACAAGAGATTCCGACAAGTTGGGGGTCTAAAAAAGAACTATGGTTAGAGGCAATCATTGCGCCACCTGCTGGGATGTGCTCCTTACCATAAACTTTATGGCGATAAAAGCAGCGCACCAAAATCCAAACGGTCCATTTGCAAAAATGATACATGTTAATGAGGGATGAGTGACACTATCAGGTTAATCACTTGCTCGATGGTCATATCAGAAGTATCAATGACATGTGCATCATCAGCTTGTTTTAAAGGAGAGATTTCGCGTGTGGAATCAAAATGATCCCTATTAGAAAGCTCTTGGTATACCTCTTCTTGTGTTGCAGGCATTTTCTTTTCTTTAAATTCTAAGTAGCGCCTTTCCGCACGCACTGCAGGGCGTGCTGTGAGAAATATTTTAATCTCAGCTTTTGGAAAGACTACCGTCCCCATATCGCGACCTTCAAATACCGCATTTTTTTCTTTTCCAAATTGACGTTGAATGCCCACAAGGAGTCCTCTCACTGCAGGATGGGCAGACACTTCAGAAACCTTTTGATTGACTTGGGGTAAGCGAATAAAATCGGTAACGTCGTCCCCACCAACAAAATATTGCTTCGCCTTTTTATTCTCTCGAATGTCGAAATGAAAGCCTTCCAAAAAAACAGAGAGTTCTTCTTGATTATTCAAATCAATATTTTTTTGGAGCAGTTGATAGGTTAAGGCCCGATACATCGCTCCTGTATCAAAATAATTAAACTTGAGCTTTTCTGCGAGAAGTCGTGCAATGGTCGTTTTGCCTGTCCCGGCAGGTCCATCAATTGTTATGATCATAAGGCCTTTTATGTATATATGATTCTTAGAAATATGTACACAACTGGCGCTGTAAACAGCAGGGAATCGATCATGTCTAAAATTCCCCCCACCCCAGGGATTGAATTGCTGTCTTTCACACCCGCATCACGTTTTAAAAAAGATTCTGCCAAATCTCCAATCTGGCCCAAGATACCCATAACAGCTCCCAACCCTAAAAATTGCGCATAAGAAAATTCGTGAAAGATACGGCCAAATTGTTTGCCTAAAAAACAAATCAACAGGCTGACGCACATAGAGGCAAGTAGGCCTCCTAGCGCACCTTCCAAAGTCTTATTAGGGCTCAGTTTTAATGCGAGTTTTCTCTTTCCAAAATGGCTTCCGACAAAATAACCGCCAATATCTGCGCTTTTGGTAACCGCCACAAGATAGATAATCCACCAACTCCCTTGCACATGCGGGTCTTGCATGCCATCAAACGTAAAAAAAAACATGACACGGACAAAAAGTCCTAAGGGAACGCCGATGTAGACAATCCCTAAAAATGTGGTGGCAATATTTGTGATGGGAGGTTTTCCTATCACCGAGAAGTGGACAAAACATCCAAAAAATGCGAGCCCTAAAATGATTTCTGGGGCATGCGGCCATAAGGAGGTCAGATGGGTGTGTGGCCCTTGCGTTTTAAAAAATACGGCAAAGATATAGAAAATCACTGATGTAATGCTTAAAAAAATAGCTGGAGAAAGTCCTTTGTTTTTGACGATCTGGTCATATTCCCAAACAGCGGTCGCCGCGATAGCTGCTACTGCTAATGCAAACACCCAACGTAATGGTCCAATTTCTCCTAAAAATATAAGCAGGGCAATTAAAAGAGCGCTCAAGCCGTTAATGAGAGTACGTACTCCTAAATCCTTAGCTGCCTTAGCCATCATTTTCCCCTCCTTCTTTGCCTTTTTTGAAAATCCAGCACTGCTTTTAAGAGGTCTTTCTCGGAAAAATCTGGCCATAGAGTTTCAGTGATATAGACTTCAGTATAGGCAAGCTGCCACAATAAAAAATTGCTAATTCTACGCTCCCCACTTGTACGAACCAACAGATCGGGGTCTCCAAAAGGAGCAGTATCAAGATACTGTGCAATAGACTTTTCTGTAATTTGCTCTTTATCTAACCGCCCAGATAGAAGCTCTTCTGCTAACTTTTGCATCACACGGCGCATTTCATCACGCCCTCCATAGTTGAGAGCAATCACGAAATCGAGTTCCCTCCCTCCTTCAGTCACCTGGCAGGTCAAATCAATGGCTTTTTTGAGTTCAGGGGGAAAGGGAGAAATCTCACCGATAACATGGAGCCTAACCCCTTGCTTGACCATTTTTTGACGGTTGTTTTCGAGGTAGGTTTCAAAAATTTTTAGCAGAGTAGTCACTTCCTCAGGCGAACGTCCCCAATTTTCTGTTGAAAATCCGAAAACCGTTAAAACTTTTATTCCCAGATCGCATGCCGCCTCTACAACTTTGGTCAAAGTTTCAGCCCCAGCCCAATGGCCTCCAAGAGGATTGGTCTCTTTTCCCAAAAATTGTTTGCGCATCCATCTACGATTGCCATCCATAATAATGGCAATATGACGTGGCATGGGGCGCTCCCATAGGAGAGCCAGCTCTTCTTCCGAATACAGCAAAGATCTTTGAGAAGGACAATACTCCGATGACACCGTTCCCTGAAATCGCAAATTTTTCAGCTAAAAATACAACAGTTTGAGTTTCAGGACAAGTTTTGAGTACTGCTTTAATTGACAGATACGAGGTAGCGGTGATACTATGTCAGGATTATTTAGAGAAAGGATTTTTTAGATGGAAAAACAGAAAAGGTGGCAATTTTATCTCATTCTGGCTGTTATACTCCTGACAGTTTATAATATTTTACCCACTATCTTTTACTACTCAAAGCCCTTAAAAAAACCTATTGGCGAAAAACAAGGCTTCCAGGTGGCCGCAGCCATTGTGAAACGTGTCAATGATTTGGAGAGTTTTACAATTTCCTGGTTACAAGCTCAAAGCAGAAACCTTGGACTTAGACCCACCGAAATCACTCTCGATCCACAAGATCCACGCCTTGCTAAAGTGACATTTAAGACAGCGAAAGATGCTGATTTTTTTGCTAAAACTCTTTCTCGAGCTGGCTCACTGATCCCTTTTGTTCCTGCTCAACTCAGTCCCGATCCCCGTTCTTTTGAAGAGGGGGCAAAAACCGTAATTGTTCAAAGACGTATCGGTGTCCACCTGGATCCAGAAAATCTGAATTCCTATTTCCATTTCGTTCCGAAGACAACAGCTGACGGAAAAGTATCCCCCGAATACCAAGCACTGACTAATGACCGCGCTGTTCAGCTTGCTTTGGGATTTGGAGGAGAAAGCAGGCCAGCACACATTTTGATGGCCCTCTTAGACAATCAGAGCAGTGATGAGGACATTATCCATTTGGCACGCACCCTCGTGGAATATGAAAATGCTTTTGGCGACCAAAGTCCTATTTCAAAACGCTATTTCGCCAGTTTTACTCAATTTCCAAGCTCTGTTAACCGCACAGATGCGATTCAAAAATTCACTGCTAAATTGGAATCTATCTCCCAAAAATTTAGCAAAAATATGACTGCTATCAAAGAGGAAAAAGAAAAACTCCAGGGGGAAGGCAAATTTCTTAGTTCTACCCAACAACAAAAACTGGAAATCTTGGAAAGCCATAAAAATCTTGTAGAATCAGCTGTTGCTATTGTCAAAAGAAATAGCTCTGTGTTCCAAAAGGGGCTATCTCCGCTTACTCGTGAAGAACTGTTAAAATCTCTGCTCAGTAAGCCTATTCCTCAAGGAAAAATTCAAACGATTCAGATGGGAGAACGTAATCCTTTTATCTCAGATTTAGAAATCGACTGGAATAAAGATAAAATCACTCTCATCCTCCAACCAGATGTCGCGGCATTACGCACTCGTGAAACTAAAACAGAAGTGGAAGCACTTCGGTTAGAAAAGTTGAATCAATTTCTGTTTAACGAAATCGCCACTGTTGCCCGACAATCTGATGAGACCATCACGCCCTCTTTGTCCAATTTTGTGGTGTCACTCAACAAATTGACCAACAGTAATAGTCTTTTGACCTTAGATTTTGGCGCACTCAGCCAAGCACTGAGTACTAATTTGGATCGCTTGCTGACATTGAGTTGGCAGCCGACAGACAAAGAATTGTCCCATCAAAATTATCCCGTCTATACGTGGGATCAATTCAAAAAGCTTCCTGCTCAAGAGCAAAAACTCGGTCTTGTCATTTATGCGCCTGCCATGGAGAAGACGACCGAGGAAGGCTTTAGAGGAGGGTCTTTTTATGTGATCGCCCGTGGAATGAACACCATTCGTCAAAAATATATGGACCTGCCTAACAGTCCAGAAAAAGCTGCTTTTGAAAAAGATTTTAAAGCACTGCAAGAACTCATGCGCCAAAATGGTTTTATCGGCTATCCGGGATCCCAAGCTGATCTGCCTAGCAAATACCACAATGATTACGTCTTTGAATTAGATGATTACTATTCGTATTTACTGGCAGCCACACGAGAAGATTTTGCTGTAAAAGGAAGTAAAAAATTTGCCTTCCTTGAATTTACAGATGTTGCACAACGCATCATGACTGTGAACAAAATTGACACACAAAAGCATGAAGATCTGCTTAAATGGCGCGACGAATACCGTGCTGCTCGAGTAAACGTGCAGACTACCGCTCGCTATGATGTGCCTGCGCCAACACAAAATGTGCTACTGAGCAACTTTAAATTGAGCTTCAGAAAATATTTCCGTGGAGATGAGAGAAAAATTCTTAAATGGGGACTTGACCTCTCAGGCGGTAAAACTGTCCGTATCGGCCTGAAAGATCAAAATAACCAGACGATTACAAACGAAGACGATCTTAAACAAGCATCCAATGAACTTTATCAACGCGTGAACAGACTGGGAGTATCTGAAGTGGGTATACGCACGGAAGGCTCAACCATTGTTCTTGACTTTCCAGGTTCTCAGGGTCTTTCAGCATCTGATCTAATTCAAGCCTCAGCAATGTTTTTCCACGTAGTCAATGAAAAATTCAGCACCCACAATCAGATGCTCGCTGAGGCAGTCAATACCTTTTTAGAAGGAGTATGGAATGAAGCAGTCATCACAAATCGCACTGATCCTACAAGCTTGAATGAGATTGCTTGGGCCCATTTAGGTGGTGATCCAGAAGTTCCTGGCGAATTCCATCCTATGAGCAGCCATGCTCGTCTGCTACATGAACATGGTTTGCGATTGGCAGGACCCAATTCCCCACCTCGTTCGAGTGTCTTTGACGATACCCTTTCAGCAATCACCCTATTCAGAGGTTCTGACTTTTCTGACTGGCAAGGACAAACCCACCCTCTATTGATTGTCTTCCGTAATTATGCGTTAGAAGGTGCTGACTTGACTGATGTCCAGACTGCCTATGATCCTTCTGAAGGCAATATCCTGCATTTCGGGGTCAGAGGTTCTTATACAAGTCGGACTGGTGACAAAGTGAATCCACGCGATGACTTTTACGCATGGACCTCACAATTTTCAGAAGAGAAAATTGCCAACACACCATTAGATGCGGTCACGCAAGGACGTGGTTGGAGAATGGCTGTTGTCCTGAATGGTAGTGTCATCAGTGCGCCTTCCCTAAATTCTCCTCTAAGGGATAACGCGCGTATCTCCGGCCATTTTTCACAGCGGGAAATCAACCAGTTGGCTGCCGATTTGAAGGCTGGATCACTCAGCTTTACCCCACATATTTTGTCAGAAGAGAATGTCAGCCCAGATTTAGGTAAAGAACAAAGAACCCAAGGGATTTTTGCTGCTGGCTTGGGTTTGCTCTTGGTGATTCTCTCTATGTGCATCTACTATCGCTTCGGTGGGATAGTGGCTTCTGTTGCTGTGCTGTTCAATTTATTGATCATTTGGGGTGTTTTGCAAAATTTAGGCGCAGCCTTAACCTTGCCAAGCATTGCAGGGATCATTTTAGCCCTTGGCATGGCGGTGGATGCGAACGTTCTGGTCTTTGAAAGGATCCGTGAAGAATTCGCCAATTCCAAACGCCTCCCCTCTGCCATTCAAGCAGGTTATAGAAAGGCATTTAGCGCAATTATCGACTCAAATTTAACCACGATTTTAGCTGCCATCATTCTGCTCAACTTTGATTCTGGACCAATTAAAGGTTTAGCCCTCACATTGATTATCGGGATTGTCTCTTCGATGTTCACTTCTCTTTTCATGACTCGCTTTTTCTTTGCTGGTTGGGTTCAAAATCCTCAGCATAAAGAATTAAAAATGATGCGCCTTTTTAAAGAGACGCACATTAATTTCTTGAGTAAAGCAAAGCTCGCCATTTCCATTTCCGTAATCTTGATCCTAGTAGGTGCCTTTTTCCTTGTGAAAGAAAGGAATACCATTTTCGGCATGGACTTTACGGGAGGTTATGCGCTGACTCTAGAATTACAGGAAAAACCTCAGATTAATTATAGACTTGTCGCAGAAAATGCCTTAGAAAAAGGCGGAGCTGCCCCAAGCGATTTCCATATCCAAGAGCTCAATAGGCCAAACCAATTGCGTATTCAATTGGGGACAAGTATGGAACAACCAGGTAAGCCCTTCTTTGAAATCGACAAACAAGCCCCTGTTCAAAACCCGTTATACACCTATCAGGAAAATCCACGTATTCTGTGGATCCTTCAAGCATTGGCTAAAGAAGGGCTTGAACCTGTGCCTGCCTCTCTACCTCAGCTCAATCTCTATTGGACAGCGATGAGTGGCCAACTTTCTGAAACAATGAGAAATGAAGCGCTCATTGGTCTGGCTATTGCATTGATCGGTATTTTGATTTACATCACCTTCCGTTTTGAATTCAAATATGCCATCAGCGCAACGATTGGCCTTGTCCACGACATTTTGATCACTGTAGGTGTGTTGGCAATCTGCCACTTTTTCTTTGAAGGAATACGCATCGACTTACAAGTGATCGCTGCCTTGATGACCATTGTGGGATATTCCCTAAACGATACGATCATTATTTTTGATCGTATTCGTGAAGATATGCGTCATTTACGTAAAATGTCTTTCGTAGACATTATCAACCATGCACTCAATGCAACCCTCAGCAGAACCGTGATGACATCAGGCACTACCCTGCTTGTTTTGATCGCACTTGTCATTTTTGGAGGCAGTTCTATTTTCAACTTTGCCTTCATCATGACATTAGGTATCGGGATCGGCACATTGTCTTCGCTCTATATCGCTGCACCTATGCTACTCTATTTCCATAGAAAAGAAGTGGCCAGAGAACAAAAATCTGCTTCTACAAACAACGCCTAAGTGAAAAAAGATAGCTAAAGCAGCTTTGTCTTGCTATCATGAGGCGTAAGATTTTTCGAGTATTGCATGGACTTCGTACATGAACCGATATGGATTTATCCAAAAGAAAATCCCGAATGGTTACAGCAGGTTATCAAAGAATTTAGCATTCATCCGATCACTGCCCAAATTTTAGTGTCGCGTGGATTTACATCGCTGGATGCTATTCATCATTTTTTATATGCCCAACTTCCAGATCTCTATGATCCGAAGCGCTTTCAAGATATGACCAAAGCGGTGCGTCGCATCGACAAAGCTTTGAAAAAAGAAGAAGGCATTTTGGTCTATGGAGACAATGATGTTGATGGCATGACAGGGACAGCGCTTCTTGCCGATTTTTTTAAAAGAATCGGTGGCAATGTCAAATATTACGTCCCCAATCAAAGTGTTCAGCGTGGACAACTCTTCCTCGATGCCTTGGAGTATGCAGAAGCACAACACTGCAGACTCATGATTACAGTAGATTGTGGAATCACTGCTGCTAAGGAGATTCAAAAGATTGTCGCCAAAGAAATCGACGTCATTGTAACGGATCACCATGAACCTACCGATAAGATTCCTAATTGTGTCGCCACGCTCAATCCCAAGTTACTCAATCAAACATATCCTAATCGGGACTTAACGGGTGTAGGAGTCGCCTTCAAACTTGCGCATGCAATGACCAACTTCTTGGTGTCGAAAGAAGAGATTGGACCTCGCAAAGTAGACCTTAAAGTCTATCTGGACCTTGTCGCTCTTGGGACAATTGCAGATATGGGAGTTTTGCTGGATGAGAACCGCATTCTGGTGCGTTATGGGCTCAAACAGCTTCAAAAAACCAAGCGTATGGGGCTGATTAAACTCTTTACCATCTGTGGCGTCGAACGTTCAGAAGTTACAGCTGTAGATATTGCGACAAAAATTGCTCCACGCATGAATAGTTTAGGCCGCATTGCAGATCCCAGCAAAGGAGTAGAGCTTCTCCTTTTAAGAGATGAAGTAAAAGCGGAGGAGCTGGCCAAAGAACTTGATCTTTTTAATATTCAACGACAGAAGATTGAACAGGTAGTCTCCATCGATGTGGAGCAGACTCTAGCTACTAATCCAGAGATTTTTAAAAACAAAGCTATCGTCTTAAGTTCGTCTAACTGGCATCCTGGAGTGATCCCCATCGTATCGGCTCGTATTGCTAAACAATACAACCGTCCCACTATCATGATTGCCATAGATAATGGTATTGGAAAGGGCTCTATCCGTACGATTCGCGAATTTCCATTACTCCCTGTCTTAAAAAAATGTGGCGATCTCTTTATCAATTACGGAGGTCATGACTTTGCAGCAGGCCTGACTATTAAAGAAGAGAATATCGAACGTTTTAGAAAGCGTTTCATTCATGCGGCCAATTCTTCGTTGAGAGAGCATGACATCCTATCCAAAATTTATTTAGATGCTCCTGCCAATTTTGATGAATTAACTTACGATCTTCTAGCCTCTCTAGAGTTGTTTGAGCCTTATGGCAACGAAAATTTACAACCTATTCTTTATTGTGTTGCCAAGCAGGCGTGGCCTCCAAAGGTTATTGGTGGAAGTCACTTAAAACTTTACTTAGAGCAAGGAGACCGCATGCTAGAAGGCATAGCCTTTGGCATGGCTGAGAGACGTACACTACTGCGGCGTAAAAATATCAGCTTGCGTATCGCCTATACACCGCAGGTTAACCGCTTCCATAACAAAAGTAGTATTCAGCTTCTGGTCCGCGACTTCCAAATCCTTGAATAGTCAGAATATGCCCTTGCGCTTGCCCCTGCCCTTGCCCTAATCCGAGGGTCCGGCAAATCCATATGGTAATAGTTAAACACTCACATGGGTTACAAATATGACCTTGCCTACTATATGGGGCCATTTATAAGTATAGATTTAGGGCAAGGGCAGGGGCAAGCACAAGGGCAGAGGTAAGGGCACGCTAGCTAGCAGGAAATTGGGTGATTGGGTGTACACTCAGATAGACTATTAGAGGAATATTATTTTTTTTCCTCAGATAAAATTACTTCCATTTGGATATTTCCTGCTTGATAGTCACACATGACAGCATCCCCCTTTTTAAATTGATTGTCGAGGATAGCTCTAGCAATGACAGTGGCAAGCTCTTTTTCAATGATACGCTTCAAGGGACGCGCTCCAAGCTTGGGATCCAGGCTATAGCCTTTCAAATAATCTACTATACTTTGCCCAAAAAAGATGTCGATTCCTTTGGATTGCGTAATGCGCATTTTCAATTCATTGAGAAGCTTTTTAATCAACATTTCAAAGATTTCATCAGATAGCGGAGAAAATACCATGCAGTCCAAACGGTTGAACATTTCAGGTGATAAAGCATCCATAAGAAAGGGCTTCAGTATTTCGAGAATTTCTCCATTGCTCATACCCGCATGATGTAGATCGGCAATTTCAGAAGAAGCCAAATTGGAAGTTAAAATAAAAATGGCTCTGCGGCAATCCACATCTTCCCCTCTTGCCGAAGTAAAATAGCCAGCATCAAATATATGCATGAAAAGTTTCAAAATTTTTGGATGCGCCTTTTCAATCTCATCTAGCAAAATAACAGAGTAAGGATTGTCTCGTAGACGGTTGGAAAGGCCTCCTCCGCTTTCATAACCTACATAGCCGGGTGGAGAGCCGATCAATCGGCTAATCGAGTGGGGTTCAGAATATTCTGACATATTGATCCGAAAGAAATGGCTGCTTTTTCCATAAAGCTCTATAGAGAGCTGTTTCGCTAATTCTGTTTTGCCTACACCAGAGGGACCACAATATAAAAGGCAGGCAATCGGCATGGAGGGGTCATTGACTCCTGCTGCAAAGCGTAAAATCGCATTAGTCGTTTCTTGGACTGCTTCATCCTGTCCGAAAATCCTTTTCAGTAGCTGGGCTTCAAGAGTTTTAGCTTTTTTGACAATTTCCTCTTGTACATTACGTTGAGTTGTCAATTTGAGACTTTCCAGCTCAGGAAAAGGATCCGGCAAATCGTGTTCAAGTTGTCCTTCAAGAAGGAATGGATAGAGGGTGATCTTTGTTTCAATGCCATTTAAAACAGGAACTAAACACAGGATGCACGCTGCAGCGATCGCTTTTTTCAAGGTATGCCTCTTGTTTAGAGTGTTCACACATATTGTCGATGAAATTTGGAAGAAAACGAAAAAAAAGTCCAAAAAAAAACGCTTAAACATAGTAGTTTAAGCGTTTCTCGTGAACCAGTGTTCAACGATCTTTTTTTTGCATTCTTATTTTGCTGACCTGTCAACTCTTTCTTAATACAGAGTGTAACTTAAAAAGCCAGACAGGCCGGCAAAAAAACAGATTAAAGAATCATAACCATTCAGACAAACGAGCTTTGTTCTGCGTTTACGTTCAACTAGAATGGATAATTATTATAGAAACTATCCATCTGGGAGACAGACTAAAGGGCTGAATAGTTACAAAAAAAGGCGCTACAGTTTAGCTCGCCTGCTTAGCAACCTTTTTACCCAGATACTCTTCTTTATATCTTTTTACTTCTTCCGCATGAATGACCCAAGCAGCTCCTTTACGAGAACCTTTGATCATGCCAGTGCGTGTTGCATAATAGATTTTCTGTGCAGGAACGCTAAGCATTCTTGCCACTTGATTAACAGAAAAGTATCCTTTGTCGTTATCAAAAAGCAGCGCGCCATCAAACATCGATTTAGTACGAGAATACTTATTTTTACGGTATTCCTCTAAATCTTTAAGGTCGATCTCCCAGCGTGTTTTTTTAGTTGCTCTTAGTTTTTTTTGCTTAATTGCAACGTAAATCGCTTGGCGCGTGACTTTATTGATTTTTGCTGCCTCTGTAATAGAAACAACTTTACGATCCTCTGCGTTCTGAGACTCAGAAGGCGCTACTTCTTGCCTTTCTTTATTGTCTTTCATTTTTTCTAACCCCCTAAGGTTTCAAAGTTATTTAGCTTTTTTGGGGCCCTCTGTGTCTTTATAAAGGAATCATCGCCCCGATTATTTTTATTTTTGGTTTTCTCGGTTATCAATAAACAAACTAATTCATTGCTTTCGAAGTATTTATTATCTCTTTATTATAATTTGAAATCAAGATTTTTTTTATGTTTTATAAAAACAAAAAAAATTTTCTGGGATAAGATTTTAGTCTTATCACTCTAAAAAATCATTTTTCGTGTAATATTTTGATTAAGATTCAAATTGAAATCAATCATTTTTGGCATTTTTTTCAATTTTTCTTATTATTCTTTATAATTTCTTAATCAAAACTCGTTTAAACACCACTGGTAAGCATTGTTACATAAATTGCTTTGGATTATTTATAGTTGATCCAAATTGAAAGACGATTTGTATCGGGCCGAAGTCCTCGGCTTGATCGATTGTAATTATTGTATATTTCTAATATTAAATATTTTACGATCGTTCAACCCCAGGGCTTTGGCGTTGTCCAAATGCACATTATTTATGATAGGTCATCTACGAGGACTTTTGGGATAGGTGCTTGGAAACATTGTGCAAATAAAGCGAATTACTAGCTTAAAAACCGTTGAAAAGCAAAAATGACCCTAATGATGGTCTGCTCGCTCAACTAGCACGAAAGGGCTGCCCTTTTTAAACTGCTAAGTTCTTTTTAGTAGTAGCTGAGGCCATATAAGAATGGATTAACGATGTTAAAAAACACTATTTTATTTTTTCTTTTCATCACCTCTTCTCTATTTGCTGGAAAGCTCCCTGAGCTGACACCTCAAGATGTGATTGAAACGTTACACACTATTATGGAGGCACATGTTTCTTATAAAGAGCTTAGCCCTCCTTTAATCAAACGTGCGCTAGAACATTATTTAGAGGAGTTAGATCCAACAAAAATTTATTTTTTAGAGAGTGAAGTGGCCCAATGGCTTCAGCCAAGTGATACCTTAGTTGAGCAAATCCGTAGTGCTATGGAAAAAGGGGATTTCAGCCATTTTGAGCAGATGCATGCTCAAATGATGGTTGCCATCTCTCGAAGGCAAGCTCTAGAGAAAAAATTCGAGGCAGTTCCCCTACCAGAAAACGTCTCTATTTCTGATTTTAAGGAACTCCCTTGGGCAAAAGATGAGGAAGAACTTACTAATAGATTGCTGAAAATCAAAGCACTTCAACTTTCTGTCACCAAAAGACTGGAGACGACTTCTCAAGAAAAAGCATTGAAGCGTATCGCTAAAAGCAGAATTTCAAGAGAAGAAGAGTACTGTACGTCCAAAGAAGATGAACGGGAACGCTTGATTCTTTCCAATGTGCTCAAGGCATTTGCCTCTTCTTTTGACGCACATACCTCCTATTTTACTCCTGGCGAGGCCGCTCAATTTATGATCCAAGTGCAGCAACGTTTATTTGGAATTGGGGCTCAGCTTAGAGACGATCTCAACGGGTTTTCCATCGTCAAAATTATTGAAGGGGGGCCAGCTAGTCGCAATACAGGACTCAAGGTCAATGACAGGATTATTGCCATCAATGCAGAACCCGTCGTTGGTCTAGATATTACGGAGGCTGTTGAGCTCATTCGTGGCGAAGAAGGCAGTACTGTCATCTTGACTGTGTTGCGTGAATCCTCTGCTAATGAGGAGAAGTTAGATATTGAAATCATTCGTGGAGAGGTGGTGATTCAGGAAGCGAGAATTGAATCGAAGATCATTCCTTTTGGTGATGGTGTAATTGCTCATATCGCCTTGCATGCCTTTTATCAAGATCCTCTCCATTGCTCTTCGGCCGACCTTTACGAAGAGATTCGTAAAATTCAGAAAGAGAATACCCTCAAGGGCATCATTTTGGATCTGCGCTTTAACGCAGGTGGGGTATTACCACAAGCAGTGGCTGTCACTGGCCTTTTTATCACTAAGGGTATTGTCTGCTCCATTAAAGATAACCATGGAACCATTGAGCATTTAAGAGATATTGATGGAAAAACAGCTTACGATGGTCCTCTGATTGTTCTAACAAGTAAAGCGAGCGCTTCAGCTTCTGAAATTGTGGCACAAACACTGCAAGATTATGGTCGGGCGTTGATTGTTGGCGATGAGCATACCTATGGAAAAGGAACTTTTCAGACCTTCACTTTGGATGGCTCCAATATGGCTAAAGTCAACCCGAAAGGAGAATTCAAAGTCACACGAGGTAAATATTATACCGTTTCGGGTAAAAGTCCCCAACTCGTTGGAGTCAAACCCGACATCCTCGTTCCTGGCCTCTATTCTCAAACAGAAATAGGTGAACAGCATGCTAAGTATGCTCTTGAAAATGATAGTATTCATGAAAATTTTAACGATGACCTTGCAGATATTCCGGTCATCCAAAGGGATCAGATCAGCTGGCTCTATCGTTTTAACCTTCAGACAAAAATTAAAACTTTCACACGCTATTTGCCTCTGCTCAAAAAAAATTCTGAAACACGGATTATGCATGATGGTGCTTACCAAAATTTCCTCACGCAGTTAAAAGAGGATGACGTGGACGCAGAAAAGATGGAGCTATATGCTAAATATGATCCTCAACTCCATGAATCGATCAATATTATGAAAGACTTGATCCTCCTGTTGAAATAAGGTATAAAATAGCGCCAATTTACTTTAAGATAGGCTTTGAATACGATTACAAAATGAAAATTAACAAGATAAGCAGGATCGGCTACGCCGGCAGGATAAAAAAGATGCATATTTATCCTATATTATCCTGCCGGCGTAGCCGATCCTGCTTATCTTGTTAATTTTCTATTGCTTATCCATGTTAAAAGCCTTGCTTAAATTAAACTGCCGTAAAATAATAATATCATGACAGAAGTACGCGTCCGTATTGCCCCTTCTCCAACAGGAGATCCTCACGTAGGCACTGCCTATATTGCCCTCTTTAATTTAATTTTCGCCCGCCGTTTTGGAGGCAAATTCATCCTCAGGATCGAAGATACTGACCGTTCACGTAGCCGCCCTGAATATGAGACCAATATTTTTGAAGCTTTGAAATGGTGTGGTATTCAATGGGATGAAGGACCAGATGTAGGAGGACCTTTTGGTCCCTACAGACAATCTGAGCGCAGTGAAATCTATAAAAAATATGCCTACGAGCTTTTAGAACGTGGAAATGCCTATAAGTGTTTTGCTACTTCAGAAGAATTGGTAGAAATGCGGGAGCTGGGAGGCCATGGAGGGTATGACCGCAGATACCGTAATCTTAGCCCCGAAGAGATTCAAACACGCGAATCAGCAGGACAACCCTTTACAATCAGGCTCAAGGTTCCTCTTACTGGAGAATGTGTTTTTGAGGATGCTATCAAAGGTCGTATTACTTTCCCCTGGGCAGACATTGACGACCAAGTCTTATTAAAATCCGATGGATTCCCCACCTATCATTTAGCTAATGTGGTAGATGACCATCTTATGGGAATCACTCACGTGATCCGCGGAGACGAATGGATTAGCTCTACTCCCAAACACATCCGTCTTTACGAGGCCTTTGGTTGGCAGCCCCCCCAATTTTTCCATATGCCTCTTCTCCTTGGTATGGATGGAAAAAAACTGTCTAAACGACGTAATCCCACCTCTATTTTCTACTATCGAGATTGTGGCTATCTTCCTGAAGCGCTCCTTAATTTTCTCACCTTGATGGGTTATAGCATGCCAGGTGATAAAGAAATCTATTCCCTAGAAGAAGTGATTCAGGAATTTGATCCAAAGCGTATCGGAATTTCTGGAGCCGTCTTTGATATCACTAAGCTTGATTGGTTGAATCAGCACTATTTAATCAACCTCATCCCACAAGAAAAGCTATGGGAGCGCATCAAAACGTGGGGCTTTAACGATGCCTTTATGGAATCTTTAATGCCGCTATGCCATACGCGGATCAAAAATTTTGGTGAGTTTATGGAGCTTTGCCAATTCTTTTTTGTCAATCATGTGGAATATACACAAGAGCTTCTCACCCCTAAACAGATCACTCCTGAGCAAGCAGCTTCCCTTCTCCAAACCCTGATTTGGGCTCTTGAAGAGAAAGAAGATTGGGGAAGCAAAGCTTTTGAACTCAGTTCACACGAAATTGCTCAAGCGTTTGGAGTAAACCACAAAAAAATCGTGATTCCTCTTCTTTATGTGGCCATTACAGGCAAAAAACATGGCCCCCCTCTTTTTGACTCTGTGCAACTTTTAGGAAAAGACCGTGCCCGAGCACGTCTCCTCAATGCAATCCAATTCCTAGGAGGGCTTTCTAATAAGAAAATCGCCCACCTTAAGGAACTTTGGGAGAAGAAAGAGGGCCTACAAATAACGGCTCAGTGATTGCCACCTCTTCCTGCATCTTAGTTTGATCTGCGAGAATATAAGTCTGCTCATGAGGTCTTAGAGAACAACAGCCCCATAAGCATCCCATTGCTATAATTAATATAAATATACGGCAAGGCATATACTGATATTATTAAATTTTTAATATTATTTCTTATAAAATCGTAAACAATTGATTTTAAATAAATAAAATGATAAAATGTTCGAATAATATTTTTGGGGGATTATGTCTGTTACAAATACTGAAGTAAAAACACATGAAAACAAATTAATCGATCAAGGATTTCATGTTTCTTCTTTACCAGCAGATAGAGCCGACGCAGTCTTTCGTGGACGTGAAGTCACGAAACAAGTTTTTACTAAAAATGAAGATGAAAAATGGGGCAAGATTCCTACTGTTATTGCTACTGTAGTTGCCAACGTTGCTCTCGGAGCTGTAGCCACTTTTTTCACAGCAGGACTGCTGCCTATATTTAGCTCTTCCTTTCGTAAGTTTATTCATAAGAACATCTCGAATGCAGCGAAAAATCCCAATGAACCTTTAGTAGGTGGAAAAACCGCCCGCTTAGCCCTAGGAATTATTGGAATGCTCGCCATCGCCGGTATCCCCTTACTTTTATCAAAATCCTACAGAGATGAAACTTGGAATCCTGTGGTACACGGTAGAGCTGAAAAAACGCTGTATTATGAAAAACCCGTAACCGACGACGATAAGCATAAAGAAGTGGCTCGTTTAGGTTATGACAAAAGCGACTCCACTTCTATAGCAGATTTTATGCGTTTGCTACAAACAGATGCAGGGAAGCAACAATATCCTGAACTCTCAATAGAAGTGATTGAAGGGGATCTTGTGGTCAGGGAAAATAGACGGCCTGGCATTTCGGCTGCCCTTATTGTGCCTAAAGGAGACTATACAAAAGCGTGTTCCATCAAATTCTGGAATCCAAAAACAGGAGAGGCGATCACACATTCTCAAGATCAATACCGTGCAATCCGCAAAATTCTGGCCTCACAAGAGACTATAGCACAGAAATTGACAGAATTAGCACAAAAGAAGGGACAACTTTATGCTAAGAGAAAGCTAAAAGACAGTTACGACGAAGAAAACCCTAATACACAGAAGTTGATTGAACAGGGAGCACGTCAATTTAAAGAGGCGATGCAGAAGAGATCTGTTCGTTTGAGCGATGAGTATGCACTGGTTTCGGGATCAGATGATTTAAATAATAGAGGTAATGGTCATTTTGTATCCTTTGACAATCAAACAAAAAAGGCGTTCAAGAAAATCGATCAATTGGAACCTAAAGGACCATTAGAAGGCAATCCTATACAATCTCCGCCGAGATCTGCTCCTCCACCACCTGTTGTACCGCCGCTTGTTCCCAACGTACCTCCTCAACCAAATCCGGCTCAAATCCTACCATAAGAAAAAGAATAGAATTGAGTAATGGGGGGAGCCCCCCTTTACTTTAGTTTTTTCGCAGTGCACTACTCAAAAAGCTGAATCGACTATATTTGCTCCGTGAATTGCTTACGATTGATCAAATAGAGCTTTAAGTTTTGAGAAAGACGTGAATCAAGGATTTCCTTGCTGATTTGCATCCCAGATTCTGTGTTCATAATTATGTAGTGGTGCACGTCTCCTATAGGAATTACTTTGCATTGATTTACCCCTAAATCCTGTGCATATTGCTGTATCTCTAATTGATCAGCAGGGCGAAAATGCGTTGCAATAAACTTTTCCGTTACCGTCGTCCATTCAGTTGCTTGTAGGTTAGCGAGATTTATTTCTTTTTGCTCTGCCTTAGCTTTTTGGCTATTTTTACCCATTTTGAGGGCACCAAAAGTGATCAGAGTCCCTCCCAAAATTAAGCCACTTCCGCTGATGAGCCACAAACTCCAAATGTGCGTCATGTTTCCAAAAGTTCCTACGGTTCCTAGAGTGGCAAGCGTTCCAAAGCAGAGTGCACCAAGGGTGACCAAGGCACCAACAGCTATTGCAACGGTATACCATCTATTTTCTTTAATCATTTTATTCAATACTGCTAAAGCTTTCGTTTTATCAGGTACTTGGATGTTTCTTTGGAAAACTAATCCGGGATTAAAAAAATGATCTGGTAGTTCAGAAAAACTTAAAGACATTAATACTCCTTTGTTCAAGAAAATAAGTATAAATCAAATTTATTAATGAATGATTAATGAAATCTTTTAATTTATAGAATGATTTTTATCAAACTTACTTATTACCCAATGAGAATGTAGCAGGGATGCTTTTACATAAGCTTTTCTGTTCTTCTTTGAGCTTCTCATAGCCCTGAATCAAGAGAGTTTCTACAGTCGGATTTCTCTTAAAATCCAGACCGTTGATTTGCACAATGGGACGTATCCCCTGCATCGTATTAGTACGGAATGCGGCTGCCTCTTGAGGCAATTCATTTAAAGACCATTTCACATATTTAATCTCAAACCCCATTTCTTTAGCCAAATTTAGAATGTTTTTTAAGGTAATGCCGAAATAGAGAGGAAGAGAAGGATCAGGTGTCATGACTGTCTTTTCATAGACCCACAAAAGATTCCCGAAGGAAGCTTCCAAAAGTACCCCTTTTTCCGTTAGGGTGACACAGTCATCCAAGCCGTTTCTTTTGGCCTCTTCCATAACATAAAAACGGTTAAGGTGGGCCAAACTTTTGTAAGGTGCATGACAGGAAGAATAAGGTATCGAAAAAATCCCAAGACTTAAAGCTTTAAAAGGTTCAGGTGTAAAAGGTTTTAAAATAGCTACTACCCGACCTGCTCTTTTTGGAAGACTCATCTCAGGACTGTCACCGCCTGTGATAAAGATCTTGAGTCTCCAAATGCCTTGAAAAGCTTGATTGCGGACAATCAGTTCCTCGATAGTGTCTCTCGAAACGGGTGGCATTAACAAATGGAAGGAGAGACATTGTTTTTCCAAATGCTCCAAGTGAGATTCCAAAAATAATGGAACTCCCTCTTTGACTTGAATCGTGGCATAAGCGCCATCACCAAATTGAAACCCCCTGTCAAAAACAGAAATTTTTGCTTCTTTTTCTTCTACAAACTCTCCTTCTAAATAGACAAAGCTCACAAAAATATCTCCTTCCACATCATTGAAATCGATATGCCTTAAAAATCCATGTTATGATAGACAGCATCCACATCGTCAAGATCTTCAAGCCACTCAATCAAAGCCAAATTAGCTGTTTGCGCCTCTGCATCACAAGCCACCAAGTTTTTCGGAATCATTTCAATGTCTGCCTCTTTTGATTTCCATCCTTGTGCATCCAGCTTCTCTTTGACTGCAAAAAGTTCTGTAGGATCGGTGGTGATCATAAACGCTTCCTCAGCTGCCTCAAAATCTTCCGCACCCGCTTCGATGGCTGCACTGAATAGCTTATCCTCATCCTGCCCCTGCTTTTCAACTTGAATCACACCTTTGCGATCAAAGTTAAATGCCACAGAACCCGGATTGGCAATACTCCCACCGCGCTTGTTAGTGGCAATACGCATATCGGACGCCGCGCGATTTTTATTATCTGTCATCACCTCAACAATCAGTCCTACACCTCCAAATCCATAAAGCTCATAAGTGACGTTTTCGTAATTCGCTTGGCCTTCACTAGAGGCCTTTTTGATATTACGCTCTATGTTATCATTTGGAAAATTGGCAATTTTTGCTTTATCGATGGCAAGTCTAAGCCTAGGATTGCTTTTAGGATCTGCCCCTCCCAATTTGACAGCGCTGATGATCTCTTTTGCCAAACGGGAAAACACTTTCCCCTTCAACTTATCAGAACGCTCTTTGCGATGTTTGATGTTTGCCCACTTACTATGACCAGCCATAATGAAACAACTTTTCTTTATTTGTTTTTTCCCAAGCGATGGCCTGTTGATACTGCTCAAAAGCCTTTTCTTGCTCTTTAAAAGCGGGGCTGTGAAAACAGTATCGGCCCCTTCCGTCCAATGACCCTGGCACTACGCTGTGGAGCATCTCATGATACACCACAAATGCAACGAAATATTCAGGAAAAAAAGGATCATCCAGCATACGATGGATTTTGATAAGACGCAAGCCAGCGAGATATTGTCCAAAAATAATACGCGAGCGGCTCTTTTTTTTCCTCAAGCTACCAAACCAAGTGATGGATAAATCAAGCGCGTTATTGAAATATTTTTTATTGAGATCTTCATAAATCGATTTGAGATGGTAAACATCTCCTTGATGAAGACACTTTTGCTGATCGAGAAGATGTGAATAGTCAGAACGCTCGAGATAACTCTGAATATAGTGTCGCAGAAGGGGGCCTGGTCGAGCGCCGCGTACATAATGGGCGATTGCCAAAATAACCGAATCAGGAGCCTCTAAGAACATTTTGTGAACAGAAAGACGTGCATAGCTGCGGTTTTTATGCAGCAGATTGAGCATCGTCCAACGATTTTCGTGAATGATCAGCTCCAATTCCAAATTTAATTGGTCAGACAATCGCGTCTTGAAAGCTTCAATGGACATTTTATAGTCGATTATAGATTAGAGAATACGTTCCATCACAATTTTTCCCACATATTCGCTCTCTTCTTTCATGAAGTGTTTTTGGAAACCCACTTCACGGAAGCCAAATCGACGATAGAGTGAAATAGCAGGATTGCCTTCATACACTTCGAGATAGAGGACCTCAATACCAAAGTAATCTTTAGCCAAATGGATGAGATTGTTCATTAAAAGAGTGCCTACACCCTGATTTCTCACTTCCTTCGATACAATAATGGAGACCAGGCACTGGTGTGCTAATTTGCGATAAGGCATCAAACAGAGAGTGGCAAGGCCAACAGGTTTGCCGTCAATCGTTGCAGTTAAGCTGCTTTTATATTTGCTAAAGCCAATCCAATGTTTAACGGAGTCTTCCACTTCTGGCGGATCTTGCATAGGAAACCCGCGCAAAATTCCCGGCTCTTCAAGCCATAGTCTCAGAGGTTCCGCATCTTCAGGAATTGTATAGCGCAACTCTACGTTCGGTTGTTCTGCGTTAGAGGCTTCTTTCTCTGTTTTTTTACTCATGATTCTACCTGCAAACTTCTCCTTAGATTAACCAAATTCTTTTAGATAGGCGACGACAAAATCATCTAGGAGCTCGCCATCCATCATGGCTTGAATGTTCCCAGATTCGTAGCCCGTGCGTGTATCCTTGATCAGCGTGTAAGGCTGAAATACATAATTTCTTATCTGTGATCCCCAAGCAATCTCTTTTTTTTCCCCACCCATTGCTTTTAAGTTCTCTTCCCTGGCCATCACTTCTTTTTCATACAACTTGGAGCGAAGCAGTTTCAAGCACGTTTCACGGTTTTGTACCTGACTACGCTCGCTTTGGCATGAGACCACAATATTGGTCGGCATGTGAGTGATACGTACAGCTGAATCCGTCACATTGACATGCTGTCCACCTGCCCCAGAAGAACGGAAGGTATCTATCCTAATGTCCTGTGGACGTATCTCGATTTGGATATCATCGGTGATTTCTGGAGTGACATCCACTGATGCAAAGCTGGTATGACGCCTGTTGCTGCTATCAAAGGGAGAAATACGCACCAGTCGATGCACACCTTTCTCCGCTTTTGTGTAGCCATAAGCAAAAGCTCCAGAAAATTTAAACGTGAGGCTTTTAATCCCTGCTACCTCGCCATCAACGCAATCGATGGTCTCTACTTTCCATCCTCTTCTTTCCGCCCAGCGTTGATACATGCGAGAAAGCATTAAAGCCCAATCGCAAGCTTCTGTTCCACCAGCTCCCGCGTTAATGTTCAAAAAGCAATTTTTAGCATCCATTTCGCCTGAAAGCATACGTCGCACTTCTAACTCAGAAAGCATCCCTTCTACTTTGTCAAGCTCTTGAGATAGTTCTTCGATGAGCTCCTCGTCTTCCATCTCTACTGCTTCTGGCAAAAGGCTTTCTACACTCTCGAAGCTACTTTTAATTTCCTTGTAAGGAAGCGTCCATGCTTTCAGAGAGTTTGCTTCAGCAATCACTTCTTGTGCTTTTTCGTGGTCATCCCAAAATTCTGGGGCTTCCATCCATGTTTCAAGCTCATCAACCCTTTTTTCTTTGACCTCTAAGTCAAAGATACCTCCACATATGAAGGATCCTTTCTTTGAGATTATGTAGCCTTTCTTGGATGTCTTCTTTCATGATTGCCTCTCGGATGATGTGGGAGGAATTGTAGGTTTTGGCTTGAATTGAAGTCAATTTGCTTTCATAATCCTCCCTTACAGATTATTAAATATTTTATAGCTGAAATTCATCAATGAGATTCGCGATCAATGCTGTCCAACCCGTCTGATGGCAGGCACCGAGACCTTGCCCTGTTTCGGCATGGAAATATTCATAAAAGAGGACAAGATCTTTAAAATGGGGATCATCATGAAAGGGAAAAGCAGCCCCTAAAAATGGTCTCTTTTTTGCATCATTGCGAATAAAGAGTGCAAGTAGCCGCTTAGCAAAGGCTTCCGTGATCCGATCCAAAGTCACCGGATCTTCTCCCTTTGCCTGAATTTTTAAATGGCTGTTATAAACACTCGCATATTTTTTAAGGGAAGAGAGGATCAAATAATTCATGGGCATCCAAATAGGACCACGCCAGTTTGAGTTTCCTCCTTTCATACGCTGTGTAGATTCACCAGGCTCATAACCAATAGAATCCTTTTTGTAGTGGAAGGGGTGTTTTTCATGATATTTTGATAAGCTTCGGATACCAAACTGCGAGCGAAATTCTTCAGGATCCCAAAGGTAGTGCAAAACACTTCTAAGACGCGATTCTGTGAGCATGCTCAATGCATAACACCGTGCATCCCCTTTTTTGCCAGAAATGACGCACTCTTCTACCAAATGCTTGCGATTTGTCAAAAACCAGTGGAAATCTCTTTTAAAGATAGGAAATTGATCCAATTCCCGCTCCATCAATACATCGATCGCAAAAAGCGGGATGATGCCAACTAACGAGCGTACCCGGAATTTAGAAAAGGATCCATCGGGATACACCATCACATCGTAAAAAAACCCTTCCTCAGAGCACCAAAGCTCATAATTCTTTCCATCTCTTTTATGTGTCGCATGAGCAATATAAACAAAGTGCTGGAAAAATTTTGTCGCCATTTCCTCATAGGTAGAATCTTCTTTTGCCAGTTCCAAAGCGATGCGCATGAGATTCAGCGAAAACAGGGCCATCCACCCCGTTCCGTCTGATTGTTTAAGTACACCTCCTCCGGGAGTTTCTTTGGAACGATCGATCAGAGTGATATTATCTAACCCTAAAAAACCCCCTTCAAAAACGTTACAGCCCGAACTGTCGACCTGATTAACCCAATAAGCAAAGTTCATGAGCAATTTATAAAAGCAACGCTTTAAAAATTTGCGATCTTCTACGCCATGCTTTTGTTTTTGGAGTATAAAAAGCTGATAAGCCGCCCATGCTTGTACAGGAGGGTTTAAATCCGAAAATTCCCATTCATAAGCAGGGATAGCACCATTGGGATGTTGAAACTGATCGAACAAAAGCAGCCAGAGTTGTTCTTTCGCAAATTCTATGTCCACAAGCCCCAGAGATAGACAATGAAAGGCCAGATCCCAAGCAGCAAACCAACAATATTCCCATTTGTCCGGCATGCTTAAAATGCGCATAGAATTTAAATGACGCCAATGTGTATTGCGGATGTTTGTACGAGAAGGAGGAGGCAGAAATTTGGAATTATCTCCCTTGAGCCATTGATTAACATCAAAGTAATAAAACTGTTTGCCCCATAAGACACCTGCTAATGCTTGTCTTTGAAGCAAACGTATTTCAGTATTTGCTTGGGGAGGATGTAGTTGCTCATAAAAGGCATCTGCTTCAGCTTTACGCTCAGCAATCACGCTCTCTACAAGGTCTAAAGGCTTTTCGCATAATGATGGAGAGAGTCGCAGATAAATGCTCACCGAACCATGTGGAGGCACTGACTCAAAAAAATAATGGATACCTGCCTTAGTACCCATCTCTTTGGGATTTACAGTTTTTGCTTTGTGAATCAAAGCTTGATGAATGCCCTCTTTAACATAAGTCTTTCCTTCCGCAGGATTCTCATTATCAGTAAATAAAGGAATACCCCCATGCGTAGCATATAAATAACGGGGACCTATGCGGTATTCAAAAGGCACACTTGGGGCGGGCAAAAGGCTATCATCAGCAAAAAGACAAAGACAATGTTGCTCTTTGGAAATATTAGTGATTTTTGGTGGTGGAAGCGGTTTATCCCACCATGCCCATTGATTACGAAACCACAATTGTGGAATCAAATGCAGTGATGCAGCTTCTGAAAAGCGATTGAAGGCTTCTATTTTAATCACAACATCTTCAGGAGAAATTTTTGCATACTCAATGAAGATGTCAAAATAGGCATTGTTTGCGAAAATCCCTGTATCGATGATCTCATATTCTGTTTCATGGATGGGTTTTTCCGCATTTTTTGTTTTTAAAAGAGCATAAGGAAATGCCCCATGTGGATATTTATAGAGATACTTCATGTAAGAATGGCTGGGGGTAGCGTCTAAATGATAGTAGAGTTCTTTGACATCTTCTCCATGATTTCCTTCGTGAGAAGAGAGCCCAAAAAGCCTTTCTTTTAAGATCTCATCTTTGCCGTTCCAAAAAGCAGGTGCAAAGATCAGCTGTTGATAACGATCACACCATCCTGCGATCCCATCTTCGCCCCAACGAAAAACTTTTTGATGCGCAGCCTCAAAGGGAAAGAAAGTCCAAGCATCTCCATTCCAACTATAATCCTCTCTGACAGTGCCCCAAGCTCTTTCTGAAACATAAGGTCCCCAAGTATGCCACTTATGAATGGGGCCATCACCTCGATCTTCAACACGTAACCGCTCTTTTGACATCATAGTTTTGGTTTTACAGAAACCAAAAAAAATTTATAAGAAAAAAACGATGATTCATCAAGATAAATTTACATTTTTTGCCCTCTTTGCTCTTCTTGTCGCTGCTAGCGGAGGCATTCTCTTTGGCTATCATACGGCGATCCTTTCGGGAATTCTTTCCAGTGTCAAAGCTGAATTTTCTCTTTCGGTTTTTAAAGAAGGTATCCTAGTCAGTACAGTTCTTTTAGGCGGACTTATAGGAGCTTTATTTGCCGGAGTTGCAGCAGATAGATGGGGGCGAAAAAAAGTCCTCTTAGCAACTGCAGTGCTGTTTTGTATCGGCACTTTGATTCAGGCAATCTCTTATGGCAACACAGAACTTCTCATTGGAAGATTAATGACTGGAATAGCTGTAGGCGTGAGCTCGGTAGTCTCTCCGCTCTACCTTGCCGAAATCGCCCCTCCACATAACCGTGGAAGTTTTGTCGCCGCTTATCAATTGTTTGTCGCCGGTGGCATCCTATTGGCTTACGGCGTGAATTTTGCCATTGAGCAGCATAGCAACTGGCGGATTGTTTTCTACTTTGGACTTATCCCTTCTCTACTGCAATTCATGTGCTTATTTTTCATTCCTGAAACACCAAGTTGGCTGATGCGTCAGAAGAACAATATCTCAGCTCTCGGATCTCTCGAACATTTACGTAAAGATACAGAATGGGTGAATCATCTGGAAGAAATGAAAAAAACCGCTGACTCTCAAAATAAAGAACAAGCAAAGCAACTTTTAGAACCTCATTTAAAACGTCTTTTGTTCATTGGGTTGTTTCTCAGTATTTTTCAACAAATCACAGGCGTCAATACGGTCTTCTACTATGCTCCGAAAATATTCTCACAAGGGTCAGGCACATCGCACACGGCTCTCCTCGTCACGCTTGTGATAGGTATTATCAATTTCTTATCCACAATTCTTTCAGTTCTCTTTTTAGATAAACTTGGCAGAAGGCTGTTTCTTTTGGCTGGGACATTAGCGATGATTATCGGGCAGATCCTTCTCATTTTTACTACTAGCTCACCACTGATAGGCATTCTCGGTGCCTTGATCTACGTATTTGGCTTTGCCATAGGCCTGGGTCCAATCCTTTGGGTCTTGTTATCAGAAATCTATCCTCTGCGTATTCGAGGTAAAGCTATGGGGCTCGCTCTCTTTGCCAACTGGCTTTTCAACTATCTGATCTCGCTCACTTTCTTATCTCTCTTGGAAAAACTCGGTCTAAGCGGAGCTTTCATCCTTTATGCTTTCATCTCGGTCCTCTGCTTTATTTTCATCTATTTCTTTATTCCAGAGACAAAAGGAAAAAGCCTTGAAGAGATCGAGCAACTGGCTTCCGAAGGTCACCTGTAGAACTGTTGCTTCTATTCACATTTTTCTCTGTAAAACGAAGATATGTAGTTGAGAGGACATAGTTGATTCAAATTGAATTAACTATAAATTATTCGCTAAAGGCGGGTAGTTGAGACCAATCAGGATAAGTGAGCTCCCAAAGTCGGTAAATTTTATTTTGTTGATATTCTGCAATCAGGATGAGTTCAAGTTTTGTGGGTTTTTCATTTGGACGACTTGTTGTGATCCACATTCTGCCGGCTATTTTATTTCCCTCCTCCAGCCAGGTAGGTTCATCATATTCCACTGCATATTGAATAGGGGTGTGATAATATTCCTCGTGTGTTTTTAAAAACTCCTCATAGGTGATTTGAGCACCATTTGTGAAGAGGATAAACTGCTCATGATAATAATGAGGAATGAGCTCAGCTCTTTTTTTTACCGTCATTTCAAGGAACATTTCTTTTAAAAACTCAAAATACATACTGCTGCAACTTATTCAATTTGAAATATTGATTATTCAACTGCAGGAGCTTTCATCGCTCCCAAATCATAACTATTTGTAGCATTCGGCATGACTTTAATTGCATCATTTTCTTCACGATAGTCCCATTTCCAGCCAGGTTTTTCAATGCGGTAGTTAATCACCCCTTTGGCATCTTGTGAAGCAATCCATCTTTCCCCGTGCGGTACTATAATCGTCTGGCTACCTTCAAAAATCACATTTTCTGCATAGAACTCAGAATGGCCTTGTAAGACGATTTTGAAGGCTTCATGGCGCTTAATTTGATTTTTCCAATAGTGTTGTGTCGCTTTTCTGTGGATGCCTTTATTGTGCACATGCACATTTTTTAAAATGCATTTTCCTGTTTTATGACTATAACGAATAATGCCTTGAGAATCATGTCCCAATAAGTTCTTTGCAAAAATGAGCAGGCTGCCATCTATATTGATATTTTCCATAAGAAGATCTGCAATTTCCAGTTGCATCTCACATCCTGCCGCCAAAATAGGCTTTTTGATTTTTTGGGCAATGATAGAGTAAAGTGGACCTAGTGCTGGATGGTATAGGAACAAGAGTGAAGGACCGTTTGCGAGATATTCTTCTTCAGAGACAAAATCATTGATCTGTGCCCCACATCTATTTTTCAGTAGATCATGAGCATTGTAGAGCAGATCATAGAAAGCACCTTCAGGTGTTTCAATCAGTTTACCACCCTTCTCAAAGCTCTTTTTGGCAGCTGAAATGGTGCGTTTACGTTCATTATAGGTCAAAAAAGTTGGCAAAGGCTCTTCAGAAGGACTCAACAAGGCATCACTAATATTTTGCATCATGCTCTCTAGCCTACCTCCCACAGTTTCCGTTTTTTTTCCAGAGGGGCAGAGAAAAGGCTCTTTGTTTTTCATGTTGAGGATCAGACCTGGAAGCGGATTTCTCTTAATCACAGGAATCATGTATTCCAAATTGGCATACAAGATATTGGTATTTGCGGGATATTGCGAATAGCCACCCTGCGCAGCATGGTCTTGAATGCCAAAGTGTCTAAAATCCGTGTATTCGATATTAGAAAGTCTTTTTGCACCCTTTTCTTCTACTAAAACAAGCACTCCTTCTGCTGTGTGAGGCAAGCGTTCGCAAGAGGCAAATCCAAAAGCCTTTTTCTCCTTTTTTCCCACTCCTACTAAAGCCAGAAGCCCAAAATCAAGACCTGCAATGGGATTATTGATTTGTCTAATCAAGACATGATTTTTCTCCTGACTTTGCAGCCAAAAAAAGACCCCTTTTTCTTCTGCAGCTTTCCATAAAGCGCCATGGCCACCTGGCTGAAGATTCATCTCTAGTGGCGCTTTCATTGACCACTTGCCTTCCTGCGTCACTACTGGAACTGATAGTTGTGAAAAGAGAAAAAAGCTTTCCCTGGGCCTGCCAAACCAACCACTTCTTTCACAGATTGCTTCGACTCGGGCAGCATTTTGTTTTTCTAATGAGGTCATCATAGCAATGGGCACTGTCACTTGACGATTAAAGAGTCGGAAATAGAGAAATTCCCTCGCCTGTACATCTCGTATTAATCCTTCTAGCAGTGTCTTTCCACAAAAAGGCAGACAGGCCGCAGGGAGAGGTTCTTGTGTCTTGCTCAATAAATTTAAACGAGAACCCAAACCTCCAATTGGATAGATCTCGGCCATCTCACCAAGCGTGCGAATTCCTGCGCTGATTGCGGCGTGCACTTCAGCAGAGGGCATTGCAAGATCGACACCAGGAGCACGGGAAAAGGCTGCCTTACACGGTTGATTTGCTACCCGCTTTTTTTGCAGATGCTGTATCACATGCACATGGTAACCTACGATTCCACCAATGCTTTCATAAAACCTATCAATTGCTACAAGGTTTGCGAGTAGCGCACGCACTTTTTCTTTAGGTGGGTTACCGCTTTGATAGGTAAAAAGAATGGGATGTTGCTGGATTGCAATCACAGCATAGAGAGCATTTTTGGTAGAAAGGTCATGTTCATGTGGAAAGAAAGGTTTTATCTTCTCCTGAGATAATGCAACCGCCACATGGGGATAAGTGAGCAAAAGTTCCTGTTTTTCCCCTAATTCGCGCGTCTTTTTGAGAGCGCAAGCCAAACCAATCCACCCTTCTAATTCTTTTTCATATTCCATAGCATAAAAGAATAAAAGATACAGCAGATATAGTCCAAAATTTTACATTTTGACCGCGCCAAAGCGCTTGGGCTTAAGCAATCGTAACTGACCCAATATTAGAAATATGGGTGAGTCTACCCTCGCTCTGTCGGGAGGCTTTCACGTGAGTGAAAATATAAAATTTTGAACTATATCTGCTATAAAGAAATAAAAGATGAAGAGCGAAAAAGTTTTTTCCTGGGAAGCTTCTTCATCCTTTCATTGACTAGAATCCCTGAGGGAAGATAAAAATGTTGAACAAGACTAAACTTTTTTTCCATACAGGAGAAGATCAACATGGCAACTACTAAGAAGAAAAACAGCGCATTCATGCAACCAGTGGAGATCAGCGATGATTTGGCTGCAGTGATTGGCGCCGGTCCTATGCCACGCACAGAAATTATTAAAAAACTGTGGGCCTATATCAAAAAAAATCATTGTCAAGACACTAAAAATAAAAGAAATATTATCCCTGATGAAAAACTTGCCAAAGTTTTTGGTTCTAAAAACCCTATCGATATGTTCCAAATGACTAAAAAGGTCTCCAAACATATCCGATAAGATAGACCTTAATCTTCCTATCTAGTTATTATCTAGGCAGCCAATTTTGGCTGCCTTTTTTTATGTCTCTTTTCGTAGATTTTCTAGCTACCGCTTCACTTGTCGGCATTTGGCCTCGATTTATTGAACCACGCCGTGTCAAAGTGACTCATCTTGTGTGGGAACTTAACCATAATCAACGTCATCTTAATGGATTCACACTCATTCATCTCACGGATCTACATTTTCGCCAAAAAATGCCTCAAACATTTTTAAACAGAATTCTAAGAAAGGTAAAACAAGAGAAACCTGACCTTATCCTGTTCACCGGAGATTTCCTGTGCTATTCCAGATTAGAGTCGGAAGAAAGATTCACCTCGTTTCTCTGCAACCTAGAGGCACCTATGGGTGCGTTTTGCACATTTGGCAACCATGACTACGCCGCCTATGTCACTCTCAATCGCAGCGGCATGTATGATGTCCTGCCACCTCCAAATCCCTTAGCTGGCATTTTTAAAGGTATGAAGACTCTTCTTACTCAGCCAAAAACTGGGAAGGGAGTGTCAAGTAAAGTATTGAATATTCCCTTACACGCATCCCTTTGCCGTGTGCTCACTGCGACTCCTTTTAAGCCTTTGGAAAACGCCACAGTGTCGCTCCCCATAGGCCTGAATCTCACAGGACTAGGAGATCTGGCTTTAGGGCGCTGCCGTCCTGAGATCGCTTTTGCTGGCTACGAGCCAAGCTTACCTGGAATCGTTTTATCCCATAATCCTGATACGGTCCCCTCATTGCTCTCTTATCCGGGAGAATGGATCCTTTCTGGACATACTCATGGCGAACAAATCCACCTTCCTTGGCCAAAATGGGGGAGAAAAATTTCTCAAAAACTTGCACGCCTTGAAAATAGCGCGTATACTCGAGGCTTGTTCACAATTGGCAACAAAAAACTCTATGTTAACCGAGGGCTTGGATGCCATAAACCTTTTAGGCTTTTTTCCCCTCCTGAAATTTGTGTGATCAAAGCAGAATACAAATGATATCAGCCCTGCTTGAAGATGATTTATGATTAGTGGCATAAGCTCCATTTTATTAGCTGGTGGCATCGGTGCACGAATGAGTACATCCATTCCCAAACAATTCCTTACACTTCAGGGCAGGGCCATTGCTCTACATAGTTTGGATATTTTGCTCCAGCTCGACGAGATCAAAGAAGTGATCGTGGTTTGCGCCCCTGAATTTCGCTCTCTATTCGCTGGAAAACATGTGAAATTTGCCGATCCTGGAGAGCAACGACAAGATTCTGTATATAATGGTCTTCAACAAGCCACCTGCGAATGGATTTGTACTCATGATGCAGCGCGACCCTTTATCACTGCAGATCTGGTAAAATCTCTATTTTCAGAACAAGCATCCGCTTCTTCTTTGGCCATGCCCGTAAAAAATACCCTTAAAGAAATCAGCACAACACAAGATGTCGTGCGGACTCTAGATCGCTCTGTAATTTGGGAAATCCAAACGCCACAATTGATCAAAAAAGAGATTTTAGAAGCAGGATTTATCTATGCTAAGCAGCATGGGCTTGAAGTCACAGATGATATCTCGCTTGCCGAGCTTGTCGGTCATATACCCAGGCTTGTGCGAGGCTCCTATCAAAACATCAAAATCACAACCCCAGAAGATTTAGTTTTTGCTGAATGGTTGACTCAAAAAAATATTTTATGCGCATCGCCTATGATGGAACACGCTATAGCGGTTGGCAAATCCAACCCAATAGCACATCCATCCAAGGGCTAATAGAAAATGCGCTGCAAACAGTATTAAAAATCCCAATCCGCATCATTGGCGCGGGGCGTACGGATGCAGGTGTACATGCTTTAGGTCAGGTCGCCCATTTTTCCTATGAAGGGTCTCTTAATTGTCATCAAATCGGCTATGCCCTAAATGGCCTACTGCCTTATGATATTCGCGTGAAAGAACTATTTCCCACCTTAACCTCTTTCCATGCACAATATTCTGCCTTATCCAAAGAGTACCATTATCATTTATGGCTAGAGAAAATTGTCGATCCTTTTGTCAGACTTTATCGCCATCATCTTTATGATAAACGTTTCTCTCTGACGCTACTTCAGGAAGCGACCTTTCATTTCCTGGGCACACATGATTTTGCCACATTTGCCAATGTAGGTGGCAGTGTTTCAACGACTGTGCGGACACTAAAGCGCCTAGATTTAGTAGAGCAGGAAGGTGGGATTAGGCTAGAATTTGAAGGAGATGGATTTCTCTATAAGATGGTGCGTAATCTCGTGGGGACTTTGTTAGAAATAGCTACAGGAAGACGCTCTGCTTCTGAAATTTCTTTGCTCCTTGCCGCAAAGGATCGTCGAAAAGCAGGACCTGCGGTATCCCCTAGGGGCCTTTTCCTTATCAAAATTAATTACCCTGCTCGTTTTGAAAAAAGCTCAGGAAATGAAGATACCTGTATAAACGACCTGCCCGTTTCCTGTGAAAGCTGAGCGATCTCTTCTGGTGTAAAAAACTCTGTAACAAAGACACCTTCCGCTTCAGTCCCTAATAGTGCTTTTAGCCCTCTGGGAGAATCTTCAAATCCAATGATACGATCGCCCGACGATTTATGAGTAGCGATAGCCTTTTGATAGCATTCTGATGAGGGTTTTGGTTGAGTGTAGTGTTCACGTGTGATCCAGTGGGGAATAGAATCAAGAATCGGATGCTGCGAACGAATGAGTTGAATCTGTTCGTGGGGTGAATGAGTGACCACACACCGTTTGATACCGCTTACTTCCAAAGCTTTCAGCAAAGTATTTACTCCGGGCATCAAAGCGACTCCCTCTTCTTGTAAAAGCTGAAAATAAGCCTTTTTCTTTTCCTTATAAAGAACGTCCCAGGAAGGCTCTTGTTTGAATAACTCTGGGAATTCGCGATACACACCTTCTTTCACACCTGTCGCAGTATACATAGCATGCCGCAAGTAGGTATATGGGTCCCACTTCAACTCGAATCCTCTATCTGCACAAATTTTTATGTATGCCTTATAGTGCAGTTCTTCTGTGTTGACGAGGATTCCATCGAAATCAAATAGGAAAAGTTGATAATGGTGGATCCAATCCATGGAACAATCTTAACGGCTTCGATGCATTATTTGCTCCTTTTTCTTGCACTTTTTTTAACAGGATGCTGCTCAAAAGAGAGCCGGGCGTGTAAACAAAATCTCAAAGGCGAATGTATTTACCGCCTACATAATGAATATTTTTTTAAACCCCCAGTTCCACATACTTTATCGAGAGAAAAATATCCTTGGGAAGAGCGTTATATCGGCCATATGCCACGCATCACAAAGGAATTTTTTCGCTGTAAAGGTGATCCGCTCAATCCTGTCATTCTTCAAGAAAAAGAGGGCAAGGAGACAGTGAAATATTTTGATTGTCAGGGCGGGAGAACACATGGTCTCCCCCTGCAAGATGGCAAAGAGTTTGTCTACCCCTGTCTAATTGAGATTTTAAACTATATTCAGCAAAAAACAGGCAAAAAAGTGGCCATCACTTGTGGTCATCGCTGTCCTAAGCATAATCTTTATGTGGATCCCTCTCCGAGTAATTGGGGTTCAAAGCATATGATTGGGGCAGAAGTGGATTTTTATGTGGAAGGAATGGAAGAGGATCCACAAGCCATAGTGACCTTGATTCAAAATTATTACAAAGAAAAGGGGCCTTGCACCAAAGAATTTATTCAATTTCAACGCTATGAAAAAGAAGGGCTCAATGTCTCTACTGCACCTTGGTTTAACAAAGAAATTTTCATTAAGCTCTATCTGCCTCATGAAGGACGCAATGTAGATAACCAGCATACTCATGCTTATCTGGGTATTCAGGTGCGTTATGACCGGGCAACGGATATGAAAGTGACATTTGATCAAAAGCAGGCGCAAAACTATTTGCGTCAATAATGAGGTCGTTCTATACTTCCTTTTTTTTCATGCCGATGTGGCGAAATTGGTAGACGCGGTAGACTCAAAATCTACTTCTGGCAACAGAGTGCTGGTTCGAGTCCGGTCATCGGCACACGACCGAACGTTTTGTCAGAAATGGCAAGATGTTCGGCTTTTTTATTGCCTAACTCCTTCTGAAATAACCCGATAAGAGCCACAGCCTCATTCAGTCCAGTGGTTCGATATTTCCCATCTTCAAAAACCAGTTTTCCAGTGAATATCGAACCAAGAAGTTTTTTTCTAACATGTGGGGATGACTCCTGATAATGAAAATCGAGGTTACCCAATAGAGATATGCCATAACGGCAGTACTTCATAAAGTTGGTATCCATACTTGTTAATCGAGATATTTGAGCCTTCAGTCGCTGGATTTCGTCCTTATAGGATGCTTTCATCCGTTGATAGGAGTCTTTTTCCAAATCGCCTGCCACAAACATCTCATCAATCTTGAGAAGCTTGGCTTCTAGATCTATTAAATTATTTTTGAATCTGTCGATTTCTTTATCCTTATCGCCTTCTTTTGTCATGAAGATGTCCTCCATAATCGCCATATAAAGATTTGAGACTTCAGGACGCACTTGGAAACTCTTTAGATAATCAAAAAAGACTAAATTAGCTTCTTGCGCCTTAACTCGCTCTTTGCAGCCATTTTGACAATGGTAGTAGAAGTATGTACCTCCATTTCCCTTTGAACCACTGCCTGTCCAAGAGGAATGACATGTAGGACATTGCAGCAATCCTCTTAAGGGAAGTTCATCTCTATAGTTGACCTTCTGGACACGAGAAGCATTCTTTTTGAGGATTCTTGCTAGAATGCTTTGAACTTTGTCAAAAAGCTCTCTCGAAATAATCGCTTCATGAATGCCTATTACTTCCTGTTCTTCTTCATCTTTAAACTCTGGCACAACGATGTTACCTTTGTAAATTGAATTTCTTAGCATGCGATTGAAAGCTGTCTTTTGAATGCTTAGCCCTTTTTCTTGAAGTAATTCACGAACACCTTCGATTGAGTATAATCCCGTAGAATAGAGCTCAAAAGCTTCTTTTACTAAGCCCGCACTTCCATTTGGCTTAATCATTGGATGTGTTCCATTTCGATCCCATGAGTATCCAAAAGGAGCAGCACCGGAAGCATAACGACCTGCTTTTAAAGCCCGACGAATGCCCATTTGCGTGTTCTTGGCTCTTCGACGATTATCCATTTCAGCTTCAGCTATTTTGATCGCTCTGTACATTATAGACGTTGGATCTGAGGTGTCGTATGATTCTTCAAGACATCTGACTTCCACTCCATATTTTTCTAATTCATCCATCATGAGAATTGTATTTTTCATATTGCGAGAAAAACGATCCCAACGAACAACGTAAAGGAAGTCTACTTTGATTCGACCGCTTTTGAGGTTGGCAAAGAATTGTTGGAAAGCAGGACGATTGAATGTTTTGGCAGAACAACCATCATCTTGGATATGATCAACAAACTTCTAACCCTCATATCCGCAAGCTTTACGAAGTATCTCTTCTTGATCAACAAGGCTAGTTCCTCTCACAGCCTGTTCTTCAGTTGAAACTCGAGTATAGATCACAGCTTTGTTGGTTCTTTTCACTTTCTTTGAATTGTTCATAATCGATTTCCCCTAAGAGGTATAGAAATGCTCTGATCTTCTGGATCTCATCGTTTGTGTAGTTTTGTCCATTGCCATTCAAAATTTTTTGGCATGTCTCAACCGATAGCATATTTTGCTCCGTTCGAGACACACCCCTGAGGTTTTCAATAGACGTGTCGGTTTATGTTATTTTTGCCTGGCTGTGTGCCATAGCGTTATTCAATCAACTTTCTTGTGGTCCGCTTTAGGCTAACCACTCTGCCATTCTCTTGCTTAACTTCGAGATCTTGATAGTTGCCTTCCCGTATAATATCTCCAATTTTTGCGACTCTGGAAAGATCTTCAATGCCTTCAAGAAGATAAATAGAACCGTTAGCAAACCTTATTTTTATCTCTTCAAAATTGCCCGTACGGATCATATGCAACACTTCAAATTCTTGAGGCGTAATCGAAGCTTCATCTTTGTATCTAGGCTCAAGATTCGGATCTTGAAAGATTTTTTGGATAATCTCGTTTATGCTTACTTGCACATGATTTCTTATCCAATTTAACTTCAATGCATTTTGATACTCTGAATAAGTTAAAGGAATAGCGAAGCCATCGGAAAATACGATTAAGAAGACATCCTCTAACAGAATATAGACACAGCTTGTGTAGTATTCCATGATCGAAAAGGGGTAGTTGTCTATTGGAGCAAAAAAGATCTCTTTCGCATTTTTTACTCGATCTAATGAAAGCCCAAACTCCCGTAAGGCTTGTATGGTGTAGAGCCATAATTGATCCATGATGCTAAATTGACGCCACGTAGCATCTTCTTTCCGATCACAGTCAACCAATCCTTGAGACTCCCAGTGGTTAATCGTTCGATAAGTCATTGACAAGTCTTTGATGTGACGATCTTTTACGTTTAAAGCAGCAGAAATTGCCTTACACATCGTTGTAGAGTTGTACATGTCTAATCGCTGTTTAAAATAGGAGCCTCGGGAAAATAGGTTGATGAAAAACTCAGAAGAAGAATTTTTCTCGTTACAGAACTCAGTAGTTTTTTGTGTGGAAGGCATTTTTTACTCCTTGTCTGAAATCTGAAATTTATACCTTCACGTATAATTTGCAAACAAAAAGTAGGCAAGTCTCTTTTCAAGACAGTTTTTGTCTTCTTACAAAAGGACTGGTTCTATTTAAGGGGGGGGGGCTATGAGAAGATAGTTGGGCAGAGTCCCATAGTCAGATGGGACCTAAATTTAGCAAAGGTTTAGTGTTGTTGGCAAGCCACTCGTTCGCAACAGCAACTTCAACACAACATACAAACCCATAATGATCCGTGGAATGGGGGAGAAAAGCAGGCGTTGCTGTTTTGTTGCCTCCATTCTTCACATAGTCATCCCATAGCTGTGACTCAATCTCTTTTCTATTGCAGAGCCCACATGGCAAAACAAAGAAGGCTAAGAATTGACTATGTGCCTTCCTTTCCAGTTGTTTCAAGCGTTGTTTTTGGCTCATGATTTTACCTTTGCTTCTAGCAATTGAATTCGTTCTTCAATCTCGTGCAACTCAACGAACTTGGCAACATGATTGAGCAAATCATTGGCCACACCACGTTGAATCGTTGGGTTTGAGTGAGAAAGGAGGCTAACCAACGTATCTGCAGCCCTCGTTGTATTATACTTCAATTTATTGACAGCTTCCTCAATGATTTCGTTACGTTTTCTATCTAATTCAGTTTTGAAAGCCGATGTTTTAAGCCAGCAGTAGATTTGCTTCACACTAACATGAGCTTGGCGAGCAGCTTCTTCGTACGTGGGACAAGAGAGGAGATAGGGCAGTACTTGTAATTGTCTCTTTGTCAATTCGCCATGACTTTTCATAACTTATCCTTCCTCTATTTTTGCCTATTTTCTAAAACAAGCTTTGCTTTCCATTGTAAAAGAGGGTGAGTGTTGATTTTCTCAGTCAAATTGTGATCGTCCGTAATCAGTGTGGCATCTATTGCTCCATGCTCAAATAAGCTTTGTAGAAAAGCTCGTTCACGTTCCCTTAAAGGAAACAGAGTCGTCAAAGCAATTTTACAATCTGCTAGTAATTGATTTGTCCAGCTGAGCCAATCGTCATTGCGAAATGCACGCTTTCTGAGTACAGGAATCAGCTGATCTTTCAATTCGCTTTCTTCAAAGTGAATTTCATCGGTTGATAGCTGTCGCCAGTCTTTTGTTCCCATTGCTCCATACACAAGACATGCTAATCGTAGTTGCTCGATATCTAGGGAACATTTCGTGAGCAGTTGATGAGCATCAAAGAGATCACGAGAAGCATGCCTCCCAAATAGAGCTGAAAGCTTGCCTGCGCCAAGCTCATGGAGGTCTAGAAGTGGAATCTCTTTAGTTTTTCTCGTACCAATGCTGTGTGAAAGTTTCTTATGCAATCCGTACAAAGGTATTCTAAACATGTAATTCAGGTCGACCTCTAGGTTACCATTCCCTCCAAGAACACTTGCATAGCGAAGCTGCCATTTTCCTCCAGCATGCTTCTGCGGGATACGTCGAATACTTAAACCCTCTCTCCGAAATATAGCCTCTAAAGCTCTTTCTACCTCAGGACGTTCAAGAAGCATCTCTTGTCTATCAAGTTGCCCAATATAGTTCAGGTCAATATCCACAGATAGTCTTGGAAGATCAAAGAAAAACAGGTTTAGGGCTGTTCCTCCTTTTAGCACTAATCGGTCCTTCAAAAAGGGATGTACGCTAATACCATCGAGAATGGCCATCAGATGCCAAACCTTCTCCATGATTTCAGGACGGAATCCTGTTTCTTTAGCTTCTCGCATCAATTCTTTTTCAGATGTTTGCATTAGGCTCCTCCCATGAGCGATTGATCAAGCTTAGAGGAACTACCAAATTCCATTTGGCGACCATTTTTTGAGGTTGATTCTGATTTCGATCCATATAATGAGGCTTGATTGGACAATGTTTGCGTAATTCTTCGAGATAATGCTCAGGAACCATTAATGCTTCCCGATGAGTTTCCAAGAAAAATCCTAGCTTAGCGATAGTGGTCGAATTAGTTAAAAGAAGAGCATATTTTAGTACCTGATCCATATCCAAGTATTCGATGCCCTCCAGGGAAAGCCATATTTCTTCCCATGAACCGCATAGATAAGGGCGATCTAATACATCAACTAATGTCCGCTCAAGACTTGTGACAAAAACTGGTTGTCCCAGTCTATCTATTGATTGTACTCCGAATGTTTCCTGACCTGTTACCTTCAATGCTGAAGGAATGGCTACCGCTTGATACTTAATATCACGAAAATCAAAAGAGGCCATGACTCGTTTTTTGCTGAGATAAACCACCCTGTTTTGAATGCTGTGGAGTTTTCCATGTAAATCAAGGGCAGAGCCATAAGCAATTACAGAGTCCTCTGCCATTTTGCTAGCTACTAAAAACGGATCAATAGGACAGTGAGCTGGATCTGTACCCCTAGGTATAGAATAGTATAACCCCCGTCGAATGCGGAGAATATGCCCCTGATTTTGATGGTAAGTAATTAAGTTGTAGAGGGTCGAACTTTGTGTAGGAGAATCCTTACCACTCGACAAGTTTAACTCGAGCTCTTTGAAAGTAAAGGCCTTATGCAAAGAAAAAAACTCGTCTAACTTCATAAAAGCTCACTTGAATACATTCTTGTGTACTACTAATAATATTGGGTGTTTTCAAGAAAATTGTCAAGTTTTGGTTGTTTTTTCAGTCTTTATCTGGACAAAAATTCCAATTTAGAATATATTTACAGACAAATAGAAGAGAGGATGTCCATGAACCAAAGCATAGAGCTAGCCCGTAAATTGGTGGATTTATTTTACCCGCTCGTTGAATTGACCATTTTTGATGCAGAAGGGGCAATGCAAGAGATTTTCAATGCATTTTCTACTCTTAAGGAAGATCAAGCCTGTAATTTGAAAGATTGTCAAATCAACTCTCCTTTTGAGCAACTACTTGCTGTGGGGCGAAACGTTCGTTGTTTACTCTATCCTTTGTATGACGGCAAAAAAATGTCGAGTTATCTGAGATTGCGCTATGACCTAACACACTTTAAAAACCTCCAAGAGCAGCTTAATTTTTTAGTTCAACCAGCTGCTGAATATGCAAATCAAGGAATAGCTGATCCATGGACAGAATCCATTGACCAGATCATCTCTCACTATGCCGCTGAAAAAAAGATCAACATTCAAGCTTCAACTACAAAACAAAAAAGAGAGCTCATCTCCAGGTTGCGAGACAAGGGCTTGTTTGATTTTAAGGAATCATCTGCTTACGTTGCCTCAAAACTTCAAATTTCTCGTGCAACGATCTACAATTATTTAAAGACGACTGCTGACTTTAAAAAAGTGCATGTTCACCAAGTGGATGCCTTTACAAATGAGCGTTTTGGAGGCAATCCTGCAGGTGTCGTTTTAGATGCCGACGAACTGGATGAAACGACCATGCGTAAAATTGCTAGAGAATTGAACTTGTCTGAGACAGCCTTTGTCTTGCCCAGTGAAAAAGGGTCTTTTCAAATGCGCTATTTTACTCCAACAGGACACGAAATCACATTTTGTGGTCATTCTACAGTAGGTGCGCTTTATATGATTGCTAAAGAGAGGCGATTTGGCATCGAAAAAGCGGGCAAACATGCATTTGATGTCGAAACGCCTTGCGGAATCCTCAAGATGGAAGCCTCACTTGATACTGAAGGGGGAATTCGAGTCGCTTATGAAGCTCCCTTAATCAAATTAAGACAAGTAGATATTTCTCATGAAATGGTCGCAAAGGCAGCGGGTTTTGAATTAAACTTAGTCGATCAATCATTTCCTGTGATGTACGAAGCAACAAATAAAGACTTATTTGTCGTCATCCGAACGTTAGAAGATCTCAAGAAGATCGAATGTGATCCAAAATCATTCGCATCGTTTTCAAAACAGCATGATATCGTTGCTTTATGTTTAGTAACTCCAGAGGCTTTTGATCAAAAGAATCAATTCCATATGCGCTGTTTTGCTCCTTTGGTAGGAATCCCAGAAGATCCCTTTACAGGTTCTGTATTGGGAGGATTAACAGCTTACGTAGACACTTTCGGTCTCTTGCCAAAAAACACCTCTCATTTCCGTGTAGAACAGGGGTATTTCATCGAGCGACCTGGGGTCGTTGAAGTGGAATTTTCAAAGAAAGGGACTTACAAAGCAAAAGTGTTTGCTCAGGCCGTGCACTGTTTCTCGACAGAAATAAACCTAACATAATAGGAGTCATAGATGTTTCAGAATAAATTGGTTGCAGTAGTCAATAAGCAAATTGAGATGGGCGTCGCTATGAATGCCCTAGCGCATATGTGTCTAGGATTCGGTGCACATATGGGAGCAGAAGAGCTGCATTTCATGGACTATGAAAATGCAGATGGATTCATCTACCCTAACATTTCAAAAATGCCGTTCATTATTTTACGTGAGAAGAATTCCAATAAGATCGCCAATCTCTTAATGAAGGCTAAGGAAGCAGGGATTCAATATTCCGTGTTTACTAATACCATGACAGAAGGAACCTGGGAGGATCAGAAGGCAAGAACACTCGCCACTAAACCAGAGGAAATCATCTTCTATGGGATTGTATTGTATGGACCAAAAGAAATCGTCACTGAAATGACAAAGAAACTTTCTCTATGGAGAGATAATCATGAATAAAGAACTTTCAAGTAGTGCCAAAAAGATACAGAACTTTTTGATAGACAACGGTTTTTCTTGCGAAGTCAAGGAACTTCCAGATTCAACACGGACAGCTGAAGAAGCAGCAAGAGCCATTGGGTGCGAAGTTGCACAGATCGCTAAATCTCTGATCTTTATTGATAAAGCATCAAGTAATCCAATCCTCATTATTGCCTCTGGTGCAAACCAAGTCGATGTTAAGAAGATTGAGCAGTCTAAAGGACTTCAGCTTGTCAAGGCTGATGGTAAATTTGTAAAAGAGAGGGTGGGATTTGCAATTGGTGGAGTTCCTCCCGTGGGCCATAATGAAAAAATCATGACTTTCTTAGACTCATCTCTTAAAAACTATGAGTGGATATGGGCAGCAGCAGGCACGCCATTTGCAGTCTTTCGATTGAGCTCTCATGAGATACAAAAAATGACTGACGGCGAGTTTATAGATCTAGCAGCAAAATAAGTATTTACTTCAGATCCGTATGCCAGTTTTTTTCGGCGAGGAGATGAGTATAGATACTTGGTTCTACTTCTTATTAGGAGGTAGTAACCTGAATTTTGGGTTGATGTCTTTGTAGGTCAATCAGATGATAAAATTTTGATGAAAAAAGACCTCAGCTTGATGTAAAAGCATTTGTTGCCAAACAAAATGCAATCAAGCGGAGGTCAC
>Ga0153954_1000094_pt1 | contig 77736 bp, 63 predicted proteins | sample TSFL038MetaG_FD_102277 | JGI IMG/M metagenome (GOLD analysis project Ga0153954, IMG submission 102277) | Attine ant fungus gardens microbial communities from Florida, USA - TSFL038 MetaG | ecosystem: Host-associated > Fungi > Mycelium > Unclassified | place: USA: Florida, Wekiwa Springs State...
GCAGAGGATCTCAGGAGGCTGAGATGTTAGCGTGTGGCTTGAAGGGATTCCCCTATCAATCATATCCTGCATGCATTTTTGAGTTTTTTCATCAGTGCCTTCAGATGTGTCTACCGAAGAAGAAGCCCTAACTTCATCATTTGTGAGAGGATATCTTTTGGAACATGGATCAAAGTTAATTTCGAGAGTCATGTTAACCTAAAATTTAATTTTAAAACGCGAAACTTTATCAAAAATAATAATTTAATGTAAATATCAAAATAAAAATACTGTGACAAAATAAAGATTTAAAGAAATTATTTTAAATCAAAGAGGCTTCTAATAGAACAGAAGCGAGAAATGTCTATGAAAGAGTATATTTACCGGGTGTGGGCCTGAATGGCGTTGCCAATAGTCGATAAAAAGTCATATATAGCATCAAGTTTCTTGTAAATATCCTACAGACAGAAGAAGGGATAATGTGCCTTCATCAGAAATCTTTATTTCATTCATTTCCTCATCGAAATCAAAATAGCTCTGAGTGTTTGTCATGCCTTCTTTGGTCAGGTATTCGCCCACTTCAGTGGCGGACAAAAGGCCTTGCCCTTTTGAATTTTCCCATTCCGCTTCTTTGATGTTGAGGGTTTCTAATGATTTTTCGAGGGCCTCGATTTGTGAATGCCGTGTCATTTTCTGATCTTGCGTTTCATTCTTAATCAAGTTCTCTTGCTGTATTCTAAGATGTTCTGCCTTTTTAATTTTTTGTATTTCTTTGATCTGACCTGCTGTAGAGTTTTCTCTACTGTTTGAAATGGCAAGAATTTGAGTTGAGTTATTGATTATTTTTTGTTGAGATTTCTGGATTTCTTCTTTAATCGTAAGCTCTTTAGTTTTTAAAATTTCTAATTTCGCTTCGAATTTTAATTCTTGAAGGTCTAGATTAATTTGGTTTCTTATTTTTGTATTATTTTCTTTTAAGCTTTTAAGATCCTTTATCAATTTATCTTTTTCTTTAAAAGCTTTCTGAAGGAGCTGATTTAAGTGTCTAATCACTTTTTTGGGAGTAAGATGAGAGAGGACTTTTTTCATCAATGTTTGTAAATCAGCTTCCACTGCTTCGTTTGGGAGAATTCCTGTATAAACATCTGGTATCAACTTATGATCCAATCCCAACAGCCAGAATAATCTATTTTGGAGATATAAAATCAGTTGATAGACATCGCCATCCCAGTTTGGATTTTTTGTTACATCGATGAGAAACTTTCGGCTGGATAGCATCTCATTAAGACAGGATTGAATAGCTAGATCAGTAAAACACTCAATTTTTTCTTGGATAGAGCTAATCGTTTTTCCTGTTTTAAGACGGTACTCCAAAGGAAGTTCGTCATAGTAGTCTTTCATTTGTTTGCGTTGGCGTGGGGAGCAATTTTTGATATAAGAAGCAAATCCGATTAACATTCTTTCGCGTTGGGAAAGAGAAGAGCTTGAATGTTCATTATTGGCCTCGCTAATCGCTTTAATGATCATATGAAGATAATAGGCGACAGCTTCAATAGGTTGATCGGGTTTCCCTCTCAAGTTCAATAAGCGTAAAACTTCAGAACGATGGAGCGCTTCTTTAAGCTGAATAAAATCACTGCCTTCCGTGAGAGTTTTTATTTCTTGAATGACTTTAACAACATCTTCTCTTTTCGTTTCACTTTGTTCCTGCTCACATTTAAATCGATTTTCAAATTCAAGAAACAGTTGACTAAGAGTTTGAAAGCCGATGTTTTCAGGCAAGTCTCCGAAAGTGATTTTTTTTGCACAGCCGCGTTCGCGAAAGGTATTCAAATTTAAAAAGATGCTTTTCCCACAAATGGTTTGAGAAGGAGAGATTGAGAACTTTTCGATAATTTCTTGCTCTTTATCCTGTCGTTCTCTCTTTAGAGCTTGAAATATTTGAATAGGATTGGTCTTTTTAGTGTTTTTAAAAGCTAAGTAGATATTTGTAGCGTGCTCGCCCAAGCGATGTAATGCTTCATTATTAGCTTTTTTGAACTTTTGTAGATTATTTGTTAAATTACAAAGCGTCTTTGTAACTTTTCCTTTCTCAATGGCTTGATGAATTGTTTGGTCAAAATAAACCTTCAAATAATCTGCTGAATCCATACTGATTTCATGATTTTCACGGAAAAGCGTGATGAGAACGTCAATTGGATTGGGATTCGTCGGATTTGTGTAAAAATCTGAATTTTTAATGAGTTTTAAAATAGTCACCCGATGCTGAGGAGCCGTCATTTCTACGATGTCTTTTATGCCAGAACTAAGTTTTTTCGCTGAATGTCTAAAAATATTCTGCAATAGAGTTTTACATTCGCCTTTTCTTTCCTCGTACGAAAAAAGTTTGAGGATTTCGATAGTCCAAGATAATACACCGCAGTCTCGTGCTTGATCGGCCATTTCTGGAGGGAAAAAGAATTTGATATTTTCAATGAATTCTTTTCGTTCTTCCAGATCTTCAACTTCTTTCAAAACTTTTAAAATTTTTCGATCTTTTGCGTAGTTTCTGCTTGTACTCAAAGAAAGAACTAAAGCGAGTAATTCTTTTCGATTTTTTCCAATTTTGTGAATCGTGTCAAATAATGGATAGTACTCCTTAAGCGAAATTGGGTGTGGGCCGACAAAATGATTAATATCTTCGATGAGAGTTTCTCTTTCAGTTTCAGGAATTTTGGATAATTTTTTACAAATTAAACTAAAGTCAAACACTGAAGTTTTTTTAGTAAAATCACAGATAAAGTTCCCTTTTTGAACAAGCTCGAGCAGGGGTTTAATCGTCGTAAAGTTATCCTTCAATCCAATAAATACAATTTTATTAATCAAGTGTGATAAATTCCTGGATCCTGAAACCCCAAAAGTATTTTGTTTTAATAAACTTTTGAGAGATTGTAATATCTCGTTTCGGATATGTTCTTCATCAATTGAGCAAAGCATTTCGATTAGCATAGGAATAAGATCAAGAGCATAGCCATCTTTGAATGCCTCGTTGAGCTGTTTAATTAAGCCTGCTCTTTGCTCCTTTGGGATTGTAATCCAAACATCAAAAAGCTGATGATAATTTTCTATATTTTCCTCACTCTTACTATCCCCGAGCGAAGCATATAGAGGGAGTAGCGAGCACTCTTTAAAGATCTGCTCGCGCTCACTTTCATCGATCTTGTTACGCAAAAATGGGTCATATCCTTTCCAGGTGATTGCCGCGACAGTACTTTCAAAAAAAGCGATGAATTGCTTTATACTCGAATTTTGCTGCTTTACTTCCTCCATCTCCGCTAATTGAATCGCATATTGCCGAAGGGATTGGTTAATAAAAAGAGAAAGGAAATGAATAAACTCAAAAATAGAGTCGGAAGGATCGAGAAATTTGAAAGCATCAGTGAGTACTTTGATGCGATCCTTCGAATCAATGTTTATCATCATTTTCAGCAGTTTGAGCAAATCCGGCAAATCCGCATACAAAAAAGCGATGACGATAGCTAGGGCAGTATCTCGCTGATCCTCTTCAAATTGTTCTAATTGATTAAAAATACTGATATCGCAGCCATTTTCAAAGCGAGAATTAAATTCTTTAACAAAAAAGTCAGCTTTTTCTGGCGAGAGCGAGAAAATGAATTTAAGCAGTCCCTTCCAGCTTTTTTTCCAGTTGTATTTGTTATAATTGTCAATGGGATAAACAATTTTTAAGGCTTGAGCTTGTTCGATAGCCTTATTTAATCTACTCTCATCATCTTTATTCTTGTCTTTTTTCCATTCGTCACTGGTTTCAATGATATCGGCGCTACATTCAAAAATGACTGCGCAATCGGAAATAGTGAGGGTACCTTCATGCCTATAATGAGTGGAAAGGCAGATGATCTCTTCTAAAGTGGAGGGTTCGTACCGAAGAAGACGTCTTATAAAATTCATTAAGTCGTTAAAGTCCTTGCTTTCTTTCAATTGAGGAATATAGGCAATGAGACTTTGTCTTGATTCACGAGAAAGTTTGGGTAATATTTCAAGGAAATTTAAACGACCCAAAGCGACATCGTTAGAAGAGGAGATATTATTCACTCCTTGAAAGATTTCAATCGTCATCAGAGAAGCAACTTGTCGCATGATTTCTAATCTCTCTTGAGGAGGCGATGACACAAGCCTCGAAGCTGCACGAAGATCGGAAATGATGTAAGAATAGAGTTCCTTCATCTCTTCTATAGATAGTCCCTGCAGGCACTTAATCAATGATATAAAGTCAGAAGCACAGCATTTGGAAATATTATCCTTGATAAAGGTTCTTTGTTCTGAAGTAAAACTGGCCAGAATTGGAAATGTATGAACACACCTAGGCTTAATCTTCTCTGGAAGGCAACTCAGGATTTCCTTTCTTGTGTCATCATCTGACACTGTTTGAAGGAGTTCAAGATTTTCACAACAATTTTCTATACTACAATAAGTGTTCAATGAAATGAGGTCATTGATCAGTACGTCTCTTTTCATGGGGAGAATGTTCTTTAATGCGGAAAAAAGAAGATCCCATGGCCGATCTTCCGTATTGTTGGGAATTTTTAACTTCTGAATTTGTTTTGCGATGTTCGCTCTCTCTTTTTCAGAGGGGATGTTATTTAGCTGATCCAGAAGAAGGATGCATTCCTTGCCATTATAGTATTTCTGTTCACCCAAAATTTCTTTCGTGCATGTGACGACATGTTCTCGCTGTTGTGGGGCAATTGTATAGATCGATTTGAGAAAATTACACCAATAAGTTGGCCAGCTCTTTAAAAATGGTTTAGCGAGGTCGGCGACTACTTTTCTTTGAGTGGGGTCGATTTCCATTAACGTTCTAATTAATGAACAGAAGGAATCCAGTTTATTTTCTCTGTTGATCTCGATGATAATGTCTGAAACGCCTTCAGATGCTACTCCGAAAACACCCTGATTGCACAAAAATCCGAAGGCATGTGATAGATCATACCCTTCTTTAGAAGCGAGATTCATTTCATCCAGGCGAGTCATTTTCTCTTTTGAAAGTCCTGCTAATACGTCAAGGAATTCAAACCAACTCTCTTTTTTGAATGCATGGATAATTTTTAGTGCTTTAGCTTGTTTAATCACCTCTTCTAATTGATTTTCTTCAATCTCCTCTCGGTTTTTTACTTTCCATTCTTCACAGAAACGAGTCTTATCGAGGCAACATTGAAAAATTTTATTGCATTCTGTAAGAGACTGGGCGGGATTGCCCAAACCATAAGACTGAGCTAATTCAATGATTTCAGCTGCGATTGATTCATCAATTGGATCATAATATAACGAATTGAAAATAGAATGGAGTTCTCTTAGATCTTTGACGAGGTTTGGATGGGGAGTGCGTGTGATAAATCCCATAAAAGCTTCTCTTTGAGGATGCGGAATTTTTGAGATGACTTTCAATAACGAAAATCGACTTACACGATCATCCGGTGAAGTTAAGTTATCCCAACCAATATTCGAACAAAGAGAATTTATTAATCTGACAATTTCTAATCGTTCTTGAGGAGGTTTTGTCTCAAGCGTGTCATGATTGCTCCAGTAATGAAAACCTGACAGATGTCGATATAATTCTTCTGTCTCTTCTAAGGATAACCCTTGAAGGCATTTGAGCAATGTTCTAAAGTCAGCAAAACAGCATTGAGAAAGGGTGGATTGATTTTTCCTGATAAAGGTTCTTTGCTTTGGGGTAAAAGTGGCTAGAATTGGAAATATCTCAGTAAACCACCCTTTAAACTTCTCTGGAATTGAATTTATGATTTCCTTTCTTGTGTCATCGTCTGCTACTGTTTGAAGGATTTTAAGATATTGGCAACAAGTCTTTATCATGCGATGAGTTGTGGTGCATGAAATGAGGTCTTTGATCAACACATCTCTTTTCATGGTGGGAGGAATGTTCTTCAATGTGGAAAAAAGAAGATTCCATGGCTCGATTTCAACACTCCATCGGGCAATATCCAACAATTGAATGTCTTTAACCAATTTATTTCTTTCTTCTTCGGTGGGAATATTTTTTAATTCTTGCAGAAGAACGCAGTATTCTTCAAAGAGATGGGATTTATCGTTAAAGATTGCTTTCATGCAGGCGAGCGTATGCTTACGCTGGTTTGGTTCAATCGCCTGGATTAATTCGAGAAATTGACAGCATTGTTGTATGCGGGTGCAATCCGTTAAAAATGGCTTAGCGAGGTCGGTGACCACCTTTCTTTCATTAGGCTCAAATTTTTTCAGTGTTTCAATCAAGGAAATACATGTGTCCAAATGATTTTTTTCAAAAATGGTTGAGAAATCTTGCGATAGAGATTGATAGACTGATGTGACTTCCTCGATGAATAAAAGTCGTTGTGCTGGGTCAATCTTTTCAAAATGGGAGCAAAGAGTAGGAAAATCTTGTGTTTTCCATGTTTTTTGGACGCCCATTTTTGTGAGTTTATGAACAGCTTCCCATTCCATCGGAGATAAAGGTAGTGGAGGGGGCGGAGGAGATTCTTCATGGACGAGTTTATCTTTGTTCGTTTTTTCCTTGATTGAAGGCATTTCAATTTGAGATTGGTCTGCAAGCGCTGTGACTTGTTTGTCTGGCCATAAACTGGAAGAATTTTCTGGCTGTGTTATAGAGGTGTTTTTATCCTCTGGAAAGAGAGCCTGGCTCATAGGAGCCAAGTTTTTCAAAATCGATATTTTATTACCGTTGGATGGGATCAAATGCGGAGCAGGGCTCAATGAGCAATCCCTGACCTTAGGACCTGAGGTTTCACTAAGGGGCTTTTCTTTGAAAGATGTTCTCCTTTTAGCAATGAAGTAAATGGTTGCAGCCACACCCATTAAGACAGAGGAACCAACCAACAAGGGAACTAGTGGGGGTGTTTCTGGCATCACTTCCTGGTTTAGTCCATTCAACAGCTCAGGATTGGAAAGTTGTGGAAGTTCTTGAGGCAGTTCGTCAGTCAAATGAAATGGAAGAGATTGAACTCGTTGAACCAGCTGATTGTCAGCGGTTAAGTTTGTTTGCGAAGATGGTGTTGTGGCATACTTGAAAGCAGCGGCAATACTAGCCAAAGCTGCAAGAGCGGCTCCTATCCATAAATTGCGACGGCTAGATTGTTTTTGCTCGAGAGCGTGAATAAAAGCGTCTACAGATGGATTCCGGCTAAAACGCAACTCATCGGTTAGAGCCGGGATATTTTTGTACTGTTGGATAAAGGCTTTAAGTTCTTCGCTAAATAAATGAAAGGCGTTTTGTGAGTGTTGTTTTTCTTTTGCATTCCCATATTTTGTGAGTCCGTAAGAAAGCTGGCATCCTCGACATAGAAGGACAAAGGTATTTTCAATGCCGATTTTTTCGACCAAAGAATCCACATTAATCAATCTTTTGGCTTTTGCATTTTCTTTTTCAGAAAAACCTTCGGCAATGGGCAAGATTTCTTCAAAGAGCCAACGTTCAATGAAATTTGCTTTGGATAGGGGAGGCATCAAAGTCCCCGTCAAAAGGGTAAAATGGGGTGAAATGGATAAACCTATCCGATAGTCGCCCTTTTTGAAGGGTGAGTGCTGGCAGATGTATGAAAGAAGCTGTTCAACTTTATTTGTTGAAGAAAGAGAGTCCGAAGCATTTAAAAAATTTGAAGATTCTGAAATTCTTAACATAATTTATAAGAATTGATTATTCTAAAGTTTATTTTTAAAGAAATTATACTTGATGGTGTTTTTAATATCCAAGAATTGATAATGAAATCGCCTATAGATGCGAAGCAGCAAAATGCGCAAGAATGATTAAACAATTTCTTCATCCTGTTGGCGAAGCCGATCCTACTTATCTCCAACACCTCTAATGCCCCCTCTTCAGGTAAAGTTTCACTTGAAAAGAAAGTGGTTTTTTTAAATATTAACCTCTCAATTTTAGGAGGATAAAATGATTTCTCCCCATAACTACGTTCAAATTATGCCACCATACCCTGGTGGAGTTGCTGCTACATTTACAGAAGTTGAAAACCCTCTATTCCCTTCTCGTAGACTGGAGAGCACAATTAACAATTCGTTTATAGAAAGGGTTTTTGTTAATTTTGACGAAAAAAGAATTACCGTAATAAGTCGTGTAAAAAACTCAAATTTATTTAAAGAATATTTTCAAGGATTAGGTTGTGATCTCGATCCGGAAAACCCCAACCGTTGTTCCGCAATAAACCAACAACAATGTCGTATAATGGCTTCGGTCTTATTGCTGAATCGCTTTTTGGAAGAAAAATGGTATTCTTTTTTTCTCGAAATGGGAAAGGATGGAAATTTTCATCAATCTTCTTAACCAACTTTGCTATCTAGCATCAAGTTAGCTGGGTTAAGGATCAGCAATTCGAAATACAAATAATTTAACAAGATAAGCAGGATCGGCTTCGCCGACAGGATGAAGAAATTGTTTATCCTGTTGGCGAAGCCGATCCTGCTTATTTTGTGAAATTATTTATTAAACAAAATTTATTAAAAATAATTATTGTTAGCATTATCCTGTTCTAATTATGTTGAAATAATTTCGAATCTAGCTGCCTTCATAGGTAACAAGCTGGGTTTTCAATCCCTATTTTTTTACTATCTTAGGGATTTTTTGTCGTTGCTTGGCGATAGATTGTCGTCAAAGAAGCCTGTGCTTGGGGATAAATAATCAATTCAGCAATATTCACATGTTGTGGGCGAGTTGCACAGTAGGCCACAGCATCCGCAATATCTTCCGCAATTAAAGGATCGAATCCTTGGTAGAATTTTTCAGCCCTTTCCTTATCTTGCCAACGGACTTCGCTGAACTCTGTTTCGACGGCCCCTGGATCAATTTCGGTCACACGAATCGCTGTTCCAGATAAATCCAGCCTGAGAGATTGACTAATCGCTCTCACAGCATGCTTTGTGGCACAATAAACATTTCCGGCAACATAACAACCATGTCCTGCAACAGATCCAATGTTAATAATATGGCCTCGATTTCGTTTAATCATTTGAGGGATAGCTGTCCGAGTCACATAAAGTAATCCTTTGATATTTGTGTCGATCATGATATCCCAATTACTCACCTTTGCATCCTGTATTTTATCCGAAGAGAGGGCCAGGCCTGCATTATTGATTAAAATATCGACTTCAATGCCATCGTCAGCCATTTGTTGGAAGGTGTTTTCGACTTGTTCGTTATTTTGGACATCAAGTTGATAGGAGGTAATTTTGACTCTATGTTTTTTTGAAAGCTCTTTTGCTACAGTCTTCAAGCGGTCGATGCGCCGAGCTGTTATGACGAGATTAACTCCAAGCGAAGCAAATTGCTCGGCGCAAGCCCTGCCGATGCCGCTAGAGGCTCCTGTAATGAATGCCGTTTGACCACGGATGCTTGAATCTTTCATGGTAAGATCGCCCATCAGGGATTAAACGGGCACAATCACAAGGGGTCCTGAAGGTTTTTTGAAGTGATCAAAATATTCCAAAGGGACATCAAATGTCGCTGCAAGTAGATCATTGTCGTAAGCGCCGACGACTTCACCAATCCCAATGTAGTCGGGGTCTTCATGGCTGAAGAAGGCAATCACTTCGACATCATCCTTTCCGATATTTTCGATATTATGAAAATGTGAAGCGGGTGCGAATGCGCCTTCGCCGCCTTGAACTTCTAAAACTTCTACCTTGCCATCAGGAGAGAGCACCGTGATTCGCGAATGACCTTTGACGATATAGACCAATTCTCCGGCATTTGTATGCCAATGTGGCTCTACATCTCCATTTGGGTTGAGTCCAAAACGAAGGATTCCTAATCCATCAAGGACAGAGAGATTCGCTTTAGTTCCCAGTTGAAGATAGCCCCCTTTGGTCAAAACAGGTTTGCTGCTTGCAGCAATGTTGAACTTGTAACGGCTGGCAATGCTATCGGGCTTTTTGAATGAAGGTAAAGTTTTAATGAGTTCTTGGTTTTTAGATTTTTCGAGGCCATTTAAAAAGCCTTTTGGAGTATTAAATGTGGCTGTAAAAACATTTTCGGATAAGGAATGGATGGCGCTTGGAAGATTCATGATCTGAGGAGTTGCATGATTCAAAGCGAAATTGATCTGATTTTTTTCATTTCCAATGTTTGTGATTTGATGAATATATCCTTGAGGGATAAAAAACATATCTCCTTCTTCAACAGTAAATGTTTCTACTCCGCTTGGAGTACGCATGGAAATGAGGGCGTTTCCTTGCTGGCAATAGCCAATTTTATTGGCATTTGGATGCCAAATGGGCTCTTGAAGTCCTTTTTTAGCCAAGTGTAGTGAGGCAAAAGAGATATTAACAAATCCAGGCACTTCCTTCGATGTTACCCAAGTGAGGTTTCCGCCTTTATTGCTTGTTTGAGACTTTATCGACTTCAAGCTAAAAAATAATTTGCTGCCCATTTTTCACCTCAATATTTTTCTTTATGAATTTTGAATCATAAGGTCGCAATCAGGGTGTCAATGAAACCCTCTTCATTAAAATTCTATATAAATAAAAATTTAATTTTTATGCAATCCTGGACAGGCTCGTTTTGAAAATTGGTAAGAACTGTCTCAGTGCTGTTAAGTGCTCGGTTGACAAGTTCTTTAGTGCTAATAATTACAAAAAAGAATAATATAGTCAGTTTAAATAATGATTTATTAAAAAATAATGATTTTAATAGAAAAACTGAATATTCATTCAATTGGGCCTTTTTCTTCAAAAAATTTAGAACAAAAGACCTCTTTTTGCCACTTGGGCGATAAAATTTGGAATAGGGAAAAAGAAGGCAAAGTTTTCCAGATTTTCCAAAAGCTGCCTCAGGCGATTTATTCACCTCGATGGTTTTTTAAAAAAGTTCCAGAAGGCAATTTGTCGACGCAGAAAATCAATTGGAAGGCTCTAGCGGTTTTAGGTTTAGCTGCAATTGGGACAATCACGGCTATATTTCAAACGATGAGAACAATGCCTCATTTTGAAGTCGATTCAACCTCATTTGCTGATGGTGCGATAGCTAAAGGGTCATTTGGATTTACAGAGGGAATAGAAATTTTTCCAAAAGTTGATCAGGGTTTTGAAAATGCATTAGTGAGCGAAGACAAGACTATCGATGTTTTAAGAATTCCTCTTAGTGAGAGGGCACTGTCAATCAAGGGAACAGCAAAATGTTTTTTGGCCACTTTTTTGCCTTTGATCCTGCTTGGCATTAGGGGAAGATGTCTATTGAAGACTGGGAATTTCAATTCCACGTCTTCTCGTAGACAAGAAACAAAGAGAGAAGAGACAGGAAATGATGATGAACCCATACAAGCTGAGGATCTTACCACATCAGAAAAATTGTTCTCGACATCTACCAGGGAAAAATCACCCCCTATTGCTCAACTAGACGAAAACAGAAACGAAGGGCTTTCTGCGATAAAAGAACTCGTAAATTCGCTAAAAATACTAAATAATCCTGAGGATTTCCTCAGTGCTCTTTCAAAACTCAATAGAAAGATCGTTTTGTTTACTAGAATTCCTATTGAATTTGAAGATTCACATAATGATTTAAATCATGCTGAATTAGATGAACTCATTCAACAATATGATAAAGATATCAATTGGATTAGAAATTTAGATCTTTTTGGTGAATTGCATGCTGATTTAAAAACTGAGCAGTTACTTAAACTGAAACCCAATCATGAACTAAATGGGGCTAGTTCTTCATTTTTAATTGAAGGTGCAAATGGAGAAATCCTCGCCATTTTTAAACCTGTGAAAAATGAAAATCAAGGAGCTTTTAGAAGTAAATGTTTTCAGAAGCCAGGCAGCCAAGCTGTCCGCGAATTTTTAAGTTTTTTCATTAATAAAAACTCCAATTTTTTAGCTCAAATCCCTATCACATATCTTTCGAGAATAAAATCGCATGGAGTGGGATCCTTACAGCTTTGGATGCAAGATGCCAAAGAAATTTCTTCTTTAGGATGCGAAGGAGATTCCAGAGATAGTCAGATTCAGCGCGCTTTTTCAAGTAGTGAAGATTTTAAACAAATGCTTGAATGTTGGTCTAAAAAAGATATTCGTTTAACTCTAAAGGAACAGGAACACTATCTTACGACATCGGAGCTTAAAACAATTGTTGAACAAGGTTTTGAAAAAAGATCAAATGCTCTGCATAAAATTTCTATTCCCGAGGCCCAAGGCTTGATGGCTTTTCATTTATTGATTGCCTCCCTTGATGTGTTGAATTCCGGAAATATCATCTACATTAAAGAGCAGGATGCGCTCTCGAATTCGGAAAGAATCATTCCAATTTCTATTGATAATGGATTTTGTTTGTCAGACTTATCTGTGGCGGAAGTCCCTGCTTTTACATGGAGAAGTTGGCCACAGGCGGAGAAGCCATTTTGCAAGAAAATTGCTGAAAAAATTCAAAAGATCGATATGGATCGATTGGAAGAGAACATACGCCAAGAAATTGAAAATGTAAATCGCAGCGAAGAAATCTATGAGCAATCTTTGACTTCCGTTAAGGATAATCAAAGTTTGTCATTGTCTTTCGAAAGGAAAAAAGAAGTAAAAGACTCATACTCATTTGAAATCCCAGACGAAACTTATTATTTGCTAAGAGGCACAGCCATTTTATTAAAAGAGGCGGTAAAAGCTCGATGGACGGTAGCTTCGACTGCCGATTGCCTAAAAGCTTACTTCCAAGAATTAATGATTATTAAAAAAGTCATTCTTAAAAATAAAGATCTTCAAAAATATGAAATTTTTGATAAAAAGTGCAAAGAATATATTCAAAAGTTTATCAAACAAAAAGCTAAAAATGAATCGAGTATTTAAAGTTTTTTACATTTTTTTAATACTTTTTACTTTTTCATTCGCATATTTGCCATCGCAAGAAACGCAACTCATGCAATTTCATTTTTCTGAAAGTCAAGAGGAGTGGATGGGCGACTTTTCCGATTATCCAAAAGGCGAAGAGGCTTTTTATGAATTGGCCTGGGGTTGGGAAAACCTGCCAACTGAAACGACTCTTCCAAACGATTCTACAATGAAGCTGTCAAAGGGACTTTTTCTTTCAGGCAATAATCATAGCGATGATCTATTTATGTTTGTCAAACACTGCATTCAAGGATTGAAGCCAAAGACATGGTATGCGTTGACCTATTCTCTTTTGATTGAAAGCAATGTGTCGGCGAATCTATTTGGCATTGGCGGCTCGCCCGGAGAAAGCGTTTTTGTAAAAGTTGGAGCATCTAGTCATGAACCGCAAAAGATTATCCATCAAGGTATTTATCGACTAAATATCGATAAGGGTAACCAATCACAAGAAGGGGATAATGCTCATGTCATTGGGGATTTAGCGAATAGAGAGGTTGATCCTGATAAGCCTGAATATCGCCTAAAGCAACTTGAAAGCAAAATGCCTCTTATTGTTCAAACTGATCAAAACGGACAGCTATGGATTTTTGTGGGGACTGATTCAGGATTTGAAGGGCCAACGAAATTCTATATAGCCTCTCTTGACCTCACTATTGTGGAAATCTAGAATCGGATTCCAATGCCTCCACCCACCTTTGTGCCCCCAATATCCATGCGGGAGTGGAAATGGACAGGTTGATATAAATAATCAACAAAGAAATTTAAGAAGATATAATCAGTCATAAAGTAATCAAATCCTCCTTTGGCGATCCCTCCAAAAGCAAATTTTGAGAAGTGGTGGTGGACTATTTCCCATTTATTTTTCATGGAAACTCTCGCTAAACTAGGTCCTATGCCTATATAGGCTGTGAATCTATCGTTCAATTTGAAATCATACTTAATTCCAACACTGAGATTCGCGATCTTCACTCGTGTTCGGTCATCATGCCAAATCCAAACGGAATGGCCTCGTCTTGAAAACCAATCGAGATTAGCCCATCCACTCCAGCAATCTTCCAACGTGGTTGACGCTTCAATGGCGTAGCATCCGCCTACATTTCCATAAGTGTCTCTAAAATGCTTTGAAGAATGAAAAAATGCTGCGGAACGCCCCTCGATGTCTATCTCAGCTCCAAAAATATGAAGATTCAATAAAAAAAGAATAAACAATATCTTGTTTAGATTTTTTTTCATTGATTATCCCATATGTTATGCGTATTTGATAATCTACTATTGAAATTACCGATAGTAATTAATCACAACTTTGTCAAGTTAAATAACGCGAGTTGTCTGTTTGAAGATCCAACTCATGACATCTTTTTGAACATGTTCTACGATACTTGTATGCGACTCTCCATGGTAAACTTTCTGTGCGTAAACGAGATTTTCATTATCCGATACAGTCGAAGGAGGCAAAGGAAGCGAGGCTGCATTGTTTTGGACTTGCTCATCTTCGGTTGAAGCGCAAAATAGATGCCTAACGTTACAGTCTTCTTGTTGCCATACCAATTGCTTTTCTCTCCAATCACTATGTAGCTTTTGAGCAGTTTTGCTTCCCCATTCAAAATCTTTAGCAAGCTCAGCATCGATTTTTGCAAAACGAAGCAATCCTATTTTCTTAAGTAGATCAATGACTGTAGTTCCATAATGAACTCCAGCAATGGATGTGATGGTAAGTGATACTCCTTGCATTAGAGTAGGATCTAAACGACTTTCAATATAAGCAGCAATTCTTCCTCCATTAGATGTGCCAATAATATTCACAGGATGACCTGGATGCTTTTTAAGATAATCTTCAACGATTGTTAAAAGAGGTTCAGCAGCTATTTCAATAGGACAATTCCCCTTTAAGGTGACGTGAGGAGTTAACGTGTCCATTTCTGGGTGTTCTTTTTTCATCTGCTTAGAAAAACGAGTCCAATGAAGAGGTGAGCCATTTAATCCATGAATGCAGAGATTCAATCCTTGACTTTTGTTTGGCCGTGAAGTGTTCCATGGCAACTGACAAAGTGGATAGTAAAACGTTTCATCTTGTTCATTTTTTGCCACGGCTAGAAATTGTTCTCCCTTCCATCGACTTTGATGATTATCATGAAGTCTTATAAAAAGGATTCCAATGGTTTTGAAAATCATTTCTATACGATGGGCAATTTTTGCAACTAATGTCCTTTTTTCAATGGGCAAGGTAAGAGTACCGCCTCCATCCTTACTTTTGGATAAACAGTGAACACAAGAAAGTTTAGAAAAGCTAGGGTCGTTTTTTTGCTTAATCCAATGAAAGCTCTTTTCTATCTGTTCCTGAGTAAATGCATTGACAATAGAGTTGTGTCCATACCTTGGAACTAAATAGTGTTTCTCATTTTTGAGGATTTCGTTGTTAGCGTTTAAAATTGGTAAAGCAGATCCTTTTTCCCAAATATGGCTATCCATTACTGGTGCATACATCCTGTATCGGCGTTCTGCACAGCCTTCTGGTAAATTTTTTCGGGCGTTCTGCAGTAATTTTTTCGATGAATCACTTCCTTGCCTTAACTCCTTTATGGATACAGGTGTTAATAAGCCGAAACTGAATTTCGAAAGACGATCGATACTCAATTTTTCTGTAATTTTATTGATTAGAGAGGTCCCATAAAGAACGGGACCTGTTAATGAAAGCGAAACAGGAGTTCGAGGAGCTCTTTCCCTTAATCGAGTTTCTATTTCCAGAGCTACTCTCGATCCATTAGACTGCCCTAAAAGAACCACGGGTTTGTTGGGATGAAGAGAGATCCATCTTTCAATGTTTTCAACAATCGTATCTATTCCTACATCAGTTAAAGTACAGTGGCCTTTATTGGGTACAATAGGGGTATAGAAAGCAAGCGAGGTTTCCTCATTTTTTTCTGCTAATTTTTTAAATAGATCTAGATGATTATTCCAAACGGAAGGCTTACCGTTTAAGCCATGAAAAAATACGACCAATCCATCTTTCCCATCATGAGGAACCAGATCGAAATGTTTTGGCTTTTCAAGTGAAATAAAATTTTTATATCCAGTTTTTATTACATAAGCTAATTCATGAAAAATTGTTGATGTAATACTAGATAAATCGTGTTTTATGGAAAATTCTTCATTTGAACGAACTCCAAAATCATTATCAATATTGATCGGAAAACAACTAACTTTGGGTGGAATGACATTTATTTTTTGCATATTTTTCTCGTTTAAAATGAATGCTTATTATAAAAAATTATTATTAATAAAGTATAAATTTTAAAATAAGATATGAAATAAATTAATCAAGCATCTATAAAGTTGAGCTAGAAAAAAGCTTATAAAGCTTATTCAAATAATGATTTATTCGTAAAGAGAATAGCCTAGGGCTTTTTGAAAAATTCCCCATTTTTGATTAAAGAGGCAAAGCTGTTCTTTTGAAAAAAAATCTTTCCATGAACCTATTTGCCCTTTTCTAAAGGTGCCTGCACCTCCAAATAAATTTTTGGTGATATAGTCTAGTTTCTCTTGAGAAAGCTCTATGCCAAGACAATTTGCAAGCTCCTGAGCGGCATAAGGGGGATAGAAATCTTTTCCTGTACTATCTTTGCCGGGACCAGCATGATCCCTGCCAATAATAAAATGCGTAGCACCATAATTTCTTCTGATGATTGCATGCCATATGGCTTCTTTAGGGCCTGCCATTCTCATTGAAAGAGGAAGGAGGCTAAGTGTGACTGAAGCGTTGCAATAGGGCAAAAACTTTTGGTAGCATTTCACTCTAGTAAAATGATCCACATCTCCAGGTTTTGTCATTCCAACTGTTGGGTGGAGTAATAAATGCCCATCGATTCCTTTTACAGCGTTGGAAATAAGTGCGAGATGAGCTTTGTGTAATGGATTTCTTGTTTGAAAGGCTACAATGCGCTGATATCCTTGATTCTTAAAATGAGCTTTCAGTTCTTCTGGAGTCTTTCTGAATTCCTGGAAATCATAATGCTTAGGGAGTTGTATTGGAGTGATTTTCCCTCCTACATAGTAGTCTCCAGTTTGATTAAAAAGAAAACTTACTCCTGGATGTTCCTCGCTCGTTGTTCCATAAACAAGCTCTGCCTCCAAGCTTTTTTCTGGTTGCCAAATTTCAGAGATATCTAAATAAGCTAAAATGGTCCCTTCTGTATTTTTCAAAGCAATTTTTGTAGCGGTTTTTATTCGATCGAACGTTTGGTGATCGATGTCAAAAATAATAGGAATAGGCCATATGGAACCATCTGGAAGACGCATTTCATGTATCACTGAATGATAAGTGATTTTATCCATAAAACCATCTAGAGGGAAAAAACCCCCATTCATGAGGAGTTCCAGGTCACAAAGCTGTCTTTGGGTTAATGTAATTTTAGGAATGTCTGAGGAAATGTTGCTGCTACAACTTAAAAAAGGAAAGCAAAGGCATATGATTAAGAAAAAGATTTTTTTGAATTCATCAGATTTACAACAAATTTTCTTGGGTTTAGATTTTGTTACTAATTGGATTGCAAATTAATCACGTGTATAAATTAGCTGTAAAAAAGCATCAACCTTTTTCCGCTGCTTAGCCACTTAATTCTTGAGTTATGTAGTGAGAAAATTTTACTCAATGTATGTATTGAGTAAGTCAATGGTGTTTTTAAATTTTTCTTTTGGAAAAACTTAAGAGATGATCACTCGAATCTGAAGGTCGCAAGGAGGTGTTTAAGAATGAAGATTTGTTTCTTTAGCGTAAGTATCTGGGAAGTTTTAAGAAGATGAGTCTTGTTGGACTCGAACCAACGACCCCCTCATTAAAAGTGAGGTGCTCTACCGACTGAGCTAAAGACTCTTATTGACCCCAAGGGGATTCGAACCCCTGTTATCGGAATGAAAATCCGGTGTCCTAGGCCAGACTAGACGATGGGGCCTTTAGTTCTAAGGTATTGGATATTTGCTGGTAAAAGCAAAAAAAACACCAAACCTTAGATCATTTTGGCAAGTTTTACTTCGCCACCCTTCTTTTTAATTAAGAAGAGCCTTAATCCTACATATCTGGCTAATTTTATGCAATGCTTAAATGGTTGAAACTTCTTTTTCTTTCTTTTCAGAAATGTCGTCGGCTTCTTTGCAAAATTTATCTGTTAGTTCTTGGATAGTTTTTTCCGACTTCTTCATGATATCTTCAGCGATCTCTCCATCATTTTTCTTCTTGCGGATAGCCTCATTAGCATCGCGTCGAATATTTCTAATGCTAACCTTGGCCTCTTCACGCCGCTTATGGCAAAGCTTAACCATTTCTTTTCGCATATTTTCATCCATGGGGGGGATTTTAATGCGCACAAGGTTGCCATCGACGATAGGCATGATGCCTATGTTTGCCTTTTCTATTGCTTTGCCGATAACAGCTATGTTGCTTCTGTCGAAAGGGGTGATGACGAGTTGACGTGCCTCGGGGGCTGTAATAGAAGCCAGATCTTTAATGCGCATTTGACTGCCGTAAACTTCAACGACAATGCTGTCTAGCATTGCTGGGTTGGCACGCCCCGTACGAATGGCTTTGAGTTCGTTTTTTAAGTGTTCAATGGCAGCAGCCATCTTGGATTTAGCTTGTTCGATAGGTTCCATAAAAGCTCCTTATTTCCGAATAACGATTAATTTCCGCTGACCAAAGTTCCTCGTTCAGGTGAGGAGAGTATCTCTATTAACTTTTCTCCCTCTAAAAGTTGCATGTTGAAGACGAGGATCGGAATCTTGTTGCTTCTGCAAAGTGCAACGGCAGTAGCATCCATCACTTCGAGTTTTTCTGCAAGAATTTGCGAATAACTGATTTCATTATATTTGATGGCGTCAGGATATTTTAGAGGATCTTTTGTATATATGCCATCGACTTTTGTGGCTTTTAGCAATATGTCGGCTTTGATTTCACTGGCACGTAGAGCCGCGGCTGTGTCCGTTGTAAAGTAAGGGTTACCTGTCCCTCCAGCAAAAATGAGGATGTTATTGGTTTTGAGGAGATGTAAAGCACTTTGCCAGGTATAGGTTTCGGCGATTTTAGGACATTCCAAGGCTGTAAGCACCTTTGCTTGACATCCTAAATACTCCAAAGACTGCTGTAGAGCGACTGCATTGATAAGAGTTCCCAGCATTCCTATTTGATCGGCGGCAGAGCGTTCGATATTCAATGCTTTAAGATCCGTCCCTCGAAAAATATTTCCTCCCCCAATGACGATGCTGATTTCGAAATTGGAGTTGCTTAACAACATGATAGAATGAGCCAGCTTTTGGCAGGCCTGAGGATTGATTCCAAAAAGAGAATCAGAACTGAGTATTTCGCCGGATAATTTGAGTAGAATGCGTTTATAGGGGAGATAAGGAGGTATTGTTGACATACAAAATAATTGTTAAGGTTTATTGATATCGGAGTCATTCCTATTGTCAGCAAAATCTCGATCTTCCTAGAAAATTTGCTACGCGAATGACTCTGAGGCTGTGAAAAAATAGAGATTCGCGGCGCTTTTAATGATCTTTTTTGCATCTTTCAAAAATTACCCCCTCCCAAAACAGCATGTGAGACGTTTCAGTCGGAGGTGTTTTTTGAAATCTCGAAAAAAACTCATCAAAATTGCCGGAATCCTAATTTTTTCACAGCCTCTCTGTCGACAAATATGTACTCTACTTGGAGATTGATAAAAAGAAAATATAAAGGAGAATAGGCAGCAAGTAATACAGGACAGCGGGATAACAGGATCACAAACGACCGGATGATAAATATTGTTATCAGATTTGCGATAAGAGGTGAAATGAGGAAGGAGTTTAAACCCAACTGCTACCTATGAAGGCAGCTGGATTTAAACTCCTTCCTCATTAAGTTAAAGATGCCTATTGGCTATTGGCCAACGCTCCAGCGAAGGAAACTTGTCACTGAAAGCGACTTTCCTTTTTCCTTAGCACGTTGATTGACGAGGTCTGTAATCGTCAGGGCATCGTCACGGATGTATTTTTGACATACCAAGCAATTGGCGTCATAGAAAGCTTTGATCTTGCCTTCGACAATCTTTTCAACGATATTCTCAGGTTTGCCTTTGATTTGGCTTTTAGCAATCTCTTTCTCTTGAGAGAGAACTTCAGCAGGAACTTTATCTGAGGAAAGATATTCTGGGGCAGCTGCCGCTACGTGCATGGCAATATCTTTCGCCAAAGGTTCTTCATCTGAACTTCCTGTTATCTCAACAAGCGTGACAATTTTGCCACCCAAGTGGGAATAAAGCCCGAAAGATTTGTTAGGGACTTTTGCTACAGCCAAAACGCGGCGGATTTGAATATTTTCGCCGATTGTCTGGACAACTGTTGCGCGGTATTGATCGATTGTAAGAGAGGAATCTTTGGAGTATTTTTGTTGTAAAAATGCTTCCAAAGAGGCCGGTTTCGTTGCAGCAACCTCTTTAGCAATGCTATCCACGAACTCTTTAAAGCGATCATTTTTGACCACGAAGTCTGTTTCAGCATTGACTTCGACAATAGCAAGAGTTGAGTTGGCTTCAGAAGTGCCGATAAGGCCTTCATTTGTTGCTCGGCCTTCTTTCTTTACAGCTGTCGCCATACCCGCTTTTCGCAGATTGGAGATCGCTAATTCCATATCTCCATGAGCTTCTTCAAGGGCTTCTTTGCATTTGCCCATCCCGATACCGGTACGGTCGCGAAGCTCCTTGATCATTGCTGCGGTAATTTGCGCTGCCATATTATTCTTCTCCTTTTGCACGAATGCCTTCTTCGTTGGCATAAGCTTTGAAGGATCTCTGATCTTCGTCATCTTCTTCATCATCTTCTTCAAAGGCTTCTTCATCGCCTTTTCCAGCAGCAACGCGCATTTCGTTTTTCCTATCGATAATGGCTTGTGCTATTGTTTGGATGATAATTTTAACGCTTTTTAAAGCATCATCATTACATGCGATGACGTATTGAATCGGGTCTGGATTGCAATTCGTATCAACAAGGGCCATGACAGGAATGCCCAACTTGTTGGCTTCAGCGACAGCAAGATGTTCTTTGCTTGGATCAACAATGATCACGAGTCCTGGAGGTTTGCGCATTCCACGGACGCCTGAAAGGTTTTTCTCTAGCTTAAGCTGCTCTTTGGTCAGTAAGGAGAGCTCTTTCTTAGTCAATCCTTCACTACCTGTAGAAATTCGCTTTTCGATGCGTTCGAGTTTTTTGATTGATTGGCGAATTGTTGTGAGGTTTGTGAGCATGCCTCCCAGCCAGCGTTCGCATACATAGAATTCACCGCAAGCTTCAGCCAATTCTCGAATGACGGCTTTGGCTTGTTTTTTTGTTCCTACAAAGAGGATAGATTTATGGCTGGAGACGATCTCTTTAACGACTTCGACAGCATTGCGGATTTGTTGCAATGTCTTAGCGAGGTCAATAATGTAAAGTCCATTGCGCTCTTCGAAAATAAAGCGCTTCATTTTTGGATTCCAACGACGTGTTTGGTGTCCAAAGTGCGAACCTGCTTCTAGCAAGTCTTTAATAGTAATAGGAAGTTGCTGTTGTGTTGCCAAGCCTTGTCCCTTTATGTTGACGACGGCATCTTACCTTTGTAGCAAGATTTCGGTCTTGGTTAATAATATTTGTTGTTTTTTATTAAATTCGAAGCGGCATTTGCTCGCTTCAGCAAACGCGAGCACATGATTGTTGGAAAATGAGCAATCGCGTGAACAAAGCTGAACGCTTTGCAAAGCGCCTGATCAGAATCGAACTGACACTCGTAGCTTGGAAGGCTACTGTTCTACCATTGAACTACAGGCGCGAATAAGTAAAAGAGTATGCTTTAAAATGCTTTTCTTTGCAAACTTTTTTCTCGCATAACAGTACATGTTCACAAGTCTCTAAAAATTTCATAGGATAAGCCGGATAGACAGGATAAGGCAAAAGGAATGATAAGGCCTAAAAATTATGATCCTAATAGAAAAACATATATTTTTTGCATTTTCTCCTGTTTTTTTTATCCTGCCTATCCTGCTCATCTTGTTAAATTTGCGTTTATTTGATATCCCGCGTGAACATGTACGCCAGAAGTTGAACGATGGTCTCAATCCGAAGGACAGCTAGAAAAATACGCCATATTTCTGAAGCGTCTCAAGAAGGTTAAATCTTCCAATCCTGGATTATGAATTGGCGGATGAGTTACTCTAGGGAATGACTCTACTCGAGAATTATATTTATCAGCCGCCATGATTGTTAACCGCAGAAGATCTGCCCGACAACCTAAAGATCACTTGAATATTTCGACTAAAGCTAACCGGATTTTAAATATTATCCTGGTAGGAATGATTTTGATCATCATGCGGGTTTGGCATTTGACAGTCGTACAGCATGATGAAAAATTAGAAGAATCCCGAAAACCACAAAGACGTGTGGTTTTAGAGCCTGCCAAGCGTGCCACAATCCGTGACCGGTTTAATCTCCCTCTGGCGATCAATCGAATTCAATACAATGCAGCAGTCCTTTATTCGCAAATTAGGCAGGTTCCTTCTGTTGCTTGGGAGACCGATTCGACAGGAAAGAAGGTGAAACGCTTTAAGCGTAAGGAATACATTGGTGCCCTTTCCCAACTGCTGGGAGCGGAATTATCCATGGATTCTGAAAGAATTGAAGATTTAATCCATGCCAAAGCTTCATTTTATAATCAAATTCCATTTGTCATTAAGGAAGACATTGCCGAAACCGAATATTACCGGTTAAAAATGCTGGAAAAAGATTGGCCTGGAATCCAAGTGCAATGCATTCCTCGACGTTATTATATGCAGGGCAAAGTGGCTGCAGACATCGTGGGATTCATGGGGGCGATAGGCAAGAATGAATATGAAGCGATTATTCATGAAATTAAGGCTTTAGAAGACTATGTAGATGCCCTAAATGAGGGAAGGGATTTGCCTTTACCGGATGGAATGCAAACGATTGAACAGGTCAGACGGCGCCTAAAGGATCTCCAAGAACAGGCTTATGCGGTCACTGATTCGATCGGTAAGGCAGGGATCGAAGGTCGATATGAAGGCATTTTGAAGGGATTTCGCGGAAAAAAAAGCTACTATTCCGATGCGCGAGGGCATGTCCTGGGCGAATTGCCAGGAACGCGAGAACCTCTTTCGGGAAAGCGCCTTTTGCTGTCGATCTCCTCTGAATTGCAAAAATATGCTGAAGAGCTTCTCATACAGAATGAAAACATCCGACTGACACGATTATCGAGATTAGGAGGGGAGAAGCGTACGATTATGGCGGAAAAAGAGCCTTGGATCAAGGGCGGAGCTATTGTTGCTATGGATCCAAGAAATGGGGATATTATAGCGATGGCTTCCCATCCGCGATTTGATCCGAATGATTTTATTTTTTCTGGCGATAGCGAAATATCCAAAGCAAAGAAAGCGAATGTCCACAAGTGGCTTGAGAGTGAATCTTATCTTGCGGCTATTTGGAATCAGCAGCGTCCTTTAGAGAGAGAAGCCTTTGATATCGCTAAAGGAGAAGTTTATACAGATGAGATTTTCTTGAATTGGCATCATTACCTTACCTTCATTTTGTCTCAAGATAGCCCTTTGAAGGAGAGTGTCTTATTGAATGGCACTATAGAAGATGCATGTCTTATTCAGCTGGCTGTCGAGAAAGTCTTAGAATTTTCTCCAGAAAAGGAGGCCTACGTCCTATTTAATTATCTGTATAAGGATGAGAAGCATCGGCCCCATGGGAAACAAACACCCTTTTCCGACAGCGAGGGAATGGAAGCTTTAACTTTCGATGAGGATTTTCCTGCTTATAAAAATATTCTCGATCAGTATTTAGGCGGCTTGAACACTATTTATGATCAAGTTTTGCTTGTCGATCTCATGCGCTTAGCCGTTCCAGCTGATCGATTTTCGAAGGAATTGCTATCGGCGGTAGGCCGGCAAAGTTTGTCAGACTACAAAGATTCTTCAGCTTCCATGGTGAAAATTTACGAAACTGTCAAAAAAATGACATTGGATCTTTTTCACGATTTGGATTTTCGCCAATGGCGAAAGCTTTACGAAAAAGATTTTTTAAAGAAAAAACGTCAGGAAGAAAAAACGCGGGGCATTTATTCAAAACCTTACATCGATTATCTCGATGCAATGGAAAGTGAACTTTTTAAGGAATTCTGGCAGACTCACTGTTGGCTATTCTTTGAAGCTTTTATCATCGATAATGCAAAGGATGTCGTTGCCTCATCACCAGAACTTGTTCCCTATCTAGAGTATTTTAAAGAATGGCATCATGAAATTGCTCAGGGAGCCCACCAAGAAAGTGGGTGGATGCCCAGTTATAAAAGACTTAAATCGGCTATTTCAGGACTTTCTCCTGAATTAGCAATAGAATATTTTAAGACATTAAGAGGCTTTCATGACCTCAATCGTCCTTTACTTGGCAAATACCGCTATCTCCGCAAAAACCCCGAAAAAATTCAGTTGGAAAAGCACCTGGCTGCCGCCTTTTATCCCAAGTTCGGCTATGGGTATGGAAGATCCCAAGCCTATCGCCAGGCGGCAACTCAAGGATCCATCTTTAAGCTAATCACCGCTTATGAAGCTTTAGTTCAGAGATATCGGAATTTGGCTGATAATGGAAAGGATTTGTCTTCACTGAATCCTTTGGAAATTGTCGATCTTGTCTATCGCAAAGGCAAAGACCTTTATGTCGGTTATGACGCTGAAGGAAAACCGCTTCCTCGATTTTATAAGGGAGGAAGGCTCCCCCGCAGTTTAATTCCAAAAATTGGCAAACTAGATGTGGTCCGAGCCCTTGAGATGTCAAGCAATCCTTATTTTGCCTTGCTCGCAGGAGAAGTTCTTCATTCGCCGGAAGATTTGGCCAATGCTGCAAGGAATTTTTCCTTTGGAAGCCGCACAGGCATCGATCTGCCAGGGGAAATTCAAGGCAAAGTGCCCGATGATTTGGAAAGCAATCGCACAGGGCTTTACTCCTTTGCCATCGGCCAGCATACTCTCATTGTCACTCCATTGCAAACGAGTATTATGCTCTCTGCCATCGCCAATGGTGGAAAGGTATTAAAACCCAAAATTGTCGACATGATGGCAGGGAGGGAACCTAAGAGAGGTCGTGAATTAGTTTCTGGCTATCAACATTTTCCCTATCAAGAGATGCTTGGATTGATCGGCTTAGATTTTCCGATTTTTGTGGCCACTGATGCTGAACAGCAGGGAAGTCTGCTGACACGTATTCCAACAGAAATTAAAAATAATATCTTTCTTCCTGATGAAATTCGAAGGATTTTACTCGACGGCATGTGCGGAGTTGTCTCTAGAAGTCACGGAGAAAGTTTAGGAAGCTTAGTAAGACTTTATCGCTCTGATCCTCGTGCTATCAGCGATTATGTTCAGTTAAAGAATCAATTGATAGGAAAGACTAGCACGGCCGAATCTATAGAAAATATCGATTTAGATTTAGAGAAGGGAACAAATATTTATACGCATGTCTGGTTTGGCGGCATCACATATTCTCAAGATGTTGTCGATTCAAAGGAGCATCAATTTGTTTTTCGGGATTCTTTTGGGGATCCTGAGCTTGTCGTCGTTGTCTATTTGCGCTATGGCGGTTATGGTAAAGAAGCTGCCCCTTTAGCCGCTCAAGTTGCCAAAAAATGGAAAGAAATCCAGAAAGCACATCAAAAAATTCACTGAGATATTTGCAAAAGCATGGGAGTAAGGCCGCCAGCCTTGCTTCTTTTTTCTAGTAAAAAAAATTTTTTACGTCTATTGATTGCTTAATACCGCACAAGATTTTTATATTAACATAAAATTGTTATTATTATTTTTTTAACATAAGTTATAATACTAAAGTAGGTTGGTTATTGAATATTAATCAATAATGAATCGAGGCTTTTATGACAATAGGAAGCACTCCAAGCACACCTTCTCCAGATGGATCTATTCCCAGTCCTGGCAAAGCTGATCAAGTCTCAAGAAGGAAAGTTTATTCTCCCCGTTTAAAACAAAAAAGGCAACAAGCTGGAGAAGAATCCGCAACAAAAATAGAGATAGCGGCTAAATCCGGTTTGGAAGGAAAGGAAGAGATTAATCCAAAAGCAGCATCTTTAAAGGAAAAAAGCTTCACCTTTACTCCCAATGAGGAGATGACCGATGTGGTTATTGAAGAAAGCGAAGTCCCTTTTCCACTAAAATTACCGAAAGAAAAAGAGCAACTTAATCCTGAGGATGTAGATTTTATCCTCAAAGAATCTCCTGTGGGAGAGATTGCAGAAATTGCTGAAAAAGAGACTCCTATAGAAGAAACACCCTTAGAAACTAAAGAAGAAAAAGTTTTAAGAAAAAAACGAAAGCATGAAGAGGAAGAGACTGTTCCAATAGAACAAAAAGAAGGGAATATAGAAGAAGGAGCTCCACTCTTACAAGGAGTGACTGAAGAAAACGCGATTGCTCCCTCAGCCCAGCCTCGTCTAACAAAAATGCAGCGGGTTATCGAAACTGCTGCAAATATCAGCAAATCTTTAATCAGTGGAACAGTGAGAGCGGCTTTGGAAGGTGCTACCTTATATCACTTAGGAATGCCTGGTCTTATAGGTTTTAAAGCGGCGCAAATTACCTATGATTATTATCAGGGGAATACAATGTTTCTAACAGGCAATCTTAAGCAAATGTCTGAAGCCCTAGTTTTAAACTATGGTCCTATACAGGCTTATGCCTTATTAAAAACAGCGCAATTAGGGTTGGATATTTTCCGTAGGGATTGGATGGGTGGATTTGAGACAGTAGCTAATATCCTTCCTAATGATACATTGACGATGGCTGCTTTTGCGAACAATCCTGAAATGCGCAGTCAAATAACCAATTTAATTTTAACTAGTCAATGGGTTAAAAATCAGTTATTTATCCATATGAAAATGAATTCTCCAGTCTATATCTTTGTCGAGAATTTTATAGCACCTCAGGATGAGCGAATCCAAAAATTATTAGCCTATTTTCAAGAACTTAATAAGCCAAAGTCAGTCCAGATTTTATAGCTCGTTATCCCATGCGGTTGGTCATGATGAATGACAATTTAGTGCCAGGCTTATGGGAAATATTTAATAAGTGACGCAAAGAAGTTAAAGACTCCTCTGTGATGCTAATAGCTGCGTTAGAAAATAGTTCAATCAAACTTTCGGCTTCAGCACTTATTGGAGATGAGGAGTTAACGGCTAAAACCCAATCATATTGAGAACGCAATTGTTTGAGCAATTCTTTAAATTGATGGGATCCTAGTAACTCATTTGCATACCGGCAAGCTCCACCAGGCGAAATGAAGTCAAAACCATTTTTAGGAGTAATTGGGAGGTCAGCCGAGTTGCCTTCAAGATATTGCAAAAGGCCAGAGGAGGGCTTATCTTTAGGATCATCGAAGTTGAGATCCAAGAGCACCACCTTTAAATTCATTTTTGCCATTAATTCGGCCAGAATAGTGGCATAATTTGGTCCACAGCTTTTCAGCAAAAGCAAACTATCCCCAGTTTTTTGGCGAGGTTCTTGAGTTTGCGCCATGTAGGCAATGAGGCGCCTTAAAGTATCCAAGTCGCTATCTAACAGTGGATCTTTTTCCGATGATTCTTGATAGGAACGAGAAAATTTGCCAGAAACATGCTGTCCATTAAGTCTTAAAGTTTCAGCAGAGGCTTCGACACCTCTGGCGACAGATCCAGCCAGGGACCAAGCAAATCCAATGAAAGCCCCGGCAATAGCTCCAATAATAGCTAGGAAAAGAAGCTGGGGAGATTTAGGATGAATGGGTGCGATAGGCAAATCGAGGGGTGCGGATTGTATCTTTTCTAAATTATTGCTGATATTTTTTGATTCGACGAGTTTGGTAATTTCTTCAACCATACTCAGATTAATTTTCATCTGTTGCTGAATGAGCTGTTCTGTAGCCCACTTTTGGGGAAATGCAGCCATTTCTAAGCGCAATTCAACCAGGTTTTTTTCCAAAAGAGTCTGTTCCTGATTTAAATTTTCCAGGGCACTTGAGATATAATCTTTCAGCTGGTTTTCAAGGATGGAAATCTGTTCTTGAATGAGCGATAAATTAATGCTTTGAAGACTCTGAATTTTTTCTTTTAAAAACTTTTGGCGAAGTTCAAGAATCACTACTGTTTGTTCTAAATGGGTGGTAAGGAATTTCTTTTGAATGGCCAAATCCGCTTTAAGCCTCTCCTGTTCTTTGGGACTTCGATTATCTTGGTCTTTCAAAGCTAAAATGATGTTACTCGCTCTAGAAATCATCTCTGCGCTGATTGGATCAGTCAGAACGGTACTTAGAGAACTGATTTCAAAATTTGGGTCCGCTACCTGTTTGATGATAAAACGCTGTTGAATGGTGCGCGATTCTACATCGCTTAGTTCCTTGCTATAAGTAATATAGAGATCTCTTGCAGTGCTGAGGTTGATTCCTTGAAATTCAGCTAGAGGGGGTTGCTGCTGAGCTAAACGCTCTTCGCTGTTCCGCAAATGAACATATAAATAGTGGATTAAATGGGACAAATATGAGCTGAAGCCTTCTTTGTTTTTTTTCCATTCTTCTTGTGCTCTTTGCCCTTTTTTGTAGTTATTTTGCGCGGTTTCAAGCCGTTCATACCACGCTTTGACAACGAATTTTGGATGTGTCATCAATCGATCAAACCGAGGAGGAAGGGCATCTTTATCGAGAGCCTCTAGCATTATTTTGGCTTCCTTAGCACACTCTTTGATCTCATCGAGTTCCTTTAATTGAGAGGAAAAAGATTCATGAAAATTTTCAAGGTCTAAAGGGACGCTTCTAATAGCTAAGCTTAAAGCATCGGCCTGTTGCTTGAGCGATCGTATTTCTGTCGTCAGGTGATTGATAATTTCTGGATGAAAAGTGGACGTGCATTTTTCATAGTTGAGAGAACTAGCGGACTGTAAATTTTCTAAACGTTGGATTTCAAGGTCAATAGTCAGCAATTTTTGCTTCAGGTCTTCTTGACTGGCAGCCAAAAAGTCCATGGCTTTTTCCGACGTTGCAAATCCTGTTGTGGAAAGATCTGAAGAGAGTTCTTTTGCATGTGTGCTCATCACTTCTTCAAGCTGCTTGGCCATTTCTTTTTGTCTTTTCACCAGATAATCGACTTGCAAGCTGCTGATGCGCTGATGTTCATGAAGAATATGAGCTTCATAGACTGCCATTAAAGCATTAATATGCGCGACCGTTTCTTTTCGGTCTGGGTGCTTATAGCTAATTTTCAATAAGCTCTTATCATTTCGATCTGTTTCAATCGTGAATTTTTTACCAATATGCTTCGCGACTGAACCCAACGGCTGCAATAGAAGAACGTATTCATTGTCTTTAAGAGGGGTAGAATGATTGTGAATCAATGTGATTGAGAACTCTTTTGTGGAAAAAGGCTCTCCAAACATCGCTTCACCCAATTTTTTGCCTTTTCCATCTTTGAGAAGGAATGAATCCTCGGAGAGAATTACGAGACGGACTCCCAATGGAACTTCTCCGTCATATTCCAGATGCTTAATTTTAAGATCATAAGCAGGCTCTTGAAGGACAGGCGTGCTCATACTTTTAAATAAGGCGTACTCGATAAGCAAATTATTTTTTATTGTCTGCATTGGAAGAAAGGGAAAGCGTCTCTCCTCTTTGACAATTGTGGCTTGCAATCCTAATGATTTAACGAGCTGCTCGATTAACTTGCGTGATTTCATCAAAGTCAATGCATCGCTGTCGATCGTATCGCCAATCAAGAAAAATTCAGACAAGGATCTTCCTAAGCCTGACGAGCTTTTCCCCTTTTCTTTAAAGGTAGCTTCCGTTTGATATTCGATAGGTTTTGTCAATCCATAAAAGAGAGCCAGACAAGCGACTGCCAGAGAGCAAAAGGTAATTCTTCGCTTATTTTTTTTTACAACGCCAATTAAATCGCTAAACGTTAGTAAAAAGTTTTCTTCTCGTTCTGGTCTATTATTCATGTTCAATCGGTATTTACGATTTGATAAACGCCATATCCCGTTTGGAAGGCTTGAGCGCTTGGCAAGAGCTGGCTAATAAATCGATTCCATTCGGTAATTGGTTTTGCCGATACATACACAGTATCGCCAGGAATTAAGAGAAGGCTGTCGTTGGGAAGATGGATGATATGTTCCCAGGCGAGAACATAAATTTTAGGGCATTGTAGATTGCCACGGATGACTTGGATATGATGCTTATCTCCCGTAAAGGGAATGCCCCCAGCATGAACCAAAGCCTCACGTAACGACATAAAGCCATAGGTAAGATGCACTGGCCTTGGAGTATTCACTTCGCCCATGACCATCACGCTGCTGTCAAGCTTGTTGGCAATGAAAATTTTATCGCCCCCTCTCATCACAATATTTTGGCACATATCGCCTTCGTTGATGAGTTTATAGAGATCGATAGCAACCGGACATCCATTTCTAATGACATAACTCAAAAACAAATTGGCGTCAGGAGGAATATGGGCATTGGCAATGACATCATATAGACGCATTTTCCCATCCACAGGGACATTTGCATGCGCTACTAGTCCAGCCAGTTCTACTTTGCGTTTAAGACGGTCTTTATAAGTGACAAAAACTTCAACATCTTGAATTTGCTCCCTGAAAACCTCCTGCAAACGTTCTTTGGCTTCATCTAAGCTCAATCCAATAACAACGACTGGAGGGATATCCGGAAGCTGGATCTGACCATTTGAAACTCTAAATCCCCCTGTCGCAGTATTTATGAATTGCACAGCTTCAGTTAAATCTTTGCGCTTGGGATGGTAGACGACGATATTTAGAATATCATCCTCAGAGATGACATCCTTATATTCATACATAGCTTCAGGTGGAAGTTCTTCTACCTCAATGCCCTCCATTTCAAGAATAGCGAACTTGCCTTGCCTGATTGTATAGGAATCGGTCACAAATTCGTCGGCTCCCATCACGCAATAATCGCGATAATTAGGATGGCAGGCACTGCAAAATAAGAGGAGAGCAATAAATAAAAGACGGCACACTAAAACGCCTCAATGTCGAGTATAATGTCGCTATTAGAATGGCTTTATTATTTACCGGATTGCTTTTTTAAACGAAAGCTTTTTTAACCCCTGATTGCCAAGACAGGACTGATATAAATGGAGTCAGAATCAAGTTTCCTGCAGCTGAAAAGATCAAAATGATGCCGCATGAAGCGAACGCGTGCTCGTGCTAAATTCGCTAGAGCCTTTTCTAGTGGATCAGAGTCATTATAGAAAGTATCATGGATGCAATCTTTATTCGCGTAATATGTCAATATGGACATGGGGAATGGCTGGAAGCAATGGGCAAGCGTCCAGTCCGTATGAATGTCTCCCCAATTTGCTTGCTGTTCAATTTTTCCTAAAAAAGCGCGACTTGAATAGAGGCTTTCCGGGTTGACAGCTCCTAAAATCAGCGCCCCTATTGTGGCAACGGTCAACACTAAACCATATAGAGGTGTGCGGACAATATCAACGAGAGATTTGATTGAATTTTTTATGCAATCGTCTTTGCTTTGGTCACCTTGCCACGTCTTCGCGATTTCATAAATAATTGGAAGCATTAAAATATGAGAGATGGTTTTTAAAAGGCTATGCAATGGTCTGACGATTAAGTGTCCAAGACATTTTGCATAAATTTTTCTTGGAGGACAATCTAAATAAATGCCGGATTCCACCTCGTCAAAGCATGCAGCATAAATGTGCGTGATCATTTCCCCATTATCCTTTTTCTCATTCCAACGGCAGATTAAGTGCTTCCAGCGGCTGTCTGGATCCATTTGATTCGGAATCAGATGCTCTTGCAATCTGTTAAAACCCAACTGAGGATCAATTGCATCAAAAGATATAGCTTGCATGGTTAATAGACTATAGGATACTTTTAATTTAAAAATTGATTATATTATTTTTCTTTATAAAATTCAATTGAATTAATTGGTATTAAAACTCAACTATCTCTTTGAGTCCCTGGGGTCGCTTGAGTCACTTATGTCCCTTTTTCGATGACTTTTACTTTAGTTCCTTCTTTGATTTTGAAATTAGGATTTACAATGAGACAATCGCCTTCTTTGATTCCTTTGATAATTTGAACGCTATTCCCAAAATCACGCCCGATGTGAACTTGTTGTAAAAAAACGGTGTCATTCTCTTTAAGAAGAGCGACCATGGGAGGCCCATCGCGAATGATTAAAGCTCCTATGGGAATCGTAAAATTATTTTTGTTGGGAGGAAAGAAAAATTTCACATCAGCAAAGAGTCCTGGGCGCAGTAAATTCCCTTTGTTTTCAATATTGACTTGTGTCAAAAGCGTACGTGCCACTTGATCTAAAGCATTGGCATTGCGATCGATGATTCCTGGAAAAATTTCATGTGGATATTCGGAAACGTGGACTTGTGCCTTTAATCCATCTTTTATGAAGGGGTAATAAGGTTGAGGTACTTCAACAAAGGCTCTAAGAACCTCTGTACTGGAAATTTTAAACAAAGGTTCATTCAATACTTCAAATCCAGTGACATAAGGTTGTGTTAACGTTTCATTTCCAGACGAGATAAGAGAGCCTACATCAATATTTCGTTCAACAACGACACCATCAAAAGGAGCATAAACCTTTTTAAAGCTTTGTAGAACCGTTAAATAGTCAATCGTTCTTTTCGCGGATTCGACATCAGCCATAGCCGAATGATAAGCAGCGATTGTTTGGTCTACTTCTTCTTTGGGAATGGCATCCGGATCTTGGTGATATAATCTCGCCCATCTTTCTGCTGTGACCTTTGCGATTTCTTCTTTAGCTTGCAAGCTTTTAAGGTTAGCTTGAGCAGGTGGTATTTGTGCATCTACGTCTGGAATATCAATTTCACAAAGCAATTGTCCTTTTTTGACTCGATCTCCAATGTCAACGTAGAACTTATTCAAATAGCCATTCGTTCTAGCTAAGATAGGGGTTACATGATCTGCCACGAGAAAACTAGGCAATGAAAGTTCAGTAGAATGACTTTCAGGACGTGCAATCATGGTGCGCACTGCAGGAAGAGGCTGTTCTTCAACTTCGTTTTTCGGTTCTTGCCTTTTCCAAAAATGATCAAAACGATGGGGATATAAAAAGGTCAAAATGACAAGGGTTAAAACGACGATGGGAATGAGGAGATAGAAGATTCCACGTTTCGAAAAGAAATTTCGCTTTTCCTCAGGTCTTGGTTGCATCTTCATCTCCTTTTGAATTCAAATAAGGATTGGGCTTCTTACGAAGATATGAAAAGACGACAGGAACGAAAATGAGGGTCGTAAATGTCGCAAAAAGAATCCCTCCAATCAATGCTCTTCCTAAAGGAGCATTCTGTTCTCCGCCTTCGCCAAGTGCAAAGGCCATGGGAAGGGTTCCGATCATCATCGCTAACGCTGTCATAAGCACAGGACGGAAACGGATCACTGTGGCAGAATGAATGGCTTCGTAATGATTGTTGTGGTTTTCAAACATTTGTTGATGAGCAAATGCGACGACCAATACGCTATTTGCCGTGGCGACTCCTAAACTGACGATGGCGCCCATGAGTGAAGGGACACTAAAGGTGGTATGTGTTAAAAATAGCATCCAAATCACTCCTGATAGCGCTCCAAAAAGGGCTGTGATGATAATGAAAGGATCTAGCCAAGATTGAAAATTGATGACAAGGATCAAATAAACTAAGATGAAAGCGAATGCAAATCCTATCATTAGCCGTGCAAAGGCACGATCCATGTCTTGCACCATTCCTAGCATTATCAAGCGGTTTCCTGGCTTAAGCTCATGTTGATGTTTATCCAATATTGCTTGGACATCTCTTGCAGCACTTCCCAAGTCTCTTCCATCGATATTGGCATAAATATCATAAGCCGGTTGAATGTTATAATGGTTAATAACACCTGGAACTATTCTTCTTTCAAGATTTGCCAAATTGGCAAGCAAGAGCGATGGTCTATCTAAAGAAGTACTGATTGGAGTATGCATGAGGGCATCGATACTATCAATGCGATATTTTGGGGTTTGCACGGCGATGAAATAGGGAATACCCATCTTTTGATCCAGCCAAAAATTGGGAGTAAAATATGTGCTGTCGCTGCAAGAAATGAGAATATTACTTGCAACATCAATTTGTGTAAGCCCTTCTTGCATGAGCTTTATGCGATCGACATTTAAAAATAATTCAGGCTGATCTAACAGCTGGTGTAGCTGAGCATCCACAATTCCTGGTATTGCTGAGATTTCTTCCACTATTTCCTGCATCAGAGGGATATTATTTTCTCCATATCCAATCAGACGAACATCGATAGGAGTGGGAAGCCCAAAATTCAAAATCTGGCTAATCATATCTGCAGGCTGGAATAAAAAGACATAATCTGGAAAATGCTCTGCAAGATGCCGTCGCAGCAAACACACATAATCTTGAGTGGAGTGCGATCGAAATTTTTGCAAAGAAATCAGAATCCCTCCATCCCATGTTCCCGTCGTGGTGGTATCACCAAAAGCGAGATTGAAAGGCGATTCAGGAACACCAATATTGTCGACCAGCAATTCAATTTCTAATTTCGGAATAATTTTTTTGATTTCTTCTTCAATTTCCCCAAATTTTTCCGAAGCCACTTCAATACGTGTGCCAGTAGGTAAATAAACATGCAGTTTAATTTGACCAGCATCAGTCATTGGAAAAAAGTCTTTTCCCACATGGTTTAAAACAAGGAGGGGAGAGATAAACATCAGGATAAAAACTATTAGGATAATGCCTCGATGGTCTAATGACCATTGCAAAATCCTTGCATACCTTTCTCGAAGAGACTGAAATCCTCTGTCAAATTTTTGATGCCATCGGGAGAACAAGCCCTGACCTTGCTGCTGGGTAGCTGATTCTTTGTCTTTCAGCAAATACCACGCCATGACGGGCAATAAAGTAAATGCTAGCAAAAATGAAGCGGCAATCGCAAAGACAACTGAGAAAGCAAATGGAACAAAGAGGAATTTTGATGGGGGAGTAAGCAGAGAAATAGGCAGAAAAACGATGCAAATTGCCGAGGTTGAAACAAATGTTGGAAGTATCACCTGGGAAGCTCCTTCAACAACCCCCTCAAAAAAGGATTTTCCAAGTTCCAAATTGCGGTGAATATTTTCCAAAGTGACGACGGAGTTATCGACTAGCACTCCGACAGCCATTGCAAGGCCTCCCAGCGTCATAAGGTTCAATGTGTATCCGAATAAACCCAGTAAAATGATGGAAGCCAATATAGAAAGAGGAATCATGAGGACGACAATAAAGGTACTACGCCAGTCACCAAGGAAAAGAAGCATTAATAATCCTGTCAAAAAGGCTGCCAAAGCGCCCTCTATCAATACCCCTTTCAGTGCCGCTTTGACAAAAATCGATTGATCGAAAAGCAGATCGATTTGAGTCCCATCAGGAGCTGCAGCTCTTAAAATAGGAAGAAGATCTTTAACATCCTGAACAATATCTAGAGTTGAGGTTGATCCATTTTTCAAAACCGTTAATAGAATAGCCCTTTTTCCATGGTTGTGTACGACATTCAATTGAGGAGCAAATCCATCATGGGCATAACCAACATCTTGCAAATAAATGAAGGATCCATTCTTTTCAGCAATAGGGATTTTGTTATAATCTTCCGGCAAGACCGGAGTGTTGTTCAAATTGACGAGATAATCGATCTCTCCAATTCTCACATCGCCTGTAGGTAATACAAAACTCTGAAAATTCACTGCTTGATTTAAGTCTTTTGGAGATAAGCCTCTTGCTTGTAGGGCTTCAGGAGAGGCGTCTACGACCAATTCTCTGACCTTTCCTCCATATGGTAAAGGAATAGTGACTCCTTGAAGGGCTGCAATCTGTGGACGAACGCGATACGTTGCATGGTCTAAAAGCTCTTGTTCGGTTAAGGTGTCGCTAGAGATCACCACCTGGATCACAGGCACTGTACTAGGCGAATAAAGCAAAATTTCAGGAGGCGTAATTCCAATTGGCATTCTACGCAAAACAGTTTGTGAAATCGATGTCGCTTGTCCAATGGCGCTTTCAATATTGACATCCGAATGAAAAAAAAGCCGGATAATCGAAAGTCCGGATAACGTCTGAGATTCAATACGAGCAATTCCTGTCACATAATTGGATAGGTAGATTTCACTATTTGTCGTGATTCTTTGACTAAATTCTTCTGCAGGCAAGCCGTTATATGTCCAGACTATACTGACAATTGGCATATTAATATCTGGGAAAATATCCTTTGAAGTCTGACTGATCTGCCAAGCCCCTAAAATAAGAATAAAGAGGGCTGTCACAACAAAGGTATAAGGGCGTTGCAAAGCTAATTTAATGATCGGCATTGCGAACTACCATCCTCCGCCTAAAGCCTTGATAAGCTGAATTGTATTAAAATAAGATAGTCCCAAAAGGCTGGTATAGATTCTCTGATTATCTAAAAGCTGTCTTTCATCATCTGCGACCTCAAGATAAAAGGAAACACCTTCCAAATAGCGATGGAAAGCAATGGAATAGGCTTTCTGAGCAGCTTTGATTGAGTTTTCTGCCGTTTGCCTCTCTTTTGAAATTTGCTCAATATTCACTAAAGCGTTCTCAACCTCGCCAAAGGCTTGTAAGACATTTTGTTTGTAAACAGCGACAGATTCGCGATATTCCGCCCAGGTCATTTTTAAGTTATAATCGCGAGCTCCTGCGTCAAAAACATATTGGAGGATGTCGGTTCCTATCATCCAAAAGCGACTTCGCGTCGATAGAAAGTCCCCAAGCTTTGGACTTATCAATCCTCCTTGTCCAATCAGTTCGATGGAAGGGAAATAAGAGGCGTAAGCGACACCGATCTGAGCATGAATTGAAGCAATAAGCCGCTCCTTGGATGCCAAGTCAGGGCGCCTTTGAATCATATCAGAAGGGCATCCAGAGGGGATTTTAGGAGGGCTTTCGTAAATCGGTGAATGTTCGAGAGAGAAATCTATAGGTAGAGTTCCAATCAATGTGGCGATTAAGTTTTCCAGAAGGGCTCTAACCCGAATGGCATCTTCATATTGGGTTTCTACATTGCTTAAATCCAACTGAGATAAGGCCACGGGATTATAGTTGCTGATTCGATTCCGAAAGCGAGATATATTAATTGATAACGCTTTTTTTCGTGTTTCAATGGTTGTTCGAAAAAGATCGATCAAAGTATCTTGTGAACGCAATTGGAAGTAGGCTGAGGCTAAATCCGTTGTTAAAATCAAAAAAGCTGCCTGATAATCAAAGATTTCCGCTTCAGCAATTCGCTTAGCCGATTTATACTCATTTTGATATCGGCTCCAAAGGTCCAATTCATAAGTCAATCGTAATGGAACCGCATATTCCCGAATATGCTCGCGTAAAAGATAGTTTCCTCTATTAGTGAATTTTTCAACAAAAACCCCTTCATTGATAAAATAAGGGACGGCATTCACTTGAGGAAAAAGTTGGGATTTTACAATGCCAGCGAAGTCTCTGGCTTGTTCTACACGTTCGAGAACAGCTGCCAAACCTGGATTGTTAGCAATAGCTTGTTCCTCTAATTGGTTCAATACGGGATCTTGAAATATTTCCCACCAATAATTGATGCATTCACTAGAAGAACTTTCTTCCTCCGCATATTTCCATGTTGTTGGAGCCCTTACTTCCGGTGGATAATAGGGAGGCTCTAATTGACAACTACACAAGAGAAATAAAAAGATCGAGCGGACAGCAAGATTTAAACCCAACTTTTGTAACATGCTACTTTGCTACGATTCTTTTTTTTCTTTGTCAAGCGAGGCCCAAAAAAAATCTTGTGTGCTTAGCTTTTTTTTCCACCATAGAGGAGCATGGATGCTCCTTTTTCCTAGTTGATAGCCCATCCATTTGGCAAAAACTTGTCCAATGGCATAAGGGAGCTTTTGAGGTGCTTCTTTTAGAAGTCTTTTGGCCATTACTTGCGCGTAGTCCCATCCTCGCTTCGAATCGCTGCTGTTGCAAGCTAATACGCATGCATAGCTTTTACGCGCAAGGCCGGTATCAAAGCTGCGTCGAAATTCCTCTAAAAGGGTGTAACGATGCGAATGGCGAACTTGGGCTTCGGCGACATAGGCAATTTTGTAGCCTTTTCGGAGCATGCTAGCGATTGCCAGAGTATCCTCTCCCAGCAAAACGCGTTGAAATCCACCGATTTCATCCATAATCCTATTTGAATAAGCAGCACATGAATTTGAACAAAAGAAAGTATAAACTCCATAGCGGTCGACATTTTCAATGCTGCGTATATGACTATGATTGGGATAATTATATTCTCTTGGAAACGCTTCGAAGAAATCGGCGCCAATATGCGGGAGCTGACGGGCATAAGCTGCTGAGGCGTATCCATTGGCAATGGGAGTGATAAGTTTTTCTAATGAATATTTATCCACTAAGTAAGCATCAGGAGTCAGCATGACGACAATATCCGTCCCCAAGTATTGCCTTGCACGTTCGCGAGTGATGCCATGATTGAATTCATGTCGGGGAATCAAAAGCGTTTCTGCACCCATGGATTGGGCCAATTCAACGGTACCGTCATTGGAGGAGGAATTGACAACGACTACGCGTGGTTTCAAAGAAGAGTTTAACAGAGGGGGTAGGCAATGGGATAAATGATGTTTCGCACAATGAGTTATAATCGCGCATCCAATGCTTGGCGTTGAAGATGGATTCATGTATTATCCTTATAAGTCGCTTGATAAAATTCTGCTAATTGGTCCCAAAATTGCGATTCATCCCATTGCAGTAAAGGCCAATCAAGCCTATCTGTATTGATGCGAGTTAAGGGTTCGCTGAAATCTTTTTGGATTTTGAGCTCAAAATTGCAAGGCTTTTTCAAACGAAAGCGCATTTCATGAGCAAAGCGTTGTGTGAAAGCTCCCTGCGCCTCTACATAACAGCTAGGATTTAACTTTTCAAATCCCGCTTCATCAGATAATTTCTCTGCAAACTTGACATAAGCTTTGGCTAGCAAGCCAATGGGAATATTATCTCTTACATATAAAGGTGTATTGACTACAGCCGTTTTGTCGCTAATCCAATGTTGAATGAGATAAGTGCAAAATCGACCTTCTTCATAAGGACCGAAGGGATTGGGGATAACGAATTTGCCAAGCTTCATCTTCATAATAGAAGTATAGAAAGCAAACATATCTGTGGTTAACCCTTTGGAAAGGCCATAAGGTGAAACGGCTCTTAATCCATCTGAACCCGCTCCTTCATTCTGTTCGAAAACGCTTCCTGTTAAAAGAATTTTATTGCAGTTGGACTTTTGAAGACCAAGAATAATTTCCTTAAGGTTTTTTGTGTTTTTAGCTAACGCCAAAGAAGGGTCAAATTGAGGGCTTTTATAATCGGTGACATCTGCTGCATGATGACATAACAAATCCCAATGCCTTTGTGCAATGACTTCTAAAAAAGACTCCTCTCCAAAAGAAGATGCAAAGACTGGATGGCAGCAAGGGAGGAGGAGTTCGATTCTTTTCCTTCTCAACCCGGTATAAGCTTCTAAAGGTTTTTGGAAAATGGCTGTCACATGATGCCCAGCTTCAGCCAACCCCTTGACAAACCACATGCCAGAAAATGAGCTTGCTCCGGTAAATAGAATTTTCATTGAACCTACCTATTAAGGTTCGTAATCAGGTAAGTTTCTATCGCGATCGGAAATGACGGCCGGAGTCTCAGGCCATGCGATATTGAAATGGGGGTCATTCCAGCGAATTCCTCTCTCCAGCTCTTTTGAATAGGGGGTAGAAACTAAATAAAGCAATTCAGAATTTGGTTCAAGGGTCAAAAAACCATGCGCAAATCCTTTAGGGACATACATCATGCGCCTATTTTCTTCAGAAAGAACTTCCCCAAACCATTTACCAAACGTTTTAGACTCTTTTCTTAAATCTAAAATGACATCATACAATGAACCCCGAATGCACCGAATAAGCTTTGTCTCCGCCATGGGGGCCAATTGATAGTGCAAGCCCCGAAGTGTGCCCTTTTCATGACTAAGAGAGTTATTTGCCTGCATGAATCCTCCTTCTAAGCCATGCGCCTCAAACTCTCCAGAGCAAAAAAAACGCCCAAAAAAGCCTCTTTCATCCATTCGCTTTTCCATATCGATGAGAAAAGCATTTTTGAGAGGAGTTTCTTTGAAAATCATAAGTTGATTCCTAGATTGAAACCCAACTTGCTACCTATGAATGGGTCGGATTCAAATTCTTTTCCTCTAGAAGCTCGCAAAAATAAGGGGGTCATATTAGAAAATATGACCCCCTTATTTTCAGAGCCGAGGGTGCGAACTTCTAGAGAGAAAATAATTTCGAACCCGACTGCCTTCATAAATAGCAAGTTGGGTTTGAAGTTAAGATTTTGGAGTCGCTGCAAGTCCATGGTACATTGGAAAGTTCAGCCTGATTTGTATATTCAAAAATATGCCGTGTGGATATTTCGCGCAGATCAAAAGTTGATGGAGAGCGCTGATAATCTTGGAAAGCCTTAAACCAGTCGACGGTTTCCTGGAGAGCTTCATTCCATGTATAGGTTGGATGCCAACCCAAACAATGCGAAGCTTTATCCCAATTAAGTCTTAACAATCCCATTTCGGGTTTAGCAGGGTTTTGACCGCTATGGATCCAGCTGCCTTCGCCCCAAAGTTCAATCGCTTTTTCAACGAGCGTTTGAACATCAATTCCTCGTTGTTCTAAAGGGCCAAAATTCCATGCATCGGCAAATTTTTGCTTTTCTTTAAGCAGGCAAGCAGCGAGCCAGAGGTATCCACTCAAAGGATCTAAAACATTTAGCCAAGGCCGAACGCTTTTCGGATTTCGCACTTTGATGGGCTGCTGAGTCATCAAAGCTTTCATGCAATCTGGAACAATGCGATGAGGAGAAAAATCACCACCGCCGATGACATTACCTGCGCGCACACTGGCTACAGCTGCTTGATGGCCGTTTTTTTCGAACAAAGATTTACGGTAAGAAACGATGGCTTGCTCGGCCATGCTTTTGCTGGCGCTATAGGGATCATACCCCCCTAATGTATCATTTTCACGATAGCCCCAAAGCCATTCTTTATTTTCATAACATTTGTCTGAGGTTATCATCACGACCGCTTTAACAGAATGCGAATGTCGTGCTGCTTCTAAAAGATTGACTGTCCCTCCGACATTAATATCGAAAGTCTCTTTAGGATTTTCAAAAGAATCCAAAACAATAGGCTGGGCAGCTAAATGAAAGATCACTTCAGGCTTATAAGTTTGCAGGGTATGTTGCAAAGCTGCATAATCGCGGATATCGCCGCAGATATCAACCATGCCATCTGCAATCCGAGCAGCTGCAAAATGACTTGGATTTGTTGGAGGTGGTAAGCTATAGCCAACCGTTTTAGCTCCGAGCTCTTGAAGCCAAAGAGAGAGCCAAGCTCCCTTGAACCCCGTATGGCCTGTGACTAATACTGTCATTCCCTCAAAAATTCCCTCAAAAGCCCCTCTCATAGGAATCTCCTCGTTCACAATATATTTTGAGTGACTGGTAAGCTGAAATTTTCCACAAAAGGCATAGGTACAGCCCAGGGAGCTTTCCCTGTTGCCCATAGTTGATTAAGTTGATCACGATCTCTTTGTGTATCCATGCATCCCCAGAACCCACGATGCTTGTATAATTGCAGTTCACCATCTTTAGCCAAATTAACAAGTGGTGCTTTTTCAAGAATGCAGCTTTCTTCTTTCGATAAATAATGCTCAAAAAATTCTTTCCTGAAAAAGAAGAACCCCCCATTGATCCATTTTTCTTTAAATTCAGGCTTCTCGAGGAATTCGACGACTTGATCTCCCTCTAAGTGGATTTCGCCGAAACGTGAAGGAGGATTGACTCCAAGGATCGTGCCAATTTTTCCATGGGTTAAATGGAAATTAAATTCATTGCGCAAATTGGCATCTGTTAAACCATCTCCATAAGTGACGGCAGCATGGCTGGCCTCACCCAGGTATTTTTCCGCGGCAATGGCAATGCGGCCTCCTGTCATAGTATGCTCACCTGTATAAGCGACGGTGACCTCCCAATCATCATCATGATCGACCGAATGGACAGTCAAATGATTCGTTTTTAAATCGACTGTAAAGTCGCTATTCATGGATGCGTAATTGAGAAAATACGATTTAATGACTTCTGATTTAAAGCCTGTGCATAGAATAAATTTCTTGAAGCCATGCTGTCTGTAAACCCTCATGATATGCCAAATAATCGGGTGATTCCCTATGGGAACCATTGGCTTAGGCTTGAATTCTGTTTCCTCTTTTAAGCGTGTTCCTAATCCACCACATAAAATAAATACAGGAGTTGAGGCAATCAATTGCATAGCCATCCTACAAACAGATTTTGAGATGATATGGATCTAAATGTGCGATTCTATTCATAACTGGTCATGTTGACAACTGAAAAATTGCTTAGACTTTTAATCTATTAGGCTTTTTTAAAAATTGCTTTTAGTGAATTGTTGGGATTGCTCGCTGCCCTCAAAGCCTAACGGGGGAATGACAAATACAGTGGAAATATCATCGAGGTTTCCTGCTGTTGGCATAGCTTCAAGTTCATAATAATAATCGCCCTCTTTAAGCATATGTATATGGGAGACCTCTGCCACAAGAAGATTTGGGGGAAATATACCGTCCATGCCTGTAGTAACGAGCAAATCTCCATTTTTGATAACCGGAACCGCAGATATTCCTTGAGAGTTATCTAAGGATTTGCCTGTTCGTAGATCTCTAGCGGGGCCTTCGCCGTCGGCAAAATCGTAGTTGAATCCAGTGCCATGCAATTGATGGCGTTGTGTGCGCCAGATTGGCTTGCTTGATCCATGAAGTTCTCCTTTAGCCAGAAGGCTATTTGATTCGGGCATTTCAAGCGATGCTCCAAATTCTTTAAGATTGTTGATCAGCCCTTCGCAATTGGGAGAGAGACTCTCTTTATTTTTCACTAGTAGCTGAAGAAGGGAATAGACTTTTTCATTGATCAGAGAATTGTGATTGAATTCCCTTTTTGCTCTGACAGATAAAGTGAGGCCTGAGTCTGTGATCAAACGCACTCGAGATTGTCGATTTCCAACATAATCGATGACGCCGACGACAGAAGTTCCAATCAAAACAGGACTGTTTTTAGAGATAGCTATCGTCCCTAATGTTTCATTAGTAGCGATTCCCACGTCAATCCAAAATGAACTATTCCAAGAGGATGATGAGCGGTAAATCACTCTCGCAGGAATAGCTTGAAGCTGCAATTTGAGAAGTTTCTGCCAGCGGTGGTTATCTCTTTTTTTAAACTGAGAAAGAAGTTGTTTCTTTTCATGAGTATTTTCCACCATCGCTATTTTAGCCATGGCTCTCAGCTCTTGTTGCATAACCTCTCTGAGATGGGAAATTTCAGCTTTCATCAGGGCGTTTTCTAAACGTACTTTTTCAACTTCTTCACGTGGTATTGAAGGAGAATCGTTAGACGATCCGCCGATAAAATTTTTTATTCCTGTAAGACTTTGCCAAAAAGGAGAAAAAAAAGCGATCGCTGACCCTCGAAGATATTCAGTTGAGGCTTTGGGAAGGCTCATTAAGGCGAGCAAAATGAAAAAAATAAGAAAATATTGGAAAGGAAATCTTTTTCTCATGAATGAGCCACATCGACAATCGCATCAATAACGTAATCGATATTTTGAGGGTTTAATCCAGAAACATTTATTCTTCCATTAGCAGGAAGGTAGATGGCATAATCCTTGATGAGCCGATGAACCTGCCCTTGATCCAATCCACAAAAGGAGAAAAAGCCCTTTTGACGGTTTAAAAAACTCCAATCTTTATGGCTCGCCTTAGCTTGAAGACCAGATCTCAACGCGTGACGCATTTGGATGAGCCTATCTCTCATGTTCGCAAGTTCCTTTAACCATTCTTCTTTAAGAGTGTCTGATTTCAGAATTTCCATGACGATATCAGCCCCCAATTTGGGAGGATTAGAATAAGAACTGCGTATCATTTGTTTAATTTGACTGCTAACTTTTGAAATCGTTTCTTTATGGTTGATGGTCATGAAAAAAATCCCTAAACGATGACTGTATAGTCCAAAATTTTTCGAAAAAGAATAAGCAAGAAGCATTTCATGACCCTCTGAAACAAAAAGACGAATAGGTTCGGCATCTTTTTCAGGATTGTCAGCGAAACCTTGATAAGCGAAATCGAAAAAGGGAATGATTTTTTGCTGTTTGATTAATGCGGAAAGTTCTTTCCATTGCTCATAGGAGGGATTGATGCCGGTGGGATTATGGCAATTAACATGAAGTAATAGTGTGCTTCCTGGGGGCATGTTACTAATGTCGTTGCGTAGTCCAACGAAATCTAGGCTTTGCGAAGCTTCATCATAGTAGCGATAAAAATGCACTTTCATTCCGCTTCGCGAAAAAACAAGCTTATGGTTTGGCCATGTTGGGTTGGGCAGAAAGATGGCTTTACTTGTTTCTTGGGTAAGAAATTCTGCTCCTATTCGCAAAGCCCCCGTTCCACCAATCGACTGCGCTGCAAAAAAACTGTTTGAAGATAACTGCAGAGCTTGTCCAAAAATAAGCTCTTGGGAAACTTTTAGAAATTCAGCATGTCCATCAATAGGGAGATATTCATTTGGGTCGTTTCTTTCTGCAATCTCTCTTTCGACTTTCTTTACGCATGTCAAACTATGCGAAAATCCCTCAGCATCTCTATAGTTTCCAATGCCTAAATTGACTTTTCGAGGACGTGGATCCGACTTAAAAAGAAGTGGGATGGAAAAAATCGGATCTTCAGGCAATTGAGAAATGGATTCAAAGAAAGACATGTTTACCTCCAGTGTCAACCGAGCATCCTGATCACAATTATAAACTGGATGTCAAAACAAGGAAGAAAAAAAGAAAACTGGAGCGTAACGGAGTCGAACCGTTGGCCTCAACAATGCCATTGTTGCGCTCTACCAGCTGAGCTAACGCCCCTTGTGTGGGTTTAAATTTTAGTAGGAAGCAATATTTTTCAGCAAGTGTGAAATTGGAAGAAGTCAGCAATTCGAAATACAAAATAAATTTACAGAATAAGGTCATCAACTTAAGCAAATTTCGAACCGCCCTTATAGTCCGAAGGACTAAAGGTACAATAGCCTAAGACATTGCCCTTATCAATCATCTTGATCGTCTAAATTTTCCCTATCGAAAGCTTTTAACCAGCGTTCCATCTCAGACAAAAACGGCCCCTCAGTGGAAGAGGCTTTAGACTTTTTAATTTTTTTGGACGGTTTCGCTTTCTGTTCTTTTTTTTGTGGCTCGCTATCAGTGATTGTTTGTTGATAATTTTTCTCGAAGATATCCAGATAATATTCTAAACAGGCTTCAGCCGACATATTTTTTTTAGGAAGATCCTGCGGAGGCTTTTGACGTTTGGGAAGAGTTTCTGTGATTGCGGGAACAAGAGGCTTAGCGATGTTAAGTCGCTTATCTTTTTCCTTACGGCGTCTATTTTTATAGCTTTTATTCAGCCATGCGATAAATTCTTCACTCGTTTGAGTTTTAGCGAAGCGACGACGGCATTGCCAGGCAAGCTTTTTATCAGAAGTGACAACAATATGTTGAACCGGAGATGGAGATTCTCTCAATGCTTCAATGATATAATCATCCGCTGTTTTTCCACTCGGAGTATAGATGACTTCTAAGCTATTTAAGTGAGAGCGGGAGATATCATCCCCTTTACCATAAGCGTCAAAAACGACGGTGACATCTAATTTTAAAAAATTCACCTTCATTTGCAAGTCGCGGATTAACTCTTCTCTTTGCTTTTGAAGATCGTCGCCAGTGCGCAATAAGCAAAAGAGAAGATTATAGCCGTCGAGAAAATAATGCATGTAACTTAAAGGTAGTTGCAAAACTCAGGTTCTGTCTATTTTTGGGTTCTTTTGAATCAAAAAGCGATCAAAATATCCCGAAAATCGACGAGCCCTGAGTTGTGCAACTACCTCGTAGGAGCTTATAGCGAATTTTAGCACACAATTCAGCCAGTCGGACTTTCAAGACACCCTCTTAGTGTTTCTAATATCGGAATAAGCTTTTCAAAGGCTTTATGCCGATGTGAAATGCGATTTTTTGTAGCTTCGTCAATTTCGGCAAAAGATTTATCGTAATCGTGTTTAACAAATAACGAATCATAGCCAAAACCTTGACTACCTTTTTCTTCGTCAAGAATAGACCCTTGCACTGAACTTGTAACACATTTTTTTAAGCCTTCAGGAGAAGCCAGAGCGATCGAGCATTCGAAATAAGCTGTTCGTTCAAATCCTTCAAGAGATTTCATTTCCTGTATAAGCTTTTTTCGATTTTCAGCCTCAGTAGCATCATCTCCAGCATACCGTCGAGACCAAATTCCTGGAGCTCCTTTTAAAGCAGGGACAACCAATCCTGAGTCATCGGCAAGAACCCATTTGTTAAGTACTTGCGAAGCATGCTCGGCTTTTAAAATGGCATTTTCTTGGAAAGTGGTGCCATTTTCAATGGGTGGCTTATATTGAGGGAAATTCAGTAAAGAAAGAACATCAATGCAAGTGAAAGCCTTAAACATATTGCGAAATTCGCGTATTTTATGCAGGTTGCCGCTTGCGATGACAATTTCCACAAAATTTCCCGTATGATGATTATTTATCGAGATAGCTCCTCAGTCCTACAATTTTGAAATCTTCGTCGCGAAATTGAAAATTATCTCCGATCTTCAATCCATACATGGCTTGTGCGAATTTGGATTGAAAGGATAAGACATGCACTTCAGGATCTGCTTCCCATGGACCCAAAATCGTATACGAAGTCGTCCCATTATTGGAATCTTGGACATCCACAACACTGCCAATTCCTACTTCATTGGGTGAAATATCATCACGAGTGATTAGTCGAGCGCGATTCAGTTGCTCAGAAAGCATCTTGAGCTCGCCTTGTAATCTTGATCGTTTTTCCAAGGCAAATTTATATTCAGAGTTTTCGCGCAAATCTCCCAATGCTCTTGCTGCTTCGATTTCACGAGCATTTTCGACGATTTCAACAGTACCAACTTGCCGGGCCCGCTCTTGTGTTTTAAGATATCCAGCTTCTGTTGTCCAGACGATATTTTCATCTAGTTGAGAACTTTTGCGTTTTTTGGTAGCAGCAAGCGAAGGATGGACAACCTCTGCAAGAGAGCGGAGGATTTTCATGTCGTGGTCTGTCAGTGTCTGACATTTAGAAACTAGAAGAAGGAATTCCTTAATGAATTCAAGGCTTGTGCCTTCAATAATAGTTCTAACAACTGCATAACGTTTGTTGGAGAGCAGAGTATACATTTTTTTCACTAAATCGCGATATTCAGGCCTGCTTTCAATCGCGCTGAATAAGATGAAGAAAGCTTCAAAAAATAAACACTGTCCTTCTTTGTCAGAAAAAGGTAAATCCTTGTTGGTCTTTGAGACAATTTTCTGGAAATACCAAACGAATAAATCGGGATTTTTTGTAGGATGAGCCAATAAGTCTTTTAATTGAGCTATCAGAGATTTTTTGGCTTCATCAGGACCCTGATTGAGCTCTTTGAGAATATAATCTCGCAAAGCGCCTTGATCCAGACTATTGAATAGAGATAAAAAGAGAGGGATCCAATCACTGCGAAATTCGCGGATTAAAACCAAAATTCTCTTTTTGAAGACCATCACATCAATCGAATTGATGATATCTTCAAACTCTTTGAGATTGGAAATAATGTCTTTGATGGATTTTTCAGGAATCTGATAATCAAAATAGCCATCTAGTAGAAGAAGAAGCTGAAGCTCTTGACCCTTTGTAAGCGCTGGATCTTCTAGCAAACTGATTAGCTTTGCTTTTAGAGAGTTTTTCACATCCTCTTTTTTAAGCATTGTCGGCAAGTCTCGAACGAAGCTATAGGTCGTCTGGATGATTTCGTTGAGATCAGTCTTGCTATGGATTGCGTCTCTTAATCTTTCTTCGTGAGGAACCTCCGTTTTTCTTAGACGAAATTCCCCTTTCAGAGTTTCTGGAGTTTCTAGCATCGTATCTTTTTTAATTTTCGCCCGAGCAGTCTGCCACCATTTCGTCCATTCAGATTCGGGTATCACTAATTCGCAAAGCTCATCCTTGATTTCGGCTGCTGTTTTCGGTCCAAGATCACGCAAAAGCAATTTAATGATTCCGACAGGATCTTTTTTGGCTTCCTGTTCTAATTTATCAGGATTGGAAAAGCGCCGAGCCAAGAAACTATCATCCTTTAGCGGAATCAGGGTTTTAAAGGCATTAATAAAGGTGATATGTTTGCGTCCTGGAACATTTTCGAACTCCACTGCTAATTGTTCACGGACAGGAGATAAATCGACAATCTCGCCAGTGCCCCACCCCCCAGTATGAAAAATAAACTTTCCTTTTTCCATATGGGCTAGAAGTTCATAATTTGAGAGAGCTCCTTGAAAGCTGTCGCGATTTCGAAGTCCGATTAAACGGAGTCTTTCGAGATGTTGTGTAGGGGTTCCGAAGCGTTCTTTAATTGCCTCCAGGGACGTATCAGCAAGAATCGGAGTATTCGTTGTTTGAAGATCGATAAGATGTTTTAAAACTTCATAAGATTCATTCTTATCTTTAATTGTTTTCCAAAGAGGCAAGGCAGTTTCAATGAATTGGCCAAAAAGTTTCGCAAAGTCAGAATTTTTGATCGCTATCAGCAATTGCGTAAATTCTTCAGCTTCAACATTGTCGCTTGTGCAATACTCTTCCCATAACTGCAGAAATTTGGAAAAGTCGCGATTGTTAATTTGCGCCTGAAAATCATCCAAATAGCTCATCGCGGAATCCTTATTGATTGGAAGGCTTTAAGATTCTTGTGTTTAAGCATTTCTCTCATTGCCTTTTTCTGTTTAAATCAAATTTGTTTAATTACTTGAAAAAGCAGTATATCCTTGGGTTTCATTATTTTCAAACTTGTTGTATTCAATCAGAGAGGATTTAAAAAAATATTTGTCTAAAAAAGAGGGATAAACTGTTTTTTTTTCTAGAAAAATAGTAAAATAAAAGTAGATTGAACCTTCTAAAAAAATCGTAAATGGGCTAAAAATTTTTTCCCCTTATGAAGTTGGTATAACTTTATGAAACCCGATCATTTTCAGAGTGACAGTCAAGATGAAGTTTCCTCGATGCTGAAACGCATGCAGGAAATGAAGCGGGATTTGGAGGAAAAAATGAACGCCTTGAACGACGCTGGTCAACGAGCTAACGTGAATGTTTCCCAACTAAAAAATAAAAGCTCCCTTTCTGCAGCACAATTTGAAAAGTATCTGCAAATGGAAAAAGAACTTGGAAAAAAAATTAAAGAAGCAATTCCTCCTGAAACCTGCGCAAAAAGAATTCCCAAAGGGACTGACAAATTGACTCAAGAGCGCAAAGGAAAGATGCGTGGCGCCCGCAATAAATGGATTCCGATTAAATAATTTCTTACTTAAAGGAAGCTTTAATGTTAAAACGAATTGATGTTTTCATGCCCCCGTTGAGTCATTATGGCGTTCTCCATCATTTTACCAAAAAATTTTACGAAGCCCTTTCCAAAAATGGAATCAACTGTCGATTGCTTGAAGCAAAAAGAAACGATCCAGCTCCTTTTCTCAAAGCCCTATTTGAAGATCCTCCTGACTGTACACTCTCTTTTAATGGTCTTCTTCCTGATGATCAGGGAAGATTTTTTTGCGATATGATCCAAATCCCACATGTGGCATGTCTTGTCGATTCTCCTTATAGCTTCTTGCCTTTGATTCGAAGCAATTATTCCATTGTCACATGTATCGATCGAGTTTCTGTGGAGTTTTTTCAAGGTCTTGGTTTTTCAAGAGCTCTTTTCCTTCCTCATGGAGTAGAAAGTTCACTTACAAGCGATCCAAATATTGTCCGAGAATATGATGTCGTCATGCTTTCCTCGTGCATTGATTATGAAGGTATCCGCTCTTCATGGAAACAAAAATTTCCCGCTCCTCTGCAAAAAGCGATGGATGAGACAATAGAAATCGCCATGGCAGATCCTTCCGTGCCATATTACCAAGCCTTTGTTCAAGCTTTAGACAGACAAGTGAACAAACAAGCAGGAATCGATCCACAGACAATAGATTTTGCCGATGTTCTTGATGAAATTGAGATGTACATTCGTGGAAAAGACCGTGTAGAACTCGTCAAAGCCATTACTGATGCTAAAGTTGATATTTTTGGGTCATCAGATGGGACGACAGGATGGAAGAAATATCTCGGTAATAAACGCAATGTCATGATTCATGATCCTGTTCCCTTTGAACAGGCTTTGGAAATCATGAAGCATAGTAAAATTCTATTAAATAGTTGTCCTTGGATCAAATATGGCGGACATGAACGTCTTTTTGCAGGCCTCGCTTGTGGTGCTTTGGTCATCACGAATGAAAATGCCTTTCTGAAAGAGAATTTTGAAGAAGGAAAATCGATCGTCTTTTATCAATCCCCACGATGGGATAAAGCCAACCATCGAGTGAATGAGTATCTCGAAAATCAAGCAAAGCGAGATCAGGTGGCTCAGAAGGGAAGAGAAATTGTCATGAAGTTTCATACTTGGGATCAGCGAGCATCTCATCTGATCAAAGAGCTTCCAAAAATCCTTAAAAAAATGCCGAGCCCATAAGAGGTAGTTGCAAAACTAGACTAGGGCTAGTACCCAAACACATTAGTTTTTTTTGGTACTAGCTTTCGCAGAGTTTGCATTGAGCCAAATTGAACCTTCATGCATGATTGTTTCCATTAATCCCCACACTCTCAATTAAATGAACGAAAATGATGTAGCAAAACTTAAAGAGTGGTTTTTATCTCAACGTCGCGAGCTACCCTGGAGAAACAATCCCACACCTTACGCTGTCTGGATCTCCGAAGTGATGCTTCAACAAACTCAAGTCTCCGTTGTCATACCTTATTTCGAGCATTGGATGGAATGCTTTCCTACCATTCAAGACCTGGCTCAAGCTCCTCTTGAAAGGGTACTTAAAGAATGGGAGGGCTTAGGATATTATTCTCGCGCTAGACACTTGCATGAGGGTGCACGCTATATCGTCGAACATTTTGATGGAAAATTGCCTGAGACGCCAGAACTTTTAAGAAAAATTAAAGGTTTAGGGACATATACAATCGGAGCGATTTTAAGTTTTGCATTTCATCAGCGCATGCCTGCTATAGATGGAAACGTGCTGAGAGTCTTGGCAAGATATTATTGCCTTCAAGAAGATATAAAAAAGACTAAAACTTTAAAAAATATCCATACTCTCGCTGAAAGGCTGCTGCCTGAGAAAGAATCTTGGATTATTAGTGAAGCTTTAATTGAACTAGGTGCGACGGTATGCATGCGCAAGCCAAAATGCCATGAATGTCCATTAAAAAATCACTGTCAGGGATACTTGCGTGGATTGGCCGATCAACTTCCCATCAAATCGGCTTCAAAAAAGACTGAATATTTATATCGCGGCGTTGCGGTGATCGTTTGTAAAAATGCGCTGCTTGTTCAACGTGGTTCAAAGGGAAAAGTCATGGCTGATCTCTATGAATTTCCTTTTGTTGAACTAAAGGGTATGGAGGATTCTCTAGTGCATTTGCAAGCACATCTTTTAAAGAGACTGAACCTTTCTGTCGAATGGGAAAAGGAGCTAACGCATGTGAAACACTCTTTTACACGTTTTAATGCGAGATTATTTCCTCATCTCTTTTCTCTGAAGCAAACAAAAACCATCCAGGGATTTGAATGGCTTGAGATTGAGGAATTAAAAAAAATGCCATTTTCGGCGGGCCATCGGCGTATTTTTTCAGAAGTCCAGAGTTTAAGAGGCGATTAAGCCAAATCTATTAATAGTCTATAATCAAAATTAAGTACTTTAGCCAGCCTCTGAGCTACTTTTGCTCCCACTGGACGTTTGCCATTTTCGATTTTTGAAATCTCATTTTGATGGACTTTGCTTTTCTTAGCTAATTCTACTTGAGACATATTTTCACGGTAACGGGCCCCTCGCAATACCAAACTAACCCTTTTGTATTTCTCTATCCGATCTTTGGTTAATTTTTCCCATGGAATGGCTTTATCCCAAGGTTCAATTTCACTTTTTGACATTTCCAATTCTTTTAGAGGCTTAATTTGATTTTTTTTTAGATTTGGTAGCTTTAATTAAACAGTTAGCCTCATGCAATTTAAGATATTTGTAATAGGCTGTATGAGAGTTATATGTGGATATGATAAAGCCCTCATACCCTCCAAGAAACCCTTTTTTGAGAATATAACTTTTAAAAAAAGCAAACGCTCCGTGAGTGAGTGCCTTGGAAAGCGAAGATTTTTTTTTGCCGCTATTTTGCTTGGCAAAAAGAGTAGAATAGGAATGCATTTTCGATAAAAAATCATCAATGGATCCATAGGAATAATGCACGATGGGTGCCTTAAGGATCTGTTGTATCAATCCCTTCGCAATGACCGATTCATGAACCTGGTCATTTGAAAAACAGGTTTTGGTTCGATTGTAAAGTTTAATTTGATGATCGGGATACCATCCGCACCACTTGATGAATTTGCCATTGAAATAATTATGTCTTGGGAATGAATAGACTGTGCAGGGATCAAGTTTTTCTTGTCTAAGAAGCTGGATTAATTCTGGAGTCACAATTTCATCACTATCGATTGAAAGGATCCAATCATTTTTTGCACAGGCTGTGGCGTTATTATGAGTAGGACCAAAGCCAATAAAAGGAGCTTCGATAATTTTGATGTTAGCAAATTGCTTGGCAATTTCAAGCGTGGCATCTTTTGAGCCGGTATCGTAAAGAAGAACCTCTCCAAATGATGCAAGTGAGTTAAGGACCTCGTGGATATATTTTTGGCTATTTTTTGCTAAAACAGTGACGCTTATTTGTTGAAGATTCATGATGAATTAAATATTTTTTTGGTGAAGTGCTTCTAGAACCCGCTCAGTATGTCCATCAACAGCAACGGGTTGCTCTTTCCACACAATTGTTCCTGAGGAGTCTATAATAAAAGTTGAACGCAAAATGGAGAGGCTTTTTTTTCCTTCGAGTTCTTTTTCTTGAATAGCATCGAAGTGTCGCGCAAGTTCTAAGCGTTCATCAGAAAGCAAGGTGAAATTGAGTCCATACTTTTTGATAAAATTGGCATGCGAACTTGGGTCATCGGGGCTAACTCCTATTACCAGAGCATCGATTTGATCAAGGTCTTCCATCTTATCTCTAAAAGAGCATGCCTCCTTGGTACATCCTGGCGTATCATCCTTTGGATAAAAATAAAGGACAAAAGGACTTCCAATTAAATCATCGCTTGTAACCTCTTCACCATGCTGATCTTTGAGTGAAAAAAAAGGGATTTTATCGCCAATTTTATAGGACATACCTTCCTCCTTTGGAATTTAAGAGACTATCATATCAGAATTCAGAATTCAGAAGACAGAATTCGGAATGAGGGTGGTCAGTAGTCTGGTTTTCCTACCGACTACTGGCTACTGACTTCTATATAACTCCACGTTATTTTTTGGATGTTGGCGGCGTAAGCAGCTGGGGAGCTATTGACTACCTTAATTCCGAATTCTGACTTCTGTCTTCTGAATTCTATCCTTTCACTACTGACTACCCTTCTTATTAAATTTTCTACTTCCGAGGCTTGAGGGATAATATCAACATTGCTAGCATAGGCCCGAATCTCATCTATCGAAGCAAAGGAGATAGAGCTATGCCTCGCATCTTGTCTTCAGAAATGTTTTCTGCTTATCCTCCACTATTACAACATTCACCTTCAACGACTCCCCTTGATCTGGCAAAGCGGCCAAGACGAAATCGTAAAAGCAAGACGATGCGTGCTCTTTTACAGGAAAATCGTTTACATCCCAATCATTTCATTGCACCTCTGTTCATTTTAGAAGGAAATTCGCAAAGACAAGCCATCTCAAGCATGCCTGGAGTCTATAGATTTTCTCTAGATTTGATTCTGCATGAGGTGGAAGCCCTTTTAAAAGTTGGAGTTCAAACCGTCGATTTATTTCCCGTTATCCCCTTTGAAAAAAAAAATGCGATTGGTTCCGAAGCCCTTTATGAGAATAATATTTTAATAAGCGCCATCCGCTTGCTAAAAAAAGAATTTCCTGAACTATGTGTCATGGCAGATATTGCTCTAGACCCATTTACAGATCATGGACATGACGGTCTCGTCAATGAGAAAGGAGAGGTCGTCAATGATGCAACGGTGCACATTTTGGGAGAAATGTCTGTTTTAACAGCCCAAGCTGGGGTAGATATCGTGGCTCCTAGCGATATGATGGATGGACGAATTTCCTATATACGCTCTTCTCTTGATAAGGCTGGATTCACTGATGTTGGAATTTTGGCATACGCCGCAAAATATGCTTCTGCGTTCTATGGACCCTTTAGAGAAGCTTTGGATTCCGCTCCAAAGTTCGGAGATAAAAAAGGATATCAACTCAATCCTGCTAACACGAGAGAAGCCCTTAGAGAATGCGTTTTAGATGAATTTGAAGCGGCTGATATGCTTCTGATAAAACCAGCTTTGGCCTATCTAGATATCATTGCTAAAGTCAGAGATCTTACCCATCTTCCTGTTGGAGCCTATCATGTCAGCGGAGAATTCGCGATGATTAAGGCTGCTGCTAAGATGGGATGGATAGATGGCGATCGCGCAATGGAAGAATGCCTAATCTCGATCAAGCGAGCCGGAGCTGACTTTATTTTGACTTACGCTGCCCGAGAAATGGCTGAACGGTTAAACTCCTGATTGAGGCCTTATAATGAATCAATAGGCTTGTCTTTGATCGTTAATCAATTCATAAAGGTGAAGGCCTGTATAAGCTTGTACACCTACATCACGAAGCCATGCTGACATGCCATAGGTCCAGCGGGAACGTTCGCTATGCGTATAAAAGATGTCGAAAGGCATGGAAAAACCAACCCCTTTATCATAATAGGTTTTGCCATTCACTCTGTCATGTCCATTTGTTAGGGTATACCAAATTGTTATGCGCAGACCGCTAGGGAAATACCGTGAAATTTCGTTGCGCACTCCCCAGTCATTTGCAAGAAATTTGCCTGCCGCAATTTTGAAGTCCAATTGGGCATCTTTCCAATCGTAATAGAGGTTAAGAAAATACTGCGATCCAAAAATAAACTTATGCCAAGTTAATCTAAAGCCCTCATACTTGGAAATTTTGTTTGTAAAACCCAAGCCTCTGTAACTTCTTTTTTTGAGAATTGCTCCTTCTAATCCCACAGCAAAGCAGAAATTTAAGGGATAGTAAAGGATTTCACTAGCTAGGCCACCATATTCTTCTTCGAAATATCCTCCTGCCAACCGTGCATACCAACCTCTTCCTAAGGTCCAATTTTTTTGAAGATAAGCTTCATCAAGAGTAAGGCCCATTTGCCGATAATAGCGAATGACGTCCGTTCGAACGTTAATAAGCTGCGAAGGATTTAATCTGTCAAAATAATGCATCCTTCCAAGATTGGTCCAAAAATTATAGCCTAAAACTACGCTATAATAAATATCTTTCCAAAGATAACCATTAAAATCAAAATGCAAACCCACAGTGTATTTAAACTTTCCACTAGAGCTTCCGAAAAGGGTATGGGTATCAGGACTAATTTCAAAATTATTTAAACCACGATTTCTTTGAAATAGACGCTGCATAGTACAAGAAGGAGGAAAACTGACTTCTGCGAGAGGCGACAAAATCTTGAGTTCAAAAGGTCCAATTTCCTTAGCAGCGAATTGTCGTACATAAGGCATTTGATAATGGTATTCTTGGATAGGAAATCCTTCAGCCTCTATGACGACGACAACTTTATCGATATCAGAAGGGATAAGCGCGGCTAATATAAAATTTAAATGGCAGCGAACTTCATCTTCTGTTCGATACGTATCGTTAAGCACTTTCAAACGTAAAACCTTTCGAAAACATGAATCATATGAAAGGTAGACACCCATTAAATCCAATCCTTGATTTTGAAAAGCAAAAAGAAGTTCAGCGGACAAAACGTCTTCAGGGCGTCTTTCTCCAAGGGATTCGGTATTAATCGGAGCTGTGTAAGGCAATGCATTATCAATTTTTGGTAAAAAACCTTCTGTATAACCGAAATTATAGAAAGCAGAGGCAGAAAATGCCCATTCACTTCCCCGAATATAGCTCAATGAAAAATCAAAATTGTCCCATAAGCGATATTTGAACCCCAAATTGATAGGACTTTTTTTCACTCTGCCTCCGGGATGCGGCTCAATATCCTTTCTTCGATAAGGCGTAGCATCATATTCGGCGGCAAAGCTCAGTGTACTTAACCAGGGCCAAGAATTTTTGCGGAATGGAAACCAATTCATTCCTCCGAAAAAGCCCCTAATGCGATTGATACCATATCCAAGGCTCACCTCAAAGTTTTGCTCTAAGAAGACTTGGGTGAAGACTAAATATTTTGCATGAAAGGCGCGTGTGCCAATGAAGTCTTCGAAGCCAAAGGCAATTCCTGGAAGTATGTAGTCGCTATCTTCCGGAAGAAAAAGGGCAAATTTGAAGTTGGCTCCCTTATCTGAAAAATCCCCAAAGCCAAAAGGGGACAATACAGGGTCTTTGATCCCTCTGAAAACTCGATAATTGCCTGTGATTTCAAGGTATTTTAAAATTTGACAGCGAAGGTTGTAATTGCGGTAAGGAGGGACGTGGGAATAGCCAAAACCAATTTCGCCTTCTTCTCCCATCCTTGCAGAGGGCATTGTAAAATATCCACCTTGCAAAAGATGATTATATGTCACTGGCAAGCGATCATTAATGCGCTTATTCCAATATTCAACGATTAACAAATCCTTCATGAGATCTGTTTCGCAATCGTCTTCTAAAACCAAAGCAAAAAGGCTTGTTTCTAAACAGAGTATGAACAAAAACAGTCTACAGAATAGTGACATCATAAAAGGAAGGCTCTAGGCTAAAACTTCATTCGCATACCGCTGAAGCCCACGTTTAACGATATCCGGCATTTCCATTTTGGAAGGGCAAACGAAAGCTGGAAGTGCGAAATCTTCGCTATCCACTTCCAACAGTCCTAGAGTCTCTGCTAATTCCAAATCTTCTGCCATAATTGCTTTAACAAGAAGCATTGTCGGCACATCTAGAGGCATTACCTTGTCATACATCGCACTATCAATAAAAGCGCGATGTTCTCCGTGTTGACTAGTCGTAAAATCATATTCTCTTCTGGAATTATCCAAATGGCCTGAAATATAGGCTTTGCTATATGAATATTTTCCAATTCCTAACCCCAAAAAATGCAAAAATTCCCTCTCAGTATTCTCTGGGATGACGCAGAATGCTGTATGATGAAACCCAAGGAAATCTTCAATGCCAACTTTTTCACCCATCAGTGGATCGCCTGAAATAAAACGCTGCCATCCACTTTCAATACGGCCAGCGATAAGTGCGGCCACAGGATAACCATTACGCGCTTTAAAATAGCCGGTACGGTTTGGGAGAATTCCAGGTCCGGCAATACTTAAGATGCGCTCATTGAAGCATCTACCATGCATTAAAAGGTATCCTATGGCTACGACATCTAGTGCTGTCACTGTCCAGATGATATCCTCGACTGTTTTAATTGGATCGATTCTTTGAATGTGCAGTGAAGCATTAGCCACCGGATGAGGTCCCTCGGTAGTATGCTTCTGAACACCTTTGGCTTCTATGAAGGCTGAGCATGTAGTTTTATGACTATAAATGAGGTGGACAGGGCCTTGAGACAATTTACTCAGAGCGTCAAGGCCGGTTTGAAATTCTTTTCCAAATTCACTAACCTGCATTTCGGAGGGTGGAATAAAAGGCGCTGATTCAATGGCTTTTACAAAAATGCTTTTGGGTCTCTTCAGAGGATTGGCCAAAAAATTAAAGGGGCGTGAGCGTATGTAAGCAAAGCAACCACCAACTAACAAACGTTTGGTGAGATCATCAATGGAGGCATTTTCCAAATTAAAGCTTCCAAGCTCTTCATGATCTTCGTTTTTTGCAACATCGATAATAATATCGTGTAAAACTCTTTTTGGACCTCGTCGAATTTCTTTGACTATTCCAGCAGCTGGTGAAACGAACATTCTGCCAGGGTTTGCCTTATCCTCAGCAAGAGGTTGACCAATTTTTACAACATCGCCAATCTTTGTCAGCAAGCGGAATTTGATGTTGTCAAATTCTTTAAGGTTTAGGGAAATTTGAGGTGGACTTCCAAGAGGAAATGCATGCCCTGCAGGAATAATGGGCTGAGGAGAACCTGTAGGGTGTCCCTTAATAGGGATATCTAAACCTTTTGTAATTTTAATATGAACCATTGGCGCCTTATAAGCGAGGGTCGGTAGAAACTAAAAAATGCCTTTCGAAAAAGGTAAACGAATATCGAGTTTCTCGCAAGCGAGACATTGTTGGGAAATTTTTAACTTCTTTTTACAAGTATTTTGACATGCCTGTAGCCTAGGTCGCGATGAAGAAGCGCCCTGGGAAAGAATAAAAAAACAGCATGCACGTCTGAAAAGTGTGCTGGAAAAAGAAAATTCAAACAAGCAATGCTGATGTTCTATCAGGCATGGATATGCTCCAGCATCCCTTTCAGGAGTTCAATTCCTTTTCTATGGTTAGGCCTTAGGTCTAGGTGTTAATCAATCTTTAAGTCGATGAACTTACCATCAGTCATCTTTTCCAATTCATGCGAACTCAATCGAAAAACGGCAAAGGGGGTACCTGCAGCTGCCCAGATCCATTCATAGTCTTTCAAGGTAGGATCTAAGAATGTTTTTACTTTTACATTATGTCCGACAGGAGGAACCCCACCAATGGCAAATCCTAGCTTGTCTTTTACAAATTTCCCATCCGCCTTAACAAGATGAATGCCTGTAAAATCTTTGATTTTTTTGGTGTCGACGCGATTGATTCCTGAAGCGATTATAAGGACAGGATTTTCAGTGCCTTCTTCAACAAAAACTAGTGATTTTGCAATTTGGGCAACATAGCACCCAATAGTGTTGGCAGCTTCCTCTGCAGTTCTGGTGGATTCCGGAAGCTCTTTTACGATGCAGCTATATCCCATTTCTGACAAAAACGTCTGTATTTTTTGCGCACTATCCGCTAATTTTTTATTCATCATGTGCACCTTTATATAAGGATAGTTTTCTAGTCAATTCGCTGACTGTCTCCTGAGGGCCAAATAAGACCAGGCCATAATAAATGATCTCTTCTTGCTTAGTTGAAAGCGTTCTTGCTTTTTGGTCTTCCCAAGTCCCTTCAGTCATGGTATTTGTAAACACTGAATATTGAAGCTTAGCTTCCTTTGCCTTGATTAAAAGGCTGCCAATTTTATTCGAATTTTTTTCTCTTAAAATAATAAAAGGCATTTTAGAAATATTGGGATAGATAAAGCCATCTGCATTTTCATAATCCATCAAATGCAAATCTTCATGTCCCATATGCGCTCCAAATCCCAAACACATATGAGCGACAGCATTCATCAGAACGCCAGTTTCTATCTGCTTATTAACAATTGCAACTAACTTATTTTGAAACATTGTATGCCTCTAATGACTATGTAAGATTAATTTCCGTAGAAAAACAATGAACGGCCTGGGCAAAAACTTTTGCCCGGTAAGCTTTTCCCTTCCGTAAAAATTTGACTTTTACAATTCCAGGTCTTTCAATAAAGTGCCCTTGTTCAACTTGAAAGCTATGGGAGTCTTTTGGTAGAAGGTTAAACATGTCGACATAGGCCGACAGCCCTCCTAAAACAGAGCCTGTAAATGGATCCTCGGGAATTCCGACAAGAGGTGCAAAGCAACGCATATGAAATTGATTGCCTGAGTCAAATGTTTGAGGACAAAACAAGCATAAAGCGACGATGTCATGTTGCTTTGAAAACTGTGCAAGTGATCGAGGATCGCATTCTATCTTTTTTAAGGCGTCTAATGATTTGATGACGGCAAAGAGATCCTTATTTGTTTCTTCATACATCACAGGAAATGAGCTGTCTATCAATCGCACATCAAATCCTCCCGTTGAAGCTATCTCTAAAGGAGAAAATGTCGTTTTTCTTAATTTAATGGTTGGAGTTTCATAAGCAACTTCGATCTCATCGCGTGTTTCAATTTTCGCCTCCATTTTGAGAACCCCGCAAGGTGTTTCTACTTCAAATGGATACACCCCTTCTTTCTCAATGCCAAAACGTTTCTCTTTAGCGATCATATAAAGAGCTCCTACAGTGGAATGACCGCAAAAATTAATTTCGTGGCCTGTAGGAGTGAAATAGCGCATTTGAAAAGTTGCCTTTTCACTTGGAGATACAAAAGCTGTTTCCGATAAATTGAGTTCTCTAGCGATTTTACGCATCGTGATTTCATCGAGTCCATCCGCATCCAAAACAACTCCTGCGGGATTCCCACCGAATTTAGTATTTGTAAATGCATCCACTTGATGAACATGGACTTTTTTGAAGTCTGCTGTCGTTTTCAAGTAATTGTAAACAGTGGCACGCGAAATCTGAAGTTTAGAGGCGATATATGCCGAGGATTCTTTAAAATCTAATAGCCCTCTATCTCGTAGTTTTGAGATGAGCTCTCTTTTTTGTTTCGCGGAAATAGCTTGAAGATTGATTTTATTCTCTGAAAGATAGGATTGAATGTTTTGATCGATCAATTGCTTCCAGGGATCAGTGACTGGCTGTATTAGAGTATTAGAAACCGGTTGAATAAGAAAATTCAATTGGTCTTGCAGATTTTTAAAGTGAGTTAAATCATAGCGTATTCTCAAATAACCTATTCTTTTTTTATCCCGATAAAAGGAATAGATCATACTTCTTACGCTCCTTCCTATATTCAACATTTCATGAAATGCTCTACCATCCTCTGGATAGTTTTTTAGATCACATTCCTGATCTTCTTTAATTGTCGAAAAGGAATTGAAGATTTCATAAATATTCCCTTCCGCATCAATTAGCGTGCATTCTACTAAAGGATAAAGGACGCTAACTAATCCCTGAGCTAATATTTTATAATTTTCTATCTGCATAACATCCTTAAAAATAAAATAATATTCTAAATTAGAATTTTTGTCAAAATCATTAATGGCGTTTTGAAAAATTAAAAAAGAAGCTATATAAAAAAAAGCTCCTCAATAAACAGTATTGAAAAGGTCTCGAGCGTTATTAAGGGGCAATCTGAGGTATAAACATGGAAGCTGCCTCTTTAATTATTTTCTTTCTTGTCTATTTAGGGATGATTCTGGGATTTTGGCCTGGACTTGCCTTAGATCGTACTGGAATTGCTCTTCTCGGAGCGATTGCTTTTATTGAATTGCAAGGCATTAGCATTTCTCAAGCCACGAATTTTATCGACCTTTCTGCTCTCGCTATTCTTTTTAGCTTCATGATCATTTCTGCGCAATTTTACTTCAGTGGTTTTTATACAAATACCATTGAACATATGGAAAATTGGTCGCTTACACCTCCCCAACTACTATCTGTAGTTATTTTGATTTCGGCCTCTCTTTCAGCAGTACTTATCAATGACATTGTTTGTCTAGCTTTGACGCCATTAATCATTAAGCTATGCTTTCGCAAAAAACTTAATCCGATTCCCTTTCTAATAGGTTTGGCGTGTTCTTCTAACATAGGATCTGCATTGACACTTGTAGGCAATCCGCAAAACTTGTTGATCGGTCAGGTACTCAATATTCCATTTGCCCAATATATTAAATTTTCTCTGGTTCCATGTTTCCTGGGTCTTTTTGCCACGTGGCTCATTATCAAATTTCAAATCAAAGATGAGTGGTTCGAGGAGGGGAAGGAGATCAATCCTGAAACAATTTCTTTCGATCCTTGGCAAAGCAAAAAGGGAATTGTTGTCATCGTAGTTCTGTTTATCATTTTCATTTTTACAGATCTTCCAAGAGATCAAGTGTCATTGGCTTTTGCAGGATTTCTATTATTAAGTCGCAAGATGGCTTCACAAACCATATTGAGCGTTATCGATTGGCAGCTGCTTATCTTGTTTATCGGCCTCTTTATCGTGAATCGAAGTTTCCTTAATATCAACAATGTCAAGGCCCTTCCACAGTTACTGATGAGCTATCCTATCGATATCAATTCGCCCATATGGATTGTTCTCATTTCATTAGTGCTTTCAAATATCGTTTCGAATGTCCCTGCCGTGATGCTGCTTCTTCCCTTTGTCAAAACAAGTTCAGGAGGGTCTCTTCTCGCTCTATCTAGTACGTTTGCAGGAAATTTGTTTATTGTTGGAAGCATTGCTAATTTAATTGTCATTTCGCAAGCTTCTCAATTCAATGTAAAGATTGATTGGAAGAAATATACCAAGATTGGCTTTCCGGTAACTATAGCCTCTTTTATTATTATTCTAGGTTGGATCTATTTGATTTCTATGGAAGAAAACCAATAGCTTGCCTATTGTTCATATGAAAGAGGGAAAACAATTAAAGGTATTTTACAATATCGTGAGGACTTAATGATTCACAGGAAGGGTCTGCAAAAAGCATTCTTGCGGATCAATTTCTTCTTTTGTCTAATCAACAGTTAGGTTATTGCTTGCAAACTGAACATCAATTATGGCCCTTAGGAGGCATGTATGCCAAAAATTTTATCCTCACTGTTAATTTATCTTGTTCTTCCTGGGATTGTTTTTTCATCTCAACTCATCAATGAAAAACAATCTAATGGACAAAATGAAGTGTCCGCTACTGAAGATTTAATGAGAGAGCATGGGATTCTGAATCGTTTATTGCTTATATATCAAGAGATTGCTAGGCGAATAGAAAATCATGAACCATTTGATGTGCAGGTTTTAGCAAAATCGGCAAATATTGTTAGAACTTTTCTCGAAGATTATCATGAAAAATTAGAAGAGGAATTTATTTTTCCAAAATTTGAAAAATCGGGAAAACTCCTAGAACTTGTTAAAACTCTTAAAGAGCAACATAATTCGGGAAGAAATTTGACGAACTATATCCTCTCTCATTCTAAAGAGGAATATTTAACAGATGATATTCAGAAGCTTCTTCTTTCTGATTATTTAAGACTATATATACGCATGTTTCGTCCACATGAAGCTAGAGAAGACACGATCTTGTTCCCCGAATTTAAAAAACTTCTTTCCAAAGAAGAATACGATAAATTAGGCGATATCTTTGAAGACCGGGAACATGAATTGTTTGGAGAGGATGGGTTTGAAAAAACTGTCAAACAAATTGAGGAAATAGAAAAGAAACTCGGAATCTATAATTTAAATGAATTTACGGCTAATGTGAAATAATCATTATTTTATAATTCACGATTGTTGTGAAAGGTTAAGAAGCTTCTCTCAGGAATGTTTTAGGTGAGAGGACGTGACCTAATGGCCCCTCCTCTCATTACTTAGACAGTAAATGTCTTATTTATTTTGATAAACCAAATACCGTTATTCCACCAGAAGCACCAGGTGCAATCCCAAATGGTACATAGACTTTGCCATTGGTCACTGTTATTGGGCCACCAAGGAATGTGGGATTGGTAAATGCGGTATTATTAAAAAACTCAACATTACCTGTCAAAGCATCTAATGCTCTAATTTCACCTTTCCAGTTATCAAAATACACAACACCATTAGCTGCTGTAACCGAGCCTGATCCTACTCCTATAAAGGAAGAAGTCCAAACTTTGTTTCCAGTCTTTGCATCCAGTGCTGTGATTTGATATTTTATAACATTGAAAAATGCATTTATTATTTCTGCTGAAGCGCCGGCGTTTCCGTTAGCTTGCAATATTGTCAATGTTGTCAGTGGTAGACCTGAATTCTCGATAAGAGCGGGAACATAAATCAGGTTCTTAACTGAATCATAAGCTGCTCCTGGAGCTGTTGTAGCTGCTGGTGCATAACCTTCTGGAATTGTATCTGTGGCCCATAGGCAACTTCCAGTTCTTCTGTCAAACACTCTATAGATCCCTCTCTTGCTGGAAACTCCAACCACATCTAGTTTTTTTCCATGGCCTAAACTAATTTGGAATAAATTCGGGCTTGCTCCAACATCATAATCTGGATCACATGGATAGAGTGGACCCCACGCATCATCAGGTGTAAACTGGAATGACCATATAAGATCGCCTGTTGTATAATCTAAAGCAAGTAGAGCATCGGCATATGGGCTTACTGGAATGTTATCGGCATTTGATGTGCCGATAAACATGTATTTAAGATTGGTATCGACGGCAGCTGTAGAAAATGATCCACCTTGGGCGCCCCATGGAAATGGCTGAATAATTCTGCGCCAAATAAATGCACCTGTTGTCGCATTGAATGCATTAATTGTTTGATGACGTTCTGGATGAACATCTATACCAAATGGTGCACCATCGACAGTTGGAATAATCACAATATTATCCACAACCACTGGTCCTGCCAATACATCTCCACCACCTTGAGCGATAATTGTTGGATCGATATCAACGGGAAAGCCTGGAAGTTCTGCTCCAGTATTAATGTCAAGAGCATGTAATCTAACATCACCAGTAGCAACGTAGATTGTTGAACCTGCAACAGTAGCGGGAGCGTCCACCGGCCCGCCAAGACTTACCGACCAATTGATTGTGCTCAGATTATTTGCATCGCGGGAATAAAAACTGCCGCCTAGATCACCGTAATAAACATTGTTATTGACGATGATAGGAGCGACCTGAACTCCATTATTTTCGGTAATGGAGTCAACAACGACAAGACCATTGACATTAGAACTATTGAGAATAGTTTCACAAGGGTTGTATCGTGAGTTGGAGCGATCGTGGTTAACTGATGGCCAATTGCAATTTGCATGAACTGTTGCAGACATCAGCATAAAAGATAACAATAGTTTTTTCATGTGCTTATCTCCTTGTGCAAGCATGTGGGTCCATCATTTTCTTAAGGGTATTTTACAGCAATAAAATTTTAATTTTTTTTTGATAGAAAAAAATGTCGATAAAGTCGATTTTCATCAGGCATAAAAAATCTTTACTTGCATTAAATAATGTTTTTTTATTTTATTTCTTGTGGACATACTAGTTCAAGGTGGGGGGGAATGAATTTAGCAAACAAATCTATAGTCAAAATTCTCATCACAACAGGGCGATCCTGTGACGGGACTGGCTTCAAGGTGGTTTGGTAAAAATGAAATTTAAAAGAGCATTTTTATTATTAATTGCAATATTTCAGTTTTGCTATCCAAACTCATCTCAAGGATCTAGCATCGAGGAGAGTGGAGTGAATCAAAAAGCCATAATCCACTTTCAAGAACCCAACTTTCCTTATCCTTATGACCAAGAAGATGTCATTTTTCATAATTCTAACGTAGCATTAGCAGGAACCCTGACCCTTCCTCGTTCCATAGGACCTTTTCCTGCAGTGATACTTCTACATGGTTCTGCTCCATTTGATCGCGATGTTTCGATGTTTGGTCATAAACTTTTTCTTGTTTGGGCTGATAATTTGACTAAACAAGGCATAGCAGTTCTAAGGTTTGATAAGCGTGGTGCAGGACAATCAACAGGAGACTATAATTCATCTTCTTTAGAAGATTTTGCGGATGATGCTCTAGCTGGAGTTGAATACTTAAAGACTCGGAAAGAAATTAATCATAAGCAAATAGGTTTGATTGGGCATAGTGAGGGAGGCATGACTGCCTTAGTAACTAGTCTAAAATCAAAAGATATTGCCTATATTATACTCATGGCTTCTCCATGCGTGAATTGGGAGGAGCTAGTACTCAAGCAAGAAGAATCGCTGATGCGGGTCGATGGAATTTCAGAAGAGTTTATTACTGAAAGTTTAAAATTTCGAAAACGTCTATTTACTATATTGAAAAAAGAAAAAAATCGAGAAATTGCAGAACCTGAATTACGTGAAGTTTTTGAAAAATACTTTGATCAGCTCTCATCAACAGAAAGACAAATCGCTGAGACATACTATGGTCCATTAGAAGCTCAAATTCAATTTTTTAACTCTGTTTGGTTTCGAAATAACTTTGTATTTGAACCCATTGGGATATTAAAGAAAATAGAAATGCCAATACTCGCGTTAAACGGAGAACTAGATCTGGTTGTCTCTCCGAAGCAAAATCTTAGCAAAATAGCTAAAACATTAGATGAAGCAAATCATAAAGATCATGCAATTCTTGAAATGCCACAACTCAATCACGCATTTCAGACATGCAAAACAGGTTCTGTAAAAGAATGCGCAGAAATTGGAGAAACTACAGCGCCGCTAGTCTTAGATATAATGTCCGATTGGATTTTAAAAAAAACAACAAAATAAGTAATATAATTTACTCCCATCATCTTTCCAAGGCTGTGTATTTCAATACACTAAGACCTTCACAAACAATCTGGAAATGGATTGACTAAAGTCCATGTCTGTTGATTTCTGAGCGATAGTTATAAGCTTTTTATCGCATTCATCTTTCAATCTTTGCCATTGTGTAAATGTAGTTTTGCAATTATTTTTAGAGAGATAAATCCGTCCACATTTTGTCTATTAGTTAAAAAGAATTAAGAAGAATATGACAGAAATACACTCTCTTTCACCACAATTCATCAGTGATTGTTTAAACGTCAATTATGGCATCGTAGTTGCTGCACTTACACTTCTTCCTCTAGGAGCTGATATGAATGCGGTCGTCTATAAAGCTGAGACGGGCGACGGCCAGTTTTATTTTGTCAAACTGAAACGAGGTCATCACTATGATATGAGCGTTGCAATATTAGCCTTGTTGCAGGCTTCAGGAATTCAACAGATCATTCCACCTATCAAAGCGACCAATGGCGAATTAACTCAACATATCAATGATTTCACTCTTGCTGTATACCCATTTGTCGATGGACAGAACGGATTTTGCTATAATCTAACGAATGATCAGTGGGTTGTTCTAGGCAAAGTATTGAGGCAAGTGCATGGATTTGACGTACCGCCATCCATCAAAGATCGGATCAGAAAAGAAATCTATTCGAATAAATGGCGGGAAGCTGTTCGATCGCTTGATGCTCATATTGATGAGAACCTTATCGGTGATGAAACGGCTTTGAAGCTGCAGACGTTTATGAAGCAACATAGGGAGATAATCTATCGTCTTGTTAATCGGGCTGAGTCTTTAAGTCAACAAATCCAGAAACAATTGCCTGAATTCGTGCTATGCCATTCGGACATTCACGGGGGCAATGTGTTGATAGATAGAAATGGCGCTCTCTACATAGTGGATTGGGATGAGCCTATTATGGCTCCAAAAGAACGCGATCTCATGTTTATTGGCGGAGGCGTTGCTAATGTCTGGAATAATCCGCGCGAGGAAGAATTTTTTTATAAAGGTTATGGAAAAACCGAGATCAATAGAGTAATCCTAGCCTATTATCGGCATGAACGAATCGTAGAAGATATTGCAGAGTATGAGCAAGCGCTGCTTTTGAAAACAGCCGGAGGCGAGGACAGGCTGGAGATGTACAAACAATTTATGGGTATGTTTGAACCAAATGGAGTGGTAGACATAGCATTCAAAACGGATGAGAGATTGCTCTAGGGATAAAAGAAAGGGAATGATCTATTTAGCCAGGCTGCATAGCCTCCAACAATCTAACAGCAGCATGATGAGCTTAAAGCTTATTGAACTTTACTAGAGATGTTGCCACCCAACTGGGAGAAATGTCGTTTTCAAATAAGCTGGAGACATCTACCAACTTAAGGTCTAAAATATCCATTGAAGCATTCCCGAGGAGATATTTCAACACGATCGTCGTGTCTGTCGGATCTCCGATTGCTAGCGGGTTCATCCAATGAAAAAAATAACCACTATAATCGTCTTTTTTTAGCAATTCGTAGCCCTGTTCGATCGATTTTTTTGCAAATTGATACCCATTATCTATTTGATAAGCCTGGTCAGGAGGAACGCCATAGCCTATGCCATGATGGCACATATCGTCGGTTGCCACAATGACTGCATCTTTAGAGATCCGTTGCAATTCTCTCACGCCTGGTAATTTAGCGGGATCCCGATTGACAAGACTTGGATAACGCTCAATGAGCTTTGGAGGTTGAATCCCTCTTCTTTTTACTTCAAAGTCAAAAAGGATTTTAAATAAATCAAGTGAAAATTCTTTGCTTAAGCAGCCACTAGGATCTCTATCAGGGCCAAAAATTCCAAAAGAGGGCTCATTAGCAATATCTTCTTCATTTAATTCTTTTGATCTAGCGTGCATTAGAGATTCGGTCATAGGGTGCAAAACTCCAAGGACAAGCGCTTGATCGGCACCACTATCAAGAATGGCATGAACAGAGGCAGCTATTTGATAGCCACATTGGCTTAAGAATGTGTGAGGAAAAACAACCGCCCCTCCGGAATTTAAAGTATTTGCCAGTTCTGTTCCCCATGTTTTTCCTTTGTCGAGAATGGCGTTCATTCCCTCGTCACCCAAAACTTTGGGTTCATTATAATATTGGTCGAAGCTATTGGGCTTTGATTTCTTAGCATTTAAAAAGGGATAGACTCTTTTTGACATACAAAAACTTTCTCAACGGTTTTTCAAATGCAATTATTTTAACTTTGATCTGTTTGCTTCAACTAGTTTATAAACTCTGATTCTATGTTCATCTGGATCCAGCACAACGAAAGTACGTCCAAAGTCCATGTCTGTTGGCTTCTGAGCGACAGTTACATGCTTTTTACCCCATTCCTCGTACAAGGCATCTACATCTTCAACTGGAAAGCATATTTCCAACGCGCCAGCCGGTGCTTCAACGCGAGGTTCTGCGGTATATTTGGACCAAAGCCCAAGCATCACATTGTTTTTGAGAGCAAACATAACAAAAGTAGGGGATTCTTCAACAGGACTAAGTCCAAATAATTCTTGATAAAAGAGACGGCTTTTTTGGGGATTTGAAACAAAAAGAAGAATGAATCCTAAGCTCGGTGTAAACATATAATTTCTCCTAAATAAGTCGTTAGAGCTATATTATACGTATACGTATTAAATATGTCCATGCGTTTTTTTTAGGTCCATGTCAAGGTGGTCGTTAATGATCTTAAAACATGACAATGAATCACTTAACCACTTCACATTTCAATTGTACTAAACCGCTTGGATAAGACTGAGTAGATTTGAGGTGGCATTTATGTTCTCTATTCATAGGGCTAAAGAGAGGGATTCCCTTTTCGAATTTGAACATCCATTAATCTTGTCTATTTGGAGTAGCAGTAGCTCCAGCTAGAATACCGCCATCGACGGTGAGTTCAATTCCAGTGATATATTTGGATTCATCAGAGGCTAAAAATAGAACTGCATTTGCAACATCTTCTGAAGTTCCCATCTTTTGCATCGGGATATCTTTGGCAATCTCAGCCAATCTTCTTCATTAGCGACATCCAAGTGTAGATACAAACATTCGTTGTTTATTTCATTGGCAACTTGTTGCCCTAAGATGTCATTGATATCGGAAACAATGACTTTTGCTCCTTCTTGAGCTAACACTTTTACTGTTTCCTTGCCAATTCCTTGGGCTGCTCCTGTAACTAAAGCTACTTTTCCCTCTAATTTCTTTCTAATCATAGTGCCTTTCTTTTGAATTACATATATCTCAATACATCAAGCAAAGTACTGCTACGTTTGGGGCTTGGTGTTAAAATATTTCAGATGGTATATTTTTAATCGATTTGCCATCTTAAATCTCTCATATATCCGTAAAGAGGGGAAATTTAAAATAAAACCAAATGATGGTCAATATAACTACCTCTCGAGGCAATGTGGATGATAAATTCATCTGATCAATAAGCCCTGTGAATTCTTATCTATGCCAATCTGTAATGTATGAAAGTCATCCCATCTTTCATCTCTATAGGTAGAATTGAAATTTTTCCAATTTCTGATGTTTTATTTACTTGCGTTCCGCCATCGGCTACACTGCCAACTTCACTTAAAGTCAGGAGTCTTAAAGGTTTGTTTTTCGGTAATCCGGCTTGAAGATAGATAGTTTTTTGCTCGAGTTCTTCATATCCTAATAAACGAAAGGAAAAATCTAGATTTCGCGCAACTAAGGCGTTGGCCAACTCTTCAAGCTCTTCTCGAATGTCTTTATCTACTGTTCCTTGATAGCAAATAACAGCCTTTTTCCCATGATCGCCCTTCAAGGGCATTAAGATTTTAGGACAATAGCCCATGAGATATAAAGCAAAGTCTACCACATGCCCTGCAGAATGTAGTCGCATATGAAGATAGCGTCTATCCCAATCAAGCATCATCTTTAACTGCGTGCCAACAGGAGGGGGTTGATCACTTTCAATATAATGAACAATTTTATCTTCTTTTAGTAATGCTTCTGCGACTTTTCCCTTCCACACATCTGTAAAAATGGTTCCTTGATCTGTTGATTGTCCTCCTCCTCGTGGATAAAAAATCGTTTGGTCCAAAACAATTTGCCATCGCTTATCATTCTCCTTAATTACGTCAAGAATGGTCGCTTCAGTCTCTTTAAGATAGGCATTATGTAGGTATAAAGGAGTCGTCATAAAGCACCTAATTTTCTACTGGTTTTTCAAAGATTTCTATCCATTTTTCAAGAAGAGATGGAGTTAAACGAGTTAATAAAGCCTCTAATGCTTTATATTTAAAAAATTATTAATAAAAAACATGATCTCTTTTTTGACTTCTTCTGGGCCCGAATCACACATATCGATATGCTTCGTATTTTTTAGTTCGATAATGATTGCTCCGATTTCAGGGATTACGTCTTTATCAGCTTTTGTATCAATAGCTCTTAAACTTAGGATAGGAATATGATCTTTTATAGGAAATGGCATTCTTAAAGAATCAAGTGAGATTACTTTTTCAACTAATTCGGGATGAAGGGAAGTAAACAGCATAGATATATCACCCCCATTTGAATGACCAATCAAGATAATCTTTTGTACATTTAAGCTTTCTTGAATGTTTGCAAATTCAGAAAGAACAAATAAAATGTTTTGCACTCCACTTTCCCATATAGGCTTTCGCCTTTCAAACAAATTGCCTGTTCTTGGCAATTCGGGATCTTCTGGAAAATCATGTTGAATGCAAACAACAAAGTAACCTTCTCGACAAAGCGGTTCAGCAATAAATGAATATTCGGTATTTTTTACACCATATCCATGATTGATAACCACTATAGGAAGATGAGCTATTCCTGACTCTGGTTTATAAATTTGAATTGGAATAGAACGTTGTCTATTGATCTCAAGCAAATTTCTTTGTTCTATTTGAAACGTTGCTTCTTTAGCATAAAGAACTTGGAATCCACAACAAAATAACAAGAATAAATTTATAAAAACGTACTTCATTTACTTACTTGGCTAAAGATAAGAAGAAAAGAAATCGAGCAATATGTCTATAAAAACAAAAACAGCAACAGCAAGAATAGGTAAAGCCCAAAAAATGCGAATCCTTGATCTGGCTTGATAGCAATGCTAATAAATTCATGCTTCCAATTTCCAAAGTTCATATTGAAAATGACTGGAATATTTAAATCATAATCTTTAAGAGTCTTTTTTACTGCATTTTGTTTATTGTACCAATACCATTCTTGACTTGGATACATAGGACGTTTTTTATCAAAATTTTGTTTTTCAACTCAATTTTCAGCAACCTCTTCCGCTCAAAATGATCGCAGACTGTCGAGTGATTTTTGATGCGGATAACGGCACGCCAGCCTTTGTCGTCTTTTCTTTTGTAGATGGATGCTTTAGGGTTTAAGCGATTGGATGGTGCTGGTTAAATTGTTTTTCACTGACTCATCATTGCTCTGAGGAGTGGAATTTTAATTTGAATAATCTTGTCGAATCAAATTAAATCGTGCTTACACTCATTAGAAAGGGATTTCCCAAAGCCGGAGTCGAACCGACGAGCTTCGCATTACGAATGCGCGAACTATTCAGACAATCCGGTAAGAACCAGCCGCTTTACCTGCGATGATAGCCTGAAAGAGCATAAAAGACTATTGGATTTTACCGGATTTTAATGGTGAAATAATTTTTCGTTGCACCGCCGCTGCACCGTTAAAACATCGCTTCAAGGTAAGAAGCAAAGAAGTCGAGCAATATGTCTATAAGAACAAAACCAGCAACAGCAAGAATCGGTAAAGCCCAAAAAATACGAATACGATGGTATCTTCCTTGATTGTAATTAGACCACATTCGGAAAATGCTAACAGGTATGCTCAAAGGAAGCAGCCACGCTAAAAAAACAAATGCAAAATCTCTAATTACAGTAGTTCTTGGGCTATGAAACACAAATGGAGAAAGAAAGGCATACCCAATAAAAGGAATGAATAAAATGCTATATAAAGCAGTGAAGAAAATAGATCCTCTTTTTAATTTTCTTTGCAAATCCTGGACATTTTCTGGTTGAGCTTTCGTTGTCATTACATGCCTTTATATGTATCTATTTGCTCTTTAATCTTGGTTTGATAGCAATCGCTAATAAATTCATGCTTCCAATTATTACTATCAGGATCCGGATCTAGGATTGTGATGTGATTGATTTTTGAAAATTCTTGCTCATAATGTCTTTCACGCTTTTTTATAAAGATCTCCCAAACTTAATATCGGTCGTATCTAAATAAAGAGTGGCATCTTCAAAGGCGAGCTTATAAATGACTTGTGCATCATTTAGACCATCTTTATGTCCATAATAACGTTGCAGCGCTAACCATTGTTGGTTTGGGGAAGCAAAGCGACAGACAAAATCAGCAGCGCTCGCATAATTATGGGAATCTGGATGACATTTCACGGGTTCAATATATGAGCCTCCACCAAATGTAAAAATGCGAAGCAACTTTCTTTCATACGGATTCATCAATTCAAGAGCATTTTCAAGATAAATCGCTCCTTGACTATGAGCAAATACAACGACAAATTTTTTACTCTTCTCAGCTTGAGCCAAAAGATATCTCAAAAATTGAACCGTCCATTTTACTAGAGGTCTATACCTGCTTTTAATGCCCCGCACACCGCTAGATCCACTGCCTTGCAAATCGTATCATTTGGCATTGAGAGTACCTGCTCGCCATTGGTAGCATCTGAAATTAAAGAGGCTAACTTTCGGACATATGCTTCTGTATTGTCGATACCATTTATAAATCCCCAAATGACCTGTCCGGGTCGTTTTTCTCCGGCAACTCGTACTAAAGTATTAATTTCTGGAAGTTTAGGAGCATCTAACGGCTGTTTAGTATGAAATCGAATTCTACGAAAACTGTAATGGGGTCTCGACCGTAAGTGAATTTCATCATTTTGGCCATGAATCACAACGGCATCTAAACGATGCGTAAGAACCCACTGGATAACATCGTCTTTTGATAAAACAGTGTTATCACCGATTAAATAAGAATCTTCTCTACCATTGCCATTTTCAATTTTTGCAATAATTTTGGGAAGTAAACGAATCGTTTCATCGCCCTTAGGTGAGTACCCGCAAAGCTTTTCAATTCCTAAAATTAAACGATCGACGTCTTCTTTGTTCAACGATCCAATTTTGCAATTTGAGGAAAGCTTAGCTATAGTTGTGAGTTGATCAACAAATTTTTCTGGACTCTTTGGATTGTAATGCTTTGCTAAGGCCTGCAAAGAGGACTCAAAGTATTTTTTGGAATGCAGCCACGCTACTAATGCTTTTCGTCCACAAGTTGCATTCGCGAATATTGCATAGCCTTCATAACCCCCTATCGCACCATTTCTATAAGAAAAGTGGCTTCGACTACGGACTAAACCTGGGTTATTTATTCGCCATGCAAGACTTCCTCCAGAAGCAACATATTTGTTTCCTGCAGCGTCAAAATAGAAAACTACATTGTCATCATATTTGTAGGCTGTTTTATACATATTCAGACCAACATCTATTTGTAATTTTTGAACCCTGATCACTTAACTACCTCATATTTCAATTGCACTAAACCACTTGGATAAGATTGGGTAGATTTGAGAAGGCATTTATGTTCTTTATTCATGATGCTAAAGAGGGGAATTCCAGATCCTAAAACTATAGATCATTACTTGACCATTCAAAAGATAATTATTAAAAAGGAATGGCATGCAGAGGTACAGTCCCTTCTGTTAAAAAATGGGCTATCTGAAGAATTCATGTATGGTAGAGAATTAGCTATCGAGCCTAAATGATCGATTATCACAAACATGTGGCAATTTGACAATATTTACAATTTGTCTAAATTTATGTACTCAGAAGACTCGAAAAATGGAAAAATGTACACATGACCAATTTATCATGTGTAAGAAATCTCTGTTTTGTACCCATGATGAAATTGTCATGTCCAGATTTTTCATTTTTCTACTCATGAGAAAGATCTTTTTTCGATGCTGTATTCAGAAGAAGGTCGAATAAAGCATCATTAATGTAGAAATTTTCCTTCCATTTCTTCTGCTTGGAAAGAAGTCCGATACGCACAAGCTCCTCTAAGTATTTCATAGCTGTTTTGCGTGTTACTTGAAGTTCCTGCATGACGAATTCAATTTTAGTATAAGGATGGCGAAAAAGGTTATTGAGTAAGTCATGACTATAAATTTTGGGAAGCTCGTCTCTTATCCGATGCTTATAGGACTGCATTAAGTCTCTGATTCCCAATATTAAATGCGTTGTCTGGCGTGAAGTTTGTTCGATACCGTCAAGAATATAAAATAGCCATTGTTCCCATTCTCCATCATCACGCACACCTTGAAGAAGTCGGTAGTATTCTCCTTTGCCCTGGTTAATAAACCGAGAAAGATAGAGGACAGGAGTATCCAAAAGACCATACTTTACGAGATAAAGAATATTGATAATACGCCCTGTTCTTCCATTACCGTCATAAAAAGGGTGTATGCTTTCAAATTGATGATGAATCACGGCCATTTTTGTTAGAGGATCCCAATCGCAGAGATTGTCATCATTGACGAATTGCTCAAGATTGTTCATTAAAGTACGGATTTGCTCTTGATCCTGCGGAGGGCTATAAACAACTTCCCCCGTTCGGTCGTTCTTTAGTACAGTGCCTGGAAGTTTGCGAAAACCCGCGCTATTTTCTTCTAAAGTCTGCTGGATTTCCAAAATGGAGGTGTTAGTCAATAAGCCATTTTTTTTAACTTTCTCATACCCATTTTGAAGAGCTGTTGCATAGCTGTAGACTTCTTTTGCCGCATAACTGCTAAACTGTTTAGCGGAGACATCACTTTTATAGAGTTCATCGTGGGTCGTTATAATGTTTTCAATGGCAGAGCTATCTTTGGCTTCCTGCAAAGAAAGAGTGTTAATAAGAATGCTTTGATTAGGGATAATACCAGCAACACCCTTCAATTCAGCCAAAGCTTGATGAGCTTTCGCCAATTTTTTTAAGACAGCTTTTGTCTCAAGATCAATCGAAATAGGTAATTTGGGAATCACGTAGTTCATAATTTTTATTCCTAGTGAATGGCTGGCATTTCATAGCCACATTCTTTGCATAAGGCTTCAAGTTGCTTTCTAGCTAATTTTGATGGTTTTGTCTGCCCATTTTCCCAACGGTTTACACTTGTAAAACTTACGCCAAGCTTATGAGCGAGCTCTTCTTGACTTAGCTTAAGATGCTGCCTGATTGCTTTGATCTTTTTGGGTAATTCTTCTGTTTTGCCAGTCACAAAAAGCCCTCGTAGTTGGGATTGTTTTAAAAATGAAATGTATAGCATATGCTATATTTTATGCAATAATCAACTCTCTCGGCTATTCTTCAGAAGCTTCCTGTTCTATCTTTAGATAATCTAGATACTGAGCTTTCGTTATCATCTTTATTAGATAAGAAAGGCGTACAGACTCAGAAGCTGTAATGCGGTCTGCATATAATTTTTTGAATAGATAGATTTTTTCCAAAGTTTCATCGGAAAAAGGAGGGGTATTGCGACTTTAATTTTAAATATAATTTTTTACTCATTTAATCATCTCAGTAGAATTCAAATAATGGCGATTCATTTTTACGAAACTTCAAAACATAATTCAAAATATCGTTTGCCGCGGCTCTTCTGCCGCCAGGAGGGTTGCTGTGATCTAAAAGCTCTGCAAGAGTATCCGCTGCTCTTTTAGATTCAATTTTTAGTTGTTCGATTGACTGCGTCCCTATTTCACGACGCATTTCCTTTAATTCTCTTTTGAATAAGAGATTTCTCATCCATTGATAGAATGTTTGTTTGCTAATGCCAGCCTCAGCGCAAGCTTTTTCAATATTTAGCTGGATACAAAAAATGGGTAGCGCCCTTCTTTGCTTGTCCGATAAAACGTCATCATCCGTCATCTTTCGTCAACCTCCCTTCAAAAGTCCCAGATTAAATATTGGAAAATCTTACAAAAGCTAAGGTCCAAAAGGTTCAAAAGAGGCCTTATGAACCTTTTGGACCTTCATTCTTCTCAAAAAAATTCGAATGAACCCAATATTTAACGGTGGACCTTCCTCCTGTTTTTACCTGCTTAGCAAAAAGGCAGTGTTTTTCGACCAACAAATCAAGCACTTCATCAACTTCCTCCTTATCGCTTAAACCCGTCCAATGTTTACCGTGATAAACATCTCGTGCAGTGAATGGATTTGAGATCTCTTCGTTTTTCAATCGCTGTAAAAGATCTTGTGCTGCCTTTAAAACAGCATTTGCACTGCTATTGTAAATGCGATGAGTATGGCTTTCAAAATAGTCTAGCCACAATAAAGCAGCCTTTAGAGCCTCAATTGAAATTGATTGAGGATAAACACCTGTAGTCGCTTGCTTGAGATGCTCTAAGATCAAACATAGGCTTGGAAGGAGTTTTTTATATTTGAACAAATGTGCTTCAAAATAGGGAGCAAGCCTTCCCGATCGATTTTTGTTTTCAAAAGGTAGTTGCCACTGATCAAACAAGGCTTGGGCTTCTGGAGTAAATGCTAAAATGATAGGGTTCTTATCTTGATCTAGCTCTAAGAAGTCCAAATGATCAAAAATCTTTTGGACTGGAAGCTCTAACTCAGAAAGAGAAATGCCTTGTACCAGTTCCCACGTGCTTTTAGGTTCTGGCCAAACCATAACTTGAAATCTTTGAATAAATCCATTGTCATCCAATCCTCCTTGGACAGCATTGCGGATATATTTTGATAAAGGCCCCGGCTGTATAGTCCCAAAAATGGACAAACAAAGCGGAGGAACTGGAAGAGACCTCTACCAATGCGATCCACATCATAATCTCCTTTACCACCCCAGCATTCCAAATAAAACTCACGGTCATTTTCGTGACCATTTTTTTCAAAACTATATAACCATCCGGGAAGCTCATCACGATAAAGCAGCAAGCCTTGTGGATTTTCCATGAATAACTCGCCCAGTTTTTCAATAGTGACATCTTGTGTTTTATGTCTTTTCCTTTTTGGTTCCTGTGGGGCCACTTCTTCATGACAATGGACCTCTTGGTTTTCATCGTCCGTGTTTTCCAAAGATTTTTTTAAACGCTTTTTATATAATTCCTCTAGAAGCTCGCAAAAATAAGGGGGTCATATTAGAAAATATGACCCCCTTATTTTCAGAGCCGAGGGTGCGAACTTCTAGAGAGAAAATAATTTCGAATCCGACTGCCTTCATAGGTA
>Ga0153954_1000095_pt1 | contig 77456 bp, 51 predicted proteins | sample TSFL038MetaG_FD_102277 | JGI IMG/M metagenome (GOLD analysis project Ga0153954, IMG submission 102277) | Attine ant fungus gardens microbial communities from Florida, USA - TSFL038 MetaG | ecosystem: Host-associated > Fungi > Mycelium > Unclassified | place: USA: Florida, Wekiwa Springs State...
GATATGCTTGACCCATGAAGGTATTATAGTGTGGCATGTGTTGTTTTGCAACCCCGAACAACACAGACCACACGCCTTCATCCCACCCCTAAAGGGTGTGGGCTTTCGGCTAACTTTCTGTAATCCCCAATCACTTCGGTACCTCAACCCGCTTCCGTTCGGCAGCGATGACCTCACCGGCTTCCGTCTGCTTGAGGTCGCGTTCCGCCGCGCGAAGTCGGGTGGCCCATTCCGCCTTGCGGGCGGGGGTGTCTGCGAGTGCGCCGACCTTGGCTGTGATTTGTTCGACGTATTGACGCGAAGGTTCCGCATACGTCGCCTCGCTCCAGAGCCGCTCGGCGTGTGCGAAGTCTCCCGTCTCCGCGTACCTTTGGAAGAGAACGGTTCGGCACATATCCAGTACGCGTTTCACGTCCGGCGTTTGCTCGGTCTTGGGGATCGCCGAGAGTCGTTCGTGCAGCTCGCTGAGCCGGTTGGCCTCGAAGAGGATGTCGGTTAGGAGGGAGTCGAGGAATGGGCGAATGCTTTTGGGGAGCTGGTCACGTTGGATCGATCGCAAGACGATGGAGAGGTCTCCCCGCGACCGAACGACCTCTTCGCGCTGGAATCGTGCCATGGACGTTTTGACGGCCCACTGGATTTTTTGCTGCTCGTTGGCATTCTCTTCGAGTGCGGGGATTGCGGAATAACGGGGCCAGGACGCAACGGCGGGCCAGTCGTTGGGGCGGAGCCGGGTGAGCGTGCCCGTCGGCCGGACGCGGTAGAGAGGATCGCCGATGTAGAGGAGACGCCAGGGTGCGCCGAATTCCTCGGCCGAGGAGCGTCGAAGTGCGGCTCCCAGCGGGTAGTTCTCGCTCAAAAGCAGCGAGACGAGGATCGGGGGGCGAAAGGCCTGAAGTCCGGGTTCGTTCATCGAGCCGTAATAGACGAAGGCGCCGTTGGCCAACCAGCGACCGGCGATGGTCGCCGGATCGTTCGGATCCGCTGCGGAGAAGCTGTGAATCATCACCACGGCGGCGGGGTCGGTCATGGGGACATCGCTGGTCGTGGCCGTCCCGCTCGTGACGTGAAAGCGTGTGGGCCCACCGTGCGAGTTGATCATCACCAAGCCGAAACGGTTCACCGGGTCAAACGTGCGATGCCAGCCGGCGAGGTCTGCCGTGGCACCCGAGCGATGGGAAATCTCCCAGCCCGCGAGGGATTTCTCCAGGACCTGAGAAGCCGAGTTCATGGAGTAGAGAGACCAGGCTTTCTCTTTCTCATTGTACGTATTGACCAGGACGGCCGAGCGGGGTTGGAGGAAGAGGCTGCACATCGCGCCATAGACGCTCGAGGTTGCGTCGCCGAGGAGCCGCCCCGTGAAAGCCCATCGAGACTCATGATCGGGCGTGCGGGCGACGAGGTCGTCCAAGGCCAGTGGGCCGCCGTTCGCCTGGTAGAACGGTTTCATTTGAGGGTGGCGTACGTCCAACTCCCCCTTCGCCTCGTAACGATAGGGCCAGTCGCCCGCCAAGGTGATGAAGTCGCAATCGTCATCGAGTCGGTCGTACTTCGGGACGCGTCGGGCGATTTTCTCCTCCATGGAAAGCAGCAATGCCTCGGCCTCCTCGGCCGTGAGCACGTCCTCGTACCGCTTCGGCGTCTCCCATCGCAGGAGCGGCTGGAATCGTCCCGCAGCCAGAGCGACCGCTCCGGCGAGCATCGGTGCGTCGGGCGAAGAAAGGACCACTCCTGGAGGAGTCACTCCCAATTTCTTGGGAAGGGTCTCCGCCAGCGTAGGCCCGGAGGGCTGCGAATCGTCGGATGTCCAGGCACGCGCGACCGCCAGGCTTGCTGCTTCCCAGAGCTTGCCCGGGGCGATGCCTCTGGGTTTACGGGGGTAGCGAACGATCCGGGCTGGTTTGAAGGCGCGGAGGAACTTGAACGAGAGGTCGATGTCGTCGATCAGGATCGGAAAATAGTGCTCCTCATCCCAGGTGGCGACCACCTCGAGGAACGTCGCGATGTCGGGAACGAGACAGACCTGGTCGACGACGCGTCGTGCCGGTCCGGTTTTTCGCTCCCACGAAACCGATGCCTTTCGGATCGCTTCCAACGCGGGGGGAAGGGGACCTCGGTTCGGCAGGGATTGCCCCGCGAGGGGACCCGAAACCAGAATCAGTCCCAACGCCAAAGCTACGGTCACTTGCGAATGCCTCGACGGCCTTGACATCGTCGCTCCTTCGCCATCGCCAATGGAGTAGAGGCCGAGACAGGGAATGGTTATACTTGAACCTTGGGCGTGACTTCGCGGCTTCTCTGTGTCCGCCTTCGATCAGGAATTTATGCGTGGGCCTAAAGCCGACGCTAGCAAGGGTTTGGTCCGATGAAAAAAGGTGGCATCCTCAACCCCGCGATCTGCTCGTTGTTGGCCGAACTGGGACATATGGATGAATTGCTGATCGTGGATGCCGGGTATCCTCTTCCTCCGGATGGACATGTGATCGACCTGACCCTGACACCGGGGATTCCTCGTTTCCTCGACGTCCTTCGAGCCGTGGCTGAAGAATTGGTGATCGAGTCGATCACCGTAGCGAGTGAAATCACCGAATACAGCCCCAAGTTGTACCAAGAGATTCTCAAGATCGTGGGCGACGTTGATGTGGATGAAGTACCCCATCACGAGTTCAAAGAACAATCGATGGGGGTGAAGGGAATCATTCGCACGGCCGAGTTTACGCCGTACGCCAACGTTCGCATCCTCTCCGGTTCAGCGTTCTGACGCGGAGGCCGATTTCGGGTCATGGGTGTTCGGCAGGGGGTTGGGCACCGTCACCTGAAGTTCCTGAGCCAGTTCGGTAAGTTTGGACCAGTGGGCCTCCTCCAACGGGATGCCCTGAGCCGAGCGTTCCTCGTGCGCGCGACGTTCAGGGTCTCCCGGAAGCAGGATTGCGTCGACCCCTGCGCGGCGAGGGGTCTCGCGCACGAATTCGGCGAGGCGTGAGGATTGAGCCGTTAAGGTGTCGAGGCCTGCGAATTTCGCCGGATCCATGACCAGAAAGAGCACGTTGTTCCCTCGGGGCGCACCGGCACCCGGGTAGCTCGCGTTGCCGCCGGAGAGGGCTCCGGATAGCAGGTCGAGCACGAGTCCCAGGCCAAATCCTTTGTAGGCTTGACTGCCTCCCATGGGCAGGATTGTCCCCAGAGGTGCCTCGTACAAGACGGAAGGATCGTTGGTGGGCTGGCCCTGGGCGTCGAGGAGCCAACCGTCGGGGACCGGTAACTTGCCGTTGATGTAATACCGGCGCACTTTTCCTTCCGCCGCAACGCTGGTCCCGAAGTCGAGGACGATCGGTTCCTGCTGCGTCGGGACCGCAACGCAAAGGGGGTTGGTGCCGAGCCGGCCTTGGGTCCCGCCGGGAGGGGCGACCCGCTGGCCAGCGCCTCCGGTGTTGACCGTCGCGATCAAGACCAGACCCTCGGCCGCCGCGCGTTCGGCATACTCACCGAGCCGGCCGATGTGGCCACAGTTCCGAACCGTTCCGGCAGCGAGTCCCAGCGAACGGCAGCGAGGGAGAATCAGGTCGAGCAGCCGGTGGGCCTGAACCTGTCCCAGCCCCCAGTTGGCATCGCAGACGACGATTGCGCCGGAATCCGACTCGACGGTGAGCGGAACCCCGATGCGATAGTCACCGTTCCGCAAGAAGCCGACGTACTGAGGGATGCGCATGACTCCGTGCGAGTCGTGTCCTCGGAGATTAGCATCCACGAGGTGACGCGCGACCGTCTCAGCGTCCGCTTTCGGGATGCCGATCGACTCGAAAATGCGCGTAGCAAATTGGTTGAGGGCCTCCATCGTGAAGGCGGGCATGGGCGTCTCCGGGTCGAAAGAAAGAGTTTTTTGATCTTACGCGCTGGGCGGACATTTGCAATCGGGAGCCAATCTGTGTCGAATGGTCCCGACGGGCCGGTAAGGCGCGCTCTCATTCTCTCCGTGAACGTGCGACGAAGGCACACGAGGTCCTGCGAATCATGGCGTATCGCGTCACCACTGAAGATCGGGGTGGAGGTAAGGTCTACACGTTGCATGATGACGCAACTGGAGCCTCGGCTTCGATCTTGCCCGCTCACGGTTTCAACCTCTTTGACCTGAGGTTACCCGTGGCGGGCCAGGTACGTCCCGTGCTTGCCTCGGCGGACGACTGGGCCGACAAGCCGCAAGGCGGTGCGGGGAATGGGACGCCGATCCTTTTCCCTTATCCTAATCGCGTGCGTGGAGGGGTCTACGAGTACCACGGCCGCCGTTACCAATTGCCGGTCACCTTGGGACCCAACGCGATCCATGGTTTTGCCCTGGATGCCTCCTGGGATGTGATCGACCAAAAAGCCACGGAAACCGAAGCCTCGGTGACGGGCCGCTACCAGATCTCGAAAGATTCTCCCAAGGCCCTTCCGAACTGGCCGACCGATGCCATCCTGGAAGTCGGTTATGCGCTTGCGGGTCGTCGGCTCACGATGACGATTCGGGTGAGCAACCCCACCGCCGAGGATCTCCCGTACGGCTTCGGGATTCATCCCTACTTCCGGCTTCCCATCGACCCGGCGGGAGACCCCGCGGCGACTCGCGTGATTCTGCCCGCATCGAAATACTGGGTTCTCGACGAGTTCCTCCCAACCGGAGAGGTGCGCGACGTGGACGCCCGGCTCGACTTCCGAAACGGGCAACCTCGCAGGGGCCTGAAACTCGACGACGTCCTCACGGGCCTGTCCTTCGAGCAGGATCGGGCGGTCTGCCGGTTGGTCGACGACAATCTCAAGGCGGAGTTTCGTCTCGGCTTCGACCGAGGTTTTCGTGAGTTGGTCGTATACACCCCTCCCAAGGACGGAATCATCTCCCTGGAGCCGTATACGCAAACCACGGACGCCATCAACCTCGAGACCCGCAAAGTCGACGGTGGCTTGAGGCGGCTCCGTCATGGTGCCCTGGATACGTTCACGATTACGATGGAGACGGTCGGCTGAGCGGCGGCCAATCCCACGTTCTTGACTCCGTGGCGGTCGCGCTCTGGGGCACTGGGATCGAGGCTCTCCACCAAAATTCCGAAAGTAAGAGTGGCCGAGCAGACGTCTTCGAGGCTTTGGGTCGTACATCGGCCAAGCTCCGGGGCCTTGAAGAGCTATGCCCGGCCACCCTGGTCGTGTGTCTTGATATCAAAATCCCTTCCCAGATATTCTCGAGTTAAGTTATTGCTCCGATGTTCAAAGAGGAGGGAGTTGAGAGGTCGGCGGTAACGTTCCTATTCCTATTCGCCCGATCACGTTGTGGCGTGAAGGATTCGTTCTCGCGATTTCTGAGAATTGATGGTGCGTAATCCGATCGTGTTAGCCTATCATGGGAGCGTCGACGATTTGGGAAGGGCCCATCAACGGTCTGAACCGGATTTCCTCCAAGCTCTGCAGAGTGATAGCGGCCCAACCCTCATTTGAGAGATTTTCGGCGACGGCGAGATCGATCATGGAGTCGCCTGGGACGGCTGAATCATTCGACCTTCATCGGCTGAGGATCGACATCCTGCGGCAAGCCGCCGAGATTTACCTCGCCCTGGCTTATCCGTCCGGTTCCCCGCCTGAGGTGGTCCGCCGCCGTTTGGAATGGCCCCCAAACGTCGATGCGGCGACGTTGCTGTCCAAACCTCCCTTCGAACGGGCCGCCAAAGCCAGCGCAGGGAAGGCGCCCATCTACGCGCTGAGGTTGGGAAATGCGCGCTACCCGCACATGAAGCTTCAGGTCCAGCCTTGGCCCAATGACGCGGGATTCATGATCTCGGTCAATACCCACGACCAGGTGTTGTCGCTCGATCCCAACTCCGAGGATTCGTCGGCCTTTCGCGAACTTCAGGCCGAGAATCAACGCATCAAAGAGGCGATCGAGCTCGCTTGGGCGCAAGCTGGCCTTCCTACCTTTCTGAGCTACCTGCGGAAGTACATCGAAGATCGTACCGGTTCCGCGCCACCCTCCACGTTGCCAGAACCCCCTTCGCAATAGCTTGTAACCCGCCGGGGCGATCTGCCGCAGCCTTCTTTGCGACTCGCGGACGGTGCGGAAATCCGCTTTTGATCCTGAGAACTGCACCCTGGGGTTGGCCCTATGTTGGCCAGGCGCCCGGGTGCCGACGACTCGTTGATAGCCGTTCGTCTTCTCGAAGAGTTAGATCCAAAGAGCTTTGCGGATCGTCTTTGAGAGCGATTCTCACCGGAATTGCGCACTTCCTTGCGGTTTCGCAGGTCTCTCATGAGATCGGAGCGGCACGAACGAGCGAAAATGCTCGTCCCTGCCACTCATGAGCGCTCGGCTGTCACGAAGGGCAGTCGTTGTTGATCCCGAAACGCAAAAACATTCATATTGATGAAATATGGCGTCAGATTGCATCACGATCACAGTGCGTGATGCGGGGGGGCGCATTGCCTTGATGACCCCGAGATTTTTTTGGGGAAGCGTGTATGAAATGAGATCGACCGGGCAATAGATCTGGGAGGAAGGCATCTAACAGGGGAGTCGTCGTGAAGAAGAGCGGGACGAATTCGTTCTCCCAGGATCTCCAGACGATCTATGCAGCAGGGGTAATGGGAGGACTCTCAGACGGGCAACTGGTCGATCGGTTCCTTAATTCCGGGGGCGAGGTCTATTTCGAAGCCCTTGTCCATCGTCATGGTCCGATGGTTTGGGGCGTTTGCCGGCGAATCCTCTCCAGCCATCATGACGCCGAAGATGCCTTCCAGGCGACGTTCCTTGTCCTTGCCCGAAAGGCACGCTCCATCGTGCCCAGAGAGATGGTCGCCAACTGGCTCTACGGTGTAGCGAACCGCACGGCTCGGAAATTGAGGACGACCACGGGGCGGCGAAAGGCTCGTGAAAAGCTGGTAACGACGATGCCTGAGCCGAGCGCAATCTTGGATGACGGGCAATGGGCCGAGGTACGACCCCTTTTCGACCAGGAATTGAGCCGGTTGCCTGATCGATATCGAGCTCCCATCGTACTCTGCGAGCTCGAGGGCAAGTCGCACAAGGAGGCGGCAGTCCAGCTTGGGTGTCCCGTGGGGACACTTTCGGGACGCTTGTCGAGAGCCAAGGTCATGCTGACGAAGCGGTTGAAGCAGCAGGGCGTGCTGGCGCCAGGCATGCCGTTGATCTTGATGAGATCTCAATTCGTGGAAGCGGGCGTACCGGCTACCGTGATGGTCTTCGCTAGCAAAATCCTGACCGCCGTCGGGGCAGCGGGAGTAGAGGCTTCGGTTTGTGTTTCAGCCAGGGTTACCGCCCTGGCAGAAGGAGTTCTAAGAACCATGCAATTCGCCACGGTCAAATTCGGTATCACTACAGTATTTGTGGGATCCATGATTGCACTCGGTGGCGCTAGCATCGCCTACCGAACACAAGCTGCGGAACGAGATCAGGCACAAGGGTCGAAAGAGAAGGCCGAGGCTCCGGCCAAAACCGAGGCTTCGGCCAAGTTGGACCTCGAGAAGCTCCAAGGCAAGTGGTATCGCGTCGCTTCAGAAACGGACGGCAAGGACTGGATGCCAAAGGGGGTCGACCCCAAGAGTCCCCTCCTCACGGTCGTCTTCGAAGGTGATAAGTGGCGTGGGATGAAGGAAGACGGTGAGACGCTCAAAACGCAGCACACTATTCACCTACTTCCGGACAGGAAGCCAAAGCAGTTCATGCTCGGACCTCCTTCAGGAGAGTTGACCGGAGCCTGGTGGGGGATCTATAAGATCGAGAACGACAAGCTCACGTTCTGCATCCAGTTCAACTCCAACCAGCCCCGGCCTGCCGATTTTTTTACGAGGCCGGGTGACGGACGAGTGCTCGATGTGTACAAAAGAGCAAAAGATTGAGTGACTTTTCGGACCCGGCTTTTGGGAAGGCCAAAAAAAGATGGCCGGAGACTTGCTGATCTGCCTCCGGCTATCCAATCAACGCGACTTGATGTCAAGTTTTGACCGGAAGTTAGCCTCTGAGAGGCTATCCGGATGAGGGTTAGTCATGTGAAATCAGGAAAGACGGCTGGCCGGTGAGGATCGCGGCGACGCCCCGGGACGAGCCTCGGCCGATTCCCGGGGCGTCGCTGCGCTCCTCACCGGCCAGCCAAATAACGTGTCCTCATGTCAGTGTTTACTGGCCGGATAGTCTCTGAGACGTGAGAGCGCGATCAGGCCGTCACCGGGTCGTAGGCCTTGGCGACCGGGGAGCGCGGCAGCGTGAAGGTAAACGTCGAACCTTTGCCGGGTGTGCTCGTCACCTCGACGTCACCGCCGTGAAGCTCGACGAAGGTCTTGACCAGGCAAAGTCCGAGCCCGATCCCCTTCTTGCAGTATTGATAGTCGCCCGAAGAGTGATGCTTGGTGTCGAAGCCGGTGAAGAACGGCTCGAACAAATACGGGCGTTCGAGACTCCCGATGCCGATTCCCGGATCGGTGACCTGGAAGCGAACGCGGTCTTCCCCTTCGGGGCCGGCAGCAATTTGGATCACGCTGCCGTCGGGGGCGAACTTGATCGCGTTGATCAACAAGTTGGTGAAGATGTCGGCGAATTTTGCCGGGTCGACCTCGGCCTGACCGAGATCGTGAGCAAGATCGAGCTCCACGGTCTGGGCGCGAGCGGAGAGGTAGGGTTCCATCTCGGCCACGACGCTGCGGATGGAAGCCCCGAGATCGGTCGAACGCAACGTCAGCGTGTTCGCGAATTCGCCCGATCGGGCGAGCTTGAGCATGCGGTCGACCATTGTCGCCAGTCGCTTCCCTGCGCTGTGGATCCGATCGAGCCAACCGATCTCGGTGGGCGTCGCCTTGCCGGTTTGCGTGAGCTTCCAGAGTTCGGTCAGGCCGAGGATGACCGTGACCGGAGTATTGAGCTCGTGGCTGGCGACCTCGAGGAACGCCTCCTTGAGTCGATTCGCTTCGAGCAATCTCAGGTTGCTTTCGCGGAGTTCATTCACCAGCCTCGTCTTCTCGACGATCAAGTTGTGATGCTCGACGGCCTGGCGGATGAGCGCCTCGAGTTCTTCGGGCTCCCAGGGCTTGGTGATATAGCGATAGACGCTTCCTTGATTGATTGCATCAACAACCGTATGAATGTCGGCGTAGGCCGTAAAGAGCAATCGGGTGACTTCGGGACGGATCTCCCGGGCGCGGTGGAGTACTTCCACGCCGCTCATTTCGGGCATCCGCTGGTCGGTCATGACGACGTGGATATCTGCCGCCGACTCGAGAAGTTTGAGTGCGTCGATGCCACGGTCACAGGTGAGCACACGATAGTCCAACCGCAGCAGGTCGTGAACCGACCTGAGAACCTCCGGCTCATCGTCGACGACCAGGAGTGTAGGGCGGGGGGAACTCATCGCGAAATCCGCCTTTGAGGGAAAAAAACCTCAGGGTTTCAAAGGGGTGTGCTCGCCGTGAACCGCTTGATCAGGGTTACCTCATTGCCGGAGTCGTTATAGCGCAACTCATCGACCATTCCCTTGCAAATCATGAGTCCATATCCCCCCGACCGAAGTCCGAGCTTGTCGCGGACGTCGAGGTGAGAGAATGGATCATCGGCGGCGGCGGCGTGAGGCAAGTTGTTCATGTCGAATCCGTTTCCCTGGTCCCGCACCACGATCTCGACATGGGTTTCGTAGACGCGATAAGTGATGTTCACTAGCCGATCAGAATCGTGCCGGTTTCCCCATTCGATGGCGTTTTGAGCGATTTCCATCACGGCCTGTCGAAGTTGCAGGACTCGGTTGTCCTCGAAGGGAGTGAATCGCCAGAGCGTCATCAGGAAATCGTTGAGGTCCTGGAGCAGGGTGACCTCACTTTTGAGTTCGACATGGATTTCACCGTGCATGTCCCCTTGTTCGAGGGTGGCTCTCCATGCGCGGGCGGAGTCGATGGCGTCGAAGAGGTCCTGAATGCCGTACGGCTTGGTGACATAGGCATTGGCACCGACACGGAACCCTTGGGTGCGATTCATCGAGTCGTCCAGGGCCGTCAGCATGACCACCGGCGTGAGCATGGTTGTCCGATCGCTGCGCAGCATGCGGCAGACATCGAATCCATTGATGTCGGGAAGCATCAGGTCGAGCACGACGACGTCGGGGGAAATCTTACGAGCAAGCTCGAGCGCCGTGGAGCCGGTCTGTGCGACGATCGGTTCATAATCGTGAAGTCGCAATAGTCGCGCGACCAATTCGGCCTGGTCTGGATGATCCTCGACAATCAGGGCTGTGCCCATGTCGATGTCCTTGCCCATCACTGGGGAAACGTGACCGAAATGTTGCGCATGATTGTTAAGCATGCAACTCCACAACATCGGCGTCATGAAGCTCGTGGTCGCGTTTGACCGTTTGCCCCTCAAAAACGCCGGTTCCCCAGACCCTGGCGAACTTCAGAGTCTGTTCAAGATCGCGGTGAATCTCCCGAGCCAAATCCAAAACCGTCGCCCCGATCGGGATGGTGAAAGGACTCGTCCGATCAGCGGGCTTGCCGGGGAGTTTCGTATAGACGCGCATCACCCCCAATGAATCGTACGAGGCACGACGGAGCTCGTCCAGGCCTTGACCCTGTTTGGCGGAAATCGGCAGTATGGGAAATCTGGACGAGAACCATTCTCGGAGGACTTCGAGCCGATCGCTGGCACCCTCGGCATCAGACTTGTTGGCAAGCATGATCGTTTTGACGTGCTGGACCGACTCGTCCTCGACGTCGAAGGGAAGCTCGTTGACGAGTTCGGTGTGCGATTCGGCCAGCCGAGACAAGGCGACCTCCAGACCGTCCGCCACATCGTCGTCGGCCAGGTCAGCGACGAGCAAGGCCGTGTCGGCCGAGCGGATGAGGCTGCCGACCCAGGGCTCATAGAAGTCGGCCGAAATGGGAGGCAGGTCCACAAGCTGAAGCCGGACGTCTTCGTAGTTCATCATCCCCGGATAGGGCGCCCGGGTCGTAAATGGGTAGGCTGCCACCTCCGGTTTCGCGTTCGTCAAAGCCGCCAGAATCGAACTTTTCCCCACATTCGGCGCACCGACGAGCACCAACTGGCCGGCCCCCTCTGCAGGGACGCGATAGCTCACCCCCGACTTCTTCCCGCCGCTTTTCGCCCCTTCAATATCGTCGCGCGCCCGACTGATTTTCTTTTTCAAGTCGGATTGCAGCTTCTCCGTTCCCTTGTGCTTGGGGAGAAGGCGGAACATCTCGCGGAGTGCGTCGAGACGCGCCGCGGGTGTCGTGGCTTTACGATACTCTTCCTCAGCCTTGCTGTACTGGGGAGGAAGATTGGCGGGCATCGAGGAGGAATCTCCAAAGCCGAATGTGGCACAGTGATTACGCGCAACGTACTGATTCGCCGCTATGAAATCAAGTCCCAATACGTTCAGTATACCGGCCACGTACGAGGTGCGCAGGGCCTTGAAACAGGTAGCCGAAGTGCGATTTCACGGACGAATGGAGGGAGCGGGAGACGCTCGACTCAAGGATGAGGGGATGGTCCGATGCGTCGGACGACCTGAGCGTTTTCGCCGTTCCAGAGAAACAAGAAGCTATCCGCGCCCCCCGCAACGATGCGTTTGCCGTCGCGGGAGACACCGACTCCGAACACGTAATCGGACGGACCGCTGAAATTACGGGCGATGCCCCCATTGTCTGCGTTCCAGAGTCGAACCAAGGCATCGCCGGAGGCCCCGGCGACTTCGGCTTTCCCGGTGATCCAACGAACCGCCGTGACTTGCTTGCCGGCCGGTTGAAGGGTACGAAGCTGCTCACCGGTTTCATAGTCCCAGACTTTGAGGACGTTGTCAGCCCCTCCCGTGAGCAGTTTCTTGCCGTCCGAGCTCCAGTCGACGGCCATCACGTGGTGGGTATGCCCCTCGAACGAGCGTAGCTCTTTGCCGTCGGCGACGTTGACCACCTTGAGGAACTTGTCGGCCGCGGCCGTGGCCAGCTTGGAACCGTCGGGACTGAAGCGAACACCGAAGACCGTGTCGGAATGGAGGGCGTCCAGGCTGCGCACAAGTGTGCCGGTTTGAACGTTCCAGATTTTGACCTCGCCGGAGCGGGAAGGATCGCCTCCTCCGGTCGCCAGGAGGGTGCCGTCGGGGCTGAAGTCGAGCGCGAGCACACGGAAGACATGAGGTCCGAGCGGCTTCGTCTCGGACCAAGTCCCTTCGAACGCCCAGCGCTTCAGCGTGTGATCGGCCGATGCGGAAATGATGGTGTTTTCATTCTCGAACGCGACTTTCAAAATCGGTTGGAGGGTCGCGGCGTTCGGCGAGGTGTGACCGAACGCGATGATTCCTTGGCCGGTCGCGGTCTCCCAGACCTTGAGGCTGCCGTCGGCTCCCGCGGTTGCGAGGCGGTCCCCCTTGGGGGAGAAGGCCACGGCATTCACGGCTCCCTCATGCCCCGACAGGGTATGGCGTACCGAACCTGAAGCAAGGTCGATGAGGCGGGCCCGGCGATCGCTCGAACCCGTCAAAAGCGACAGGCCGTCGGGGCTGAGTGCCATCGCCAGGATCGGGCCCGAACTTCCCTCAATGACCTTGGAGGACTTGCCGTCGATGGCGTGCCAGATCCGAATCGAGGCGTCGTCACCTGCCGTCACGACCATCTGGCCGTCGGGAGTGAGGGCGACAGCGTTCACCGGCCCTTTGTGGCCGGCCAGGACGATCGGCTCGGAGGGCTTGACCGCATCCGGGTTGGCGGCGCCCTTGACGGTTTCCTCCGTGGGGAGTGACCAGATTCTCGCCGTGCCGTCTGACGCTACGGACACCAACCGCTTGGCGTCGGGTGAGAACACCAGGGCGTTGACGGTTCCCGTGTGGCCTCGGAGCGAATACAGGGGCTTGCCGTCCGCGCGGTTCAGAACCTGGATCAGTCCGTCCTGAGCACCGGCTGCGAGCAAGCGGCCATCAGGTGTGGCGGCGAGCGCCGTGATCGGTCCTGGTAGGGTCCATTGGCTCGACTCCTTGCCGTCCGCGAGATGCCAGGAGCGGATCGATCGATCGAGGCTTCCCGACAACGCCAGCTTGCCGTCGTCGACGAGGGTGATCGCCTTGACCTGGTCGGTATGTCCCGAGAAGGTGATCGTGAGGCCGCCCGTCGGAACGTTCCAGAGGGTGACGATCTGGTAGCTACCAGCGGCCAGACGTTTACCATCGGGGCTGAAACGGATCGACTGGATGATGTCCTTGTGGCCCCCCAGAGAGTTGATGACGAGCCCCGAATCCGCGTCATGAACCTGCACGACGTTGGCACGACCCGCGGCGATCCGGGAGCCGTCTTGCGTCAGGTCGACGGCCACGACGGGTTGTACGCCCGGCGGAAGCGTCCCGAGCTCGAGCGACTTGGGTTCGTCACTGTTTTCGGAGGAGTCATCCTTCGCGCCCGCGTCGATCCAGAGCTTGAGCAGGCCGAGTTCGGCTGGGGTAAGAGGCTCTCCCCCCTTCTTCTCTTTGGGGGGCGGCATCACCGGGTCGAGGCGGTGGGCGGCGAGCCGAAACAGAAGACTCTCGTCGGCCTTCCCCGGGACGATGGAAGGTCCGCGCTTGCCTCCTTTGAGCATGCCGGCGACGTCTTCGATATTGAGCCGGCTCTGCGCGAGGTTCGCGCTGTGGCATCCGACGCACTTGGCGTCGAGGATGTCGGCAACTTCCTTCGCGTAGCTCACCGGCTCCTTGCGCGAGGGAACGACGGCCTCGATCGGCGTGGGAGCGGCGTTCACGAGCAAGGCGGCGAGACAAAGGGAGAGCATCATGTCCTTCTCCGCGGCGAGCGAATCCCGAGGCAGCGGCCGTCTTGCTGCCGAAGCCAAAGAAATTCGGGAGGCTGGAGCCAACTACTTTGCGATGGTCAGGGCCACGGGTTCGTCGACGTCGATGGACTCACCTCGAACCTGAGTCGTGGCCCGGACGAACACCCCGGCGACGGCCCCCACGGGACTATCTGCCCCAGCCGTGAGGATCAGCCTGGCGGTCGCCTGTCCGGCGGGCACCGTCACGACCGGCGCCGAGAGTTTGGCGGCGCCTGGCGCATTCAGCGAAAGGCGGACCTCATCCGAGAACCCGGCCTGGCGTGCGACACTGACGTCGATTTCGAGGGTTCCCCCTGCTTTCAGGGCACCCCCCTTATTGTTGACGGTGAGGTTGACCGGGGCAGGGCGGACGATCAGGCTGATCGGGTTCGAAGGTTCGTTGAGCGTGACGTTGGGCTTTGTCTTGGCGTTCGGGTCTTTGCTGAAGGGGTAGGCGCCGGAGCCTCGAAGCAAAAACGTATAAATTCCCGGAGGAACGTTCTTGGCAACGAAGAGGGTTAACGTACCGTCCGAGGCCGTCTTGGCGATCGTTGTCGAGGCGTTGGCCATGTTGGGAGGTAGATCGGCCGCGGTGACCGTGACCGACTCGGCAAACCCCTCGCGCCGGGTCACCTTCAAGCCGAGCGGAAGGGCGTGTCCCTGGGGGACCGTCAAGCGACTCTCGGGCGTCGCGATCGCCAGAGGAGCGGGGGCGCCGACAGAGAGAACGATCCCACGAGTCAGACGCGCGGGGGCGACCGTCGGAGCCTGTGCGGGGTTGCCGGGTGGCCAAATCATGCCACCTCCGAGCACTTCGTGGGTGATCTCGGGACCAAGCGGCGTTACCCCGGAGACGTAGTCCAGCACGTCTTTGCGATCACCCGAACGGGAGCGACCGACCAACCGCACAACGCCAACGCGAGGCGGGCAATTCTCCTCGGCCTCAAAGACGATCGGGGACATCGTCTTACCGGCGGGGATCGTCACAGGATCGCAGCGGATGCCGGGCGGTAGACTCTCGGCCTCGACACGGATGGGTCCCGAGAAGCCGTCGGTCCTCCAGGCAAGCACGTAGGCTGAGGCCTTCCCTCCCGTACCCATCGTGATGGAATCGCCCCCTGCGGTCCCTTCTGGAACGATGACCAGGCGAAAGTCGGGACGCTCAGGACGGATATTCAAGCGATAAACCAAGCTCGGATCGCCACGTTGCGAGGAATAGAGGTCGCTGATCGCAACCTGATAGACCCCGTCCTCGGGCACCTGCCACCGTAGCGACGCGTCGACCGAGTTCATTACGAAACGAGGGCCGCCCCCCTGGTCGGGGGAATCCTCGCCGGTCGCAAGATCTTGAGGTGCCGCTTTATCGACGACCTTTTGAACCAAGAACACGGGGTCGGCCGCAGATCCCAGGAGCTCGGCGCTGGCCTCGATCCACCAAACTTGACCTTTTCGAGCGGGAAAGCGATAAATATCCACATCATTGGGGGCGTCGAACGTGCCCGAGACGTCGCATGGTAACGCCACGCTCTGTGGGTGTGCTTCGTCATCGTTGGGCTCATGCTCGATCACCACCGGATCGATCGCTTCCGCAATAAAAACGGGGTTGGATCGGCCCGAGGGGAGATCTAACGTGAACTCAAAACCGCGACGAGGAGCGGCGCCCGACGCGAGTAGGTCGAGCGACGGATTCGACGGGTCCAGGTCTCCCCCGCTCGGTGTCAGTGTCACGGTCTTGCGCTCGAGGGGGGCACCCTCGACCAGAAGCTCCGTCGCGGGGGTTCCCCCCAGGTGCCGGCCGATGAGCGTGAATGTTGAGGGGACACCCGAGGTCGCGATTTTGGGGATGATCGCTTCGATCCGTGGACCGTCGCTTAACGTCAAGCGATAAGGGTGGTCGGGCGAGCCGTTGTAGACGACGTCGTGGACTTTGATCACATAGCGGCCATCGCTGGGAAGCGTGAGGTCGAGAAAGGGGTCGGAGCCGTGTGCGTCGCGGTTTTGGGCAAATTCGCGCCCATCGGGTCCATAGACGCGCAAGGTAGCGTCGAGCCGGCTCTCCAACCGCTCCGCCGCCAGGTCGACCCAGAGGTGTTGCCCGGCTTTCCCCTGAAAGGCAAAGCTATCGACATCGGTGGGGCCGATTTCTCCATTGACCACCGAGTTGAGGACGATCGGATTCGCCTGCTCCGCGAGGTTGTTCGGCTCGACTTCGAGGCTCTCGGGCCGGTCGCCCACCACGACGGTGCGCGGGTTGCTCACGCCAAAGGGGCCGACGGCTCGGACGTCGTGCTGGCCCGGGGTGACCCCGGTCGCCGCGACAATACGGAATGTCGTCCCCTTGAGGTGGAAGGCCCGAAGTCCGGGGTGGTCGAACCAGAGGTCGTTGACCCCCTCGAGGTCTGTGCCCCGCAGTGTCACGTCCCCGGATTCACCGGCTGTGACCCCAAGCCGAGAGAGGCTAGTCAGACGTGGTTTGGGGAGTTGTGCAAAGCAAGGAGCTTCCCCGAGGCCTGCAATGAGCCCCAAGAAAATGACGGCGAGCTTCGGGCCGGGGTTTGACATCACTTGGTACTCCCGCATGGCGGCCGCGAACCCATGGCCGTAGGAAGCCGCGCCCTCGCGCGTCGAGAGCGGTAGCGGAACTCAGGTATTTACCGTCACCGAAGGTCGGTAGCGCTCATCGCCACGTTTCGCGTCTTTTTCCTCTCACGCACGACTTTCTGAATGGCTGTGGGTCGTCGAACTGGACATCCTTCGTCCCTTCGGCAAATCCCTCATAGAGCTGGCAGGCTGGACTGGTCTGGGTTTGGCAATCCACAGTCCAGGACGTTAAACAGGCGGGGCTTAAAGCAACTCCGCGATCGGCTGCCCTTGATTCAGGATCGGCAGGGGGCGGCCGGCTTCGTTCAGAAACTCACGCTGCGAATCAATTCCTAGGACGAAATAAACTGTACGGAGCAAGTCCTCGGGACGCAAGGGGCGTTCGATGGGACGTTCCCCTTTGCGATCGGTCGCACCGAGTGTGAGACCTGTCGGGATCCCGCCTCCTGCCAGGACCACGGACATGCAGTCGGGCCAGTGATCGCGGCCTCCCGATCCGTTGATCCGCGGGGTGCGGCCGAATTCGCCCCAGACGAGCACGAGGACCTGTTCGTTCAGACCTCTCTGATGGAGGTCTTCGACCAGGCCGGCGATGGCGGCGTCAAGGGCGGGTAGCTTGCGTCGGCACTGGGGGAATACTTCCGTGTGGTGGTCCCAGCCCGGTTCGGTGACCGTGACAAACGTCGTGCCGGCCTCCACGAGTCGACGAGCCAACAGGCATCCTTGGCCGATCGAGGTTCGGCCGTAACGATCGCGAGTTTTCGGATCCTCGCGATCGAGGTCGAACGCCTGCCGGGCTCGGGGGCCGGTCGCCATCTCGTAGGCGTTGGCCGTGAATCGGTCCATCGCCTCCATCATCCCCGAAGCGTCGCGTTCCCGTTCGATCCGATCGAGTTGGGCGAGTAAGGATCGTCGGTCGTCGAGTCGATCGAACGTCAGCCCCTGGGGAATCTCCAGGTTCGCCGGTCGGGCCTGTCGCGCTGGGTCGCCGGCCAGACCAAGAGGATTGTACGCCGGACCGAGATAGGCCGCCTGACCGAACGCCGGCGCATCGGGGATCCCGACATATGCGGGCATTCCGGGGCGACGAGCTCCCTCCAACCGAGCGACCACCGACCCGAGGCTGGGCCGCTCGTTGACACGCGGGGTCGGTTCGATCGGCGCGAACCCTGACATCATCCAATGCGTTCCTCCCGCGTGATCGGCCGTGGCGTGGTGCACGCTACGGATGATGGTGAGCTTGTCGATGAGGCTCGCTTGTCGCGGGAAGTGCTCGCAAAGACGAATCCCGGCAACTCGCGTAGGGATCGTCCCGAATTCCCCCCGAAACTCGGACGGTGCATCCGGTTTAGGGTCGTAGGTGTCGAGATGCGAAGGCCCGCCGCTGAGATGAATCTGGATGACTGCCTTGACCTTGCCCTTCAGGGCCGGCTCCTCACCCCGAACCCCTCCCAGGCAGGGATCGGTCAAGGCCAAGCCCGCAAGCCCCAGGGTACCCAACCTCAGGAAGGTTCGGCGGCTCTCGTAACCCTGTGTTTGCGTGAACCCTCGATATCCTTGCCTCATAAACGCCTCATCCTGTCCAGCTCGCCGTGAATGGTTACAGAGACGTTCACGTTGTGTTTGGTATGTTGGTCGGTTGACGATAAATTTTGAATTATAATAAATTTGTTTGTAGATTTATTGTAATCTGCGAAAAGGGTTGGACAAGGCAATTTCGTAGGGCCTTGGCCTGCCGGGGTCATTCGTGGAGGCCCCGGCAGGCCAAGGCCTGCCCTACAATGGATGTTCCGGGTATGCATTTTTGGTTAATGGTTGAATAAAAACTCTTTTGTGTTGATTGTCGCCCATAGGAGGTCTTCATAGCCATTTTGCAGCTTCCCTTCGCGTCGGCGACGAGCCAGATGTGCGAGGCAATGTCTGCGTTCTTCCTGGCTTGGGAAACGCGAATAGGCGAGTTGATAGAGTTCGTCAATCTTCTCGGGATCGCTCCTCGGGTCGTGAACCCAGCGGGCGGCTCGGCCGTGAGGGGCCTCGAGCTTACGTTGCAACTGGGGCGATCCGAGGAGGAAAAGCCCTTGAGTCAAATCCGGTTCGGACGTTCGCTCGCACTCGCATACGCTTTCCCGTTTGGGGCGGCCGAATGCGTCCAGGAAGTCGGAAGAAACTCCATCGTCCGGAAGCTGCACGGCCTTGAGGGAGGGGGGCAGTCCGTCGAATCGATCCGGGCATTCCGTGATTCGATTGATGGCGTCGAGCAGAACCTCCGCAGGAAGGCGCCGGGAGTAGTAGCGCGCGAAGTAGCGGCGGTCGAAGCGGTTTTGTTCGAGAGGGAGGCTCGAACGGTCGTACGCACGGCTCGTGGCGATCATCCGCACCAGGTGCTTGAGGTCGTAGCCGTGGTGGATGAAATCGCTGGCCAACGCATCGAGTAGCTCGGGATGCGAGGGGGGATTACTCACACGAAAGTCGTCCTCGGGCTCGACCAGGCCCCGCCCGAAGAAATGCTTCCAATAGCGGTTGACGACCGCCTGCGCGAAGTAAGGGTTGTCTTCTCGCTGGATCCAGTCGGCGAGCTTTTGCCGAGGATCTTCATCGGCATTGAGTCGATCGAGAGCCTCGCCGCCCGGGAGTCGAGGGAGGTAGGCCCGGCCCGACGCCGGGTCGGTGCTGGTCCCTTGGGGGAGAACGAAGAGACGAGGGGTCGCTGGATCCAGGCTCGGCTTGCGGCCCAGGCGGCTGAAGAAGGCGGTGAAACCGTAGTAATCGCGTTGGCTCCAAGGCTCGGCCGGGTGGTGGTGACAGCGGGCGCATTGGAGCCGTAGACCGAGGAAAAGCTGACCGGCGTCATCGGCGATTTCCTCGGGCGCTTTGTAGCGCCGGTACCAGACGACGGCCGGGTTTTGAGAGGCGTCTCCGCAGGCTGTGAGGATCTGGGAGACGAACTGGTGGTAGGGCACGTTCCGAGCAAGAGCCTGACGAATCCAAGCGTGGAACGCAAAGGTTCCCGGCTGGGATAGGGGACCGAAGGTCCGCTTGTTTCGCAGGATCGCCCCCCACTTGAGCGCAAAGAGATCGGCATATTCCGGGCGATCCAGCAGGGCGTCGATCCAACGGCTTCGCTTCTCCGGCTCCGAGCTTGCCAGGAAGGCCTCGACTTCGGAGGGGTCGGGCAGCATGCCGCAGATGTCGAGCGACGACCGGCGCACAAACTCTGTGTCGGAGCATGCCTCCGAAGGCGGGATCCCGAGCTCTCGAAGCTTCTCGAACACGAATCGATCGATCAGGTTACGGCTGACCAGCGGAGGCTCGCTCGAAGGCTGGGCCTCGCTGGGAATGGTGACGAGTGCGACGGCCACGAAGCCTCGAAAACGAGCGACGACCGTGGCTTCTCCCACTCCGCCTCGCCCTTCGATCTTCCCGCCACTATCAACGGTTGCCAGGTCGGGCGCGTTCGACTGGAACTGAGACCGGTGTGTGACGTCAAAGGTACAGCCATCCGCCAGGCGGGCGACGACCCGAAGTTGCTGTGTGGCTCGCGGCCCGAGTCGGCGGTGCGTCGGGAAGATCTCCAGCCGGCTCAAGGCGGTTTCTTCTGGCGTGTCGTTTCGCATCCCCTGCGCGATCCAACGCGTCAGCATTCGCGACTCGACCGAGTCGACCGGGAACCGCCGGCCTCCACCATGGCTGAGCTGGGCGGTCGGCTTTCTGAGCAGGAGACTCGCGCCCGGAGCTGCCGGAAACACGCGGCGCCCTCGACCTTCGCGAACCAGGCTCTCGAAATCACGAGCCGGCTCAAAGCCGAGGAGGCTCAGACGAAATCCATTCTGTCCGCTCGCCTTGCCGTGGCATGAACCCGAGTTGCACCCATGCTTCGTGAAGAGCGGCACGACATCGGCGACGAACGAGACGGGCTGGTCTTCCCCTGTCCGCTCGACAACGACTGAGATCGTCGTCGTCCGGTTCCGATCATTCACGACGAGGCTTGTTTGGCCTCGGCAGACCGATTCGACCTTGCCTCCCGAATCCACGCGAATGATGCGTGGGTCAAGGATGATGTACTGAATGGACGGTGCATGGGTCAGGTCGACCAGGTTTCCCGAGGAGTCGGATCCGGTCACCACGACCTGGGCGAGTTGGTCGGGACCTGAAAATCGGATTTCCGTCGGTTCCACGATCAGGCGATCGGTGGCATCGGGAGTGCACGCCAAGAAAAAGCTGGCAAGGAGGAGGGACCCCAAGGTTGTCATCGGACGATTCTCCTTGGGCCGTGCCTGTGCCTTGCTCCTATGCTTGGCGGCTACCGACGTCATTCTTCGCTGGCCGCAAGCTTTGGGTCAATGCAGGAATGAGTCGCCGGGCGGGTGGCGCTCGTCCGAGGAGTCAGCGATGGTGTGAAATGGGGACAAAGATTGTCTCGGCTGCTTACAATACGTTGGGGGCGATGAACCCCGAGGGTGATGCTTGGGACGAGGGAGTCGGAGAGAGCAGCGATGGCCTACGAATTCTCAAAGATCGAAGACGCGCTTCAGGCCATGGCCGAAGGGCGCGTCGTGATCGTGGTTGACGACGAACAGCGCGAGAATGAGGGGGACTTCATCGCCGCGGCCGATCGAGTCACACCGGAAACGATCGAGTTCATGATCACCGAAGGACGCGGCCAGTTGTGCATGCCGATCATGCCCGAGCTCGCCCGTCGGCTCGAACTCCATCCCATGGTCGAGCGCAACACGGCGCCTCATGCGACCCCGTTCACCGTCATGGTCGACCACAAGTCGTGCCGGACCGGCATCAGTGCCGAGGAGCGGGCACGGACGATTCGGGCGATCATCGACCCGGCCACCAAGCCCAGCGACCTGGTCAAACCTGGCCACGTGCCCGCCCTGATCGCCAAGGAAGGGGGAGTGCTCCGCCGAGCAGGGCATACGGAGGCAACCGTGGACCTCGCTCGCCTGGCGGGTTTAGAGCCGGCCGGGGTCCTGATCGAGATCCTTGATGGAGTCGGGGTGGCGAGCCGGGAACGGCTCCATGAGATCGCTCAGCGATTCAATCTACCGATCGTCTCGATCGAACTCTTGATCAGCTATCGTCGCCGACGGGAGAAGCTGGTGTCTCGGCTCACCGAGGCCGATATGCCGACGCGGTACGGACAAGGTCGGATCATCGCTTATGGCGTGCGCCACGAACCCGAGAACAATCCCATTGTTTTCGCGATGGGGGACCTGAAGTCCGTGGAGGCTCCCCTCGTGCGATTGCATTCCTCTTGCTTCACCGGGGACTTGCTAGAGTCGCTCCGTTGCGATTGCGGCGATCAGCTTCACATCGCCCTCGAGATGATCGGGCGGGAAAAGGTGGGGGCCCTCATTTACCTACCGCAGGAGGGCAGGGGGATCGGTCTCATCGAAAAACTGAAGGCCTACGCGCTTCAGGACCAAGGGCTGGATACGGTCGAGGCGAATAATGCCCTCGGATTCCGCGCCGATTTGCGGGATTATGGAATTGGCCTTCAAATTCTTCAGGATCTTGGACTGAGCAAAGTGAGGCTCTTGACCAACAACCCCAAGAAGATCGATGCTTTCGTCATCCAGGGGCACGGGCTTCAAGTGGTCGACCAGGTTCCGATCATTGCACCCGAAGCCGTGGAGCGTCAGAGGTATCTCGCCGCCAAGCGCGATAAACTCGGCCACCTGCTCCCTGGGGGCACGGTCAACGGTGCCTCGGAGTAAGACCTTATATTTCACTGGGGACTTGCCATCGTGATCCGCAACCCTTTGTGCTGGCTCCTGGGAGCGCTCTTGGGCGTCACCTTCCTACCCGACCCCTGTATCTCCGCGCCCAATGCGCCGGTTGCCGATCAGGATCCGAAGGGACTCCAATTGCTGGAGACTGTGGCGAAAGCCTATCAAGCGCTTCCCCACTATGCCGACAAAGGGGAGTTCGTCTCGTCGTACACGGTCGATGGCAAGTCCGTGAAACTCACCCTCCCGGCGCACGTGACCCTCACGCGGCCGAATAAATGGAAGGTCGAGGCCGGGGAAGTTCGGGCGGTCAGTGATGGTAAGATGGTGACCTCGGTCGTGGTCCCTTTCAAGAAGTTCTCGGTCGATCCCGCATCGCCGACGATCACCCTGGAAACCTTTCGTGACGGGGCTTTGGGATCGTTGCTTTTCGGTGGTCCGCACGCCGCGACTTCGCAAATCCTCTTCAACCTGCTCGCTGATGGACATGCGGTCAAGGAGATCACGAAGGATGTTGCGCTTCGGCTCGAAGAGGACCGTCCAATCGAAGGGATCACCTATCAATCGCTCTTGATTGACCGGCCCAAGGGGCCTGACTTTCGGCTACTCATCGATCCCAAAACCCATTTGTTACGATCCATCGATTGGGTTGTCGATCCCAAGGATGTTTCCGCCGAAGCCCCTCCCGGACAAAAACTCGCCGTCGATCGCATCGGCTGGTCCGCCGGCGCGATTTCCACCGAGGCTCCCAGGGACGACGCCTTCGCCTTCGTGGCTCCCGAAGGTTATTCCAAGATGGAGGAAGGGGAACGGAAGCGGCCCGAAGCGCCCAAGTCTCCGATCCTGGAACTCGTCGGCAAGCCCGCACCCGACTTCACGCTCACCGTGTTCGATGGTCCCGACAAGACGCGCACGATTGCCAAGGCCGACCTGGCGGGCAAGGTGGTCTTGATCGATTTCTGGGCCACGTGGTGCCCTCCTTGTCTCGAAGAACTGCCGGAAATCCAGAAGCTCGTCGAGTCATTGGCCCGAGCCAAGAAAGACGCCGTGGTTGTCGCTTTGAGCGTCGATCAGCGCCCTCGCGACCTCGCGGAGGTCCGCAAGCTGATCGAAAAGACGTTCATCGAGCATAAGGTCGAGCTCGGCAAATCCAAGCACGGCCTCGTGGCGATGGATCCGAGCGGCACGATCGGCCAGTCCTTCGAGGTGGAAGCGATCCCCTCCCTGGTGATCCTCGACGCCAAGGGGATCGTCCAATCCGCCTATGTGGGAGTCCAGGAGCGCGAGAAACTTGCCAAGGACATCGACACGCTCCTTGAGGGGAAGTCACTGATCGCTCCGAAGGCCGAAGCCCCTCCGGAGAAGAAGTAAGAGACCATCCGGAAAGTGAACACTGATGTAAGGATGCGTTGTCTGGGTGGCCGGGGACGAGTCTTCGAGGCCCTGGGGATAAGCCAAGGCCAGCCTCCGGGGCGCCGCTGCGCTCCTCCCCATAGGCATCAAGCAATTCGTCACCAACTTTGAAACACTTGTCGAGTGATCGGCGAGTGACTACGATAGGGTGCCTCCCTCACGATTGTCCCCGAGACAGCGGTGCGGCCTCGCGCGAACGGCCCGGCCTGGGACGATCAATCTTGTGGCTTGCCCATTCCCGCCAGGACCCGGTTGGACCTCGCGACCCCGGCCTCGGCATTCCGAGACCTCCGAGATCCTTGTCGCCATGATTCGACTGATCGACGCCCGGAAGAACTTCGGTCGCCAGACGCTGTATGACGGTATCGACGCCTCCATCGTGCGGGGGGAACGAATCGGCCTCCTCGGCAAGAACGGCGCGGGGAAGTCGACGTTTTTCAAGGTCCTGATGGGGCAAGAGCATCTTGACGGCGGCAACCTCGTCCGCGACCGCAAGTGCTCCGTCGGATACCTGCCGCAGGAGATCCACCCTCTGAAGGAGGGAACGGTCTTTGAGAATATGCTCAATCACCTCGGTCCTTGGACCGAGGCCGACCGTCGTCTCAAGAAGGTGATGGCCGGGCTCGAGACCGGCGACCCCAAGGCGCTCGAAGATTACGACGACGCCATGGAAGCGTTCATCTCGGCCGGCGGTTACGAGATGGAAGCACGGGCCAAAGCGATCCTGCTCGGGCTTGGTTTCTCGATGCCCCAACTCGATGCCCCCGTCGCGACCCTCTCGGGCGGATGGGCCATGCGTCTGGCCCTGGGCGGGCTCCTGGCCTTCGAGCATGACCTGCTCCTGCTCGACGAGCCGACCAACCACCTCGACCTCTTGAGCGTCAAGTGGTTCGAGGGCTTCCTCCAGTCCTACCCCGGCGCGATTCTGATCACCTGCCACGACCGCGACTTCCTCGACCGAGTGATCACGAAGACATTTGAGCTCGAGTTGGGAAAGCTGCATTCGTACTCGGGCAACTACTCCGCGCACATTCCGCAGAAGGAACACCGGCTCGCCGTTCACCAGGCCTCGTTCGAGGGGCAACAGAAGAAGATCCGGCAGATGCAGGACTTCGTCGATCGCAATCGGGCCAACGCCGCGACGGCCGCTCGGGCTCAGAGCCGTCTGAAGGCGATCGAGAAGATCGAGCGGATCGAGGCGCCTCAGACCGACAATGCGACGATGCGCATCAAGCTTCCCGAGCCTCCTCGAAGCGGGCAGGTTGTGGCGAAGCTGGATCAGATCGGCTTCTCGTATGGGACTCGGGTCGTCTACGCCGGACTCGAGCTCGAGATCGAGCGGGGTGACAAGATCGTCCTCGTCGGGCCGAACGGTGCGGGCAAGACGACCCTCATGAAGCTCCTGGCGGGCATCCTCGAACCCAACAAAGGGGAGCGCGTTCTCGGTAGCAATGTCTTCCCCACCTACTTCGCGCAGCACCGCGTCGAGGCTCTTGACGCCAAGTCGACCGTTCTGGCGAGCATTCGCTCCGTGCACCCCGGCGCGAGCGAAGGGGCTCTGCGGCATCTTCTCGGCTCGTTCCTCTTCAGCGGCGATGCCGTCGATAAGCCCGTCAGCGCTCTCTCGGGAGGTGAGAAGACCCGGCTCTGTCTGGCCAGGATTCTCACCGTTGCGCACAACTTCATCATGATGGACGAGCCGACCAACCACCTCGACATCGCCAGCCGCGACATCCTCGAAGAGGCGCTCAGCGACTATGAAGGGACTCTCTGCTTCATCTCGCACGACGAGCACTTCATCCGCGCGGTCGCGACCAAGGTGATCGAGGTCGACACCGGCAAGGTGACAGTCTACCCGTGCGATTATGAGAGCTATCTCTACATGAAGCTCAAGCGCCAGGATGCCGACAGCCCGTTCGCGGTTCTGACGCGGGGTATCTCACCCAAGTCCGCGAAAGACAAGGACGGGAACTCGCCGAAGCGGCGCGACGCCTCGGTCGCCTGAATCGATGGAGGCGGACACCGAGAATGAGTGACTTGGGCGACGCGGAGTCTTGGTTTCGGTTTATGCGCCGAAGTTGAGGACGTTTCTTAAAAGAAACTACTCCGCGTTTTCCCTGATTTTGTGGTGTTGATGATTTTCTTCGGCCATAATGATCAAGCGAGACGCACAAAAGAGTGCATGCGGTAGGCTCCGGCCTGGAGGGTAAGTGCGCCACGTGCGTTTCGTTGATGAAGGAATACTGCGCTTCCCCCCCTCTTTCAGTGTTCATCGCTGAAGTCTCGGCGACGAGATCGGGCCTTGGACTCGGACCGCCTTCGTCCTGGCCGGGCTGCTGAGGTGCCTGGCTCTGGAGTTCTCGGGGAGCACCGGCAGTGATCTCTCGATTTTTCATCGACCGGCCGATCTTCGCTTCGGTGCTCTCCATCGTCATCACGCTGGCGGGGGGAATCGCACTCTTCTCCTTGCCCGTTGCGCAGTACCCGCCCGTGGCTCCCCCCACCGTCCAGGTGAGTTGCACCTACCCCGGGGCCAGCGCTCAGGTTGTGGCCGAGTCGGTGGCGACGCCGATTGAGCAGCAGGTCAACGGCGTCGAGAATATGCTGTACATGTCGTCACAGTGCACGAATGACGGCGCGTACAACTTGACAATCACTTTCAAGCAGGGCGTTGATCTGAACCTGGCTCAGGTCTTGGTTCAGAACCGAGTCAGCCTGGCGTCTCCACTCTTGCCGGACGTGATCAAGCAGGCGGGGGTGATCACGCGTAAGAAATCTCCCGACATGCTGATGTCGATCGCGGTCAATTCGCCGAACGGGGCCTACGATCAGTTTTATTTGAGCAATTATGTTGTCTTGCGGATGAAAGAGGAGATCGCCCGGGTCTACGGTGTGAGTGACATCACGATGCTGGGCCAGCGCGACTACAGCATGCGAATCTGGGTCGATCCCGACTTGCTGGCTGCGCGAAGCCTGACGGCTGGGGATGTGGTCGAAGCGATCCGAGAGCAAAACGTCTCGGTGTCGACCGGTCAGATTGGTCAAGCACCGGCCCCTGCTGGTCAGATGCTTCAGATCCCTGTGGCCACGCTTGGTCGACTGGTTACGGAAGACCAGTTCAAGGATATGATCATCAAGTCGACAGATGACGGGCGGGTGACACGTCTCAAGGATGTGGCGCGGGTTGAGCTTGGCCCGAAGAACGAAGATATCGAGTGCCAGGTCAACGGCAAGCCCTCGGTCAGTATGACTATCTACCTGCTGCCGGATGCCAACGCACTTGAGACCGGCGACCTCGTCAGGGCGAAACTCGAAGAATTAGCCGCCGACTTTCCCGAAGGGATTGCCTACGAGATCCGGTACGATACCACCCCTTTCATTCGCGAGTCGATTGAAGGGGTCTATCGTACGCTTGAGGAGGCGATTCTGCTCGTGTCGTTGGTCGTCCTCCTGTTTCTTCAGAATTGGCGGAGTGCGATCATTCCCCTCGTGGCCGTGCCCGTGGCGATCGTCGGCACGTTTGCGGTGATGGCTGCTTTCGGATTCAGTCTCAATAATCTCACCCTCTTCGGCTTGGTTTTGGCGATCGGGATCGTCGTCGACGATGCGATCGTGGTGGTCGAAGCGGTCGAGCATCACATTGAGCATGGGCTTTCACCACGCGCGGCGACGATACGCGCGATGAACGAGGTGTCGGGACCGGTCATCGCCATCGGCTTGGTCCTCTCCGCCGTCTTCGTTCCTTGTGCATTCATCTCGGGGATCATTGGGCAGTTCTTCAGGCAGTTCGCACTCACGATTGCTTCATCGACGTTGATCTCTGCCTTCAACTCGCTCACGCTCAGCCCTGCGCTTGCGGCGATGCTCCTTCGGCCTCGTGGTCACGCACGTCAGGCGGTCTTGCCGCGCCCCTTTTTCGCCGTCGTGGGTGGGTTTGCCGGATATGCGTGGCTGCAACCGATCCTCACGCGTCATCATGTGCTCCCTCACGTAGCCCCCTATGTGGGAATACTCCTTGGCGTTGCGGCAATGTGGTTCATCGGTTGGTTGATCAATCGGGTACTCTCGGGCTTCTTTGGACTTTTCAACCGAGGCTTCAACGTCGCGACAAAGACGTATACGGGATCTGTCGGCATGCTCTTGCGCGTCAGCCCGTTGGTTTTGATCATGTACTGCGGACTTGTTTACGCCACTTATTGGGAGTTCATGCAGACGCCGAAAGGGTTTATCCCTTCGCAGGATATGGGTTACGCCATGGGCAACGTGCAGTTGCCGGATGCCGCCTCGGCTGAGCGGACCTGGGAGGTCTTGAAGCGGCTCGAGAAGATCGCGAAAAAAACGCCGGGAGTGGCACACACGCAGATCATGTCAGGTCAGTCGTTCTTATTGAGCGCGAGCGGCTCGAATTTCGGCTCGATGATCATCAACTTCACTCCGTTCGAGGATCGTCCCAACCCGGCCATCAACCGCTTCTTTGAATGGCTGAATAAACCGGATGTGGAGCAGCGAGTACGGAAGTGGTTGCGATGGCCTAAGAAGCCGTCGATGAATAGCGAGAAAATCATCGCCGACCTTCGTAAGCGGTTCGCGGCCGGTGCGCCGGAAGCCCAGACAGCCGTACTCGGCCCCGCGCCGGTCCGGGGCGTGGGAAGGGCCGGTGGCTGGAAACTGATGGTCGAAGACCTGGGCGAGCTTGGTTCCCAAGCACTTCAGGAACAAACCGAAAACCTGGCCCAGGTGGCCAGCCGCTCATCGGCTCTGGTCGGGCTGGCCTCGGTTTTTCGCGCGAGTGTTCCCCAGCTTTATGTGGACGTGAACCGCGTGGAGTGCCTCCGCAAGCAGGTTGCGATCGCCGACCTCTTTGATGCCATGCGGGTCTTTCTCGGCTCACGATACGTCAACGACTTCAACTGGATGGGGCGGACGTGGCAGGTCATCGTTCAGGCGGATGCTAAGTTCCGCAACCGCCCGGAGGAGGTCCGGCGACTCCGTGTGCGAAATCTCCAGGGAACGATGGTGCCATTGGGAGCTGTGGTCAATATCAAGGAGCAGACCGGTCCCCTCGTCCTATCACGCTACAACATGCACCCGGCTGCCCCTCTCAACGGTAGTGCTGCGCCGGGGGTCAGCTCGGGAACGGCGATCGAGGTCATGGAACAACTGGCCAAGGCGGAACTGCCCGAGTCGATGGCGATCGAGTGGACCGAACTGGCTTACCTCGAACTTCAGGCCGGCAACACGGCCATGATCGTGTTCGGCTTTGCGGTGATCATGGTCTTCCTCGTGCTGGCCGCCCAGTACGAGAGCTGGGCACTTCCTCTGGCCATCATCCTCGTGGTGCCGATGTGCTTGCTCGGAGCGCTCACGGGGGTCATTTTGAGTGGTTCCGAGATCAACATCTTCACTCAGGTCGGATTCGTGGTTCTCGTGGGGCTGGCGAGTAAGAACGCGATCCTGATCGTGGAATTCGCCAAGGTTCTCCGTGAACAGGGGCATACCCGGCGCCAGGCCACACTCGAGGCCTGCAAGCTGCGTCTGCGTCCGATCGTCATGACCTCGCTGGCGTTCATCCTCGGCGTCGTCCCCTTGATCCTGTCCGACGGAGCCGGTGCTGAGATGCGCCGAACGCTTGGTCTTACGGTCTTCAGCGGCATGCTGGGAGTCACGCTTTTCGGCGTTTTCCTCACCCCCGTCTTCTTCTTCATCATCGACTGGTTGGGCGACTCCAAGGTCTTCAAAACTCGGTGGGTTCGCCTGATTTTCGGAATCCCCCTCGACCTCATCTCCCTGCGTTTCGTGCGACGCTTCGTGGCGAGACGTTCACTCCGATTCCTCTCGATCAAGCCCGAGATCGGCCGCGCGAACCTTCCGGACGTTTCCCGAGCTCCCAGCGAGGTCGTCGAAGAAGCCGTCGAGCTTGTCGAGCAGAAGTGACAGTCGAAAACCCAGCGCATCGCGTTGCAATCAGGCAGCGCGGGGGTGTTCACGCTCCGACTTTTCCTTCATTTCCGCAATGGCTTGGTAGAAACGATTCCATGCGCCTTACCAAGCGATAAGGCGCGTGAGGCCGTGCCCTGGGCCATTTGCGGTGGAGTCCTGTCCGTCTCTTGACGATACTCTACTAAGACGATAAACTTTGTCGAGTAGGCTGCGAAGCCGATGAAATCGCTCACCCGAGAACCTGGGTGAAGCGAATCGAGAACGCTTTTCGCAGGAACGATGGACCCGTTGGAATCGAGTCAAGCTGACAAGCATCGAGTCGGTTCAAGCGATAGGATCGAGGAGGTTGAAGTCATGCCTCTCTTGCGCGATGAACGGTTGCGACAGTGGCAGAGCTATGAGGCCACGCTCGCTGCATTGCAGGCGGATCCGGAAGCCTGGTCCGAATATCAAATGGCGAGAACGGCCTGGGACTCGGCGCTGAGGAGCGGGGGGGGACGAGTCGACGCAAGCAACGGCGTGGATGAAGCCCCGCTTTCCGCGCGCCGTTGTGGACCGGATCGCTAGGGCGAGTTAAAGGTTTATGCAGTACCCCAGCCGCTCGGGTTCGCAGAGGAAGCCGATTTGGGGAGCGATCGCTCAAGTCGGCACCCAGCGAACGCCGCCGGGGCACGGCGCCTGGGCTACCGAGACCTCTTCCGAAGAAGGAAATTCACCGTCACCAGGCCCCGGATTTTTGAAGGGATTGGATTCGGGGTGAGTTGAGGCTGTTGAATTGTGACGAGGAGCGATTCACTTGCCGAGAAACCGCCTGATCTCGGCAAAAAACCGTTCCGGCTCCTCGATCCAGGGCATATGGCCGGACTGCTCGAACACGACCAGCTCGGAATCCCGGATGCCGGCATGGATTCGCTCGGAGACGATCACCGGGCAAATCCAGTCATATCTGCCGACGAGGATCAAACTCTTGGCGCGGATATCGCCGAGGATCGAAGTCTGAACGGCGGAGGGTAAACGATCCGCCGCTCCTTGAGTGCGCGAGGCCCACGCAGAAATCGGGCCTTTGACGCTGGGCTCGAACAGAGGAAGGTTCTTCTCCGGATCATGGAAAAACAACGGGAGGAGCCGGCGCACGTATTGGGTGCACTCTTCGTCGGTATCGGGAAGCGGCAGACCAACGTGCGGCACCGCAGCCTGGTAGCGGGGATCATTGGCGCCGGCCTGGACGAACTTCTCGGTCGCCTCTTTCCCGCTGAAGCCGATCAACTGGCTATCGATCAGGACTAACTTACGAAGATTGGTCCTGTGCCTTGCGGCGTACGCAAGTGCGATCGCGCCTCCGTTGGAGTGGCCCATCACGTCGATGGAATCCAACTCGAGATACTGCCTGAGCTCTTCGATGTCGTCCGCCATGGTCGCACTACCCATTTGAGTAGGATCCGCCGGACGAGTCGATTTTCCACTGCCACGCGTATCCAGGAGGATGAGCGTGAATTCCTTCCCCAATGGAGCGAACTCGAAGTAGGGCGCCATGCCGATCCCCCAGCCGGGCGAAGTGACGACAAGGGGCGGGCCTTCTCCGATGACGGAGTAGTGGAGTTGGACGTCGTTGAGTGCTGCGAGGTGACTTCCGTGCGAAAGCTTTGTCATCGAGATCCTCGACAGGCTGGGTCACGTTCTTGCCAAGAACATCCACCAAGCGTCACCTTTGCATGTTTCCGCACAGGGAGATGCAACGCGATGACGATCTGTGACCGGTCCTCGCGTTTGAGGACGATGCTACTTTGTACGGGTTAGGTCAAGGGATTTCGGGCTATGGCAGGGCCTTATGGTCCGCAGTACGACCGACGTCGAACTTCGAAACCCGTTGGAATTCCCTTGGTTATCGTGCGAAAACCAGGAACAGCCCCGGCTCCAAAATTTCATACAGGAAGACATCAGGATAATTTTTGATTCTGATGTAGTCTCGCCGCTCAGGACCCGGGCGACGTTGCCTCTCGATACGTCCGGGGTCCGTGTTACCCCGCGAAATGAATGACCTGTTGTCACCCTGAATCATAAGTCCGTGGGCGACCTCGATGGGGTAGTGAAATCGCTTGTTTACGAAATCATGCTGGCAAGACACGATGGGAATGTGAGAGATTGAGGGGTGAGCAGATCGCTATTTCATAACCTGAATCGCGAGAATTCTAAGGTGGTGCATTCGGCAAGTTTTTTGTAGGGCAGGCCTTGGCCTGCCCGACGAGAAGACATCTTTGGATGGGGTGCTCACGCAACGGAAGGGGACTTGCCAGATGCTCCACTCAGGATGCGTACTCTACTCGAATGATCGCTTGAGCAGAAAATTACGCAGTTAGATTGTGAGCTTGTGTAGGCTTCTGCAGATGAGGAGGTGTGGCTGCGTTGATGCTCCGTGCTGTTACGAGGAGCCCTATCCCACGGCGCTTGCGGGGGGATGTCAATCGAGCGGGTGTGGGGTGTGTGACTTCTTTTTCGCGTCGTCGACCCGCGCGAAGAGGCGAGGCAGCCAGATTGCGGTAAGAAGGAACGCGAGCGGAGCAAACGCGAAGCCACAGAGGAGGATGGCGGCTTCAATCACCTGATACCGGGTTACGTGTTGACCCCAGGTCGCCAGAGCGGGGAGGCCGAGCCAGAGCCAGCCTAATCCCCATATCCACGCCATCAAGAGCACGATTTCGCGTGGCGTCATCGGTCGACCTTCTTGACGCCTTTTCCGTCCCAAATGTGCGCAAAAGGAACAGACACCGATGATGAATGGTACCATCCATACGCCGTGGTTCATCGTTAATATCCTCCGTAGCCAAGCTTCACAACGTCACGGAGCGACGCCTCGGTCATCATGATGTCCGTGCTGGCTCAGAATACCTTCGCGCCAGGTTGCCGAATATTGCAAATCCCTTTGAGGAAATGATCAGGATACGGCATGCGGTGAAGACGTCCCGGGTTTAGGGGGGCGCGAAATCTTGTTTCCGTTCGTCCGGCGCCGCGCTTTGAGGTCGAAGTGTTCGCCGGGGGAGAGGAAATAGTACGGTTTGCCGTCGTGATCCTTATCGTCGTAAATTCCGACGACCCCGCGCCCAATCACCTCGAACTCGTCACCGTGGACAACGATCGCGGTGGCCTCGTCGATCCCGAGACCCAGGAGTCCGGGGCGTTCGGCGACGACCGGTACGAGGTCGTCTTCGCGGTTTCGGGGAAGGAGATGCTGGTCGATGGCCACGCCTCGCAAGTAGCCGAAACCTTGCTGATAATCTTTGGCCACCATGATGTGGTTGCCTTCCCGGGCACCTCAAACGAGGAAGGAGCCGATGATGGTCGCGCCGGCCGACGAGCCACCGACGACGCCACCGCGCTCGAGAACCTTCTCAACCTCACGTTGGGTGCGGGTTCCGAGGTAGGAATCGACCAGGCGCCAGTGGCGTCCACCCCCGAACCAGACGGCTCGGGCCGTCTTCAAGGGGGCAACGAACGCCTCCGAGTCGGCCTCCGCGCAATCGCGCGTGTGGAGAATCGCGACCTTCTTGAATCCGAACGCGTTGGTGATCTGTCGAGCGAGGGCCTCGCGATCCAACATATCGTCCTCGGCCGCGGTGGGGATCAGCACGACCTCGGCTTCAGTCCCTCCCGCCAGGCGGGCGAAGCGCTCGACGATCGGAAGCGACAGTTGACCACCCCCGACGATGACGAGCGAACCTTCCTTTGGCCCCAGGGTCGAAGTCGTTGGATCCGATGGCGAGGTCGCTACGGGCTGTCCGTTCCCGGCGGGAGATGCCTTGCCCGGTTCTTCCGAGGCTTGAACGGGCGTAAAACCCAGGAAAAGCAGCGTGGCCGGCAGCTTGAGTGAGGATGGGAACCGCATGCGAGGACCAACTCCAGGGAGCGATGAGGGTTGGGGAGAGATCCCGGAAACGAGCCTTCTGTCGATCGAGCTTGGTTAGGATAGTTTATCGAATTCGATCGTCCTGGCGAGAGGCCACAAGCCGGACCTCTCGTTTCCTCTATTCTTGAATGTTAAAATGATTCATTGTTTGCGGATTTGGTGAAATCATAAAATCGAGATATTTTTGTTTGTTTTGTTGCTCCGGCACTCTTGCGGCCTATTGGATTTTGTGGTTCAACACTCCTCGGCACTTCGTGGACATCGTGTTCGGATACGTGCGGCCTCAAACTGACTCTCGAAAACCGCTCCTTGAGCCGTGGTCGGAATTCTTGCGGCGTTTTTGTATCTCGGGGGCGAGTGCATCGAGGGCTTTGCGGTCTGTCGGACTTCCCCGCAACGTCATTTCCTACTAAGATGAATGGTTGTCGGTGCGGATGTCGATGGGAGGAGTCCACGACGCTGGATCGGATTGGGGTCGATGCGAATCATTGCCGGACAGCGACGGGGACACAAGATCGACGGGCCGCGTGGGACATCCACTCGTCCTACCAGCGATCTCGTACGCGAGTCGATCTTCAACATTCTGGGGGAGGCGGTGGTCGGCCGAGTCATGGTCGACCTCTTTGCCGGAACCGGGGCCTTGGGACTCGAAGGGCTGAGCCGAGGGGCCTCCCGCGCGATTTTCGTGGAGCGGAACCGCGACAACGTGGGCCTCATCTATCGCAACGTGGCCACGCTTCGCTACGAGGGGCAAGCGCGCGTCCACCTGGCCGATGCCTATCGCTGGGCGCTCACGTTCGATCCGGGTGAGGACGAACCGGTCATCGTCGTGATCGATCCACCGTACCGTGATTACGAGATCCATCAAACGAAGTTGAAACGACTGCTGGAGCATCTGAGCAAATCACTCCCCAGTGGATCTGCGCTGGCGGTCGAGTCGAGCCGGAAACTCGATGAGGAAATTCTGCCGAATGAGTCGCTTTGGGATGTCCGCCGCTACGGTGGAACCCAGATTGCCGTCCGTTTCCTGACGCAGGATGTGGCTCTTTCGCCTCGAGACTCACTCGACGAAGAAGGGACCATATCGTGAAGGAACCAGACGCACGCCGCAAGTTCGCGACCGATGTTGTTGGACGCCTTGGCCAGGCCGGATATCGTGCACTGTGGGCCGGTGGATGCGTTCGCGACTTGATTCTCGGGCTCACGCCGACCGACTACGATGTGGCCACCGATGCTACTCCCGAACAGGTGATTGCGCTCTTTCCCAATCGCACGATCCCGGTCGGAATCTCGTTCGGAGTCGTGCGCGTTCGCGACACTCGAGGGGGAGGGGAGGTCGAGGTTGCGACCTTCCGCAGTGATGGGGCCTATGTGGATGGCCGACGTCCGGAGTCGGTGGTCTTCAGCTCCCCGGAACTCGATGCCGCCCGCCGAGACTTCACCATCAACGGGATGTTCCTCGATCCCTTCACCAAGGAAGTGATCGACTACGTTGGCGGCCAGGCCGACCTGGAAGCGCGGATCCTCCGCGCCATTGGCGATCCCCAGGCCAGGTTCACCGAAGACAAGCTGCGTCTTCTCCGAGCGGTACGGTTCGCCGCGCGGTTTGATCTGGCGATGGACTTGGCGACGCGCGCCTCCATCGTGACGATGGCCCGCGAAATCACGGTCGTCGCCGCCGAACGCATCGCGCAAGAGCTCCGGCGCATGCTCGTTCACACCAGCCGTGCAACGGCCGTCGACCAGATGCTCGAACTGGGACTCGCGGCGGCGATCCTGCCGCCGATCGTGCCCATGAAAGGAATCTTCCAAGGTAAGGCCGTCCAGCCGGAAGGGGATTTGTGGGACCACGTCCTGCTTGTCCTCAAGCTGCTTCCCCCCAACCCCAGCTTCCCCCTGGCGTTCGCCGCGCTATTGCACGACGTTGGCAAGCCGGCGACCAAGTCGATTCATCACGGCCATTTCAGCTTCCATCACCACGAGCAGGTCGGGCGTCAGATCGCGAGCGACCTTTGCCGTAAGCTCAAGCTTTCGAACGTGGAACGCGAGCGGATTGCCTGGCTCGTCGAGTACCACCAGTATCTGGGCGAAGCCAAACGACTGCGCGAATCGAAGCTCAAGCGAATCCTCGCCATGCCCGGAATCGAGGAGCTTCTGGCTCTCCATCGCGCGGATGCTTTGGCTTCGTTCGGTGAGTGCTCACATATTGAGTATTGCGAATATTACATGCAGGCCGAGCCGACCGGCCCGATCAACCCGCCTCCTTTGGTCACCGGCCATGACCTCGTGCGCCACGGACTCACCCCGGGCAGCCATTTCGCGAGCCTGCTCGACCAAATCCGCGAAGCCCAGCTCGACCGGATCGTCAACAGCAAACGCGAGGCACTGGAATGGCTGGACCGCCGCATGGCGTCTCAAGGTCATGCGGGAGCCTGACCCCGGGGTGTCGAGAGGCTAGGCCGATCACTGGCCGCATTGGATCGACCAGCGTTGCCGGCTGTCGGCATGAGCGACCTCGATGTGAGACGAGGCAGGTTCACCGCTGAGCGTGAAGCTGAGTGGGAGGACGGAACTGGTCAGGATGACAGGATTCTCGACCGTTGCCTTTTCCGAGAGCAGAAGCTGGCCGTTCTCGAGCCGATAGAGTTCGAGCGCCCAGGGATCGCGATCAATCACAAGGAGTTCGCGGGTTCCGACCTTAGCATAGAAAGGGCGTTTCTCGCGGGCTCGGTCATTTCGACTGAGGATCTCAACGGCGAAGTCCGGGCCACCGAGCCAGTGCGTTTGACGGTTCTGTGCCGGATTGCCGTTGAGAAAAACGGCGACGTCTGGGATGCGGTAATTTGACTCCCAACCTTTCTCTTGATCGCTGATGTTGGCCCCTTGGAAGACCTGGCCCAGCCCCGGCCAGTAAATGAGATAACTGAAAATCGAAGCGAGAGCGTTGGCGAGGCCCTGATGCTCGTTGTTGGGGTTAGGCGACACGATGTAGACCCCATCCCAAACCTCATCAAAGCGATCGGCACCGGTTTCCCGGCGCCGTCGGATGAGATCTTCTAGCACGGAAGGTTCCAGGACAAGAGCGGCCATGAATGTCTCCCGTGTAGCGGGGAGTAAAGCCCCTTCACTTCGTGGTTTCGGGCGGGGGCGGAATGATGCTGGGGAGCTCGAGGTGCGTCTTGCCGGCGTTCTTGAGCATCTGGTGCTTGGCCTGGGTCGTTTGCGCGAGGCCGTGGATCTTGATGAAACCTTGGGCTGCCGAGGCGTCGTACTGGTCCCCTTCCTCGTAGGTGGCCAGCTCGTGACGGTAGAGGCTTTGTTCGCTCTTCCGGCCCACGATCATGGCGTGCCCCTTGTAGAGCTTGACGCGGGCGGTCCCTGAGACGTATTGCTGGTTCGAGACGACGAACGCCATCAGGTCCTGGTGCAATGCGCTGAACCAGAGGCCGTTGTAGATCAGGTCGGCGTAGGCCTGGCTGACCAGGGTCTTGAATCGGAGCGCTTCCTTCGAGAGCGTGAGGAACTCGATTTCGCGATGCGCCTCGTGCAGCACGAAGGCGGCCGGGGCTTCGTAGATCTCGCGTGACTTGATGCCGACGAGCCGGTTTTCGATGTGGTCGACTCGGCCGACGCCATGACGGCCGGCGATCTTGTTGAGTTCCTCAATGATCTGAGTGCCATCAAGCTCTCGGCCGTTGAGGGCGGTCGGTCGGCCTCGTTCGAAGACGATCTCGACCTCTTCGGGCTCATCGGGAGCGCTTCGGGGATCAACGGTCCACTGGTAGGTTTCGGCCGGGGGCTCGACCCACGGATCCTCGAGAATTCCCGCCTCGATCGAGCGGCCCCAGAGGTTCTGGTCGGTGCTGAAGATCGACTTCTTGGTCGCCTCGACCTCGATGTTGTGCTTGGCTGCAAACTCGAGTTCTTGAGTACGGGTCCACTTCCACTCGCGCACCGGCGCAATGATCTTGAGGTCGGGTGCGAGCGTCTGGAACGTGACGTCGAAACGGACCTGGTCGTTGCCCTTGCCGGTGCAGCCGTGTGCCACGGCGACAGCGCCGTGCTCGCGCGCGACGCGTACCATCAACTGGGCGATCAAGGGACGGCCGAGGGCCGTGGCCAAGGGGTATTTCCCCTCATAGAGCGCACCGGCCATGAGCGAGGGGAAGGCGAAGAAGTCGACGAACAGGTTCCGGACGTCTTCAGCGATCGCTTCGACGGCTCCGGTTCTTAGCGCCTTTTGGCGAATCGCCTGAATATCCTGACCTTGTCCCAGGTCACACGTGTACGCGATCACGTCGAGACCGTACGTCTCGTTGATCCACTTCACGGCGACCGATGTATCGAGACCGCCGCTGTAAGCCAAAACCACCTTATCGCGTGCCACGGGAATCGTTCTCTTGCTCGAGGATGTTGCGCCGGACCGGCTGTTCGGCCCCGATCACGACCGGAACCTACCGACAATATTGTCATCCAAGCCGTCCCGCCGATCAACCCCCGCCGTCTCTTGAAAATTGGGAGCGCGTCACTTGCCTTTGGTCAGGATGAAAAGTATTCTTTGATATCCGTTAGCAAACTAACGAAAGGAGACGACCGTGTCCCGTCCTCCATCCGAGATCTTGACGGAGCGGGAGGCGCAGGTGATGGACGCACTCTGGTCGCTGGGCGAGGCCACCGCCGAGCAGGTTCGCGAGGCGCTTCCCGACCATCCCCACGACTCGACCGTGCGCACCCTCTTGCGGATGCTCGAGGCCAAAGGCTACGTCGCGCACGATGACCGTGGCAAGGCGTATACCTATCGAGCGGCACTCACTCGTTCCCGGGCTCAGCGCACTGCGCTGCACAAAATCCTGACCCGATTCTTCCGAGGCTCGGCCGAAGATCTGGTTCTCAGCCTCATCGAAGATGAGCGGCTCACTCCCGAGCAGCTCGACGAGATTCGTCGATCCACCCTTCCACAAGGCTCTTCGCCAGCCTCCAACTCGTCTCGGCGCGGTCGGCGCCCTTCAGGAGGAACCGCTTCATGAACGCGATACTCGGTTCGACATCCGCATGGGATCGCGCGGTCATCAGCTTTGCGCTCGCCACCGCCGTGCGCGCCTCGATCATGATCCTGATCGCTTTCGCGATCCATTGGGTGCTGAGGCGTCGGTCTGTCTTGATCCGCTCGGTCGTCTGGAACACGACGCTCGTCGGTTTACTCGTATTGCCGGTCGCCGTGCTCGTTTTGCCGCGAATCGGCCTGGTCTTGCCCGTCGAGAGATCGAAGCCGGTACGCCCCGAACCGGGTATCGTCGTTCCGGCAGCAACAACTTTGGAAAGATCTTTGCCGCCACGGGCCGTTAAGAACTCTGTAAGTCGAGCCATCGTAACGGCTTCGATTCCTGGCAAAGCGCCGAGGCCTGTCGAGACTCGGGCGCCTCGCGTGCCCTGGGTCAAAGTCTTCACCATCATCTACGGTCTGGTCGCTATCGGACTTTTCGCTCGGCTTGGGATTTCACTTCTGGCCGTTCGAAGACTCCGGCATTCCTGTTCGGACATGATCGACACGCCTTGGCTGGAGGTTCTCAACGGGTGGAGAGACAAACTCGAAATCGGCTCGCGGGTGCGGCTGGGGCGATCGTCGATGCTCGGATCGCCCGTCGTGATCGGGTGGTGGCGGCCGATCATTGTCTTGCCCGAAAAACTGGTGGACTCGGCCTCACGATCGACGATGGATGCCGTGATCATCCATGAACTTGCTCATGTTCAACGCGGCGATTATGCCTGGAATCTGATGCGGAGGGTTGTGCAGGCGGTCTACTGGCCCCATCCCTTGTCTTGGCCGCTGGGGGCGGTCGTCGCGTCGGTTCGGGAGCAAGCCTGCGACGACCTGTGTGTGCACTGGATGGGAGGAGCAGACGACTATCGCGCCACCCTGCTCACTGTGGCCGAGAACTTGGTTCGCCGGCCGGGCACGGCTCTGGGCATGGCGATGACACGATCGACTCGACTCCGGCGCCGACTCTTGCATATCGCGATGAGTTCGGGGCGGGCGCGATGCTTGCTCCAACGCCCAGCGCGAGCGTTGATCGCCCTCACGGCGATCGTCACCGTCGCCCTCCTCGGCTCGATCCAGGTGGCACGGAGTGCCATCGCCCAGACCGATGCCAAGGCCGAGTCGTCAGAGAGCGCTTCCAAGTCATCGGAATCCAAGGCGAAGAGCTCGAGCGCTTCCGCCTCCCAGTCGAGTGCCAAGAATCGGCAGAAATCGAAAGCACCCGCCGGGGCAGAGGGGGGACCGGATTCGGAGACCATTCAAGCCATGGTCGCCAAGCCGCAGATTCAAGAATGGCCGACGAGCGTTTCTCAGATCACTTCGCTTGAGGCCATTGAGTCGGCTCCCGTCCTCCCACCAAAAGGAAAGGGGAGATTACTCGCGAGGAGTCTGGCGGAGCCCGGCGATCGCGTCAAGAAGGGGCAAGTTCTCGGAATCTTTGAGGATGCTCAAACGCCTGCGGAAATTGCGGCCGCTCGCGCAAAATCGCGCCGTGCTGAATCCCACTGGAAGCAAACACAGGCCGAGCTTCGAGTGGCCCAATTGGTTCTCGAAGAGAAACGTGAAGGGGCGAAAAAGTCGGAAGCCCTGCGTCTCGAAGCGGAGTCGAAGCTTCAAACGCTGGAAAAGCAGTACCAGGAGCTTGCGAAGTCGATTAAGGACACAGGAAACGATACTTCCAACCGCAGGCTCGAACTGATCGAGGGGCGATTGAAGACCGCCGAGCAAGTCGTCGCTACGGCGACATCCGAAGACCGATCGGCGACGATCGCCAAGAAGAAAGCCGAGGCGGGGGTTGAACTCGCCGAGGCGAGTGAGCAATCTGCCAAGGTCTCCTGGGACGAGGCAGAGGACCAACTCCAGCGGCTGCCGGCTCCTGAGAAGGGAGCGGGTGGGGCGGAGACTGCGATGCTCTCTCCGCTGGATGGGATCGTTCTCAGGAGGCTTGTGAATCCGGGTTTCGTGGCGGGCACGCAACCCGGGTTCCCGGAGGGGGCCGTCTTCGAAGTGGCGCATACGGACTCGCTGATCGCCGAGGTGTCGATTTCTGAGTCGGAAGCTCTGCTCATCGAACCAGACAACCAGGTGGAATTCCGGTTGAGCTCGCGGCCCGACAAGATCATCAAAGCAAAGATTCATCGAATCGGTGCGGTCGTCGAGAATGGCGAGCTCCTGGTGCATGTCGAGATTCCGAATTCTGATGGAAAGCTTCGGCCGGGAATGCGTGGGGCCGTGACCATCGTTCTTGGCCTCCCGCACCGTGCGCTAACCATTCCCTTGTCTGCGACGAGGGTCGTTCGACCCAACGTCGGTTATCCTCGAGGTTGCTTCCAAGTCGTCAACGGTCGCGCAGAATTCGTCCCACTTCAGCTCGGACAGATCTCAAACGGCCGAATCGAGGTGCTCGAAGGTTTGAAGGAGGACGATTCGATCATCATCTATCAAGTTGAGGATGGGAGGGTTGTCTCGAGACGACCTCCAGGAGTCAAAGGTTCAGGTATCGGGATTGTTGGCGGTGAAAGAGTCGAGGTCGTCAACGTCGCTCAGCCTCCGATGGATGACCGATGGGACTTCCAAGATTTGCCAAAACATGAACAATCCAATGATGGGATGATAAGAGGATTCGGAGGCGGTTTTCGGTGAGATCACTTACCGTGTTGTAGTGAACGGTAAGGTCTTTAATGAAAGCTATGGTCGTATGAAGGTGTTCTTAGAAGCGTTAAGCTAGACATCTCATACGGGACAAGCCTTGGCCTGCCGAGGTCGACGAACGACTTGGTATGCCGAGGCTTGTCGTACGAGAACGAATCGAAATGCGGATGAGCCTACAGTGGAAGAGTCGGAAGTGTCGTACCCTTGTCGAAGGGGGCGCGACCGGCGTGTGATGATGAGTCGACGGCGCTGATCGAATTGGCTATTCTCCCCGGTGCCCCGAGATGTGGATTGGGGCGAGGGCACCGATTTGTCGAAGGCTCGTCGCGAAGGAGTTGCGATGATTCAAGGACCGAGACGCTTCGGGCTGACCATCGTACTGGTGCTTGCTTCGTCGCCGGCATGGGCTCAGCCGGAGCCTGGTCGAAAGCCGATTTCGCAGGTAGTCGAGGGAGAAAAGCTGATCCGTCTCGGGGAAGAGGCGTATAGCCTGCGACGATGGGAGGAAGCGGAGCGCGTTTTCCGTTCGGCCATCGCACTGCGGGAGAAGGCGCTCGGTCCGTGGCATCTCACGTTGGCTGCGGACCTTAACAAGTTCGCCTCGGTTGTCGCGGCTCGGGGCAAGATGGAGGAGGCCGAGTCTCTCTATCGCCGAGTCCTGGCGATTCGCGAGAAGGGCCTGGGGGTGGATCACCCCGGTGTCGCGACGAGCTGCACGGACTTGGCTCTTTTTCTGGTGTGGAGAGACGAGATCGAGGAATCCGTTCCGCTCCTGTTGCGGGCTCTTGCGATTCGACGCAAGTCGCTTGGTCCCCAGCATCCTGACACGGCCAAGAGCTTGTACTTGCTTGCCACCTTCGCACTCATGATCGACGCACCCGAACCCGCCGGAGCCGCCGGTAAACAGGTTGACCAGTCCGAGCGGTACCTCAAGCAGGCGCTCGCGATCCAGGAAAAGGCTCTGGGGACCGAGCATCTCGACGTGGCGGATACTCTCGCCGCGCTGGCGAACATCGCAAGTCGTCGGCGACGGTGGGATGACGCCGAATCGCTGTTGAAGCGCGTGCTCGCCATTCGCGAGAAGCGGCTCAGATCCGACGACCCCGGACTGGCGACTACGATCGAGGAATACGCCTCCCATCTGAAGGCCAATCATCACGATCAGCGCACCCAGAAGGACGTCGAGAAGTTGCTGGCTCGGGCCAGATCGATCCGGGCGAAACGGCCGTTGTAGCCGATGGGACCGAGGCTCGCTTATCCCTTGACACTCGGTCTCGGACTTGCGCTATAATGAACGAAACTTACCCAGCCTCAATTACGCGCGCATTAACCCGGGAGTTTCCACGCTGTGAATCGGGCGGAGCATTCGCTCTGGTGCCGCCTTGTCCTGACCCTCTTCGGGGTCCTTTGGGCGGCGTGCGGAACGAAGCCTGCGAATGCAATGGGTTGCCATATCGAGGAACGACCCACGCTCGGACTGACGCAGCCCTGGGAAACGACTCTGCCACATCAACTCACTTTGACCGAATCTCAAGATTCGGCTCCGTCTTACGTTCCGTTCCCCTGTTCGTCGGATACGCCGGAAAGGTCGGAAACGAAAGCCGCGGTGGGCGACCTCGCGCTCAACCCCACCGTGGCGCCGAAGACTGTCGTTGAGGCCCACCCCCATTTCTGGGAACCGGCACTCGCCGTCGGAATCCGAATCCCGGTACGTATTGACCGACCTCCGCGCGTGGGCTCTCGCCTCGGCTAGAGCGGTTATCGCTTGGATCGCCTACAAAATCCCGGAAGAGCTGAGTGAAATCCCTGGGATTTCTGTGTTGGACGCACCGTCAACCGATGCTCTGTAGATGGGCGTATGGGGTGGCACTGGTGGCTTGTCCACCAGTGGGCCAAGGCTAGCGCCACTGGTGGACAAGCCACCAGTGCCACCCCAATACGCCCATTTACATCGACCTGGGGTCTTCCACTCTCTTGCTTTGGGTGTATGCCATCCGAACGGTACTTGCGCTAATAGACGTTCGCCCGAGTTCGGCTCGTTCTCGAGCCCGGCGAGAAATTCCCACGTTCGAACGGTCTTTGACGGGACGGATTACGATATGCGCGGCGGATTTCGCCTTGCGCCCTGCTGGTCCTTGTTAGGATCAGCGGCGGTTCTCGTGGGGTCGATTGTGGGCTGCGAACCCACATCCCCCTCGTCGCGGATGGGACTCACCTACACGCTCTCGAAGAATTGGCGGGCGGCTCCTCTGACGAAATGGGCCGTGCCAGGTACACCCCTGGCTGCCTGGTCCGGCCCCAAAGGGTCTTCCCTGGTGGTCTACCGTTCCCTGCCGATACCGGGAGGGACCGCCGCCATGTTTGTCGAAAACCTCCACAACCGGCTCATCAACCTGCCCGGTATGAAGGTGGTTTCGCAGCAGACGGAGACCTTGGGGACCGCCGAAGCGGCCCATCTGGAGGTCGTCGGTCCCGGGACGGGAGACTCGTTCGCACCCTCCGGAGTCGGGACCCCCGTGGCACCCAAGGACCGCGAGCTCGAGCCGACGCGCTCCATCGTCGTCGCGTTTCCCCGCCCGGCCGACACGCTCGTCCTGGTCTGGCATCTGCCCGAATCCGCGAACGCCGACCTTCGGGAAGAGATTCAGACCGTTCTGAAGGGGCTGCATGTGGAGTCCCCTCGGGCACGTGTCTCGACCTATTAATAGAAATTCTTGATATCCTTTTGTTTTTATTTCTTCCATCGATGGAGCGGTGGGGCCGGAAGCGGCTCCCCCGTCGTTTCGGAGTCGACCATGACGACGAACGCTCGCCCGATGCAAGACCGTCGCGGCCGGGTTTATAAACCCGCCGTCGGTCCTCGGCTGCGTCCTTTACTCTGGGTGATCCTGGGAGGGTTTGCCATCCTGGGGGCCAACGGTGTTTACCTCGCCAGTGTCACCGCCCTCACCTGGTGGCTAGGGACAACTCAGCAAACTCCCTTCTATATGTTGATGGTGTTTCTCCATCTTATGCTGGGATTTGCACTCATTACCCCGTTTCTGATCTTCGGCTTCGCCCACCTGGTGACGTCGTGGAAGCGGCCGAATCGTGCCGCCGTGAATTACGGCCTGATCTTGCTGGCGAGTGCGCTGATCATCTTGATTTCCGGCCTCATCCTCGTTCGTTTCGACGCATTCGAAGTGCGCGACCCGACGGTGCGCGCCATCGGGTACTGGATGCACGTCGCGGCCCCCTTGGTGGCCGTCGCGCTCTACGTGAAGCATCGGCTGGCGGGCCCTCGGATCCGATGGGAATGGGCCCGGAGGCTTGGCGGAGTCGTCGCGGCTTTCGTGATTGTGATGGGGGTCTTGCACACGCAGGATCCCCGCTCGTTTGGGGTGAAGGGACCGCGCGAGGGGAAACGCTACTTCTTCCCCTCAGAAGCGGTCACGGCCAACGGGAAATTCATTCCGGCCGAGACGATGATGATGGACGACTACTGCCTCAAGTGTCATCAAGATGCCTACAAGAGCTGGTTCCATTCGTCTCACCACTTCAGCTCCTTCAATAATAAAGCTTACCTCTCCAGTGTTCGTGAGACCCGGCAAGTTTCGCTGAAACGGGATGGCAATACCCAGGGGGCTCGCTGGTGCGCGGGCTGCCACGACCCGGTCCCCTTCTTCTCCGGGGAATTCGACGACCCCAACTACGATGACGTGAACACCAAGTCGAGCCAGGCGGGGATCACCTGCACGGTCTGCCACTCGATCACGAACGTCAACAGCACGCGCGGTAATGCCGACTACACGATCGAGGAGCCGGATCATTACCCGTTCGCCTCGAGCGACAATCCGCTTTTACAGTGGGTGAATAACACCTTGGTGAAAGCGAAGCCGGAGATGCACAAGAAGACGTTCTTGAAGCCGATCATCAAGGACTCGAAGTTTTGCTCGACCTGCCACAAGGTCAGCATTCCCTATGCCCTCAACCACTACAAAGACTTTCTCCGAGGCCAGAACCATTACGATACGTTCCTCCTCTCCGGTGTTTCCGGACACGGGGCACGCAGCTTTTATTACCCGCCCGAGGCCAAGGGGCAATGCGTCAATTGCCACATGAACTTCGTCGCGTCGACCGACTTCGGAGCGCGTGACTTCGACGGCAAGGGGGGCCGGGAGATCCACAACCACCTGTTCTTGGGGGCGAATACCGGCCTGGCAACGTTCATGGGGAACAAGGAGGTGGCCGAGGCCCACGCCAAGTACCTCAAGGACGCCAAGGTGCGGGTCGATCTCTTCGCACTTCGCGAAAACGGTGGAATTGATGGGGCCTTCCTCGGTCCACTTCGTCCCGAGGTTCCCACGCTCAAACCGCGCCAGGACTATTTGGTCGAAGTCGTGGTGCGGACCTTGGGGATTGGGCATCCGTTCAGCCAGGGGACTGTCGACTCGAACGAGATCTGGGTCGAGCTGATCGCCAAAGCGGATGGCCGGGTGATTGGTCGTTCCGGAGGCATCGGCGAGGATGGAACGGTCGATCCCTATTCTCACTTCATCAACGTTTACATGCTGGATCGTGACGGTCACCGCATCGATCGGCGCAATCCTCAAGACATCTTCGTCCCGCTCTACAATAAGCAGATCCCCCCGGGAGCCGGGCAGGTCGTGCATTTCGGACTCAAGGTGGGCGAGGATTTGAAAGGCCCGATCACCCTTGAGGCGAAGGTGAACTACCGGAAGTTCGACCGTAAGTTCATGGACTACATCTTCGGCAAGGAAAAAGGCCCCGAGCTTCCGGTCGTCGTCATGGCGAGCGACACGGTTCAGCTTCCCGTGGAAGGCGGAGCCCGCGTGAAGAACGAGCCATCGCCGATCAAAGACGTCTGGCAGCGCTGGAACGACTACGGGATCGGACTCTTACTCGAAGGCGGAGACAAGGGGGGGCAGAAGGGAGAGTTGAAGCAGGCCGAACCGATCTTCCAGAAAGTCGCCGAGCTTGGGAAAGCCGATGGTTGGGTCAACCTGGCTCGGGTCTATCTCAAGGAAGGTCGCATCCCCGACGCGCTTCAGGCTCTCGAGAAGGCGGCCAGCCACAAGCAGCCCGCCGCACCCTGGGTCATCAACTGGTTGACCGGTCAGATCAATGATCGCAATGGCATGCTCGATGACGCCATCGTCAACTACGAGTCGGTCCTGGCAACCCGGATCCCGGAGCGCGGGTTCGACTTCAGCCAAGACTACGAGGTCATCAATGTCCTGGGGGCCGCATACTATGCCCGCGCTCGCGCCGAGGCGATCCAGAGCCCGGCACGTAAGGAGTACCTGACGAAGACGATCGCCGCCTATCGCCGGACGATCGCGGTCGACAGCGAGAACGTGGCGGCTCATTACGGCCTAGGTCTGGCCTATGGCGACCCCGCCTGGAACACCGGCCCCGGAATCCCGAAACCGAAGGTCACTCCGGCTCCAGGAAAGACGGTCGAGCGAATCCTCGATCTCTCCGAGACGCTCGGGGACTCGACCAAGCCGGCGGCCTCTCGAGGCAGTCTGGCCTGGGAACTTGCGGCATTGGCAGAACGGTTGTTGACCGAGCCTTACCCTCCCTATGGGTCGCGGCTCGAGCCACTACACAAGGCGGTTGAGCGGGTTGGCCCGGTCTGGGAGAACGAGTCCGACCCGGCTTCGCGTTTTGCGCTCTCCGAGGCACTCGAAGCCTCGCATAAGGCCCTGCACAAACTTCTCAAGCCCGATGAAACCGCCGAAGGCCGCTCCGTGTCGATCGCGCGTCGGGGGAACCCGGCGGCCGACCAGAATGCCCAATCGATCGTGATCCACTCGCTCCATCGCGCGGGGGCTCCGGGGGTGGATGCGGCAACCAAGACGGCGGCCGTTCAGGCCGGCGATGGCAAGGAGTCCGAGGAATGACGTCACGGTTACCCTGGTATCGCAGCCGCTCATCCTCGACGGTTTCGCGGGTCTCGATTCGAAGGCGATGCTGGTGGATGAGCTTTTCCCCCACAATATCGGAGCGAGTGATGCAACCGCGACTCCACTGGCGTCCGGCTCGTGCTGTTGCTGTCTCGACGCTGGTTCTCGGCCTTGCAGCACTCTCGGGCTGTAACTCCAAAACGGAGCCTACGGCGGTGGCCAGGGCGGTTGCTCCCGTGAAGCCTCCCACGGTGAAGGCAGAGACGCTGCCGACCGTCAAGTTTGTCGACGTCACCAAGGATGCGGGACTCGCGTTCACTCACACGAACGCGGCGACCGGCGAGAAGCTGTTGCCGGAAACGATGGGATCCGGGGTCGCCTTCTTCGACTACGACGGCGACGGCGACCAAGATCTCTTCTTCGTCAACTCGAGCCCGTGGCCGGACGCCAAGTCGGCCGCGAAGCCGACTCAGCTCTTGTACCGTAACGACGGCAAGGGGCACTTCGACGACGTGACCAAAGAGGCGGGGCTGGATCGCAGCCTGTTCGGCATGGGGGTGGCCGTCGGCGACTATGACAACGACGGCGACCCCGACCTGTACGTGTCGGCCTTGGGTGGTGGCGTGCTCTTGCGCAACGACGGCGGTAAATTCACCGACGTTACGGAAGAGGCTCATGCTCGAGGCTCCGACGGCTGGCTCACGAGTGCGGCGTTCTTCGACCTGGAGAACGACGGTGATCTCGACCTGTTCGTTTGCTGCTACGTGGCGTGGTCGGCCGAGATCGACCGAGGACAGAACTTCCAACTTGCCGGAACCGGTAAGGGGAGAGCGTACGGCCCACCCAACGCGTTCCAAGGAGCCTTCTGCGTTCTCTTGCGCAATGATGGCGGGAAGTTCAGTGACGTGAGCGAGGACTCGGGGGTCCGGGTTCGCGCGCCCGACCTGAAGGCGCCATTTGCCAAGTCGCTAGGAGTCGCCCCGTATGACGTGGATGGGGATGGCCTCGTTGATCTGGCGATCGCCAACGACACGGTTCCGAACTTCCTTTTCCACAACCTGGGGGGAGGCAAATTCGAGGAGATTGGAACGATTTCCGGGATAGCCTTCGACCAGGCGGGCACGGCTCGAGGTGCGATGGGGATCGACTGGGCCCATTTCAAGAACGACCAATCCTTGGGCCTGGTGATCGGCAACTTCGCCAATGAGATGACGGCTCTGTACGTCACCGACGAGCCGCCAAGCCTGCAGTTTTCGGATCTGGCGAATCTCTACGGGCTCGGCGCTCCGACCCAGCCCCCGCTGAAATTCGGGCTCTTCTTCTTTGATTACGACCTCGACGGCCGCCTCGACTTGCTTTCGACGAATGGGCACCTCGAGAGTGATATTGCCAAGGTGCAAGCCACCGAGACGTACGAACAGGCGGCCCAGCTCTTCTGGAACACGGGGCAGGCGGGTCGTGCCATGTTTGCCCAGGTGGGTTCGGGATCCGCCGGACCCGATCTCTTTCGTCCGATCGTCGGTCGCGGCAGTGCCTACGCCGACATCGATGGCGACGGCGACCTCGACGTCGTCCTCACGTCGAACGGTGGGCCGGCTCGTCTTTTCCGCAACGACGGGGGGGACAAGAACGGTTGGATCCGTCTCGTGCTGAAGGGCAAGATTTCGAATCGGGATGGGATCGGGGCCAAAGTGATTCTTAAGGGGGGAGAGATCGAGCAACGACGTCAGCATTTCCCGGCCAAGGGCTATCTATCCTCGGTCGAGTTCCCGTTGACCTTCGGTCTCGGCTCAAGCGACCACGCCGAAGAGGTGTCGGTGATCTGGCCGTCCGGGAAAAAGTCCGAGATCGGCCGGCTCGATTCCGGACACGTGTACACGATCGATGAGGCCAGTGGGCTCATCAAGTAACAACCCCTTTGGTAATTTCGACCGACTTCACGGTTGGGGCTGGCCCCCGGTCCGCGGGGTCGGTCGAAGCCGTCCCATCCGGTCCCATCACGAGGGTAAGAACACGTCGATTGATCCTCCCCGAGGTACTCACACCTCTAGTTTTTCTCATGAATCCGATTCTTTTGGGGGGGGATGTCAGCCTGATATATCCTCGGCCACGAAATCGAGGTCGGGCGGCTCCTCTATCGTTTTTTCAAAATCGTCGGAGCCCAACCTGTAGCCTTCGGCTTTCCGGACAGAATTTCTTCAAACGATCGGGAGTTTTTTCAAAGCGATTTGGATGCACTTGCCGGTCGACATGCTGTGTTATAATTGCATCGAACGGGAAGCCCGAACGGAGTTTGGGCGTCTTGTTCCGGACCGGCGAAGGGTGGCCCGCAGGCAAGTTATGCCTGGCCCTCTCATGTCGCGCCCGCCTTAAAATGAGCAACTCCAACGCATAGCATCCATGGAGCGGCGTGCGGGCGGATCAGGGCGGCTATGGGACGGTCCGGTCAATTGAATACGAGTCGATCGTCGGCGTCGTCGTGACGCCTCGCGTCGTTCTCGATCCATGACCGCATTTCACCCACAATCCGGCCCGCGATCCTCTTCCGCTGCGCTCCGCAGTGGGAGGATCGAAGGCGATGCGATCCGTGTTAACTTGTCGAGCATCTTGGCTCCTTTCGCTTGCCTTGTCTTGGTCGAGTCTATCGGTCGCCTGGTCCGCCCCTCCCCAGGATACCTCTCAACCAGCACCATCCAAGCCTAACGCCACTGCCCCCAAAGACGCTGAGGCTGCGCTCCAGCATGCTCTCGAACTGGAGCGGAAACGCAACTGGTCAGCGGCGATACACGCCTATGACGAAGCTCTCGAACAATGGCCCAGTCGGGTCGATTTCACCCATCGCCGGCGGCTCTGCGAAACGCACTATAAACTGTCCCGTCGGTACCAGGATCAAAGCTTCCGCAACGTCCTGCTCAAGCTTCCCCGCGATAAGGCCCTGGCGCTTTACGATGAGCTGGTCGAACGAATCGAGACGCATTATGTCGACCCCGTCTCCATCGAGCCTTTGGTCCGTCGCGGGCTGGACAATCTCGAGGTGGCGCTCCGTGATCCCGAATTCCTGCGCATCAATGGTGTGGGAACGGCCTCGGCCGATCAGATCAACAAACTCCGGGAAGAGCTACGATGGCGGCGCTACGGTTTGTATGTGACCGATCGTACGGTCGCCAAGTCCGAGGTCCTTGCGGTCTGCGACCTCGCCGGCCAGACTCTTCGGCTTGCTCCGGCTCCGGTGATCCTCGAGTTCGCCTTCGCCGCTTGCGACATGCTCGATGACTACACCAGTTATCTGACCCCCGACAAACTCGATGATCTTTATGCGATGATCGACGGGAATTTCGTGGGACTCGGGATCGAGCTGAAACTGGATAAGGAAGGGCTTCGACTCGTGGGCGTGATCCGGCGAGGACCCGCCTGGGAGAGTGGTCTGAAGGTGGGTGACCAGATCGTGAAGGTGGGCGGTCAGTCGGTCAAGGGCCTGAGCCTGGATGAAGCCGCTGGTAAACTTCAAGGAGCGGAGGGGACCTCGATCGATCTCACGATCCTTCGCGCTGATGGGTCGAAAGCGGATTACCGAATCGCCCGCCGTCATGTGGAAGTCGAGAGTGTCGCTCAGGCGAAGATCATTGACTCCGCTAATGGGATCGGTTACGTCCAGCTCACCGGCTTCCAGAAGAATTCCACGGAAGAGCTCGAAAAAGCGATCTCCCAACTGAGGCGAGAGGGGATGCGCTCCTTGGTTCTCGATCTTCGGGGGAACCCGGGTGGTCTTCTGAATGTCGCCGTCGAGATCGCCGAGCGGTTCATCGACAAGGGGGTCATCGTGTCGACGCGGGGGCGTGCGACGGGGCAGACTCAGGTCTACCGCGCTCAGGCTCGCGCGTACTGGACGATGCCCGTAACGGTGCTCATCGACCATGATAGCGCCAGTGCCAGCGAGATCCTCGCGGGGGCTTTGAAGGACCACAACCGGGCGACGATCGTGGGGCAGAGAAGCTATGGCAAAGGGTCGGTTCAGAGCATCTTCTCGCTTCGCGCCGCGCCTGCCGGGTTGAAGCTCACGACGGCCAAGTTTTACTCCCCCAAGAACCGGCCCTACAGTGAGCAGGGGGTGGATCCCGATGTCCTCGTTCGGCTCGACGCGAAGCCCGCGGCCTCGGAGGAAGGAGCCGCTGGCGAGCCTGCTCCGGCCAATGAGCAGGTTTTCGGCGATCCCCAGCACGACCAGGTCCTCGACCAAGCCTTGGTCCATGTCAAGCGTCGCCTGAACGTTGTCCGATGAGTAAGGGCTTTGTGTCCGAGTTGCGCGTCACTTCGCCCCTCTCCAGCCGTGCTCGCGGGTTTGACGGGAAGGGGTGAGGAACGTAGGAAACCCTCCGACGTGGCAAAGGGTTGACGATGAATGAGTTTTCCGGTCGGGGACAGTCCCGGCTTGATCCCGCGCCGGCTTGGGTGGTTCTCACCGAAGCTCCGCTCAAGGGTTTGGCCCTGGCGCGAGAAGCCGGCTCGATCCTGGCCTGGGACGAACGCGATCAACTCTACCTCTTCGACCTCCAGGGCCAACACCGTTCCGTGAATCGAGCCCCGGGGCACCTGACCGCGGCGACGATCAGCGACGACGGTTCCCTGATCGCGCTCTTGGGCGAAGGGAATCGGCTTTGGCTGCTCGACGCCGACCTGGGGATGATCGCTGACCGCCCAGCTCCTCCCGAAGCTTCTTGTCTCACCATCGATCCCCACGGCCGCTACGTGGCCGTGGGATCTCGGCTTAGTTTGACTCAGTTCTTTAACAGACATGGCAAGCAGGCTGGGCGCTTCGAGACTCTGCAGGCGCTGGCGCACCTGGTTTTCGTACCCGATCGCCCGTTTCTCGTGGCGGCTGCGACTTACGGGATGCTCGTGGGCGTCGAGCTGAACCCGGCCAACGCGGAGGGGCGGCTCGATGCCGAGGTCGTTTGGCAAGAAGCCCTGATGTCGAACGTGGGGCGGCTGACCACGACCGGTGATGGTGGTACCATCCTCGCCAGTTGCTTCACCCATGGCGTCCAGCGCTACGACCTGGGGGGCCGAAACGAGGGAGCCTATCATCTGGGAGGGACGGCCTCGCATGCCGTACCCGACTTCGCGGGACGGTTGCTCGCGGTCTCGACGCTCGAGGGGGATCTCGCGGTCCTGAACCCCGCCGGCAATATTCGCTGGAAAACAGCGCTCACTCGTCCTGCCATCGGCTTGGAGACCGACCCCTTGGGTCGGTTTGTCATTTACGGTCACGCCACGGGGGAGGTTGTTCGCCTCGACCTGTACGCTTCGGAGCGTGCGACTTCGTCCTCGGGAGGCTCCGACGCGGTGCTGATGCCGAGAGCAGGCGGCACATCCGTCCGTCCCCCGGACTGGTCAATTCCGGTAGCTTCGACGGATGAACAAGCCGAGACTTCAGTATTGACCGTTTTGGATGAGCCCACGAGGGTCGGGCTCATGACCAACACGAGTCGGCTCCAGATCTTCACGGGGGATGGAAAGCACCTGGGTCAGGCTCCCGATATCCTGGGCATTGGACGCATTCTACGGACAGGCGGCGGCTGGATCGCTGCGGCGACCGACCGGAACCTGGTGGTCTTCGACGCGCGTCGCAACACGGCTCAACGCGTCGATTTGAGCTTGGTCGAAATTACACATCTGGCGCTTCGTCCTGACTCGGTGGGGCTGGCGATCGTCCAGGAGCGCGATCGTATCGGGCGCGCCACGGTCGCGGGTCGTTGGATCTGGAAGCGGGAGCTTTCTTCCCCGATCGAAGAAATGGCGGCCGGCCCTGACGGTCTCATTGCCGTGACGACCAACGACGGCCACCTAATCGTCTTCGACCCCGCTGGGGAACCCTCGAGCACGGAGCTCGGCGACCCCTTGGATCCCGCCTGTGTGATCGATGCTCCCGACTCGTCGCCATCTGCGGTCACATGGATCACCATGTCTCGACGAGCGCAAGTGCTCCGAGGGCACGATCGCGGAGGCAAGGTTGTCTGGCAACTCCCGGCTCCCTGGGAGGGGTGGCAGCTTCATCGGCTTGGACCACTCGCCCTGGTCTCCGCACCCGACGGGCGTGCCCTGGCAATCGATGGGGCAGGGCAGGTCCGCGCCCAGGGACGAGGCTCCGAGTCGAGCCTTGACGTCTTCACCGTGGGGGCCGCGGGAGAACCCTTGCGAATCTCACGCCAGGGCGTTCACTTGATCTGCTCCGACCTCGCGGGAAAGGTCAAGTGGCGAGCGGTCGCTGAAGGGACCCTGGGTCCCATCGCCGCGAGCCGTGCCGGGGTCGCCGTGCTGATCGGCCGCTCCCTCGCGTGGTTCGGTGCGACCGGAGTCGTGAGGGGGTGACCCCTATCCTCGTGCCCTTAAATGAGATGGATTGAGGCGCTCGTCGAACTCATAGTCGCCTTGCGGTCTTTTCCTATTTGGGCTAGACTTTATATCGATTCCTTCACTGGAAATTCTCGAATTCTTAAGTATACAGTGTTGATAGCTATTGGCAATCGAAAACAACCGAAGATCGGCGGCTCATCGATGTTGTTGAGTTGCTGTTTGACTGATATGGGATCATGCATCACACGCCTTACCGGCGGGTGGGTGACGAGGCTGCGATCCGTGCGGAGGTCTCGATGTGTCAATGTAGTCCCCCCGCTTCGCCTCCGGTCCGTCCCAGTGTCCGACAGAGTGTTCATGACCGTGGTGAGTTAGAAGCTCTTAGGCATAAGTGGATCGAAAGCGAAAAGGCCGGCCGCGATCTTGGGGAATCGGCCATTCGCTTTTGGGTCCGAGAACACTGGAACGGATTCCTGAGGGAGCGTTGGCTCGAGCATCTACAAGGCCGGAATTTTTGGATTGAGCTCGACCATAACGACTTCGGGCTCCTCCAAAGGTCGTTCCAGGAATCGTCCTTGATCGACGAGATCCTGCGGCAGTTGAAATCGGGCCGAGAGAATCTCGATATCTTGAATTGGGCGATTGACAGCTCGGTAGACATGCAGGAAGTGTTCGAAATCCTCGAAGCGCTTGATATCAACAGCCGCCGGATCGAGTGCCAGCTCGCAACCCGCCTTTCCCACGCCGGCTAATCCCCAGAACCGACGGCTCTACGGTTTCCCCTCGCCTCATCCCGTTCCTCTCGCCTCATTCCTTGAGGCGTTCGGCCTCGTGTCCGAGCGAACGCTCGACGAGGTTGACCAGGGTTCGCACGAAGCAACCCGTACCTCCCGCATCGCGGGACGGTGAGTCTGAGTCGGCCCAACTGGGGCCGGCGATGTCGAGGTGGACCCAGGGGGTTTGCCCGACGAACGGCTCGAGAAACTTCGCCGCCGTGCTTGCTCCTCCCCAACGGCCCGCCACGTTCTTGACGTCGGCCACCTGGCTTTTGAGTCCATCCTTGAAGTCGTCATCGAGTGGTAGCCGCCAGGCTCGCTCGCCAGTACTCTTGCAGGCATTCAGGACGTCATCGGCGAACTGGTCGTCGTTGCTGAAGAGGCCGGCGATCTTGGGTCCGAGTGCGACCATGCAGGCGCCGGTGAGGGTGGCCAGATCGAGGATCCGCGCCGGCTTGGCTTCCGCCGCATAGCTGAGGGCATCGGCCAGGATCAAGCGCCCCTCGGCGTCGGTGTTGAGCACCTCAACCGTCTTTCCATTGCGGATGGTGAGGACGTCTCCGAGCTTCATCGCCTTGCCGCCGGTCATGTTCTCGGTGAGGGGCAGGTAGCCCACGAGATTGACCGGGAGTTCGAGCCGAGCCACGGCCTGGAGCACGGCCAGAACGACCGCTGCGCCCGTCATGTCGCTCTTCATGTCTTCCATCGAGGCGCTGGGCTTGAGGGAGAGGCCGCCCGAGTCGAACGTTACCCCCTTGCCGACGAGAGCCAAGGTGGGGGCGTCACCGCCCCGGCGATATTCGAGGATCACGAAGCTCGGTGGGTGGTCGGAGCCGGCGTTGACGCCGAGGAGACCGCCAAATCGCTCGTGACCGATCGTGTCGAGGTCCCACGCGGAGACGGTCACACCCACGGCGGCACCCACCTCCTTGGCTCGTTCCGCGAAGGCCTGGGGTATCTTTTCGGAAGGCGGGGTGTTCGCGAGGTCGCGCGCGAGGTTGACCGCCTCGCCCACGATGACGCCACGCCGAACCGCCTGAGAGAGTTCCGCGAAGGAGGCCTCCTCGGGGGGGAGAGCGACCTGCAACGACTCGAACGGATGCCGGCTCGCCTCCGATTTACGCAGGCCGGGCCCGCGAGTGCCGACGATCAACCCTTCGGTCCAGGCGGAGGCCACGCTCGCCGGCGCGTTCGATTCGGGAAGCCATGCCGCCACGGACTTCCTGGGCCGACCGGCCAGCCGCTTGGCCGCGGCGACTCCGGCGGTGAAGGCCTCACCCGCTCGGAATCGCTCGCGATTGCCCAGACCGACGATGAGAACCCCTTGCGTGGCCCCCGTGTTCGGGCCCGGAAGAACGGTGGTATCGCCCAGGGAGCCCGAGACGTCTTTCGAGCCGATCAGGCGGCCGATCCCATCCCCCAGCGGTGTGCCCGCCGAGGCGGCTGGAGGAGCAGACTCTTCGTCGAAAATTCCCAGGATGAGCCACTCGACGTCGAGTTGTGAAAGCAGGGTACGGATCGGCTGGACGTTCATGTTGCAACTCTATCGAGGGTGTACCATCCGAATATCGCGGAAGGCAATCGCTTCCGGCGGTTCACGAGTCCCACATCATCGCAATCAAGGGCTGGGTGCGCCAAGCCAACCCGCCTTGTCCCAAAGCGAGAGAAACGCTACGATCCCGCCACACTCATCTCGGATACGCAGGGGCGGTCGAACTTCTCCGGCCTCCTGCTCACCACGTCGAACACTGCGTATCCGAGCCGCAACGGGAAGGTATGGACCCCTCGCGCGACGGTCGTCGCCGAGCTTTAGGTTCCTGCGGGGCCAGGATGGTCTCGAAGCTTAGGGAGAGCCAAGGATGGTCAGGCCCCGTGAACCGCGCCGCCTAGTGCTTCTCGTGCTCACGTTCGCCTCATTCGGCGCGTTCTCGGGATGCGTCGAGCGGCGGTACACGATCCGTTCCAATCCACCGGGAGCCCTGGCGATCGTGAATGACGAGGAGATTGGGCCGACCCCCGTCTCACGCAGCTTCACCTACTATGGCGATCGCGAAGTGACGTTGATGCTCGATGGCTACAAAACCCAAACCATCATTCAGCCAATCAAGGCGCCCTGGTGGGATAACCTCCTCACCGAATTCTTCACCGAAAACCTTGTCCCCTACACCCTCCGCGACGAACGAGACTTCACCTACCAGATGACCCCTGCAACCGTCCCATCGCAGGAGGACCTCGTGAATCGCGGACAAGACCTGCGTACTCAAGCCCAGACGCTGCCCCCACCTCGCCGTGGCGGAATTCTTGGCTTTTTTGGGTTCTAACCGGTTTGGTCGGCCAATTCGAAGAACCATCCTGCGCAGGTGCATCATGACCTCACGTTCGTGGAAGGTCTTGCTCGATCGACGAGCCCTCCCATCGTTCCAAGCACTCCGGATTGACCGTCAGCGGAACCGGCTCGAGAATTGGGAGCAATGCGAGCCGAGGACCCTGCTGACGGGAGGCGGAAGTGAACTCGCCATCGATCATGTGAGCGTCACCGAGCCTGTCTCAGGCAACACCAAGGCTGTTTTTACCGTCAGTCTTGCCTCGCCGAGTTCACAACCGGTGACTGTCGACTACAGCACCTCCGATGCCGGAGCCCAGGCGGGCGTTGACTACCAGGCCACGAGTGGAACGCTCACCTTTGCGCCGGGCGAAGTGACCGAGACAGTTTCGGTTCCCGTGCTCGGTGGACAAGCGCCGAAGTCGAACGACACGTTTTCGGTCACGCTCAGCAATCCCTCCGGAGCCTCGCTTGATTCGGATGCGAGCGTTGGAATCGGTACGATCCTGCCCACCTCGTCGCTTTCGATCGACGACGTCTCCATCGTGGAAGGGACGGACGGAACGACCAACGCCGATTTTACCGTGACTCTGGATTCGCCGAAAATCGACGAGCCGGTTACGGTCGACTACACCACCCAGGACGGGACCGCCAAGGCCGGCACTGACTATGAGGCTGTCAACGGCACGCTGACCTTTCAACCCGACCAGACCACGCAGACGATCAGCGTTCCCATCATCAACGGCACAAGCTATAAGCCGACGGAGATGTTTTCCGTCAACCTCTCGAATCCGGCCAATGCGGTCATCGCGGCAGGGCAGGGGACCGGGACGATCATCGACAATAGCACCCCGGGAACTCTTCAACTTAGCGAGCCTGATGCCACGGTGGATCCCGTTTCCGGCCTGGCCACGATCACGGTGACGCGGTCGAACGGTAATGCCAGCGATGTCGGCGTGTCCTACGCCACATCCGGTGGCACCGCCGTTCCCGGGGTCGACTACACGCCCGTCTCCGGGACTCTCAACTTTGCGGCGAACCAGACCTCGCAGAGTTTCACCGTCCCGGTCTTATCGAATCTCCTTCTCGGGGAGAACAAGACCGTAGGAATCACGCTGAGTCAACCCACGGGAGGCGGTGCGCTGGGTTTGCAGAGTTCCGCAACCCTCACGATCGCGAATCCGAATACTCTGGTCGTCACCAATACGAACGACAGCGGGCCGGGATCACTACGACAAGCGATCCTGACTGCCGATGCCAACCCACCCGGAAAGACGATCACCTTCGACGTACCGGGTACGGGGCCGTTCACGATCGCACCGACCTCGGCGCTACCCGCGATCACCGTGCCGGTGACGATCGACGCCACCACCGAGCCGGGCTACCAAGGAACCCCGCTCATCGAGCTCGATGGCGAGAATGCGGGGAGCCAGGTCAACGGCCTGGCGATCACCGCGGGAAACACCACGGTGAAGGGGCTGGCGATCAACCGTTTCGGAGGTTCGGGGATTCTGCTTCAAGGCGAGGGAGGAAATCGGATCCTCGGCAACGAGATCGGGGTCAATCCGAGCGGTGACACTGCCCTCGGAAACGCCTTCGACGGAATCGCCATCAATGAATCCTCGAATAATCTTATCGGTGGTCATGATGTTTCTGAACGCAATGTAATTTCCAGTAACGGAATCAAGGGCATCCAGATCACCGGGTCGACCTCGCACGGTAATATCATCGAAGGCAACTACATCGGCACCGATCGCTTGGGGCAAAAGGATCTCGGTAACGCCGATGGGGGAATCTATCTCTACCAGGTTTCGGGAAACATCATCGGTGGTTCAAGCTTGGACTCGGCGAACCTGATTTCAGGGAACGATGGGTCGGGGGTCCAGATCACCGGTGCGAGTTCGACCCAGAATGTGATCCAGGGCAACCGGATCGGGATCGATGCCACGGGGGAGAGCTCGCTCGGCAACGCGCGCGATGGGATCGACCTGGAGGGAGCGGCCGGCAACATCATCGGTGGTACCGGCATCCACCAGGGAAATCTCATCTCCGACAACCAATTGACCGGAATCAGGATCTCGGGACTCTCCGCATCGGGGAATCAGATTCAGGGGAACCGAATCGGCACCGATCAAGCCGGGTCCGGTGCGCTCGGAAACCGTTTTGACGGTGTCTTCGTGAACGGAGCACCCGGGAACATCATCGGTGGCATCGAGCCCGGAGCCGGGAACCAGATTTCAGGGAACGGAGGCGTCGGGGTCCAGATTTACAGCGCGGGGGCGTCGGGCAATCAAGTCCAAGGGAACCTCATTGGCACCGATGCGACGGGACTCAAAGCCGTTGCCAACGATCACGACGGCGTCTATCTCAATGCCGCATCCAACAACCTCGTCGGGGGTACGGCGGCCGGTTCGCGCAACGTGATCTCGGGAAATGGCTTTGTCGGTGTGCAACTCTCGCCGCAGGGCGCGAACGGCAATGTCATCCAGGGCAATTGGATTGGAGCCGACGTCGACGGTCGCCCTCGCCTTGGTAATGACTTTGGAATCGATCTCGCCGGCACGACGAGGAATACGGTCGGAGGAATGGGACCCGCAGCCAACGTCATCGCCGGAAATCGCCAGGCGAACGTTCTGGGCGGTTCGGCGATCGACAAACGGACAGCCCCGGTGTCGAGTCGGCAGGTCACGACGGCTCCGAAGATCGAGCGAGCCCAACTGAATACCAACGGATCTCAGCTCACTTCGGTTACCCTGACGTTTAGCGCCTCGCTCGATGGATCGAGGGCACAGGATATCAGCAATTATCGCCTCCGCCTTGCCGGGCCTGCCGGCGGCTTTGGAAACCGAAGTTCGGTGTCGATACCGCTGGTCTCGGCAACCTATGATGCGAAGTCCGACGCGGTCACGCTTCAACTGGTTACCCCGCTCAGTTTGGGGGTTCCCTTCCAGCTTCAGGTCAACGGCAAACCTGGCCGAGGCTTGACGGATACATTGGGACGCTACCTCGATGGCCAACCCAACGGCGGCGGCCGAGATTATGTTGTTGTCCTTAATAATGCAAGCATCTCGAATCAAGATCTGAGTGGCGCATGAGGCGCGGAGACCGAGGGGGAAGGTTGGTCCGAGCCCGCCCAGGTTCTGGAGGGAGCCTGATCGTGACCAAATGCGATCGAGTGGGGGCCCTTTTCTGGGTCTGCACGCTCCTGACATGCTTTCCGACGCACGCAAGTGAACCTCTCGATCCTCCGCCTGCGGTGGATGCGTCCGCAGCGATCTCTCCTCGTCTTGAAGACCCGCCTTCATGTCCGCACTGTGACGCGAATGATGTCCGAGACGAGGCATCGCCTACGACGTCAGACTCGGGACGAATCGTGAGAGGAGATTCACCGCGACGATCGCCGTTTCCTCCGGTCTTGAATCGCTCCAGGGGCCCACGAGTGATTCCGATCCTACCCAAGGACTCGAAAGTCCTTGACACGGAGGTTCGTCAGGCCCAACTCCCCGCGTTCCCGGCGATTCCGCGTCCTCGATTACCGCGAAGCGGCCCGTCGAGTCGTGCGGAAGCCCCTGTTCCCCGGGCTCGGCCTTTGCCGTCAGCGACGCCCTTGCCGCCGGCCCCATCCGCGCCTGCCAATGCCGCAACTTCGAAGTCTGCGGCGGTGCCGGCGGGACCTGCCATTGCCGCAAATGAGCAGACTGCCTGTACTCCGCCGATCAACCTTGCCGACGTAGGAAGCGGCTCGGGCGAGGCTGGGATCGGTTTTAACGACATTCCCGTCATGCTAGGAGATCAAGCCCCGGCCGGTTTCCATCAACTCCTTGTGACGGGATCACGCCCGGTTCCGCAACCGACCCTCCCCGGTCAGCCGCCGACTCCCCCGGCTCCTCACTCGGTTCGAGCACGGACAACGGCATTCGTCCCTTGGGCTCGAGGCTTCAAAATCTCCGACAATCAAAGTCCGATGCCTCAAGATCGGATTTTTTATACGTTTGATTACTTCAATAGACTTAATTATGCGGTGAATCGAGGAATCGGCTCTCCGATCAAGGATATGGAGGCTTACCGCCAACTGCTGGGCATCGAAAAGACCTTCCTGCAAGGAAATGCCTCGATCGGATTGCGACTTCCCATCAACACGCTTTGGACGAATCGTGTCGACGGAGCGCTGAACAACAACAGCACAGCCGTGGGCAATATGACGATCTTCGGCAAGTATGTCCTCTGGCGAAACCCGATCACTGGCAACTTGCTTTCGGGAGGGCTTGCCGTGACCGTCCCGAATGGTCCGACATCGTTCGCGGGGTCACCCAACGCGGTTGGGTTTCACGATACCCAACTCCAACCCTTTCTCGGCTATATCGTCCGGCGCGGGGATTGGTTCGTCCAAGGATTCACGGCGATCGATACACCGACCGAACCTCATGACGTGACCATGTGGTATAACGACGCGGCGATCGGCTATTTCGCCTACCGCAACCCGAACCCCTCGGCCTTTCTTTCCGCGATCGTGCCGACGTTCGAATTCCACTTGAGCGATCCCTTGAACCATCGCGGAGCCTTTCGCCCCAATGATCCGGCCGGCTCACCCGACGTTTTCGACATGACTTTCGGCGCGAGCTTCGTGCTCCGCAAGCACATCACTGCTTCGTTCGGCGGCAGTTTCCCCGTCACCGGGCCTCGCCCGTTCAACATCGAGGCGATGGCCCTCTTAAACATCTACTACGGTCGCACCGGGCCGGCACAGGCAACGTCTCCTCCCATGACAGGGCAGTAAGCGGCGAGCGCCAAAGAAATTCCACCGCTTGTCACACATGACTGATCCATCTCGTCAGCTTGTTGGGAATCGCCCCTGACATAAGGAGAGGATCATGACTCCGAGACTGAACCCGTTTGCCGCTGCGTCTGCTCCGATGCAAGCTTGGCTCGATTTTGGAAAAAAGATTCTCCAGAGCGGTCTGGAGGACCGCCTCATGGAACTGGTGAAGATCCGCGCTTCGCAAATCAACGGCTGCGCGTTTTGTCTTCATATGCACACGGCCAGTGCCCGAAAACTTGGCGAGACGGAGGAGCGTCTTTACCTGCTCGATGCCTGGCGCGAATCGCCGCTCTACAGCGAGCGCGAACGTGCCGCGCTTGGTTGGACCGAGGCTTTGACGCTGTTGCCTGAGACGCACGCGCCCGACAATACTTATCAAATGCTCCAAGCGCAGTTCACCGAGGAGGAGCAAGTGACGCTCACGTTGCTCATCGTTGCGATCAACGGCTGGAACCGGGTCCAAGTCGGCTTCCGAGCGGTCCATCCGGTCGCTGAACCCCAGGTGGCTTGATGGCAGGTATGTCCAGTCACGACGACGCCGCTTTCACCTTCGATCCGCTGCGTCCCAGATTGGTCCGCGTCGCCTATCGGATGCTGGGATCGGTCGCGGACGCCGAGGATGTGGTCCAGGAGGCGTTCCTCCGCTGGTTTGATGCCGATCGTGATGCGGTGCGTGAGCCGGAAGCGTTTCTGCGCCGCGTTGTCACGCGCCTTTGCCTCGATCACTGGAAATCGGCACGCTACCGGCGCGAGACCTATGTCGGACCCTGGCTGCCGGAACCGGTCGTCGAGACGGCGGAGGATGAGATCGACGACGTCACACTACCGCTGATGATGGCACTTGAGCGGCTCTCGCCGCTGGAACGCGCCGCTTTTCTTCTCCACGACGTGTTCGGCGTCAACTTCGAGGAGATCGCGGAGGTGATCGGTCGTGAACCGGCGACATGTCGCCAGCTTGCCAGCCGCGCGCGGACTCATGTCCGCGCAGCGCGCCCCCGCTTTCCCATACCCAAGGAACGCGGCCTGCGGATTGCCGCTGCGTTTTTCGCGGCGACCCGTAGCGGCGACATGCAAGAGCTGCGATCACTCCTGGCGGCGGACATCACCGTTCATGCCGACGGCGGCGGCAAAGCCTCGGCCGCGCTGCAACCGATCGTCGGGTTCGATAATGTTATACAGCTCCATGCTTCGCTGATGCCGATCTTTGCCCGGAAGATGTCGCGGCTCGTACGCTATGGCTTCATCAACGGCTTGCCAGGCTTCGTCACGATCGAGCTGGACGATCAATTGCAAACCACCGCGCTACAGATCGAGGACAGCAAGATTGTCGCCATCTATGTCACGCGCAATCCGGATAAGCTACAGCATCTCGGGGGGCACACCATTCGGTGATCGGCGACTCGATTGGGCGTGGTTCCAATCCCCAAGGTTCCATTAGTGATCAGGCGATCACGTCTTTGACAACGCGGCCTGCGACATCCGTGAGTCGTTCGTTACGCCCTTGGTGGAAGTAGGTCAGTTGCTCGTGATCGAGGCCGAGTAGATGCAGGATGGTGGCGTGGAGGTCGTGGAGGTGAACGCGATTGACGACGGCCTCGAAGCCGAGGTCGTCGGTTTCGCCGTGGGCTACACCCCCTTTGACCCCGCCCCCCGCCATCCACATCGAGAAGCCGTACGGGTTGTGGTTGCGGCCGGGTTCGCCGGGACCTTCACTGAATGGCATGCGGCCGAACTCGCCGCCCCAGACGACGAGCGTACTTTCGAGCATCCCCCGACGCTCCAGGTCGGTTAAGAGAGCGGCGATCGGTAGATCGACCTCGGCGGCGTGTTTGCCGTGGTTGGTTTCAATGTTCGTGTGCGCGTCCCAGGTGTCTTCCAGGTGCCCGCCACCGGAGTAGAGCTGCACGAATCGAACGCCTCGCTCTACCAAGCGCCGGGCGATCAGGCAGTTGCGGCCGAATTCGTCCGTGGGAGCCTTGCCGACGCCGTATTCCTCGAGGGTCTTCGGAGTTTCTTGCGCGAGGTCAACGGCCTCGGGGGTCGCGGCTTGCATGCGGTAGGCCAGCTCGTAGCTGTTGATCCTTGCCGCCAGTTCTTGGCCGCCTGGTCGTGCCTCAAGGTGTTGCTGATTCAGTTGAGCCAGCATATCGAGCTGCTCGCGCTGAGCTTTTCGGTCCATGAGCTCGGGACCGCGGAGGTCGAGGATCGGGTCGCCGATCGGGCGGAAGAGTGTGCCGGAGTAGGCGGCCGACATGAATCCGCTGGACCAGTTCGGTTGGCCGCTGATCGGACCGCCTCGTTTGTCGAGCAGAACCACGTAGCCGGGCAAATCCTGGTTCGTGGTGCCCAGTCCGTAGACCGACCAACTGCCGAGCGAGGGCCGGCCGATGAACGTTTTGCCGGTGTTCATCGCCACGAGCGCTGAGCCGTGAGCATGACTATCGGTGTGGCACGACCGGATCACCGCGAGCTTATCGGCGTGCTCCCGGACGCGCGGGAAGTAGTCGGAGATGAGGAGGCCGGACTCGCCCCCCGGGCGGAATTTGCGGAAGGCAGGGGTGAGGTAGCCGATCTTACGACCGCCCGAGTTGATGAACTTTTTGTCCGACGGCAAAGGCTTGCCGGCGTATTTCTCGAGGACGGGTTTGTAGTCGAAGGTGTCAACCTGGCTGGGACCGCCATTCATCAACAAGAAGATGACGTTCTTTGCCTTGGTCGGGAAGTGCGGAGCGCGAGGCGCCAGCGGGTTCGAAGGTTTCGTCGGTTCGGAGGCCTGAAGGTGACGACCGAAGAAGCCGTCGGACGCGAGAAGCGACGTCAGCGCGAGTCCCGCGAACCCGGAACCCATCTCCCAAACGAATTCACGTCGCGTCCGGCCGCAAGGAAAGAAGCTCGGCTGCTTGGAGTTTGGAGACATGACGGGCCTCGTCAATCGACGTAGAGAAATTCGTTGGAATTGAGCAGAACGTGGCAGAGCGAAGCGAGGGCCATGATGTTCGCATCGGTCGCTCGAGGCCGCTCGAGGCCGTACCGTGCCATCAGGTAGTGAGTGACGGCCTGACGCTCGGGCTCACTGAGTGCTCGATCGAAGACGATCAGCTCGGCCAGGTCGCCCTGCCACCACTCCCCTTGGATGTTCCCTTGCTGGCCGACGACGTAAGGGGTCGTGAGCTGACGGTTCGCCAGCGGTTCATGCTTCTGGGCGAGTTCCGCCCCGTTGCGATAAACCACGACGGACGAGGGCCCGGCGACCGCCGACATCAAGAAGAGGGAAGAACTTGCCTGTGAATCTCCGGCTGCGGCGAAGTCGTCGCTGAGCCGGATGGTGCCCGTTGCGGTCGTCCCGAAGAAGATCGACGTCGTCGAGTTACCGGCCGCCCCGTTCCAGTTGGAGAAAAGTGTGCGATGGACGCCGCTCCCCTGGTCATTGGCCACGGCGAAGAGGCTGAATTGCTGGGAAGACAGGACTTGCCCTGCGAACTCGAGGAACGTGCCGTGGCCATTGAAACGAACGACAGGTTTGCCGAGATCCTCGTTTTGAATCCAGCGGGGACGTGACGCAACGTGTGCCTGCCGGGCGTGGTGACCACGGCCGGAAGTGTCGTCCCACGAGCCGACCGCCCCCGTATCGTCCAAGGTGACTCCGGTATCGGCGCGAAGATGCAGCGCCAGCCCGTTGGAGAGCGGGAGGCGATCGGCAAAGGCCTGTGATTCCTCTGCGGCTCGGTGAAGGAAATGAGTCCGCTGACGCTCGAGATGTCCCAGCCCCATCGCGAGTTCATGGTCTTTCGGCTCGCGGCCGAGTGCACGTCTCCAGGCGCCTCGAACTCGGCTCGAGGGATCCGAGGATTCGATGCCGATCTGTTTCGCCAGCGCGATGCTCTGCTGATGAACAAACGAGTTATTGAGTAGCGCCAGGGCCTGCGGAGCGACGAGCGTGACATCTCGCTGGCCACACGGCAGCGTGGTGTCCGGCATGTCGAACGCGGTCAGGAGCGGTGGCAAAAGACCTCGCTTGGTGAAGACATAAATTCCTCGCCGACGTTGTTCGTCGGGCGGCGAAGGAGTCCAGGCATTGCCCTTCATCGATAATCCTTCGAGGGCGTCCGCCGCGATCTCGGGATAGAAACTGGGACCGCCGACTCTGGTCAAGTCGAGTCCACCGCTGGCGAAGAGGAGGCTGTCGCGCAGGGTCTCGGCCTCGATCCTCCGCCGTTCCGCCCGCCACCAAAGCCGGTTGCCGGCATCGGCTCGACCGTATTCCTCCTGCTGAGGATGAATTGACGATTGCTGATATGTAGATGAGAGTAGAATCAATTTGTGGAGTCGCTTCGATGTCCAGCCACCGTCGATCAACTCGGTCGCCAGCCAGTCGAGCAATTCGGGGTGGGTTGCCTGATCGCCCGTGAAGCCGAAGTTGTCAGGTGAGCGGACAAGCCCTTGGCCGAAGTGATGCTGCCAAAGCCGATTGACCCAGACACGAGCGGTCAGTGGGTTGCGGCGATCCGTGATCCACTGACCGAGCTGAAGCCGACGGTGCGACGTTTTAGCGTCGGGCGGTGGCGGTGCCAGGGGCTGGTCGAGCGCCGGGATCATGGAAAGCTGGCCTGGTTCAACGACCGGGCCGGGACGATTGGGATCCCCCTTCTTCAGCAAATGCAAGGGAGGAGGCTGACGGCCACGGTCGGTCCAGCCAAAAACGTCATAGCCGAGCGTCTTCGGATCCGGTCCCCCCAGCAATTCACGAGGACCGGGTTCGATGAACCCCGCCCAGAATGCAGTGGCCATCCGGTAATAATCGTTCTGTCGGATCGGGTCGAACTTGTGGTCGTGACAACGAGCGCACTTGACGGTCATGGCCAGAAAGGCTGTGCTCGTCGCGTGGACCATGTCTTCGAGCCGCTCATATTTGTATTCTTGGGGATCGTTGGGTTCGTCGTTCCAGGTCCCGAGCCGCAAGAATCCGGTGGCGACCACCGTGGCTGCCGACTTATCCGGCAGTTCATCTCCGGCGACCTGCTCGAGTACGAATTGGTCGAAGGGCTTATCTTCGTTGAGAGCGTGGATGACCCAGTCGCGGTACTTCCAGGCTTTCGGCTTGGTCTGATCGCGCTCGTAGCCGCTGGTCTCGGCAAAGCGGGCCACATCCAGCCAGAAGCGGGCCCAGCGCTCGCCGAAATGCGGAGAAGCCAGGAGACGATCGACCAGTCGCTCGTAAGCGTCGGGAGCATTATCCGCGGCGAAGGATTCGACCTCTTCAAATGTCGGTGGCAGTCCGATCAAATCCAGGGTGACGCGGCGGATGAGCGTGCGGCGATCGGCCGGGGGAGCCAAGGTCCAGCCTCGCTCTTCAAGCTTCGAGACGATGAAGGCGTCGACGGGATTGACGACTCGATCTTTCACCTTGACGTCGGGGACCGCGGGACGCCGGACCGGTTGCAACGACCACCAGTCGCGTCCTCCTCGGGTCTGGCCGGTCGTCTCGAAGAGGTCGAGCGTTCGTCCCTCGGGCCAGGAGGCTCCCGCGACGACCCAGCGTCGAAGCGTGTCTACATCCTTGCCGACAAGGGGGCGGGGTTTCCCCTGTTTCTTCGGTGGCATCTCGCCATCGACCACTCGCTGAATCAGAAAACTATCATCGACGTTTCCTGGAATGACGACCGCGCCACTGTCACCACCGGTCATCAACCCGGCACGCGTGGTCAGGTCGAGCCCTCCGGCTTTCTCGGTGGGGTTATGGCACTCGAGGCACTGGTTGTTGAGGATCGGCGCGATCTCTCGATCGAAGTTCGGTTCGGACGCTGCGACTACCGGGTGTGAGGCCTGGAGAATGAGGAGGAGTCCGGTCCACGCGAGGCAATGCCGACGTCGCGGGAGACCCAATGAGACATCGCAAGGCTTCATTGGCAACGGTTTGATGACGCCACCTCCCCTCGATTTCCTACCCGAATGTATCACAGAGCGGGCAGGCGTCGAGCTCCATCACGAACCTTCAAGGTCGTACCCTCGCACGAGGCGTGCGTCGAGTATCGAAACGCATTGACCTGGAAGAACCAACCCGTGGCTGCAATCCATCCGGCAGAATTTCCAGACCCAATCGATACGACCAATCTTGCCAAACCGTAGGCTCGGCGGCCAGTCTCCAAACCCGGAAAATTTGTGAATTGTCAAACAATTCCTGGGCCCATTAGCGATCGAAATAGAGATTTCTCCTAATTAAGAGTCATCCTGACTTATGATGATTTTCCGTAGGGCAGGCCTTGGCCTGCTACGGATTGACTATACGTAATGACTGTTGTAATGTTTATGCTTATGAGATTTTTGTTAAAAAAATGTGTCATAATACGATACGTTGATGAAAAAGGAGTCGAAGATCGGGAAGTGCCGTGGACAACCTCATCAGGTGATCGATGCTTGGTGTAGTGGAGAATTGTGCGAGCCTGGATTGGATATCGCGGAGGCCAGGGGCTTCTGGTGGGGATTGATTCCTGGGTTGACCGTCACGGGAGTTCTGACCATACTGCGGCGCTCGATACAAAGCGGAACGGCCGGCGTCAGGATGGAGCCGGCTCCGCCTTCGCCACAGTGAAGTTAGCCTCGCCTTGGACCCTTTCTCGTTATCGGCGATGAAAGGGCTGGAACTCTACCCAAAGGTGAGCGCTTTTTCCCGGAAGAACAGCCGTCAAGTACGACGTCGGTCGTTGCGCCTCAATGAAACTCTATTGATGGCGCGGTGGTCGACTCGAGAAGCAGGACAGGGATCGTCATGTACCGACCCGGGCCAGCAGCCATTCTGGTCGCGTTGCTCTCCTTAATCGTGACCTGTTTTGCGGCCGCAGGTGCCCCTGAGTCGCTGGCCAAGGCTCGCGCACTCCTCGAGCAGAAGAATGCGCGAGGGGCCGTCGAGGTTCTCGAACTGAGCTTGCCGGCCGACCAATCCCACCGGGCGGAGTTGTTGGAACTCCTTCGGCGTGCGTATGCCGACGCGGCTCGGCAGGCCGAATCCGAAGGCAATTCTGACGAGGCCGAACTGTTTCGCGACAACTTCGAAATTCTCAACCGGAAGCCAAAAGGTTCGCAAGAATCTTCAACATCCGATTCCCCCAAAGAAGATCAGGCACCTCCTGCCAAAGAGGTTCAAGTATCAAATAATCCGGAAGTGAAGCCGAATGAACCCTTGAATCCCGAAGCGAGCTCGCCGAAACCGCTTGCGGAACCAGGCCCGGCAGAGATCGAACTGCCTAAGGCGAAGGAAGAGGCAAAACCGGCACCTGCGGTGGAGGAGCCTGCGCCGACGCCACAGCCTGAGCAGGCAGGAACCGTCGACAAAACGGTTCGACCCATTTCGTTGCCGAGCGACCCCACCCCCGCACCGGCGGCGGCAGCGGAAGAGCCGTCGCCATCCGCTCGGGAGCCGATGGTTACCGTTGCTTCGGCAGACCTCGCTTTTCTGGCGAAGCGCTATGATGAGGCGGGGCGACGTTACGCTGCGCTCGACGCTCAACACAGGCTTCCCAGCGACCGTCGCGATCACTGGGCTTATTGCCGCTCCGTCGATGTCGTCCGTCGGATCAATGCCAAGCCGAAAACGGCTAAGGAATGGGAGAGCATCGACGCGGAGATCCGTCAAATACGAATCTTGAGCCCAAAGAATTGGTTTGGTGAATACCTGAGCAGTCGAGCCGCTGAACGATCGGGAGGACGCCAGTCCAGCCGGTCGAATAAGTTGGTTGTGCGGGGCTCGGCACCTGATGACGGGCCTGCTCCCAACTCTCCTGTACCATTTCCGCAGGCTCCTGCGAATCGGCCCGCTACGGCGGGGGAGTCGGCCAAGGCTGCCGATACGCAGGCGCTCGCCGGTAATTGGCAGGTGGTTCAAACGGCGAATTTCCGGGTTTTCCATCTCGACCCTGCTTTGGCAAATCGCGTGGCTCAGGTTGCCGAGGCGACGCGTTCGCTTCAGGTCAAGCGTTGGAGTGGTGTCTCAACAAAGGCGACCTGGTCGCCACGTTGTGATATCTACTTGTTTCCCAGTGCCTCGGTTTTCGGACGGATGACCGGCCAACCGGAGGATTCTCCAGGCTTCTCCACGATGGGAATGAACAACGGTCGCGTCGTCACCCGTCGCGTCAACCTCCGAGCCGACCATGCGAACCTGGTCGCGGCGATCTTGCCTCATGAAGTGACACACGTCGTTCTCGCCGATCTCTTCCCCAACCAACAAATCCCGCGCTGGGCGGATGAGGGAATGGCCGTTCTTTCCGAACCGGTCTCCGAGCAAGGTCTGCGCGCTGCGGACCTCGAGAAACCGCTTGCTTCGGGCCGGGTCTTCCAGGTCAACGAGCTGATGTCCATGGACTATCCCGACGGAAAGCTCTGGAGCCTCTACTACGCGCAAAGCGTTTCGCTCACCCGGTTCCTGGTCGAGCAGAGCTCACCGACCCAGTTCGTCCGGTTCGTCCAGGGCTCGCAGCGTAACGGTCCCGAGGCCGAACTCCGCCGGCTTTACCAGATCGATGGTTTTGACGACCTGCAAAAACGGTGGCTTGAATATGCCCGCGCGAAGTCGTCGGAACTCACGGCCGAGGCCGGCACGGAGTCGAAGGGCAACTCCGTGCGGCGGTGATGGCGGCCGGCCTCACTGGACCCAGGGACGGGGTCCGACTTAGAGACTATCCGGGAAGTGAATATTGATGTAGGGATGCGTTGTTTGGGTGGCCGGGGACGAGTCTTCGAGGCCCCGGGGATCGGCCCAGGCTGGTCCCGGAGCGTCGCTTCGCTCCTCCCCGGCCACCCCGCCTTTCCTGTATTCACATAGCTAACCCTTATCCGGATAGCTTCTTAGTTGTGGTTCAGGAGCCGATTGAACTCGGGACGAAGCGAGGCGAGAGCTTTCGGCGGCGAAACTACGAAGGAGTGGGGAGCTTTCTTCGAGGAGGCGGGGGAACCTTTGCTGTTGTAGGCACGCGCTCCGAGGACCACGATCGCCAGGGCGATCAGATAGATGGAAAAGTACCAGAGCCGGCCGTTACGCACGATCTTCACGAGCCAGATGATCGCACCATAGCCGACGACTCCAGCAACGATCGTACCTGCGATCGTCTGGGCGATGCGGTCCGGGGTCAGGGTCGATCGGTCGACGTCCTTGATCTCGAGTACCTCTGCGCCCAGGATGGCCGGGATCGCGATGAGCAGGCTGAAGCCGACGGCCCAGGAACGAGACAGACCGCGGAAAAGGGCCATGGCGCAGGTCATACCGCTACGACTTACGCCGGGGAGCGGTGCGAAGGTCTGGGCCACCCCAATCAACAAGGCGTCGACCCATGTTGTTTCCAGTGGGCCTTTCTCACCGCCTTTGAGCCTTGTGGTGATGAGGAGAACGGCCGCGGTGATCAGGAAGCCAACCCCCGAGTAAAATGGATCTTCGAGCGTGGCTTCGAGGTCGTGCTTGAAGAACTTCCAGGGGAGCAAGGGAACGATCGTGAGGGCGACCAAAACGCCCAGACGGATCAACGCGGGACGCCGATAGCTGAGAGGAACCGCTTGGGAGCCGAGAAGGCCTTTCAGTCCGGTCACTGCGACGGAGCGGTAATAAACGACGATCGCCAGCAGCGTTCCCAGGTGAAGGACCACGTTGAAGAACAGGTTCTCTTTCCCCGAGCGAGCATAGCCCTTGAGCCCTGCGAAGGCCTGCTGTGTGACCGTGAGGTGACCATCGCTCGAGACCGGGAGAAACTCCGTAAGGCCTTGGACTAAGCCTAGTACCAGCGATTCAATCCATTCCATAGTCAGCCCTTTGGTCGTTGTGTGGAGTCAGATCCGAGTGTCCAGGGTCGATCGTGAGAGTCGGCGGTGGATGGAGGACGAGACGCAACCCCCACTCGGGGAGGATCTTTGTACCGCACGAAAGCGGCCGATCTGAGTGCGTCGTTCGAGCGTCAACGACCGCTGCGGGGCAGGCGATCATCCTGACGGGTTGAGAGCGTACCGGACCTAGGAATTCGCTTCAAGGATTGACGGCTTCTTGCCGCAACAACGAGAGGCCGCTGACAACGTAGCCAAGGCCGCTGTAGATCGTGAGTCCGACCGCGATCCACGTGAGGATATCGCGGCCGATGAGCCAGGGAGGAGGCGGCGGGAAAGCCAGGGCGAGAAGAACCGCAGAAATCGAGAGGCATTGGAACAGCGTCTTCAGCTTGCCCGCCATCTTGGCACCGAAGGCTTGACCTTGCCCTTCGAGATGGCTGCGGAGTCCCTGAATCAAGAGTTCGCGGACGATGATCGTCGTGACCATCCACGGCTGAATCCCTGTGCCGGGGATCGTGACGAGGTAGATAAACGCGCCGGAAACGATGACCTTGTCGATGAGAGGGTCAAGCTGCCTGCCCAGGGGAGTCACTTGGTTGAGCAGGCGCGCGAAATAGCCATCGAGGGCATCGGTCGCCGCCGCGATCACGAACACGATCAGGGCGAAAAAAAAGCGCTCCTGGGCGATCAGCCCGAAGACGACGAACGAGAGCAGCAGCCGCATCATCGTCAGCGTGTTCGGGACATTCCAGAACCGGGGGGCCGTCTCTCCGGAGATTTCCGGGCGTGCGGTATCCATCAGTTGAGAATCGTCAGCGAGGACGAAGCCGGTTTTTTCCGGGGCTTGGGCCGGGCTCGGCGTCTCCGTGGAGGAGCTGCCGGAGCGCGAGCGACGAGGTCATATCCTTGAGTCGCGACGATGTTGCACGTCACGAGGTCACCTGGCTCGAGATCGGTCCCGCCGACGTAACAAAGGCCGTCGACGTCCGGAGCGTCGGCATAGGTCCGTCCAACCCAAAGGTTCTTGGCTTCGGGCGAGGGGGCGTCGATCAAAACGTCCAGGTCGCGCCCCACGAGGCTCTCATTGAACGCGAAAGCGATCGGCTGCTGCGCGGCCATGATTAGGTCGCGGCGCTCGAGCTTGATCTCGTCACTAACGTGGTTCGGCAATTTCGCGGCCGGTGTGTCGGGCTCAAAGGAGTAGGGGAAGACCCCCAAACGCTCGAAGCGAGTCGACTCCACGTAGCGAAGCAACTCCTCAAACTCCGCCTCGGTCTCGCCCGGAAACCCGACGATGAAGGTCGTTCGCAAGACCAATCCGGGGATCCGCTCGCGCAGGCGGTTGATGATCGCCTCAGTCTCGGCCCTGGTGTGACGCCGATTCATCATCTTGAGCATGCGGTCGTTGATATGCTGCAACGGCATGTCAAGGTAGGGCACGATCCGCTTCGATGATCCGAGAACGTCGTAGAGTTCGTCGGTGAAATAGTTCGGATAGTTGTAGAGTACCCGAATCCAGTCGAGTTCCTCGACTTGCTCGAGCTCGCTGAGCAACTCGGCGAGCCGGGGACGGCCGTAAAGATCGACGCCGTAGTACGTCATGTCCTGGGCGACGAGATTCAGCTCACGGACGCCGTCGCGAACCAGCTCGCGTGCCTCTTCGACCACCTTCTCGATGGGCTTGGTCACGTGCTTGCCGCGCATGTACGGGATCGCACAGAAGGTGCAGAGCCGGTCGCAGCCTTCCGAAACCTTCAAGTAGGCGAGATGCTTGGGAGTGATCCGCAGCCGGGCGCGATCATCCTGGGCCTGGATGGGAGCGGGGCGGAAAATCGTGCGCTGTTCGTGGAGATCGCCCATGATGCGGTCGGCGACCTTCACGATCTCCTCGCGCCCGAAAACGCCGACGATCTGATCGACGTCGGGCACTTCCTCAAGCAGCATCTCACGCTGTCGTTCCGCCAGGCAGCCGGCGACGACGACCCCTTTGAGCTCACCGGCTCGCTTACGGTCGAGCATCTCACGAATGACACCGAGCGATTCCTGCCGGGCCGCGTCGATGAAGCCGCAGGTGTTGATAATCACCAGGTCCGCGCGCTTCGTGTCGGGTACCAGGACATAACCATCCTGGGCCAAAAGCCCGAGCATGCGCTCCGAGTCCACGAGATTTTTCGGGCACCCGAGGGTGACAAAAGCAAAGGTCCCGGCAGGTTTGTTCTCGTCGGGTTTCATCTTTCGGCTCAACTCCTTGTTAATCCCAATAGTTTACGGATCGGGCACCGTGTCTGGGAAGCCCAAAGCCCACGCCCACATCCGGTTCTCATCTCCTAAACGGTCGTGCGGTGGCAGCTTACGACCGCAGATTGCCAACCACTCGGTCGGCGTTAAGCCCGATCCAGGTCTCTCGCTGTTTTGACCGAAGAGTTCCACGCGAAGTGTTGAGAGGGTTGCCATGAAGGCGTTGGCGGGCATTCTCGACCGTGGGAAGCAGGGGGCGATTCCCAAGGGACTCGCTGACCTGAAAAGACTGAATTATGATATGAATGGATTTAGGCCCATTTATCGTTTTGGCGTCGCCTCGGACTGACAGCTCTTGCTGGATTGATACGGTTTGCTCAATTGATGGCAGAAGAATTGGGGAAATCCTGCCGTGGTCCCTGCGATGACTTCCTGGTCCAAGACGAGTCCCAGAGACTCGTAATAGGACCTGAGTCGATTTTTGCTTTGGCAAAGAGTGTCACCAAGAAAGAATGGCAGTCGTTTTGATGTCATCCAGTAAAAATAAGTATTAAGCAGCATTCTCAGACCATAAAACCTCTTTCGAATCTTGCGATCTCTCAGAACGTACTCGAATGCGTATCCGAAACCTTGATAGGTAGCGAAGATACGTCCGCCGGGCTTGATGATCCGGTGCCATTCGGAGATCGCCAACCTTTCGTCGGTGTAGGGCAGGACCACACTGCACACGATGCAATCGAATGAATTATCTGGGAACGGTACCTTTTCGGCAGATCCCTCATAGACGTCGAGACCCAGATTACGACAGTTTTGGATCTGGTCTCCGTCCACCTCGATGCCTCTGATCTTATTCCCTCGACTAATGAAGTGATTCATCAACCGTCCATCACCGCATCCAATATCTAAGATTTGAGCTTTGTTGGAAATTGGACTTGTCAAAAATCCCCAACAAATCTCATGTGGGCATTCTTGGTGGTTGCTTGGTATGTTCACTTCGCGCCTTCATGCCGGACGTGCCGGGGAGATCCTCGACTTTCAAGATCATTGAGAACGCAACGGAAATGCCAAAGATACAAGAAACCGTGTTGTCTGAAATCTATAAGTTAAATCGAATGTCGCACCAGGTGCCTAAAACCAGCGCGACGAATATTGAGGAGGAACCGTCACGCGATCTGGTCTAGCAGGGGGAGGGGACCGTAATCATCGGGAAAGCAGATCATCGCGTGGTGACGTTTCGCTTCAGACTATCAACAAACAGGAACTCGCTTTCAGGTGACGGAATCGTCGCCTGAGCGAGTTGAATGAACTGGTGGGTGTGCGGCTGGAAGTCGTCACTGCCGACTTCACTCGACTTCGGCGCCTCAGAGCACGGACAAGGGACCCCGCGTGACTCCATATCGGCTGGTGGCCTTCAGGTCATGCCAGAGGGTCTTGGCGTCGCGCTCGCCGACAAGGGCCTGACGATAAAGCGCGATGGTTCGCGACACCATCTCCGGCGAATCGTCGAGAAATTCGATGCGCAGGTATCGCGCGCCGCCCGTCAACAAACGCGGCAGTGACTCGGCGGCTGTCTGGGGCACCGCGTTGAAGAGCGTGTTGCGACAACCGACATCCGCCTTCAGCGGATGTTCCTTGCCTACCCGGTCGCGGAGCTTGACGTCGTGATGATCGCAGGGCCGGCCGCAGTTGGTCTTATCCGTGCCGGGAGAAAGAAAGGCGCAGAAGACACAGTGCTCCATGTGAAACATTGGTATTTGCTGATGGATGACGACCTCGAGCCATGCGCTGGGTACCGCGGCGATCAGGTCGGCCAATTGATCGACGTTGAGGTCGTAGGAGGCCGTGACGCGCAGGGCTCCCCGCGATTTCAGCAGTTCCACGGTCAGCTCGTTGGCGGCGTTGAGCGAGAAGTCGGCGACGAATGGGATCCCTCGCTCGATGCAGTAGGCGAGGCCTCCCGCGTTGCGGATCAAGAGACCATCGGCCTGCTGCTTCTCGAGGAATTTGAAGAGATTTCCCTCGTACGGTTTCTCGATCCGGGGTGTCGCGAGCAGAATCGTGGCCGAACTGCGGCGAGCCGTCGCAACGGCGTCTTTATACTCCTTAATATCCTGATAGTCGGCGTAAATCGTCGTGATGCCTGAGGCGATCGCCGCTTCGACCTGAGCCGTCGATCGACAGAGGGCCGACAACTCAGGGGTAGCGGGACTCGGCAGTGACGCTTTCCGCTCGGCGATCCTTGCGCGGAGTGCGGGAAGCACGGGGAGTCGGGCCACTGTCCTCGCCGAACTCAGTGCTGAGTTCGCGTCAAGCTTCTCCACGAGGTCGCGACGAAGTGCGTTGAGCAGGCTCTTCGGGACCATGGGGCTGCCCTCGAAGGTCGCCGTCAGCTCAGCCAACTCATAGACGGAGCCTCCAAGTCGACTCAGTTGTTCGCGGAGCAGTGCTTCGTTGGCCTCAAGGCGCTCGGCCGTAACGAGTGGTGATTCCGACTCGACTTCGGCGCACAAGCCGGTCGCCGTCCGACCTTCGATCCGGAGCGGCCTGCCGACCTCTGCTCGTACGCGGAGATCCAGTGCGACCTTACGGCGCGAGTGGCCTTCGAACGTCTTGCGAAGGCGGCGGGTCAATTCGGGGTCGTCGGTCTTCCAGACGCGCTGGCCTGGTCGAATCTTCCGGGGATCAAGGTCATGCTGCCCGAAGCGGAGGAACACGGAACCCACCGAAGCCTCGTCGATAGACGCCTCGCGTGAGGCGTCTCCTCGGTTTGTGCCCTTGCCGGGTGTTGATACCTCGTAGACTCGGCCTCCTTGTTCGGGGACTCCGTGAGGCTCATCGCCGTCGAAGACCAATCCGTCGCCCCGTTTGACAGGCGCGGCGAGATCGAGTCGGATTCGATCGCCCGCAACGGCCGTCACCCGGCCAAGGAAGATGCCTCGCTTCTTGCCGTAATCGCCTCGGACCAGGACTTTGTGGTTATTGCCGTCGAGAAAGCCATGGCTGAAGCCTCGGGAAAACGAGAGCTCCATTTCCTGGATGTCGCGCGACGAGAATGTCGCCGGCCTCTGTTCCCAGGCGGCGTCGATGGCTCGACGGTAGTGGGCGGTGATATTGGCAACATATTCAGGGGTTTTCAGTCGCCCCTCGATCTTCAGACTGGCAACTCCGAGGTCGACCAATTGCGGAATGAGGTCGTAGGCAGCGAGATCCTGCGGGCTCAGGAGGTACTGGATCGCTCCCAGCTCCTTCACCTCGCCGTCGCAGACGATTTGGTAGGGCATGCGGCAGGCCTGGGCACATTCGCCTCGATTCGCGGAGCGACCCCCGAGCGCTTCGCTGGTGAGGCACTGCCCGGAGTAGGCCACGCAAAGCGCCCCGTGGACGAACACCTCGAGCGGAAGTTCTGCCGTGGCGTGGAGTTTGGCGATCTCGTCCAAGGAGAGTTCGCGCGCAAGGATCACCCGCGAGCAGCCCAACTCACGGGCGAGCTGCACCCCCTCATGGCTCGTGATCGACATCTGGGTGGACGCATGGATCTCCAGGTCCGGCGTCAAGGCCCGAATCAGGCGGGCCAAGCCCAGATCCTGGATGATGACCGCATCGACTCCCGCCTCGATCAAGTGGCGAAGCGTTTCTTCGAGGTCGGTAAGCTCCGAAGGGAAGACCAAGGTGTTGAGCGTGACATAGCCTCGGACACCATGGCGATGGAGCAAGCCCATGGTCTCAATAAGCTCGGTTCCATCAAAATTTGTGGCACGGGCTCGTGCGTTGTGACGCTGCAATCCGAAGTAGACGGCATCCGCGCCGTTTTCAATGGCGGCAACGAGGCACATGCGATCGCCGGCAGGGGCCAAAAGTTCCGGCTTCAACCCGGTCCTTGGCGCGGCTATACTCGTTCTGGTCACTAAACTTGCCACACGCCCACCTAAACAAGCACGACACGGATCAAGACCCCATTTCAGAAACAACATTATCGTTTCGAATCCGTCAGCCGACAAGGCAAGCACTCTCGCGAGCTCGGGTGCACGCCAGCTTCTGCGCCTTCCAGAATGTTCTCAGAAAGATCAATACAGGAACCCGCCGGTTTTGTGATAAGCTACGCGAGCCTTGGTGGTCTGGAGGATGGTTTCTTTCCCAAAC
>Ga0153954_1000096_pt1 | contig 76885 bp, 81 predicted proteins | sample TSFL038MetaG_FD_102277 | JGI IMG/M metagenome (GOLD analysis project Ga0153954, IMG submission 102277) | Attine ant fungus gardens microbial communities from Florida, USA - TSFL038 MetaG | ecosystem: Host-associated > Fungi > Mycelium > Unclassified | place: USA: Florida, Wekiwa Springs State...
ACATATTCAACCGGCGCAGCCTTCCTGGTCGGAAGATCGGCCGCCTGAGCGCTGGCGACCGCGACGATCCCCGCCGCCGACCCCAGCAGAATGCTCTTCATGAGCGTCATTTGTGACCTCCAGTTCAAAATTTATCAGCGTCGGGTCGGTTTTCGCCTGACTGCCACTTCGTCCGGATGTCGCCGCATTGCCTTAAGCAAATTCGTCGGATCCGGCTGCGATGGGAATCGATACCCTCGCACGATCAAACCATACGCTGATTTGGAAAGCCCTCAACTCGGATTTGGCAATAATTTGCCAAACGAAGGCCATTATTTGACCAGTGTTGCAGAAGAAACACAATTTAATATATTAAATATTATTTATTAAATATCTTTTATGATAATAATAACTCGCTTATTGTGAATATTTATTTCATTAATTTCACTTTATATCAAAATTAACACCTCAATCAAATGAAATAGTATTAATGAAATAGGCTTCATTATTTTCAGTTGCCATCCCCGACCCGCTCGTTTGGCTCTACACCAAACATCGCACGTCAATCCCCCGATCAAGCCACCTCTGCTTCCGCTCCGCTTGTCGTCGGATTGACTGATGACAAAAAAGCGCACCTAAGCGACTGAAATCATTGTCTCGCGACCAAAATTGCGCACGACGGTCAGATGCGGAGAAAGGGTCCGCCCGACAGGGCTCCGGTCTATCGCGCTTGATCGAGCGGACGCGCCTCGATAACCACGAACGCCTGGGCGTAGGACCGCTCGTCCGTCAGCGTGAGGTGGATGAACGGCTCGGTTCCTGCGGGCAAGATCGCTTTCAACCGTTCCGCAGCGCCCCCGGTGAGCCGCATCGTCGGCTGTCCCGAGGGAAGATTGACCACCTCCATGTCGCGCCAGAACACCCCGCGCCTCAATCCGGTGCCGAGCGCCTTCGAGCAAGCTTCCTTGGCGGCGAACCGCTTAGCGTAGGAGGCGGCGCGCGCCACCCTCCGATCCGACTTGCGTTGCTCGATCTCGGTGAAGCAACGGGCGATAAAGCGCTCCCCGTACCGCGTGAGCGTCCTCTCGATGCGCTCAATGTCACAAAGATCGCTGCCAATCCCGACGATCACCGCGAGCGCCCCGCCGACGCACGTCCTTCTGCCATCGCCACGCGCATGGCCTTCACGGATTCGGCGAGCCCGACGAAAATCGCCTCGCCGATGAGGAAATGGCCGATGTTGAGCTCGACGATCTGCGGCAGCGCGGCGACAAGACGCGCTGTGTCGTAATCGAGGCCGTGGCCGGCGTGACACTCGAGGCCAAGCGCCTCGGCATGAGCCGCGGCCGCACTCAGACGGCCAAATTCGTGGTCGGCCCTAGCCGCCTCGCCCCGCGCGTGGGCGTCGCACCAAGCCCCGGTGTGCAGTTCCACGACCGGCGCTCCGAGGTCGGCGCTCGCCTTCACCGCGTCCGGCGACGGCTCGATGAACATCGAAACTCGGATCCCCGCCCACCCAAGCTCGGCGACAAAGGGTTTCAGCGCCTTGAAACCGTTGACGACGTCGAGGCCGCCTTCGGTGGTGCGCTCGGTCCGCTTCTCCGGCACGAGGCAACAGGCGTGCGGACGAAGCCGGAGCGCGATGTCGAGCATCGATTCGGTCGCCGCCATCTCGAAATTGAGCGGCTTTCGGATCGAAGACTTCAGCCGCCGCATATCGTCGTCGTGGATGTGCCTTCTGTCCTCGCGCAGATGGGCGGTGACGCCGTCAGCGCCGGCTTCGATCGCGAGCAGCGCCGCTCGGACCGGATCCGGGTTCGAGCCGCCGCGCGCATTGCGGACTGTTGCTACATGATCGACGTTGACGCCGAGTCTCAGCGCTGCCATCGGCCCTCTCCTCCACGAAATCTCGACCGATCACGCCGCGCCGGCAAGCGTCCGGCTCCCGGGCTTGACAGCTGGAAGCGCCGCGAGTTCCGGCGGCAGCGCGTCGGGCCGGTAGGCAGGAATGTCGAGAGTGGCCAGCGACACGCGCTCGACGCCAATATCGGCCGCGCCGCCCGATCGGTCGATCAGGCACGCAGCGCCCACGACCGTTCCGGGGTGTTCGGCCAGCGCCGCCAGCGCTTCCCGTGAGGAGAGGCCGGTGGTGATGATGTCCTCGACCATCAATACGCGCGCGCCGGAAGGAATCGCGAATCCACGGCGCAGCCTGAAGACGCCGCCTTCGCGCTCGACGAACATCGCCTTGGCGCCAAGCCATCGCGCGGTCTCGTAACCTGGAACAATGCCGCCGAGGGCGGGCGAGGCGACAATATCGATGGCTCCGAACGTTTCACGCGCCTTCTCGGCGAGCGCCCGGCAAAGGCGCTCAGTGCGCGCCGGATCCTGGAACACGAACATCTTCTGCAGGAACACCGGAGAGTGCAGCCCCGACGACAAGATGAAATGGCCGGTGAGGAGGGCGCCGGCGGCGCGGAACTCGTCAAGCGCCTGCTCCGCGGTTAAACTCGAACTCGTCATACCGCCTTTTAGCAGGCCGCCTATCGCCGCGCCAAGACAACGCGGCTTCAGTGGTCCTGCGGAATCTGTGGGGCGCGAGATCCGATGCCGGCGACTGCACCCAACGCCTACCAAACTAAGTCGCTGAGCGAGCGAGTCGACGCGACCGCGCCGGACGGAACGGCGGTGCGCCTGCTTTTAAGCCTCGCAGGCGGAAGCATGGCGCATTTCGAATTGCCTGCCGGCGCAGTCTCGCATGCGGTCACGCATCAAACGGTCGAAGAGATCTGGTTTGTGATCAGCGGCAAGGGCAGCATCTGGCGTCTTCAGGCCGGCGTGGAGTCGATGGACCCGCTCGCCCCCGGGACCTCTCTCACCATTCCCCTCGGAACGGCGTTTCAGTTTCGTGCCGCGGCCGAAGCGCCGCTCGCCTTCGTGGCTATCACCATGCCGCCCTGGCCCAGCATGCATGAAGCTAAACCTGCGGCCGGCCCATGGGCGCCGACTGTAGCGGCTGGCTGAGGTGCGCCCTTGCGCGCGGCTTGGGTCGCTGATAGCGCAAAGCCGCCGAAGCGCCGGATTAGCTCAGCGGTAGAGCAGCGGTTTTGTAAACCGAAGGTCGGGGGTTCAATCCCCTCATCCGGCACCAATTATTACAGTTAGTTACGAAGAATTTTGGGCGAGTACGCTGCGCGTCGCCTTCGCCGTGGACAGCCCATGGCCAGCAGCGACGAGGAAACACGCCCGCGGCGGCGGGGTAGACACTACGTGAGTCGACCCGACTGGCGCATGGTTCCGCGGCGGATCGCCGACGTCAGAAGCGCTTCGGGTCGACGGCGCGTGCCCGATCGTTCGACCCTCCTTGAGCGCGCGGCGACCGTCTCCACCCCGGCCCCCCAACCAACACCCCGAGCGGCCGCTAGGCCCTCCTAATAAAACCCAGGTCCAGAATCCCAAGGGGTCGTGAAATGAAGGCTTGGCGGCCAGTTCGGGCGCTCTCATCAAGTCGATATCACATGTTTGATCCCAAGCTTTGATGGAGCATCCTGGTCGGGTGATTCGAAGGATGCGCTCTGGGCCAAATTCTTCACGGGAGCGCCACAACGAAAAGAGGCGGTCCGTCGAGCAATACGGCATAGTCAAAAGAGCCTGAGAGCGCTGGCGAGGCGCTACGGCGTCAATCCGAAGACCATCGCCAAGTGGAAGGCGCGCAAGTCCGTCGCCGATCTCCGGACCAGACCGAAAGAGCCCCGATCAACGGTCCTGAGCGTTGAAGAGGAGGCGGTCGTGGTCGCCTTTCGAAGGCATACCTTGCTGCCACTCGACGACTGCCTCTACGCCCTGCAGCTAACGATCCCGCATCCGACACGCTCGTCGCTGCATCGCTGCCTCAAGCGTCATGGGATCTCCCGCCTGCCGCAGGTCGAAGGTGAAGCTTCATCCAAACGGAAGTTCAAGGCTTACCCGATCGGCGATTTCCATATCGACATCGCCGAAGTCCCAACCGCAGCAGGCAAGCTCTACCTGCTTGTCGCGATCGACCAGACCTCGAAGTTCGCTTCTCGTCGAACTGCACGAGAAGGTCGCACGCCGAACCGCTGCGGACTTCCTGCGTCGCGTAAGGCCCGCACCGTCCTCACCAATAACGGAACCCACTTCACCACGCCAGGCAATGCGAGTTCAGCCGCGCCCGACATCAAGGCCGCTCTCGACGCCGGAGAGCCCTTCCTCGCGCACGCCTTCGAATACGCCTGCACCCAGGACGAGATCGATGGCACGCCTTCGAATACGCCTGCACCCAGGACGATATCGATCATCGGCTGATCAAGCCGAAGCATCCCTGGACAAATGGTCAGGTCGAACGGATGAACCGCACCATCAAGGACGCCACCGTTAAACACTACTTCTACGAAACCCACGATCAACTGCGAGCTCATCTGCGCGACTTCTTCGCGCGAAGGCTCAAAACCCTCAGACACGGCGGGAAAGAGGACCCGTCCGATGACCGCGAAAGCACCGAACATTCTCATCGTCATGGCTGACCAGATGGTGCCGGCGTTCCTTCCGATCTATGGCCACCCCGTCGTCCGTGCGCCAGCCATGCAGGCGCTCGCGCGGGATGGGGTCGTGTTCGACAGCGCCTATTGCGCGAGTCCGCTCTGCGCGCCGTCGCGCGCCTCGTTCATGTCGGGGCTCTTGCCGTCGCGCACCGGCGTCTATGACAACGCCGCCGAGTTCGCGGCTGATCTTCCAACCTTTGCTCACGCCCGCAGGCTTCGCGGCTATCGCACGCTTCTTTCAGGCAAGATGCACTTCTGCGGACCCGATCAGCTGCATGGATTCGAGCAGCGGCTGACGACCGATATCTATCCCGCCGACTTCAACTGGACACCGGACTGGGATCGTCCCGCTGACCGTCCGAGCTGGTATCACAATATGGGCTCGGTGCGCGACGCGGGGTTATGCGTGCGCTCGAACCAGCTCGATTTCGACGATGAGGCCGCCTTCATGGCCGAGCGCGCGATCTTCGACCTCGCGCGATCACGCGATCGCCGGCCGTTCCTGCTCGTCGCCTCGTTCTCGCACCCGTACGATCCGTTCGCCCCGCCCCAGCCCTATTGGGATCTCTACCGCGAACGAGGACATCGACATGCCGTCTCTCGGAAATGCGCTCGACGCTCACTCTCAACGGCTCCGCCACGTTTGCGCTATGGACGCCGAGCCGGTGAGGGAAGCGCAGATGCGCGCGGCGCGGCGCGCCTATTACGGCTCGATCGCCTATATCGACGAACTCATCGGCCGACTGATGGCGGCCCTGCGGTCGGCTGCTTTGGCCGAGGACACAATCGTCGTCCTGACCAGCGATCACGGCGAGATGCTCGGCGAAAGATGAGCTTCTTCGAGGGCGCCTGCCGCGTGCCCCTTGTCGTCGCTGCCCCCGGCCGCTTCGAGCCGCACCGCGTCGCCGCCAGCGTATCGCTGGTCGATCTCATGCCTACGCTTGTCGAGCTTTCAGGCGGCAACGCGCAATCGCTCGGGATCGGCCGCCGATGGACGCAGCCTTGCTCCTCAGCTCAGAGGCGCAGGCGGACACGACGAAGCGTTTGGCGAGTATCTGGCCGAGGCTGCTATGGCGCCGATCGTGATGATCCGCCGCGGCCGCTTCAAGTTCATTCATTCGCCCGCTGACCCCGATCAACTCTACGACCTTGCTCATGACCCCGCGGAGCGCGACAACCTCGCCGACGATCCCGCCCGCGCAGGCCTCGTCGCCGACTTTCGCGCCGAGGTCGGGAAGCGCTGGAACCTCGCGGAACTCGACGCCGGCGTGCGCTTGAGCCAACGTAGGCGCCGGCTCGTCGATAGCGCGCTCCGCAAGGGAAGGGTCCACGCCTCGGATTTCCAGCCGTTCCGCGACGCCTCCCGCCAATACATCCGCAACTCCGGCGATCTGAACGACATCGAGGCGATGGCGCGCTTTCCGCCAGCTCCGCGGCCCTGAATACGGCAGCGGGAAACGGGCGGACCCGCCCCCGCGCTCGCGGGCCCAGGCACCCTGCCCCGTACTCTGCTCGGTGCGGGTGGTAACTCTATTCTCGTATGGCGTAATTCCCGACTCCCCACCGGACAGAAATCGCGCTAGCCTTTGGTCCTGAAGAGGGGCCTTGATGGCGACCAGGACAAGGAAGCCGATCGATCTCGCCAAGCGCGTCGCCGAGCGGCGGAGCAAGCAGAAGCGCGCTGAGAGCGCCTGGCGGCGGGAAACCTTCCGCCTGCCGCGCGAGGAAGCGCGGGCGAAGGCGCGCGAATGGTTCGAGCGCTTCCCAAAGGCCGCCTATATGACCGAGATCGAATCCTGGCGCGAGCTCGCGGACAACCAGATCGAGTTCGTCATGCGCCGATTGCCGTCCGCTGATTGAACCCCTGCGCGAGCCGGCGGCGGAAGATCCCAACGCGCTGGCCAGATGATCAGCACGCGAACGCTTTAATGTTCATCGTACGCCTTCGAAGGGGATTTGGGCCCAGCCGCCGTTGTCGCTGAACTTTCGTCCCCATATAAGGACGGAGTCTAGGTCGCCCCGAACAACGGGTTTGCGCGGGCGGTTGAGTTTCGGGGGTTGAATTGTCTCCGTCCAGAATCGAGCGTGAGCGGCTTGTGATCATCGGCGCGGGGCCGGCGGCCTATACCGCGGCGATCTATTCCGCGCGCGCGCTGCTGAAGCCCTTGGTGCTGGCCGGATTCGAGCCCGGCGGCCAGTTGATGACAACGACAGACGTTGAGAACTACCCAGGTTTCGCCAATCCGATCGAGGGCCCCTGGCTCATGGAGCAGATGCGGGCTCAGGCCGAAAACGTTGGCGCCCGTCTCGAGGGCGAGCATGTCATCAGACTCGAACTCGGGCAGCGGCCATTTGTCGTTCGTTGCGACAGCGGGCGCACGTTTGCCGCCGAGGCGATCATCCTGGCGACCGGCGCGAAGGCGAAATGGCTCGGTCTCCCGAGCGAAGAGGCGTTCAAAGGCTTCGGCGTCTCGGCCTGCGCGACCTGTGACGGATTCTTCTTCCGCGGCAAGAGGGTCGCAGTCATCGGCGGCGGCAACACCGCGGTCGAAGAGGCGCTGCACCTCTCGAATCTCGCGGCTCACGTCACGGTCGTGCATCGCCGCGACTCGTTCCGGGCCGAGAAAATCTTGAGCGAACGCCTGGCCGCTCGGCACAACGTTTCGATCCGCTGGAACAGCGCAGTCGAGACCGTCCTCGGCGGGGGAACGCCGCCCGGCGTGACCGGGCTGCGTTTGCGCAACGTCGTGACCGGAGCGCTCGACGACCTTGCGGTCGATGGGATCTTTGTTGCGATCGGGCATGAGCCCGCTACCGAACTGGTGCGTGGCCAAGTCGCGCTGAAAACGAATGGCTACGTACAGACTTCGCCAGGCTCGACCGCGACCAGCGCCGAGGGCGTGTTTGCTGCGGGCGACGTGGCCGACGACGTCTTTCGCCAGGCGGTCACAGCCGCCGGTCTAGGCTGCATGGCCGCGCTCGAAGCCGAGCGTTGGCTCGCCGCCCAGGAGCCAAAGCGGGCCGCGGCCGAGTAAGAGACGCAAACGCCGTCAGGACGGGTACAAAAATAGCGTTGCGATGGGCCCAGCGCGGCCGAGGAAACGTTCATGGATTGGGATAAGCTGCGCGTCTTTCAGGCCGCCGCCGATGCTGGATCGTTCACCCATGCGGGCGAGACCCTGGGCCTGAGCCAATCGGCCGTGAGCCGCCAGGTCGGGGCACTGGAGGCCGATCTCGGCGCGCCCTTGTTCCATCGCCACGCCCGCGGCCTCATCCTGACCGAGCAGGGCGAAATGCTGCTCGGCGCGGTGCGTGACGTGGTTCTTAAGCTCGACGCGGTGCGCTCGCGCCTCATCGACAGCCGCGAAAAGCCGCATGGCGAATTGCGCGTCACGACGACGCTCGGCCTCGGCGCCAATTGGCTGGCCCCGCGGCTCGGTGAGTTCGTCGAGCTCTATCCGGAAATCAAGCTGCAGCTTTTGTTGTCTGACGACGATCTCGATCTTGCAATGCGCGAAGCGGACGTCGCGCTCAGACTACGCGAACCGATTCAGCCGGACTTGATACGGCGGCGCCTCTTCACCGTGCATTTCCACGCCTACGCCTCGGCCGACTATCTGAGAAGGCGTCCGCAGCCGAGAAAGGTCGACGATCTCGATCAGCACCACCTCGTCGCCTTCGGCGCGCCAACAGCAACTCACCTCCTCTATGATCTCAACTCGCTCCTGAGCCTCGGCCGCGATCCAAAGAATCCGCGCATTCCCCAGATTACGGTCAACAATCTGGCGGCGATGACGCACGCCGTGGAGCATGGCGTCGGCATCGCCGTGCTGCCAGACTATTGCGTGCAGCCTGAATCCGGACTGGTGCGCCTCCTCCCGCAAGCCGACATGCCGGAGATGGACTGCTTCCTCGTCTACACCGAGGAGCTCAAGAACGTCGCCCGCGTGCAAGCCTTTCGCGACTTCCTCGTCAGCACAGCGCAACGCTGGAGGTACTGACCCGGCGAACGTCGTCACAGTTCACAGAGGCGCCTGCGTCGGCGCAAACGAAGGGCGCCCTCTCTCGCCGCGCAAGCCCGCGATCAGGCCCCGGACTGCGGCGGAAAAGTTCCGCGCGGATCCGGCCGCCAGATATTCCCCAGTTCGCAGGAAGGACACGAACACCGTCCAGGCAAACCACTTCGGGTGGTGCTGCCGGACGAAGTGGAGCTTATTGCGGTTGCCAAGATAGACAACCGTCGCCGAACGTTTGGCGCGCCCGCGAACGGCGCCCGTCGCGGTGCCGCCGATATGTGGGACGATGGAGTTGTGGGCATAGCCGACGCCACACGTCGCTTTGGCGCGCATCCCCCAATCCACTTCCTCCCAGTAGAGAAAAAACGAATCGTCCATCAGCCCGATCCGCTCGATGCAGTCTCTCGTCACATACATCGAGGGTCCCGTCGGCGCGTCCATGCGTCGCTCGATGTCTTCGGGGTCGGGATCAGGCGAGGTCGGTGCGAACATATCGACGCCCTTCAGCTGGGACAGAAGATTGTTCCACTTGAGGCCCCGCGACAGGGAGATGCCGGGGCGGTCGGGGATCATCAGCCGACTTCCGACCATGCCCTTGCCGCGCTTCTTCGCGTATGCCGCAAGCTCCGCCAGGGCTTCGGGTTCGGGATAAGTGTCGGGATTGAGAATCCAGATGGCGCTCCAGCCTGGGTCGTCGCCGAGGGCGCGCGCCCAGGCGTTGATCCCGCCGGCGTAGCCGAAATTGTCGCGCGCTTCGCCGATTGTGACCGGCGTGCGCCCCTGCCCAAGGCGGAGCCGACGCGCCCGCACGAAATCTTTCGGTACAGAGGCGAGAACTTCGGCCTCGCCCTCGCACGGACCGCCCTTTTCGCTGAGCGCTTTCTCCAGGGCGTCGAACGCGGCGGGACCGCCGTTCTCGCAAACGAAGACACCAATTTTCGGACAGTTGCGCTGACCGCCGATTGCGGCGAGACATTTGACGACGTCGTGAGCGTTCCCGAATCCCACGACGATAATTGGAACCTCGACGTCGCCCAGCATAGCGGCGGTTACTCCTTAGTCGAGCCGAGGACGGCGCGATGCGCGACCATGAATCGATAGGCTCGAATTTGCGCAAGGGCCCTGATCGCCAGAATGCGGTTCCGAACCCCCTCCAGGCGTTTCGAGACGAGCGGCAGAAAGGCGTGAGGCACGACCGCGAGGAGCGCCGCCCACTGGCGCAGGAGGATGAGGGCGGGTCCTTTGCCCTCAAGCTGGGCGCCCCGACACGATTCAAGCGTCAGCCGCCGCCATTTACGCTTCAATTCCGGCATCGTGCGGCGAGCTGGATGACCGAGGATCGACTTTGGCGCAAATCGGATCTGATAGCCTTGCCGCCGGGCCCTCAAGCACCAATCCTTATCCTCAGGGACGCCGTTCTCGAAGCCGCCAACCGAATCGAACACCGTGCGCCAGACGAACATCGAGGCGGTGACGGTGAAGGCGAGATCCTTGACGTAATGTTCGTTGCGAAAGGCGAACACGCTTTCGAACGCTTCGGCCGGTGTCATCCGCCTCGGATCGCCAACCAGCACATCGACCTGCCCGCCGACGATGTCGGCGGAGAGGAGTTCGGCGAGCCCCTCCTCAAGCCAGCGTGGGTCGGGGCGACAATCGCTGTCGATGAACGCGAGCGCCTCGCCGCGCGAAACACTTACGCCGGTGTTGCGCGCCGGTCCCGCGCCGCGCTCGTCGACTTCGACAACCCGGCCGCGCGACCCGACGACGACGCGCACGGCGTCGAGGCCGCGCGAACTGCCATTGTCGGCGACGATGATCTCCGTCCGATCGCGCGGAAAGGTCTGGGCGTCGAGCAGCGTCAGACACGCGTCCAGATTGTCGTAATCGTTGAGATGCGGAACGATCACGGACACTAGGCCAATCGCTGGCCGCGCCTTATCTGGCTCCAGTCCCGCAGCCGGGACCGCTTCGCGGACCATCATGGCTCGGCGTCACGCCCCATTGGCGTATTTGCCCATGATTGAAACCGCCTTGTCGAAATTGCTCATCTCGAGAATGTCGTCCGTCTCGAGCATCGTATCGAATTCCGATTCGAGCGCGGCGACCAGGATCATATGACCGATCGACGTCCAGGCCGGGTAGTCTTGGTAAACGAGCTTCGACGTGTCGACGTTGTCGTCGAGATCGAAGCTCTCTTTGAACGCGCTATACACCCGGTCCCTTACCGTCATTGACCCACCTCCGCAGTCGTCAAGGCGCTCGGCCTCAACGCAGTCCATCGTTATCTTCCCCGGAGCCGGCGACCGCGCCCGTTTGCAGCCTTCGTCGCGCCTCTCGCGTCCGGCAACCTGATTTGCCCCCGATGGCCACCGGCAAGTCCCTCGAGATGCACGGAGCCATCGCTATGCGCGCCGCCCGAGTCCAGCGTTTTCGCGCACATCAAGCCACCGCAAGAACGATGACCTTCTGCCCCGAGGTCGGGCGCCAAACCGGATGCGGCCAAGCGCATTGCGCACGGGAAGCACTTCGTAGCCGGCGGCGAGCGCGCTTTCGAGCGCCGCCTCGAACAGCGTGGGCGTGCAGCCCTGCGCGCCCGGCGTTTCGCCAACGTCATGAGTAAAGAAGATTAGCCAGGAATGAGGCGCTGACGAGCGATCAAGCAGGTCCTTGACCGCCGCCGCGTCCCTCGATCTCGACCACAGATTCTCAGCGCGCAGCGCGCCGAGATCGGCGACGCCGATGTTGACGCCAGGGGACGTCGATCGACAAGCGGCGAAGCGCCTCTCCATCCAGAGTTTGGTTCTCAGGTCGATATCGCCGAAAGGAAAGGCGAAAGTGGTCATCCGCACGTCGCCGAGGTGCGCTGAAATGAACTCAGCGTTCGCTTCCAGATCGGCTGTCACATCTGCTCCCCCGGTCGAGGGCGTTCGCATGAGCCGGGCGGACCGGCAACCGATCTCATGGCCGTTGTCGATCAGGCGCTTGAGATCGGCGAGGTCGTACTGCTCTATGCCGTCCACTGTCGCGCCGCAGGAGGCGCGGTCGACGTAAAAGCTACCCGCCGCGCCGCGGCGTTCAAGCATCCTGGCGGCGGCAACCGCAGCGGATTTCGCAAACCCGTCGAACGTGAAAGAGACGATCGGGCGCTCGTTAACCATCGCCACGCCACGCGTGCGGATCAACTGGCGCACGCCGTCGCTCAGCTTGCCGAGAAAGCCGGGACTCGACAAGAACTCAGCTTTCCGCGACAACCGGCGCGGCGGTTCGCGCCTCGGCGCCCGTACGGTCTATCACCGTGACAATGTCACGTTCCGGCAATGCCTCCAGTCTGGGGGAGACGAACGTTTCGTCATCGCCCGATTGGACAAACCTCATCTCCTCCAGCACCTGCTTTGCCGATTGATTGCGGCCCGAAGAGTGGAACACCGTCGACACGACGTCCTGGCCGCGAGCCGTCGCGCGAGCAAGCAGCCAACCGAAGAAGGCGTGATCCACCTTCTTATGTTGTACGCGGCAGCTCATGAAGAAATTCTCGACGTGGAACCGTTCCATGTCGACAATCGCGAATCCGATGATCCCGTAGTCGCCGAATTTGTCGGCGCAGGCGAGCACGAAACCCCGGCTTCCGGAGCCGTCGAGGAGCGCCTCGACCCCCTGACGACCCATCGCTTGTCCAGCATAGTTGAGCTGGTTCGTGCGCTGCGAAAGCTCGAAGACGCGGGCGATATTCACCTCCGAAAGGGGACTGATCGTCAATGTGATGTCGCAGGACTTGAGAAAGTCCAGAAACGACCGATCCGCCTCACGCAATGCGCTCTCGCGCATCTCCTCCACCTTATACATCTGGCGGCGGCTGCGGGCCTCATCGGTTACTGGGATGTCGAATTCCGGAAGCGCCAGCAGCCCCGCGATGCGGCTGTCGTCGACAACACGCATGTCCGGATGCGCCGAGGACACTTCCGCGCGCTCGAAGGCCTGGTCGTCGACAAAGAGGAAGGTGTTCTTGTTGATGTTAAGTCGGCGCGCGATCTCCGTCATGCTGGCGCTCTTCGGCCCCCAACCGATCTGGGGCGCGAGGAAATACTCGCTGAGCCCAAAACGCTTGAGCGCCTCCATCGCGTCATTGGGATTGTTCTTCGAAGCGATCGAATGGAGAATTCCGCGTTCGTCGAGCGCCTTGATCGCCGCCACCGCATCGGCGTTCAGGGTGAGATTCTCGACCCCATCCTCGATCAACGTCCCGCGCCAGAGCGTGTTGTCGAGGTCCCACACCACGCATTTCACTTTAGCCGCCGGCTGTGGAGCCGCCGTCACCTTGGCCGCCGGCTCCGAAGCCTCCGTAAGCTTTGCGGCAGGCTCCGGCGGCGTGATCGCCGTCGATTGCGCTGGCGCCGCCACCGCGGCGATCGAAGCATTGTGCGGGCCGGTGAAGCTTACGAATTCGAGCATCGTAAAGATGAAGCCGTTGTCCGACAGCGTGTCCACCGGCTCGATCTGCACGAAAACGCGCTCGTCGAGATTGACGACCGCGCGGATATCGGCGGCGTCAAACTCGACCCGATTATAACCGGGCTTCAGGGTGAAGTGGCGCTGGAAGTAACGGCCGGTGGGGACGACCGGCTTCACGGTCAGCGTAAACATGCAATCGACGGCGGTCTCGCTGAAGCCCTCGATCAGGAACGCGTGGAACGCCGCGGGGCTCGGACCGGCCGACGCCACTTTGGTTTTCGCCAGCGTCCAGGCGATGGACATGCCGTCGTGCAATCGGTGCGGCAAGGGCGCGGCGGCGAGAAATTCGTCGACTAGGGCCTCCCCGAAGTGCAAGGCGAAGCCTCGCTCTCGTGAGACGACCGCAGGCCGCATTTCCGCTTCGAGCTTGCCCCATTGGCGGAAAGACACCCGTAATCCGAGCGTTCCCGCCTTGCCTCGCACGCGCACGGCCTCGATGCCACGGTCGAAACGCCGGCATTTGAGGTCACGCCTTGGGGTGTAGAACGCGCACGTCCCGTAGCAGGTCGGCATCGCGCATTCGGAGCAATGTTCGGCCCAGATGAGGCTCGAACTCGAGGCGATGGAGCTTCTTGTTTCCGCGAATCGCTGCAATGGATACTGCGACGCATCGACGAGGAACGGTTTCTGTTCACCAGCAACAGTTTGGCGCATAGGCATTCGTGGGGTACCCCGTTGCTACTGGACGGCGAGTCGGTTCGCCGGACGGCGGTGTCCGCGATTATTCTACATTGCCCGTTTTGAAGGTCGGACAACAGTCGCTCCGTGATAGGCGACCCTGTTCCGAGCTGGATTTTTGGCTTTGCTCGCCCTCTGCCTTGGGCGAGAGGCCGCGCCAAGCAACCATACTGCGTATTCGCTGTCTTCGGACAGAAAATGCGGATCGCAACAATTGGCGCTACTTGAGCTATCGGAGGCGCTGCGGTGTGTCAAGCCTAGCCAAAAAGCCGGGGCGAGCCAGCCGACGGCGCCGCGAAACCCGGTGGCCGAGACCAGAGCCCGGGCGCTTTAAACCTTCTCGACTTGCCCGAATTCCAAATCAACCGGGGTCGCGCGACCAAAGATCGACACGGCCACCTTGACCCGCGACCGGGACTCGTCGACTTCCTCGACCACCCCGTTGAAGGAGGCGAAAGGCCCGTCCGCCACGCGCACGTTTTCGCCGATTTCGAAACGGATCGCTGCCTTCGGCCGCTCGACGCCGTCGGCCACCTGTCCCTTGATCCGGTCGGCCTCCATGTCGGGGATCGGCATCGGCTTCTTGTCCGCACCGAGGAAGCCCGTCACTTTGGGCGTATTCTTGATTAGGTGATAAACCTCGTCGGTGAGGTCGCATTTGACGAGCACATAGCCCGGAAAAAACTTGCGCTCCGAGTTGATCTTCCGCCCTCGGCGCATCTCGACGACCTGCTCGGTCGGCACGAGGATTTCCTCGAACTTGTCGGAGAGGCCGCGCTGGCTCGCCTGCTCGCGAATTGAGTCCGCCACCTTCTTTTCGAAGTTCGAATAGGCGTGAACGATGTACCAGCGCATGTTCATGTTCGGACGTTCCAGGTCATGACCAACGCTAGCCGCTGCGCCCGAAGCCGAGCACCAGCGAGACAATCGTCCGCAACACCTCGTCGACGACTAGGAAGAACACGCTCGTGAAGACGACGAGCAACAGCACGAGACCGGTCGTGATGAGGGTCTCGCGCCGCGTCGGCCAGATGACCTTCGCGGCTTCGGCGCGCACTTGCTGAACGAACTCAAAGGGGTTGGCCATTGCTTCAAAGTGGGTTGGGCTTCCGGCGTGGCGGGTGACGGCCTTCAGCCAAAAAGTTCGCGGCGCGGGGCCTCTCGGCGCCGCGCCACGAGGAACCCATATAGGAAAAGATCACCGCTCGCCAAGCGAAATGTGACGTTCAGAGGCGAAAACTGTCACAAATCGCGCCGGCGCCTGCGGCCTCAGGGCTCCTCACGCACGGAAATGCTTCGAAAGCTTCAGCCCCTGATGCTGATAGTTTGAGGTTGCGTCCGCGCCGTAGAGCGCATCGGGCGAGCCGGCAAGCTTTTCGTAGACCAGCCTGCCTACCGGCTGGCCGTCCTCCAGCAGGAACGGCACGTCGCGGCTGCGCACCTCGAGCACTGCCCGCGCCGAAGGGCGCCCGTCGGCGCCGCGCCCGAAGCCCGGATCGAAGAAGCCGGCGTAGTGAACCCGAAACTCCCCGAACGCCGGGTCGATGGGCGCCATCTCCGCCGCGAGATCCGAGGGAATCTGCACTTTTTCCCGCGAGGCGAGGATGTAGAACTCATCTGGATCGAGGATGAGGCGCCGATCCTCGCGGGCGTGGATGAGCTCCCAGAAATCCTCGATTCGATAGCTGCTCAGGCGGTTGACGTCGATGACGTCGCTGTTCTTGATCGCCCGATAGCCGACAATGGGTTCGCCAAGCCCGCCGAGATCGACCCGCAAAACCAGACCCTCGCGCGTGTCGAGCGGCCCGTCGACCAGAGGGCTCGCCAGGTGCTGCTTGCGGATTGAAGCGTCGTCGAGCGTGAAAGTATGCTTATCCTTTATCTGCTGAGAATTGCGGCTGCGAAACCGGATCTGATTCAGTTTGGCGCCCGCCCGGACGCGGACGCTGAAGCTGCGGGGCGAGATCTCGAGCCAAAGCTCGCCCTGGTAATCGAGCGGCGCCTCGTCGAACGCCTCTCCTCCATCGACGATCAGACGGGTGAAAATGTCGAGCCGCCCGGTCGAGCTTTTCGGATTGGCGGCCCCCGAGAGACTGGGCATGAGTTCGAGCCGCTCCATGAGCCTCGCAATATAGACGATCCCCTTCTCGAGGACTGCGCCCTTGCCGCCCAGCGACACAGGCTCGGCGTTCAAGCTTTCGAGGCGCGCGCGAACCGAGCGCCCGCGGCCGGGCAGGAAGCTCGAGCGAACCCGATAGGCTTCCTTGCTGAGCCTTAGGTCGAGGCTCGCAGGCTGGAGTTGCGAGGCCTCGATCTCGGTCTCCGCGCGGATCAGTTTGCGGCCGATCATCGCCTTGATCTTTTGCCGCCCGAACAGGCCGAACGGGGCGGAGAACAGCGCCTCCCCCACGCCGGGCTCATGACTGTCGAGGATTACGGGAAGCGGCGTTCGGGGCGGCGTCAAGCTTTGGCCTCAAAGGGCGGTTTCGCGTTGTTAGCGCCCTCGCGCCCTTAAACCAAGACTTGGGCTTGACGCCAAGACTTTATGGGCGTTATGCGAAGGTTCCTCGTGGTCATTTGAGCCGATCGGCTTGCCGCCACGTTAAACAACGGGCTAAAAGATCGGGGCGCATTCAGAACCGCCGCCTCGTCTTGAAGCCCGTCAAGCGCCGCCGGCGCGGAGGACTGGAGCGATGACGAGTCCGCGTAAATCCCGTGATCCCAAGACACTGAGGCCAGCCACACAGCTGATCCATGGCGGGTCGCTGCGCTCAAGATTCGAGGAAACCTCCGAAGCGCTCTTTCTCACCCAGGGCTATCTCTACGACACGATGGAGCTCTCGGAGGCGCGCTTTAAGGGCGAGGACCCCGGCTTCATCTATTCCCGCTTCGCCAATCCGACCGTCTCGATGTTCGAGCGCCGCATGGCCTTGCTCGAGGGCGCCGAGGCCGCGCGGGCGACCGCGAGCGGCATGGCTGCGGTCACAGCGGCGCTCATGGGCCAGCTCAGGGCGGGCGACCATATCGTGGCGGCGCGGGCTTTGTTCGGCTCGTGCCTCTATGTGGTCGAGGACCTCCTGCCCCGCTTCGGCGTCGCCTCGACCCTCGTCGACGGGGCCGACCTCGACCAATGGCGCGCCGCCGTGCGGCCCAACACCAAGACGGCGTTCCTCGAATCGCCGACCAATCCGACGCTCGCGCTCGTCGACATCGCCGCGGTCGCCGAGATCATGCATAGAGCGGGCGCAACGCTCGTGGTCGACAATGTGTTCGCCACTCCCTTGCTGCAGCATCCGATGAAGCTCGGCGCGGATTGCGTCGTCTATTCGGCCACCAAGCACATCGACGGCCAGGGCCGGGTGCTCGGCGGCGTGATCCTCGGAAGCGAGAAGTTCATCGCCGACCACATCCACAATTTCCTCCGCCAGACGGGCCCCTGTCTCTCGCCGTTCAACGCCTGGACGCTGCTCAAGTCGCTCGAGACCCTGCCCGTCCGTATCGCCGCGCAAACCCGCACCGCGGGCCGAATCGCCGACTTCCTCGGCCAGCATCCGGCGGTCAAGCGCACGCTCTATCCAGGGCGCGCCGATCATCCCCAGGCGGCGCTCGCCAAGCGGCAGATGGAGGGCGGTGGCACGATCGTCGCTTTCGAGGTCGCGGGCGGCAAGGCCGGGGCGTTCAAGGCCGCCAACGCGCTCAGCATCATCGGCATCTCCAACAATCTCGGCGACGCCAAGAGCCTCGTCACCCATCCGGAGACGACGACCCACCAGCGGCTCAAGCCCGAGCAGCGGGCGGCGCTCGGCATTGCGCCGGGCCTGCTCCGGCTCTCGGTCGGCCTCGAGGACGCCGACGATCTGATCGAGGATCTGGCCCAGGCGCTCGACAAAGCATCACTCTCGCGGGAGGCCGCCGAGTAGAGGCGCCGACGGCGCGCACAATGTTACGCGCGCCAGCAATTTCAGCGAGTTAAGTGCGCTTTTCTGCAACTCCCGGGATCGCGCGCCTACGACTGGCGCCCGGACCTACGGACACGCCCCGATAAAGCGATGCGCGGCGTCGCCTCGCAAATGACCCCCGCGCCTTCACGGCGCGCTTGACGATCCGCAATCCCTCCGAGCCGGGCTTGCCTCACGTTGTATATTATGTCTATAAAATTTATAGACATATAGCTTCACCGAGAGCGTGGCATGCAATCCCTAATCAGAGCCCTTGTCTCCGCGATCTGGCTCCTCGCCGCGCCGCTGGCCGAGGCCGAGACCGTCAAGATTGGCGTCGTCCCCAATGTTTACGCGCAATCGATCGAGGCGCTGATCCCCGAAGCCAAGGCAAAAGGTCTGGACATCCAGATCGTCGAATTCACCGACTGGACAACGCCGAACCTCGCGCTCCAGTCCGGCGACATCGACGTCAACTATTTCCAGCACAAGCCCTTCCTCGACAACGCCGTCAAGCAGGGCGGATACGATTTCGGCGTGGCGGGCATCGGCATCCTTAGCAATATCGGCCTCTATTCGCTGAAGCATAAGGATTTTCAGAGCATTCCCGCGGGCGGGACTGTGGCGATTGCCGACGACCCGGTGAATCAGGGACGCGGCCTTCTCCTGCTACAGAAGGCGGGTCTCATCAAATTGAAGGACGGCGTCGGCTTCAAGGCCACGCTGGACGACATCGTCGAGAACCCGAAAAATCTGAAGTTTTCGGAAGTCCCCGGCCCGCAGCTCGTTCGCGTAACGCCGGACGTGGACCTCGCCCTGGGCTATCCGAACTTCATCGCGATCGCGAAGACCTTCGATCCGGGCTCGGGCCTTCTCTATTCGGGCGTCGAGGACAAGCAATTCTCGATCGCCTTCGTCGTCCAGAAAAAGAAGCTCGATGACCCGGCGATCAAGAAACTGGTCGCTCTTTACCAGAACTCGGACGCGGTCAAAGCCGCGATCGCCAAAGGATTTGGTGAGAATTCAAAACTGTACGCTTTGTCCTGGGTGGGTCAATGACCCTCCTGAGCGCGCCCGAACCGGCGTCCGCGAGCCCGGTTGGGACGCTTCGCCGCTCGCCATCCGAAGCCCAGTGTGCATCGCCCGCGGCAGCCGCCGGCGGCTCGCGCGCGGTCGTTTTCGACCATGTCGGAAAGGTCTACGCCTCGCCGTCCGGCTCTGTTGCCGCGCTGCATGATGTCGATCTCACCATCGAGCGCGGTTCGATCTTTGGCGTCATCGGGCGAAGCGGCGCCGGCAAGTCGAGCCTGCTTCGGACGATCAACCGCCTGGAGACGCCGACCAGCGGAAAGGTCCTGGTCGAGGGGCAAGATGTCGCCGGGCTCGACGAGGCGGACCTGATCGCGCTCAGGCGCCGCATCGGCATGGTGTTCCAGCATTTCAATCTTCTGTCGGCGAAGACGGTGCGGGACAACATCGCCCTCCCTCTTGTCGTCTCGGGCGCGCCAAAAGCGAGGATCGACGAGCGCGTCGCCGAAGTCGTCGCGTTGACGGGGCTCACGGGAAAGGAGCGCGCCTACCCTTCGCGGCTGTCCGGCGGGCAGAAGCAACGCGTCGGCATCGCCCGCGCACTCGTGCATCGCCCGGACATCCTGCTCTGCGACGAGGCGACATCGGCGCTCGACCCGGAGACAACGCTGTCCATCCTGCGCCTGCTCAAGGACATCAACCGGCGATTCAAGATCACGATCGTGCTCATCACCCATGAGATGAGCGTCATTCGCGAAATCTGCGATTCCGTTCTCGTGCTCGACGACGGCCGGATCGCGGAAACGGGAGCGGTGTGGCGCGTGTTCGGTGATCCGGAGCATCCCGCGACATGCGCCCTGCTCGAACCTCTCAATCGCGGCCTTCCGCCCGACGTCGCCGGAAGGCTCAAGCCGCAGCCTGGACGGGAGGCGAGCTCAGCCGTGGTCGAGCTGACCTATCTGGGCAAGAGCGGGCTCGAGCCTGACCCCATGGCCATCGGCAAGGCGTTCGGTGGCTCCTATCGGCTCCTGCAGAGCGCGTTGGATCGCATCGAGGGTCATGTGGTCGGCCGCTTGCTGGCGGTCGGTCCGGCGAGCCCTGCACGCGGAGGGGAGACCTTCGCGCGGGTCGCCGATCGAGCTAGGATACTGGGTTATGTCCCCGCAGATGATTGAGCGGCTCTGGGCCGCTTTTCTCGATACGCTGACCATGGTCGCCGCATCAGTCGGGATCGCGGTCGCGCTCGGCGTTCCGCTCGCGGTTTTCCTCGTACTCACTGCGCCCGGCGGACTCATCCGGGCGCCGCACTGGCATCGGGGGCTTTCGGCGGTGGTGAACGGCTTCCGCGCGACGCCCTTCATCATTCTTCTCGTGGCGTTGCTGCCGATCACGCGGCTCGTCGTGGGAACGACGATCGGGGTCTGGGCGGCCGTCGTTCCGCTCGCGGTGAGCGCCACGCCGTTCTTCGCCCGCATCGCAGAGGTGAGCTTGAGGGAGGTCGACGCCGGCCTCATCGAAGCCGCGCAAGCGATAGGATGTCGCCGGCTCGACATCGTGCGGCATGTCTTCCTGCCCGAGGCGCTGCCCGGAATTCTTGGAGGGGTCACGATCACGATCGTGAGCGTGATCGGCGCGTCGGCGATGGCGGGCGCGGTCGGCGCCGGCGGTCTCGGCGATATGGCGATCCGATACGGGTATCAGCGCTTCGACACAGAGGTCATGGGCGTAGTGATCGTGATCCTTGTCGCGCTCGTCTGCCTCATCCAGTTCGCCGGCGATCTCGCGGTCCGGCGCCTCAGGGAGCGGTAGGGGGGGATTTTTAGCCGCGATCGTTTGATCGCGCCCCGTCAACTTCACCAGGTGATTGGCAAAGATGGAATTGCCCGCAGCCGTTCATCATGCGTGACAAGCGCCGCATTCCGTACGAGCGCGGTCGCCGCGATCATCCGGTCCGCCGGGTCGCCGGGGAATGCGTCCCCCAACTGACCCGCGCGCTCGGCGATGTCATCCGTAAGCGGCTCCATTCGGTACTCCGGCAGCTTTCGAACGTTCGCTAGCCACGCAGTCACGGGCATGTTGAGGCGCAAGCGTCCGCGGCGCTCAAGCGTGACGATCTCGAAGAAGCTGATGCTGGACACGAGAAGCTCATTGCGTCTGCCGTGCTGCTGCAACGCCTGAGCGGCCTTGCGTGTCAGTTTTTTGCTTTCGCCGCTGACCCACCACACCAGGACGTGGGTGTCGAGAACGATCACTGATTGACCGTCCATTCGTCGGGCGCGTGCGCAGGCTCGGTCGGCGAGTCGTAGCGCAGCACTGTTCCCCGCAAGCGCTTGCGGATGAGCTCCGCTTCCTCCTCGGTCGCTTTTGGGCCCGTAATCTCTGCGATCACGGCGCCACGGGAGGTCACGCGAATGCGCTCTCCCCGGCGCGCGCGATCAAGGTACGCGGGCAAATTCTGTCTCAGGTCAGTCACGTTCACATCGGCCATGTGCGCACCGTAGCTGTATAGATACAATGTACGTCCGTGACATGACTGGGTCAACGCTTCGAGGCTCTCGAGCACTCACGCGGCGTCGTTGCGGTCAGCAGCAGCTCACGCGGCCACGTCGGCGACGACCGTGTCGAGCAGCGGCGCTCCCATCGCCGTCACCCGAATGCGCCCGCGCTCGTCGCGCTCGAGAAAGCCGTCCTCGATCAGGCTGCGAATCCGCTCAGGATCGATGAGGCGGCCGCTGACCTTTTCGAACGCCCGCGGATCGACGCCCTCGCTCAAGCGAAGGCCCATGAGCAGGAACTCGTCGCCCTGCTCCTCGCGGCTCAACGGCGTGCTCTCGACGAGGCCATGGCCCTCGGTTTCGACCTGGGTCAGCCACATTTCGGGATGGCGCTCGGTCTCCTGCGCCAGCCGTCCTTTCTCCGTGATGAGGCGCCCATGCGCGCCGGGGCCTACCCCGGCATATTCGCCATAGCGCCAATAGATCAGGTTGTGGCGGCTCTCGCCGCCCGGGCGGGCGTGATTGGACACTTCGTAGGCCGGGAGCCCCCGCGCGTAAGTCAGTTCCCGGGTCGTCTGGAAGAGCGCGAGGCTCAAATCCTCGTCCGGCAGCTCGAGCTTGCCCGCGTCGCGCAAGCGCTCGAACATCGTGTCCGGCTCGATGGTCAATTGATAGAGCGAGATATGATCGCCGACATAGTTCAAGCCCTCGGCGAGCTCGCGCCGCCAGGACGCCTCGCTCTGACCCGGCCGGCCATAGATGAGATCGAAGGTGAAGCGCGGGAACAACGAGGCGGCGAGCCTCACCGCGGCCAGGGCCTCGACGACGGTGTGCTTGCGGCCAAGCGCCTTGAGATCAAAGTCGTTCAGCGCCTGCACGCCGATCGACAGCCGGTTGACGCCGGCCGAGCGATAGCCGCGGAACCGCTCGGCTTCGACGCTGGTCGGGTTCGCTTCGAGGGTGATCTCCGCGTCGTCATCGAGGCGCCAAGCCGAGGCGATGGCGTCGATGACGCCCTCGACGGTCTCGGGACGCATCAGCGAGGGGGTGCCGCCGCCGAAAAAGACCGAGCGCACCGTCCGGCGCGGCGCAAGCGACGCGCGATGGGCGATTTCGGCCTTGAACGCGGCGAGGTAGCGCGCCTCGTCGATCGCCGCGCCGCGCACGTGGCTGTTGAAATCGCAATAGGGGCACTTCGACAGGCAGAAGGGCCAATGCACATAGACCGCGAAGCCAGGATCGGCGGAAAAATCCGCCTTGGCGCTCGCGACGCCCGTGATCGCGGTGCGAATCATCGGGCTTTTATGCCAGCGAACGCAAATCCGCGCCAGCGCGGCCCGGCGAGTTTGTTTCTGACCGCCCGCTCCGAGGCGGCGGCGGAGCGAGATGGTCCCGCTCCGTCGCCGCGAAGGAGTTCTTAGCGCACCTTGGGCAGATTGCTGACCGCCGCCGCAGTCGGATTGTTAAGGCATGTCGGATGACCGAATCCGCCTTTGCTCACTCCAATGGCGCCGACGCCGACTGCATTCACCGCGATGTCAAAAATGATGTTGTCCGGGCGATTTGGATCTGAGTTCACGCCTCCCACTCCGGAGAACCCATCCTGTTGGAGGAGACTGCGGGTCCACCATGCGACCATGTGATCGGTGCACGAGGTGTCGCCGCTGACGCCAAGGCCGCCCACTCTCTTCCCCCCGACGTAGAGCGCGAGGCCGCCGCCGAAGACATTGATGCCGCCGACGCGCTTGCCGACCAGGGGATCAGACGTCGTCCCGAATGACGAGGCGCTGGTTGGAGGATTGCCCTGGCCCCCCGACGAGTTGCCATAGGCGACGTCAGTCTCGACCGGATTGCTGGCTTGCAGCCCATAGAGGCTGCCGCCCGGCTGCACCGCCGAATAGAGATTGGCGGAGGAGAGAGCGATGACGGTGCCTCCGGCGCCGAGCCCGAGACTGAAGGCGTTGCCCGTGTTGGCCTTCTGGGCCGAAATGACCCGGCTTCCGAGCCATTGCGAGGTATAGTCGGCGCCGGAAAAGGCCACCGCGCACACGATTCCGCTATTGTCGACGACGGTTGCCCACATGTTGTTTCCGAGGCCGCCGTTCCCGGATTCGTGGACCGCAGTCGTCAGGGCGCTCTTGAGCGCCTGCCATTTGGGCAGGGTGTTGCAGCCTCCGTTGCCTCCATTCCCTCCGCTGCTTGAAGACCACTGCGCCAGAGCTGGCCCAGCCAGAACAGTTAGAATCGCCCCAAAACAACCCGAGACAATATATTTTCCGGTAATCATCACTTGCCCTCCTCGTCGCCGTGGAGCAGCACGTGTCGCGTGATAACAATTCCCTCCCACGCGTTTACCGCCGTTCGCGCTCGCGGCCACGGCAATCTTATTGCGATTTCGCGATGAGGAAGCCCGCTCGTGCCCCTAGTGCACACCAGGCAGAACTTGTAACGCCCTCCCCGACGGCAAATGTGCCGGTAAGGTTATTACAGCGTCGATTGTACGAATGCAACCAGGCGGTTGCGCGACCCCAAACCTCAGCGAATTCTACAGCGCCTCGTCGCCGGTCTCGGCTGTGCGGATGCGCACCGCCCGCTCGATCGGCAGAACGAAGATCTTGCCGTCGCCGATCTGGCCGGTGCGCGCCGTAGCCAGGATCGCCTCGATCGTCGGCTCCACCTCATTGTCGCTGACTGCGATCTCCAGGCGCACTTTCGGCATGAAGGCGACGTTATATTCCGAGCCGCGATAGATCTCCGTGTGACCCTTCTGCCGGCCGTAGCCATTGGCCTCGCTGACCGTCATTCCCTTGACGCCCAGTCGATCCAGCGCCGTGCGCACCTCGTCAAGCTTGAACGGCTTGATGACCGCCAGGATCAGCTTCATGATTGCGCGCCCTCACACCCGCAAGACCTTGAGCTTCTCGCTATGCTGGCGAAATCGCGCGCGCAAGCGCGCATTTCTGCTCGGGTCGATTTTTATCGCCGAAACGGCCCGTCATCTCGCGCGGCCCGAAAAGCCTCACTCGCCCTTGGTTTTCAGGCGCGCGGCGGGAAAGAACAGTCCGTCCAATCGCCGGCTCCACCAAAGGCCGGCGGCAGGATCGCCATCCCGCGCGTAGGCATACTCATAGAGTTCCGCGCGCACATAAGCCGGCGGCTTGTTGGGGAAGGGATTGTTCTCCAGAAGGCCCGTCACCGAGGGCTCGTTTTCCAGGAGGCGTTCGAGAAAGCGCGAGAACCAGGGCGATCGCTCAGCGTCGTCCAGCGCCGCGAACCACATCTGCCAGTCGAGCCGCGGCTGATAGGGGATGTTCCACGGCGGACGGCGGTTCACATCGCCCGGCTTGTAGCGGAACTCATATTCGCGCCAGTGCGCGCCGTCGTCGGAGCCCTCGACGATGATCTCGTCGCGGCTCGTGGTCATGACCGCGAACAAACCGTAAGGGCTCACGACGTGGAAAGGCTCGAAGGCGCCCTCGATCGCCAGCGCCGGCCCGGGCGGGCTGCCCCCGAAACGCTCGTCCATCTGCACAAGGCTGAGGAAAACCATCAGAACCGCAATGGCGCCGACAATAATCGTTGCCGACCGCCGCAGCGGATGGGCCTTCGCCTGGGCGCGGCCGAGCTCCAGAAGAGCAGGCGGGGCCAAGCGTCGCAGCGCCGCGTCATCGAAGAGCGGCAGGCAGAGCAGCATCGTCTGGAGGTTGAACCAATTGTAGTTGCCGGTCAGCAGAATGCAGCCTTGCAGCATGAGGATGCCGAACGCCGCGACGAAGCGTACGCGCCGCGGCAGGAAGATCAAGACCGGCATAACGAGCTCGACGACGAACATCGCTCCCGTCGCGGCTTGCAGCGCGCTTGAGGGCAGCCGCGCCGCCCACCACGCAAGCGGCGTCGGCAGCGGCTGCGTCAGAAAATGGTAGGAGAGCGCCGAGAGGTCGCGCCAATTGGGGTCGCCGCTGTTCAGCTTGACGACGCCCGACATGAACATGAAGCGGAACAAAAGCCAGCGCGCGAGCCAGACGCCGATTGTCGGCGCGAAACTCATGAGCAGAGCGACGACCGTGGTCTCGAGCAGGAACGTGTCCCACTGGAAGGTCATGAAGGTCTGCCCGGCGTAGATGAGCGAGAGGTAGAGGGCGTAGATGAGAATAAGGCTCAGGCGGGGTAAGAGATTGAGAGCCAGCATGAGCGAGAAGCCGGCCCCCGCCCACGCGACGGCCTGAATGGCGAAGTCGCTGTCGTTCAGCCAGAACACCATCGGCGCGACGACGAAACGCTGAGCCCCGAGTCGAGGGGCGAGCGCGTCGACGAGCTCGGAGAGCGGCAGGATCCCGCGGCTGCCGATCAGCCCTTGCGCCTGCACGGCGAACGAGACGAAGGCTGAAAGCGCGACGAGCCCGAACAAGCGCAGAAACAGAAACGAGACGAGCTCGAAGCGCGGCGGCTCGTGGCCCCTGCCCCACAGGATGAGGCTCACGCGATAGAAGGCCGGGCGGCGCCGGGCGATGAATGCGTAAGCGCGCTCGGAGAGGAACGCGAAACCTGGCAGCCATCGGTAAAGAGCGAGCCAGAAGCCGCCGCGAGGCGCATGGGCGAGCGTCAGGAAACTGGCCTCGGCGCCGCTGGCGCGCCTGCCGTCAGGCGCAAAGAATTGCACGGCGCGCTGAAATTCCGCTTCCGGAATCGTCGGGTGCTGCGCGAGGACTTGCTGATAAGGGCGGTATTCGACGCTGTCGCCGGTCAGGCGCTCCCAATAGCGCGCCCAGTAGCCGCAGAACCCGCAGTCGCCGTCGTAGACAAGCTGCGGCCGCGCGCTCGCGAGCGGCGCTTCGATGGAGTGGACCGTTGGGTTCGCGGACGGCTCTGGCACGACATCAACGACAGGTGGTCCGGTCTCTCTTTCACGCGCTTTGTGTCGGCGAAACGTGCGGGCGGCTCATCCCTCAGCCCACGCAGCGGAGCGCGCTGAATCTGGGGATAACGCTCAGCCGTTGAAAGGGCTCGGAAGAGAGGTTAACCTCTCGCCAGCGGCCGGCCAAGCCGGCAGCTTTCAAGGTGTTTCGATAATCGGCGTCCGAGAGACGCTGTTTTTCCGGGGAGGAACACATGGCCTATCAGGACAATTGCGTTCAAAATTCTGGCGGCGGGGTTTCGCGGCGCACGCTGGTCGCCGGCATCGCCGCAGGCGCAGGCGTGGCTGCGTTGGGCTCACGAACCGCGACGGCGGCGGAAAGCGGGCCGGTCGCGCCTCCCAGCACGATAACCAGTCCGCCGCGCGATTTCGGCCCCAACGGAGCGCCAACCACATATTTCACGGACCCCGACGTCTTGACCGTCGATCCGAGCTTCGACGGCCTTCGCCAACCCAACGCGGCCATCCAGCGCCTATGGACCGGCGCCATGTGGGGCGAGGGTCCGGCGTGGAGCTCGCAAGGGCGCTATCTCGTGTGGAGCGACATTCCCAACAACCGGCAACTGCGATGGCTCGAGGACGACGGCCGAGTCAGCGTGTTCCGCATGCCCTCGAACTACAGCAACGGCAACACGTTCGACTTCCAGGGCCGGCAGATCAGCTGCGAGCATCTGACACGGCGGGTCACCCGCTACGAACTCGACGGGTCGGCGACCGTGATCGCCGACAATTATAACGGCAAGGCCCTCAACTCGCCCAATGACGTCGTGCCCCATCCCGACGGCAGCATCTGGTTCACCGATCCGCCCTACGGGTCGCAACTCTACGAGGGCGAGCCCGACGCGCCGGGCGGCCCGGTCAATGTCGCGGGACATCTCAACCCGAGACTTGGCCAGCCGGCCGGTTTCAAGCCACTCAAGCGGGAGCTGCCGACCAATGTCTATCGCTGGGATCCGAGCGGAAAACTCGATGTCGCCGTAACCGAGGAGCAGACGCCCGACCCTAACGGCCTCTTCTTCTCGCCCGATTACAAGAAGCTCTATGTCATCAGCACCGGCAAGGGCCCCGGCGACGCCGGTCCGGGCGGCAAGGGCGACATTTCCGTCTTTGACGTCGGCGCCGACAACAAGGTTTCGAATCAGCGGCTGTTCAGCGATTGCATGGTCGACGGGGTCAAATGCGGTCCGGACGGAGCGCGCTGCGACGTCGACGGCAACATCTGGGCCGCGAGCAACGCGGGTCGCGCCGTCGGGTACAATGGCGTGACCGTGTGGAGCCCCGCCGGCAAGCTGATCGGCCGCATCCGAACGCCGGAAGTCATCGCCAATGTTTGCTTTGGCGGTCCGAAGCGCAACCGGCTGTTCATGATAGGCAGCCAGTCGCTTTATGCGCTCTATACCGGGACGCAAGGCGCAACGCCCGGCTGATCGGCGGGGATCGCGCCGCGACCGAAAAGCTCGGCCGGGCGCGACGCCCGGCCAAGTGAAAATCTGGCGCTATTTCTCGAAATCGGCCAGCGTCGGCATGCGGCCGTTCGGCGTCATGTGATTGATGATCTGCGGGAGGGCGGCGGCGAGCTGGTTCAGGAGTTCCTGCTGGCTCATGCCGGTCTTCTGCGAAAGCTGGTTGAGCACGTCGGCGCCGAGCGCCGAGCCGAGCTGTCCCGGCTGAACCGGCTCATTCGGCCCATGGCCGACCCAGGAACTGACCTGCGGCGACACGCCGCCCGTGGTGAGCTTGCCGATGAGGTCGCTGAGACCGCCAAGAATGCTCCCGGCGGGGGCGTCAGTGGGCACGGGTTGGCCAGCGGGGGGCATCGGCACAGCCGGCGCGGACGCCGGCGCTGAGCTGCCGCCGAACATCTTGCCAAGAATGAGAGCGCCAATTGCGACCGCGATCGGCGTCGCCAGATTGCCGCCGGGAACGGCATTTTTCATCGCGTCGTCAAAGGAAGGCATCGTCGTCTCCTCCAGCTGGATCCAAGTTGCAAGAAGCTTGCTTCGACCTACAGCCTAGCGCCGCAATTCGAAGGTCTGACGGCTCAGACTACCGGCTTGCGTTTTCCTCGTCCATACCGCACATTCCACGCGGCGGGCAGCGATGGGAGGCTACGACATGGGAATCATCAGTTGGATCATTCTCGGCCTGATAGCGGGATTCATCGCCAGCAAGATCGTCAATAAGACCGGTTCCGGCATGACGATGGACATCGCGCTCGGCGTCATCGGCGCGATCGTCGGCGGGTTTTTGGCGAGCTTCCTCGGCATCGGCGGCGTCACCGGCGTCAATATCGGCAGCATCATCATCGCCGTGATCGGCGCTGTGATCGTGCTCCTGGTCTACCGGGCGGTCGCCTCGCGGGCCTGACGCGGGCCCGTCAATCGGGCGAGCCCCAGCGGGCCGCGGCGAGATCGTCCTCCTTTTTCGATTCGATCCACCCCTCGACGGCGCCGTCGCGATTGACCGTGCGCTTCCAGAACGGCGCGCGCGTCTTGAGGTAATCCATCAGCATCTCGGCCGCCGAGAACGCCGCCCCGCGGTGGCCGGAGGCGACGGCGACGAGGACGATCCGTTCGCCCGGCGCTATGCGGCCATAGCGATGAATGACGGTCGCCCCGAGTAGCGGCCAACGCGCCTCCGCCTCGGCTACGGCGCGCGCGATCTCATCCTCGGCCATCCCGGGATAGTGCTCGAGCTCGAGCGCGGCAAGCCGCCCACCTTCGTCGCGGCAGTAGCCGACGAAGCTCGCGACCGCGCCTACGTCGGTCCGCCCGCGCACGAGCGCTTCCGCCTCCGTGCCGGGATCGAAATCATCCCTTTGGATGCGGACGGTCGCCACCGCTTCACCCGCCCGTCATCGGCGGGAAGAAGGCGACCTCGCTTGCGCCGGCGATCGAAGCGTCCTTACGGACGTGGACGCGATCGAGCGCGGCGCGAACGGAGGCCGATGCGCCGAACGCGTGGGCGTAGCCTTCGCCGCGTTCGGAGAGCCAGGCGATGAGCTCGCCAACCGTCGTCACCGTCGCCGGCGGAGCGAGTTCTTCCTCCGCCCTACCGACGCGTTCGCGCACCCAGGCGAAATAAAGCGCCTTCATGTCTCCTCTCAGTCGCCTCCGACATTGTCGTAGCTCGCCTTCATATAATCCCACCCGGTATAGAGCGTAACCAGGGCGGCGGCCCACAGGAGCACGATGCCGGTCGTGGTCGAGCCCGGAATGACGGCTTCCCCCGCCGGACCCGCGATCAGAAAACCGAGCGCAATGAATTGGACCGAGGTCTTCCACTTGGCCAGCGCCGTCACCGGCAACGGAACCCTGAGCTCCGCCAAGTACTCGCGCAGCCCCGAGACGAGGATCTCCCTGCACAGGATCACGATCGCCGCCCACAGCGTAAGACCGGAAATGGTCTGATTGGCGGCGAGCACCAGGATCACCGCCGAGACGAGAAGCTTGTCGGCGATTGGATCAAGCATGCGTCCCAGCGAAGACTGTTGCGACCACGCGCGCGCCAGATAGCCGTCGAAGAAATCGCTGATCCCGGCGGCGATAAAGATTGACAGCGCCGTCCACCGCGCCCACGGCTCTTGCGGCCAGAACAGGAGTCCGGCGACGAGCGGGACCGCCGCAACCCGCGCGTATGTCAGGATATTGGGCAGGGACCAATTGCGGCCGAGCTGACGGGCGGTCGAGGAAACCATTTACGGATCAGCTGACATCGTGAGCGTTCGCCCGTCAATAGCGCCGAGGCGGCGCGGACGCGGCGGAACGACGCCGCGCGCCGACAAACGCCGACGCGCGCCGCCTTTCCGGTTGCGTCCCGTTCCTTGTCGAACGCGCAAATCTCTCTCGCATGAGGATCTTAGCTCCATGTCGAAAACCCACGTCGTCGCTCATCCGCTGGTGCAGCACAAGCTGACGTTGATGCGCGACAAGACCGTCTCGACCAAGGGTTTCCGGCAGCTCATGAACGAAATCGGCATGTTGCTCGCCTATGAGGTGACGCGCGATTTGCCGCTCGAGATGATCGAGGTGGAGACCCCGCTCACCAAGACCATGGCGCCGACGATCTCCGGCAAGAAGCTGGTGTTCGCGCCGATTTTGCGCGCCGGCGTCGGATTTCTCGATGGAATGCTCAACCTCGTGCCCAGCGCCCGGGTCGCCCATATCGGGCTCTACCGCGATCCGCAATCGTTGGAGGCGGTCGAGTACTATTTCAAGGCGCCGGTCGACGTGGCGGACCGGCTGGTGATCGTGATGGACCCGATGCTCGCGACCGCCAATTCAGCGGTCGCCGCGATCGATCGCCTCAAGCGACGGGGAGTTCGGGACATCCGCTTCGTCTGTCTTCTCGCGGCGCCTGAGGGGATCGAGCGGCTGACCAAAGCGCATCCGGACGTGCAGATCTGGACCGCGGCGATCGACGAACGGCTCAACGAGCACGGCTACATCATTCCGGGCCTAGGCGACGCGGGCGACCGCATGTTCGGAACGAAATAGAGCGATCCGACCCGACCCGCGATTCTGAACCGCCTTCGTCAGAAGACGCGGCATGACGCCTCGGGGACCCGGCGCTTTACTTGCGGCGCCGACGCTGCTGGCCGAGACCCATCTGCTTCGCGAGAGCCGACCGCGCCTTGGCGTAGGCGGGAGCGACCATCGGATAGTCGGACGGAAGACCCCACTTCTCCCGATATTCTTCGGGCGAGAGGTTGTATTGGGTGCGCAAATGCCGCTTCAAAGATTTGAATTTCCGCCCGTCTTCCAAGCAGATGATGTAATCGCTGGTGATCGACTTCTTCGGCGGGACGGCAGGCTTCGCGGCTTCGACGACAATCGGTTGAGCGCCAGTCGCCACGCGCACGATTGCTGCGTGAACGTCGCTGAGCAGGGTTGGCAACTCGCTCGAAGGGACGGAATTGTTCGACACATAAGCCGATACAATTTCCGCGGCCAGTTCAACGTGATTGGTGGAATCGCTCATTGTTGGCATTACTCCGGAAGACGGCCTGGGAGAGCGCCATTTTGCTGGCGATCAGCTTCGGGCCTTTGGGCTTCGCCGATCAGGACGGGCATTTTCATACTTTGCCGGCTGTCGTGACTTGGGCAGAAATCGGCATAGCGCAAAAGAAAATATTGCACAAGACAAGATATGACCATTTCAACTAAGGCCTCGACCCAAATCGGGCGAATATTGAAAATGAGCCGCCCGGCGGATGCTCAATTTACACAAAAAAACAACTTACTTCACTTGACAGGCTGGGGCCAACGTGCCGCGAACGCTTCGGACGAATCGTCGATAGGTGGTATGTAAGCCGCCACGCGACAAGACGAGAGCTTGGCCGTTCTCGGCGAGCCATGTCCCGGGCAATCGTGAACCTCGTTCGGCGGAGCGCCGGACGTTTTCAGCTGCAACGCTGCTTCACGGACAATCATCGAGCGCAAGAATATGACGGCGATGAGGATGCCATTGTCGCTGAAAGCGACTATATGCGGCCCGCCGGCCAGTTGATCGGCGTCGTGTGAGCATCAATGCAGCATCAAAAGACGTCGGCATTCGCTGCCGCGGGTCTTGACCCGGCGGGGCGGGCGACTCTGACGGGAACCATTCGGCTTCTATGGCCCTACATCTGGCCGGGAGACCGCGCTGATCTCAAGCTGCGGGTGTTTTGCGCCGTCGCGCTGATGCTGCTCTCGAAATTGATCACGATCGCCATCCCCTATTCCTACAAATGGGCGACCGACGCCGTGGCGAGAAAGCTCGCGCTCGACGCCGTCCCGCTGCCGCGGCTCATGATCGGGGCGGCGGCGCTCACCGCGCTCTACGGGGCCTTGCGCATTCTGATGGCCTTCACCCAACAGGGCCGCGACGCCTTGTTCGCGGCCGTCGCGATGAACGCCGTGCGCCGCCTCGCAATCGAGGTGTTCGATCACTTGCACCGCTTGTCGCTGCGCTTTCACCTGGAGCGCAAGACCGGCGGGCTGACGCGTGTTCTCGAGCGCGGGCGCAACGCGATCGAGACCCTCATTCGCACCTCGATGCTGACCGCGGTCCCGACCGCCGTCGAGTTCGCGCTCGTCGTCGGCGCGATGCTGGTCTCTTTCGACTGGCGCTATGTCGTCGTCATCAGCGTCACCGTGGCCGCCTATTTGATCTACACGACCTTGGCCACCAATTGGCGCATCGGCATTCGGCGCTCGATGAACGAGAGCGACACCGACGCCAACACCAAGGCGATCGACAGCCTGCTCAATTTCGAGACGGTGAAATATTTCGGCGCCGAAGACCGCGAGGCGGCCCGATACGACAAGGCCATGGAGCGATACGAAAGGATGAGCGTTCGGACCTATGTGTCGCTCGCCGTTCTCAACGCAGGTCAGGCCTTCATTTTCTCCCTCGGCCTGATCGTCGTCCTCCTGATGTGCGTCGGAGAGGTGAAAGCTGGAACGAAGACCGTCGGCGCCTTCGTGCTCGTCAACCTGATCATGCTGCAGCTCTATCAGCCGCTCAACTTCATGGGGATGGTCTACAGGGATATCAGGCAGGCGATCATCGACGTCGAAGCGATGTTCGCCATCCTCGGGCAGAATCCCGAGATCGAGGACATTCCCGGCGCCCAGCCCTTGAAGGTCACCGAAGGCGCGGTCCGATTCGAGAATGTCGACTTCGCCTACGACCCGGACCGGCCCATCCTGCGCAGCGTATCGTTCGACGCGCCCGCAGGCCACACGATCGCCATCGTCGGGCCCTCGGGCGCCGGCAAGTCGACGATCTCGCGGCTTCTGTTCCGGTTCTACGAGCCAAGCGCGGGGCGCATCCTGATCGACGGCCAGAATATTGGCGCCGTCACGCAGCGTTCGCTCCGCGCGGCGATCGGCATGGTGCCGCAGGACACGGTGTTGTTCAACGACACGATTCTCTACAACCTCGCTTATGGGCGTGACGGCGCAAGCGAGCGTGAGATGATCGCGGCCGCGGAGAATGCGCAAATCGACCGGTTCATCCGCGCGCTGCCGCAGGGGTACGAATCGCCCGTCGGCGAGCGAGGCCTCAAGCTTTCGGGCGGCGAGAAGCAGCGCATCGCGATCGCGCGCACCATGCTCAAGGCGCCCCCGATTCTGGTGCTCGACGAAGCGACGTCCGCGCTCGACAGCTTCACGGAACGTGAGATTCAGTCGGCGCTGGAGCGCGTCTCTCGCGGACGCACCACGATCGTCATCGCACACCGCCTTTCGACCGTGGTCAACGCCGACCAGATCCTGGTGCTCGACAAGGGCGTCATCGCGGAGCGCGGCACGCACGACGAGCTTCTCCAGCGCGGCGGAATCTATGCGGCGATGTGGAGCCGGCAGAGGGAGGCCGACGCGGCGCAGGAAGTGTTGCGGCAAGCTGGCCGCGAAGACGATCTCGCCGCTTCGAAGAGCCCCGTCTCGCAGCCCACGCCGTGACATCGGCGGCGTTTGGCGCCATGAGTGCCCGCGATTTGTTTTCAGGCGTCAGTCCATGAGCATCATCAAGTCGCTGCGCGGCCAACTCGCGCCGATCCACCCCGAAGGCTATGTGTTCGTCATCGGCTTCGCCGTCGCGACCCTGATCTTGTGGTGTATATGGTCGCCGCTCGGCTGGTTCGGCCTCATCGCGACCCTATGGTGCGCCTATTTCTTCCGCGATCCGCAGCGCGTCACTCCGGTGCGCGCCGACCTCGTCGTTGCGCCCGCCGACGGCGTCATCAGCTTCGCCGGCTTCGCCGCGCCGCCGCCCGAACTCGGACTGGGCATGGCCCCGATGCAGCGGGTGTCGATCTTCATGTCGGTCTTCGATTGCCACGTCAATCGCGCCCCTGTCCCAGGCCGCGTCGTCCGGATCGTTTATCACCCTGGCCTCTTCCTCAACGCCGATCTCGATAAGGCGAGCCAGGACAACGAACGCAACAGCCTCGTCATCGATGCGCCGTCGGGACGATTTGGCGTGGTGCAGATCGCCGGACTCGTCGCGCGGCGGATTGTCTGCTTCACTCACGAGGGCGCGCTACTTGGCGCCGGCGAGCGGATCGGTCTCATCCGCTTCGGCTCGCGCGTCGACGTCTACCTGCCTCAGGGCGCGCATATCGTTGTCGGCGTCGGTTCGCGCGCCATCGCCGGCGAGACGGTCATTGCGCAGATCGCGGCCGAGGTCGAGCCGCCGCCTTTTCAACGGAGTTGAGCCATGAACGAGGCCGGCCCTCCGCCTGGGCCGCCGATCGCAGAGGCCGCCGCGTTGCGGCGCCGGGGCCTCCGGGCCGTGCCGCTCAGGCTCCTCATTCCCAATCTCGTGACGCTGTTCGCGCTGGGGCTCGGCCTCACAGCCATTCGTTTTGCGATGGAGGGCGCGATTGACTGGGCCGTGAGCGCGGTCGCCGCGGCGGCCGTGCTCGACGGCCTCGACGGCCGAATCGCGCGCGCGCTCAAGGGAACCTCGCGTTTCGGCGCTGAACTCGATTCGCTCGCCGACTTCGTCGATTTCGGCGTCGCGCCCGCGGTCGTGCTCTATGTCGCCACCTTGCATGCGGTCAAAAGCTTTGGCTGGGTTGCGGCCCTCTTGTTCGCGATGGCCTGCGCGTTGCGCCTCGCCCGTTTCAACGTGATGATCGACGAAGATCAGCCGTCATGGCGCAAGCTCTTTTTCGTCGGCATGCCGGCGCCCGCCGGCGCGATCGTCGGCCTCTTGCCGATCTACCTCCACTATGCGTTCGACCTCGGCCCGCCGACCCTGCAATCGGCGGTGATCGACAGCCTTTACGTTCTGGCGGTGGCGCTTCTGATGGCGAGCCGAGTGCCGCATTTCTCCGGCAAGTCCATCGGCCGGGTCCCGCGCGAATATGTCTCGGTCGTGCTCGTCGGCGTCGCCGCGGCGCTCCTTCTTTTGTTCAATTTTCCCATGCAGGCTCTGGTCGCCGTCACGCTCGCCTATCTCGCGTCGATCCCGTTCGCGGTCAGGCGCTATCGGACGCTCGAGCGATCGGAGTCATAACGATCAGCCCATGCGCGCGGCATTGGCTCTTGCGCTCACGCGCAGGTGAGGCATCATAGGGGCGCCGGATTGGCCATCGGGGTCGCTCGCAGGTATTGTTCGCACGCTTGAAGGATTGTGCTGGCCTCCGATGTTGACCCACCCCCCTCGTTCCACGATCTGGCTTGCCGCCCGTGCGACGGCCCTTGCGATAGGGGCGATTTCTCTTGCGGCCTGCAACAGCAAGAACGCCTATGTCGCGCCTCCGCCGGCCAAGGTGCAGGTGGCCCAACCGGTGCAGCGCCCGATAACCGAGTACCTGGAACTCACTGGGAATACGCAGGCGTTCGCCTCGGTCGATCTCGTCGCGCGCGTGCAAGGCTTTCTCACCTCGATCGATTACAAGGACGGCGCGTCGGTCAAACGAGGCGCGCAATTGTTCGGGATCGAGCGCGACATCTACCAGGCGCAGGTCGACCAGCAGGAGGCGACGCTCGCGTCTGATCAGGCCAACGAGGAATACAACAAGGCCGAATACAACCGGCAGGCCACGCTCGCGCGGCAGGACTTCGCGAGCCAGGCCACGATGCAGGAGTGGAAATCCAAGGCGGACCAGTCGGCGGCTGAAATCCTCAACGCCAGGGCGGCCATCTGGCTCGCGAAGATCAACCTCGGCTACACCAGCGTGCAGGCTCCATTCGACGGCGTGGTCACGAACCATCTCGTGGATATTGGCGCGCTCGTCGGCGTCTCGGGACCGACGAAACTCGCCACGATCATCCAGACCGACCCGCTCTACGTCTATTTCACCCTGAGCGAGCCGCAGATCCTGTCGATCCAGAGAAACCTCGCGAAGCATGGCGTCGCTCTGCGGACCACGGACCTGTCCAACGTTCCCGTGGAGATCGGACTGCAAGGCGAGGACGGCTATCCGCACAAAGGCCACCTGGATTACGCTTCTCCCCAGGTCGATTTCGCGACCGGCACGCTCACCGCGCGCGCCTTGTTTGACAACAAGGACAACAACCTGTTGCCGGGACTGTTCGTGCGGGTGCGCACGCCGATCGCCCAAGAGGACAAGGCGATCCTCACGCGCAACGACGCGATCGGGACAAGTCAGGAAGGCAGCTACGTCCTGGTCGTCGGCGACGATAATGTCGTCAGGAGACAGGTCGTCAAGACTGGGGTTCGCGACGGACAATTGCGTGTGATCGAATCGGGTCTGAGCCCCAACGACTGGGTCGTGACGGAAGGCATTCAGCGCGCGTTCCCTGGCGCCAAGGTCGATCCGCAACGTGGCCAACTGGCTTCGGCGGAGCCCGCGCCGGCCGCGAGCCCCGAGAAAGCCGCCTCCCCGGCCCCGGGTCAGAAATGAGCTCGGAAGGCCGGGCGGGAGCCATCTCGCGGTTTTTCATAGAGAGGCCGGTGCTCGCCAATGTTCTGGCGCTCGTCTTCGTGCTTGTCGGCCTCGTCGCCCTCTTTAACCTCCCAAGCTCGCAATATCCGAATGTCGTTCCCCCGACCGTTCAGGTGACGACGCGCTACCCCGGCGCAAGCGCCATGACTCTCGTCGACACCGTCGCCCTGCCGATCGAGCAGAACGTCAACGGCGTCGAGAACATGATCTACATGCAGTCGACGAGCGCGAGCGACGGCACGTACAGCCTGATCGTCACCTTCGCCATAGGCACCAATCCCGACGAGGACGAGATCCTGGTGCAGAACCGGGTGGCGGCGGCCATTTCGTCGCTGCCGCAAGAAGTGCAACTCCAGGGCGTGACGACAAAGAAGCAGTCGACGTCCATCCTGGAGTTCGTCGGCCTCGTCTCACCCGACAGCCGCTTCGACAGCCTGTTCCTGTCGAACTACGCCGTCATCAATGTCCAGGACGAGCTTCGCCGTCTTCCGGGCGTCGGCGATGTCTCCGTTCTCGGCGCGGGCCAATACGCCATGCGCATATGGCTCGACCCGAACCTCCTGCAAGCGCGTGGACTGACGCCTCAGGACGTCATCAACGTGGTGCAGCAGCAAAGCCAGGAGGTCGCCGCCGGGCAGATCGGCGCGCCGCCCGCTCCCAAGGGCCAGGACTTCCAATACACGCTCGATCTCAAGGGCCGGCTCGACGACCCAAGAGAGTTCGAGAACATCATCGTCAAGGTAGATTCGGCGAATGGCGGCCGCATCACCCGGGTGCGCGACGTTGGGCACGCCGAACTTGGCGCGCAGACTTACAGTGAATCGTTCAATCTCGACGGGCGCCCCGCCGCCGGCATCGCCGTCTCGCTCCTGCCGGACGCGAACGCGATCGCGGTCTCGACAGAGGTCAAGGCGAAGATGGACGAACTAGCCAAGGCCTTCCCCGAAGGCCTCAAATACGTCGTGCCATACGACACGACCAAATTCGTGAAGGCGGCGATCGCCGAAGTCTATCGCACGCTCATCGAGGCGGCGATCCTGGTGCTCATCGTCATCCTCGTCTTCCTGCAGGATTGGCGGGCCATGCTGGTGCCGGCCACCACCGTCCCGGTGACGATCATCGGCGCGTTCGCCGCGATGGCGGCGCTCGGCTTCTCGATCAATCTTCCGACTCTGTTCGCCATTGTGCTCGCAATCGGCATCGTCGTCGACGACGCGATCGTCATCGTGGAAGGCGTCGCGCGCTATGTCGAAGAGGGGCTGCCGGGTCGCGAGGCCGCGGTTCGGGCAATGGACGACCTCACCGGGCCAGTGCTCGGCATCACGCTCGTGCTGATGTCGGTCTTCATTCCCGCCGCCTTTCTGCCCGGACTGACCGGGCAGCTCTACCGGCAATTCGCTCTCGTCATCGCGTCGACCGCTTTCATCAGCGCCATCAACGCGCTTACGCTGAAGCCTACGCAATCAGCCTTGTGGCTCAGGCCGCCAAAGCCTCCCGAGCAGCGCAACTTTTTTTACCGCGGCTTCAACACCGTCTATGGCAGCCTCGAACGCGTCTATACGCGCCTGATCGGCGTCATGGTCCACCATAGCGGCCTCATGGTCGCTCTCGCGCTCATTCTCGTTGGCGTCGCGATCTGGGGACTGACGCGCGTGCCGACCGCGTTCCTGCCGACCGAAGACCAAGGCTATGTGATCGTCGCCACGCAATTGCCGGACGGCGCCTCGAAGGAACGGACGGATCGAGTGCTCGAGCAGATCCAGGGACTCGCGAGCAAGGTTCCTGGTGTCGAGCACGTCGTCACAGTCAGCGGCATCTCCATTCTCGACAACAGGGCGAGCCTCGCGAACGCCGGCGTCGCCTTCGTCGTCCTGAAGGACTGGGACGAACGTCTGAGAGAGCCAGGGCAGGATGTCCGAACCATCCTCGAGCGGCTCAATCGCGGGCTGCAGGGCGTGCCCCAGGCGTTTTCCTTCGCGCTCCCTCCGCCGCCGATTCAAGGTATCGGCAATGTCGGCGGCTTCTCCATGCAGGTCGAGCTCAGAAATGGGAATTTCGACTACGCGCTGCTTCAGACTCTGACCAACGCCGTGGTCGCCAACGCCAATGCGCAATCCTCGCTGCAACGCGTGGCCACGACATTCCGCGCCAACGCGCCGCAGATCTACGTCAGCGTCAACCGCATCAAGGCCGAAACGCTCGGCATCACCGTGGGGCAACTGTTCGCCGCTCTCTCCGATTATGTCGGTTCGAACTACGTCGGCCAGATCACCAAGTTCGGCCACGTCTTCCAGATTTATACCCAGGCGGAGGCCAAGTTCCGCGCCAATGTCGAGGACATCCGCAATCTCAAGGTCAGAGCGGGCGACGGAAGCATGACGCCTGTCGGAACAGTGGTCGACATCAAGGAGGTTCAAGGTCCCGCGCTGATCAGCCTTTATAATCTTTATCCGTCGTCAACCATTGTGGGCGGTCCCGCGCCCGGCTTCAGCTCTGGTCAGGCTCTCGACATCATGGAGCAGCTCGCTAACAACACACTGCCGAGCGGAACGGGCTTCGAATGGACCGCCATGTCCTACCAGGAGAAGCAGCTCGGCAATCAGACCTATTACGTCTTCGGCTTCGCTATCCTGCTCGTGTATTTCGTTCTGGCGGGTCAGTACGAGAGCTGGATTTTGCCGCTCGCGGTCATTCTGTGCGTTCCCATGGCGCTGCTCGGGACTGTCGCCGCGCTGACGACGCTTGGTTACATCAGCGTCCCCGCCGCGCAGGCCGGCGTGGCCGCCAACAACCTCTACACGCAGATTGGGCTCATCCTTCTGATCGCGCTCGGCGCCAAGAATGCGATCCTGATCGTCGAATATGCACGTCAGCAGCGAGCCGAGGGAAAGGGAATCGTCGAAGCGGCGGTGGAAGGAGCGCGGCTCAGGTTCCGGCCCATTCTGATGACATCGTTCGCGTTCATTCTCGGCGTGCTGCCGCTTGTGCTCGCGACCGGCGCGGGCGCTTCCGCGCGCAAATCGATCGGCATGGCGGTCTTCTTCGGCATGATCGCCTCGACCTGCCTCGTGGTGGTGTTCGTCCCCTCGTTCTATGTGATCATGCAATGGATCGAGGAGCGCAGAAAGGGCAAACCCGCGCCCCCCGCCGTTCAGCCGGACGACAGCGCCGCACGCTCGTCGGCCATCTGACAATCGGCGTCCACGCCAATCGTGATCGGCGCTCGAAGAGCGCCTCGAGCCGATGCGCCCTGGCCTTCAGAAGCCGCGCGCCTTATAGAGCCGGCGAGACGCCGCCCCGGCGTCAGGAGAGATCGTTATGAAGCTTCCAGCCGTCTGTTTGGCGATCGCGATGGGCTCAGCGGCGTCGGCCGCTTTCGCGCAATCGCCGCAGCTGACGGTCACGGACGCGATGATCCCCTCGTCCGATCCGAACATCAAACTTTTCGTTCGCAACAAGCATGCGGAGAGCATGAAGACGTTCTCTCCGGACAAGACGCTGCTCTTCGTTCACGGCGCGACCTACCCCGCTGATACGGCTTTCGACCTGCCAATCGAAGGCGTGTCCATGATGGACCTATTCGCCGAGAAAGGCTTCGACGTCTATCTGGTCGACGTGCGCTCCTACGGCCGCTCGACCAGGCCGCCCGAAATGGATCAGCCGCCGGAAGCGAACAAGCCGATCGCGACTTCGGAGGAGGTCGGCGCTGACCTCGGCGCCGCCGTCGACTACATTCTCGCTCAGCGCGGCATCCCGAAGCTTGATCTCATGGGCTGGTCGTGGGGCACGTCGATCGCCGGCGCCTACACCGCCGGTCACAACGACAAGATCAATCGGTTGGTCTTGTATGCGCCGCTTTGGACGTTTCAACCCCCGACCGACCCGCCGACGGCCCCCCTCCCCGCTTACCGCCTGGTCTCGAAGGATGACGCGAAAGCGCGCTGGCTCAAAGGCGTCCCCGAGGACAAGCAGGCGACATTGATTCCGCCGGGCGTCTTCGACGCGTGGTGGGACGCGACGATCGCGACGGATCCCGTCGGCAGCAAGACGAACCCGCCGAAGTTGCGCGCCGGCAACGGAGTTGTCGCCGAGGTCACCAATTATTGGAAGGCGGGGAAGCCCTACTATGACCCGGCCAAGATCACCGTTCCGACCCTCCTCATCCACGCGGAGTGGGACGCCGATCTGCCGACCTATATGACGGACGCCTATTTCTCGAAGCTGACGGGCGCGCCCTACAAGCGCCTTGTCCAGCTTGGCGAGGGCACCCACACCGTCATGCTGGAGAAGAACCGCATGCAGTTCTTCCGCGAGATCCTCGGATTTCTGGATGAGACCGACGCGACGGCTCTCAAGTAGCTTGTTTGGCGGGTAGACCACGATAGATTGCCGGCGGAGCGGCCTTTCGCCGGCCGGTGGCGTATTCGATCTTACAACCTTGCGGTGGTATGACAGCGCGCCTCTGGCGTGCTAGGGGCCGTTCGGATCATATCCGTTCGCCCTCGTCGGCGCGCCGACCCATCAAGGAGCCTTATGTCGAAAGAAGAACTGCTTGAATTTCCCGGATTCGTGGTCGAGTTGCTGCCGAACGCGACCTTTCGCGTCAAACTCGAGAACGACCACGAAATTATCGCCCACACCGCAGGCAAGATGCGCAAGAATCGCATCCGCGTTCTCGCTGGCGATAAGGTCCTTGTGGAAATGACCCCTTACGATCTGACCAAGGGGCGCATTACCTACCGCTTTAAATGACCCACGCTCTTGGGCGGTGCGACGACGATCGCTTCGCCCCGCACGTCGGCCCGCGTCTTGTGCTGGGGTCGGCGTCGCCGCGCCGGCTCGCGCTCCTCATGCAAATCGGCGTCAGGCCCGATGCTGTCCTGCCGGCCGAACTCGACGAAACGCCGCGTCCGCGCGAAGGGCCGCGCGGGCTCGCCGAACGGCTGGCCCACGAGAAGGCGCTGGCCTCGGCGGCGATGGCTAGAGAGCGAGCCGATCTCGCGGCGTGTCTTACGCTCGCGGCCGACACGGCGGTTGGCGTCGGACGGCGCGTCTTGCCCAAATGCGAAGGACCGGAGCAAGCCGAGGCTTGCCTTGCTCTGCTCTCCGGCCGCGGTCATCGCGTCTTCACCGGGATCGCGCTCATCACAAGAGACGGCGCGGTGCGGCGGCGACTGGTCGAAACCCGTCTCCGGTTCAAGCGTTTGTCTCGCAAAGAGGTGGAAGCGTATCTCTTAAGCGGCGAATGGCGCGGCAAGGCGGGCGGCTACGCGATCCAGGGGCTCGCCGGAGCGTTTGTCGAGCGGCTCGTTGGCTCCTACTCTAACGTCGTCGGCCTGCCGCTCGCGGAGACGGCCGCGCTGCTGGCGGGGGAAGGCTATCCCGTCCATCGGAACTGGAGCGCAAGTCTCGCACAATGACGGCGGACGATCATAGAGCTCACGCCGAGCCGACGGCCGGCCAGCGGATGTGCCCGATCTGCGGCAAGCCGCGCAATGAGCGCTATAGCCCGTTCTGTTCGAAGCGCTGCGCCGACGTCGACCTGCATCGCTGGCTGAAGGGCGGCTACGTCATCCCAGGTCGAAACGCAAAGCCTGAACCCGACGACGAGGAGGAGTAAGCCTCGCCAGCGACCCTACATGCCAGGGTTGTCGAACGCCCCGACGGCCGTCCTCGCCGTCGGGCTGACGATCCTCGGTTTCCTGAGCTACCTCGCTGGACTTGTCCTCAACGTCGTGGCCTCGATGCGCAGCGAGATGGGGCTGGCGTATTTGTCTTATCCGCCAGTGTCCGCCGGACGAAGCCGAACGTGACTTCATTTGGGTTTTCTTGACCCCTGTGGTTTCGCCCGCGAAAACCCCCGTGGAGGGCTATTGGGTTCCTTTGGATTTCCTTGGATTCTCTCGTCCGAATCGTGACTTATCAATGAGTTACGCGCGATTCTCGCCGGACGAATCTTGCGCGCCCTTTTCCCGGCGTGAACGGACGGACAGGCGGGCGCCGCGGTCATGGCCATACGGAACGTCAGAAATGATCATCGCCGAGTCTTAGCTGACTTCCGGATTTTCTGCAAGGAATTGTTGCGCCAGCCGTTGTCTTTCGGCCGCCTCGATCGAAGGGCGACTCGCTCCTGGGGGAACAATCATGCCGCGCGTCCTTTCCGCGTCCGTCGAGACTCGCTCACAGCCGAAGGTTACGAGGCGCCGCGCAGCAGTTTGCCGGAAATCCTACGGCCGCCATGAACGATACGAAGCACCCTAACGACGCCGTCCGCCTCTGTGTGGCTATAGATCACAATATAAGGGGGAACGACGCCGATTCGAATGTGCATACCTAAGGCAGGGCGCGGCGGACCCGCGCCGGGAAAGTCGGCGAGAATATCGTAAAGCCGTTCAAAAGAGGCGTTGTAGCGGGCGGCACGACAAACCCGGCCTTGGTTTCGAGATCGGCAATGATCTCCGCCATGTCCGCGTCGGCGGACGGTGTAACAACGACCCTCGCCACTAAGTCCGAAGCGCAGCAAGCCTTGCCGCATTGCGAGCCTTGTGCTCCTCAAGGGTGATTTCCTCACCGCGCGCGATCTCGGCCAAGGCTTCATCGACGTAGGGTCTCGCCCACGCCAAATCGTCGCCTTCCTCAAGCGCTCGTTCAGCAATTCGCTCATCGATGAGCTGGCGCGCCGCCGCTTCAACGGATGCGAAATCCCCGCTCGCCACACGCGTTTCGAGCCATGCTTCCTGTTCAGGATTCAAGGTGATCGTCATGGGTCGTTCGTACCACGAAAGCCCTAACTTTGGCAGAGAATCAGATTTTGATTTTACGTCTATCTTTCGCGCCATTTAACGGCCCCGATTTCCGGGTCCGGGCGCATCTCATTCGGATGTCGATCCGTCCGCTTGGGTGCGCAACCGGGTCCGCGGAGCTTCGTCCCTAAAGTCCGCCCTCAATGCACCCAAAAGCGAAGGCGTATTGGCGGGCGACGTCGTCGAGACGGTCGTAGCGGCCCGGCGCGCCGGCGTGACCCGCGTCCATCGCGGTGCGCAATAGGATCGGCCCGCCCCCGGTCATCATCGCCCGTAGCCGCGCGACCCATTTGGCGGGCTCCCAATAGGTCACGCGCGGGTCGGTCAGGCCCGCGAGCGCCAGGATCGGCGGATAGGCTTGAGGGCGCACGTTATCGATCGGGCTATAGGCGCGGATGGCTTCGAACGCCGCGCGATCGTGAATCGGGTCGCCCCATTCGAGCCATTCGGGCGGGGTCAGCGGCAGGCTCTCGTCAAGCATCGTCGTCAGCACGTCGACGAACGGCACGTCGGCGATGATCCCGGCGAACAGGTCGGGCGCGAGATTGGCGACGGCCCCCATCAGCAAGCCGCCTGCGCTGCCGCCCTGAGCGACGACCCGGCCCGCGCTCGTAAAGCCTTCGGCGATGAGGAAGCGGACGGCGGCGAGGAAATCGTGAAACGTGTTCGGCTTCCTGGCGAGCTTGCCGTCCTCGTACCAACGCCAGCCGTTGTCCGTGCCGCCGCGCACATGAGCGATCGCGAAGACGAAGCCGCGATCGATGAGCGATAGGCGGTTGGTCGAGAAGCCCGCTTCGGCCGGATAGCCATAGGCGCCGTAGCCGGTGATGAGCAGGGGCGCCGATCCGTCGAGCGCCACGCCCTCTTTGTACAGCAACGACACCGGCACGCGCTCGCCGTCGTGGCCCGGCGCGAAGAGAAGACGCGTGACATAGGCTTGCGGGTCAAAGCCCCGCGGCATCGCCTGCCGCTTCACAAGGGTGCGACTCCGAGTGGCGACGTCATAGTCGTAGGTCTCCTGCGGCCTCGCCAGCGACGAGTAGCTGAAGCGGATGAGCGACGTGTCGAATTCGTAGACCGGCTCAAGCTTCAGAAAATAGGTTTCCTCCTCGAAGGCGATGTCGTGCGATTCGCCGCTCCTCAGGTCGAAGACGGTCAGGCGCGGTCGACTCATCTCGCGCATAAGCAGCACCAGATGATTCCTGAACAGCGTCGCGTCAGCGATGAAACGTCCGGGAGCCTCGGCCACGACGTCGCGCCAGTTCGCCTCCTGCGGCGCCTCGCGCGGCGCGGCGACGATCTTGAAGTCGGGGGCGCCGACATTGGCGCGGATAAAGAAACGATCGCCGTGATCCATCACGTCGTAATGGAAGCCGGGCCGGCGCGGAGCGACGAGCCGCGCGGGGCTCGCTGGATGATCTAGGTCGACGACCCAAGCTTCCGAAGCGTCGTGGCCATGGATCGAGACGATGGCCAAACGGCCGAGACGGGTGGGCTCGACGCCGATGAACCAGGCCGGATCGTCCTCTTCCAGCACCTGGACGTCGTCGCTCTGCGCGGTTCCCAGCCGATGCAGCATGACGCGCCAGGGGCGGTGGCTCGCGTCTTGCTCGACATAGAGAAAACCTTGCGAATCGCGCGTCCAAACGACGTCTCCGGTCACCCCGACGATACGGTCGACGAGGTCCGTCGCGCTCTCGAGGTCACGGATCGCAATGGTCAGGATTTCCGAGCCCAGGTCGTCGGAGCTCCAGGCGAATTTCGAATGGTCAGGCGAATGACGCGCGTGAGCGAGATGAAAGAAAGCCTTTCCCGCGGTGCGCGCGTCGCCATCGATCAGCACCGTCTCCTCGCCGCCGTGACGGGGCTTGCGGCAATAGATCCGCCGCTGCCCGCCAGGCCGAAAGCGGGAGTAGTACGCCCACGGCCCATCGACTTGCGGCGGCTCGCTGTCGTCCTCCTTGATGCGGGCGCGCATTTCGCGCTTGAGCTCTTTCTGCAATCCGAGCGTCGGCGACAGAATCGCGTCCGCATACGCGTTCTCCGCTTCGAGCAGCGCGCGGATGTCAGGAGGCAGCTGAGCTGGATCGCGCAAGACCTCGCGCCAATTGTCCGCGCGCATCCACGCGTAATTGTCGGACCAGGAGACGCCATGGGCGGAGCGGCGCGCGGGACGGATCTCCGCCCGCGGCGGCGACGGAGTCGAGGCTTGCGAACTCGATATGCTGACTGGGTGAGACCGAACGCCGGTCAAGACAGTTCTGCTCTGGCCGGGCGCGGAAGCGCCCGAAAAGCTGCGGGAACCTGCGAAGGCGAATCGCACAACACCGCCGCGCCGGCCGCGCGAAGCTCGTCCGCGCCGCCATATCCCCAAAGCGCGCCGATGGTGGGAATCCCATGGCGGCTCGCGGCCATCACGTCATGCTTTCGGTCGCCCCACATGCAGCACTCGTCGGACTCGAGCTCCTGCTCGTCAAGGATGCGCGCGATCAGCTCGCCCTTGTCGTCGAAGCGGCCGTCGAGCTCCGAACCATACGCCGCCTCGAAATGCCGACCGAGATCGAAGCGGGTCAGAATGCGCTCCGCAAAAACAATGGGTTTCGCCGTGCAAAGGAACAGCCGCACGCCCGCCGCGCGCAAATCGGCCAACGCGTCGGCCGCCCCGGCGTAGACGGTCGCCTCGAACAGGCCCGCGGTCGAATAGCGCTCGCGGTAGACGCGGAGCGCCTCCTCCACATCCCCCGCGCCGCCAAGGATGTGGGCGAAGGAGCGACGCAGCGGAGGCCCGATGATCCAGCTCAGTTCGGCGGCGGGCGGCGGGCTTCGCCCCAGCGCCTCGAGCGCCAAACGAAAGCATCCGACGATGCCTTCCACCGGATCCGTCAGCGTTCCGTCCAGATCGACCAGGAGCGCGTTGCGCCTATTGTGCTGCGTCATTGGCGCGCCGCGCGCGACCTTCTAGCCGCGGATCGGCTCGTGCGCGATCGCCGCGCGCAAGAAATAGAAGAGGCCAATCAGCGCGGTGAGAACGAGCGCGCCCTCCAATATGTGGGTGATCGGGCCGCCCAACTGAAACAAGCCGCCGATCGCCCAGCCGGCCGCGGCGCCAGCGCCGATGAGTTCGGTGCCCACGAGAATCGCGACGCTGAGCAGCGTCATCGCATTGGTCCAATTAATCTGCGCGGCCTCCGCCAAGGCGCATACTCCTTCTAAGCCTCACGAGCTCCTTCAGAGCCACGCGAGGCGCTCGCCGATATACCAAGGGCCCCGCTGGCGCAAGCCTTACGCCTTACCGGCGCTCTCGCGGCGCTCACGGCTAATCTCATAAGCCTTGACGTGAATCGCAGCGACGCGCAGCAGTGGACATTCGTCCGGCTTTTCCGCCCGCCGGAGCAAATCGCCAAGGATCTGATCACCTTCGACGGGCTTGCCGCCTTCGATGTCGCGCAGCATCGAGGCCTTGATCGGAGAGCCCGCAGCCGTTATCGCCCCCCGGGCCCGCTCGAGCGCCGGCTCCCGGAGCGGAAAGCCTTGCGACGCCGCGATCGAGGCGCATTCGCCCAGGAGCTTGGTCGCGAGATCCACGCCGCCGGCGGCGACGTAGTCGCCCACCGCCGAACGCATGAGGCACGTTATGCCCGCGGCCGTGGCGATGAAGACCCACTTTTCCCACATTTCCTGGCGGATCTCGCTGCTGAGCTTCGCCTCGAAGCCGGCGTTGACGAGCGCCGAGGCGATGGCTTCGATCCTTTGCGAGCGAGCGCCGTCGAGTTCGCCAAAACTCAGCGCATGCCAGTCGTTAAGGTGGAGGATCGCCCCATCGGCGTCGAGTGTCGACGAGATGGCGCACTGTCCGCCAAGCACCCGCTCGGGGCCGAAGCATTTCGTCAGCGCGTCCAAGTGCCGCATGCCGTTCAGAAGCGGCAGGATCGCTGTCGTAGGCCCGACCGCCGGGGCGAAAGACGCCATCGCGCTGTCGAGGTCGTAGGCTTTGCAGCTCAGGAGGATAAGGTCGAACGGCCCGACGATGCCGTCTTGAGACACCGTCGGCGGCGCCGGACGATGGAAATCGCCGAGCTTGCTTCGGATCATGAGCCCGTGTTTCGCAAGCTGCGCGGCCCGGCCTGGGCGAACGAGAAACGTCACGTCGCGGCCCGCCTCCAGCAGACGTCCGCCGAAATAGCCGCCGACCGCACCCGCTCCGACAACAAGAATTTTCACGTTGCTTCAACTCCCACGATGAAAGACGCTCTGCTCGGGGCGCGGCTTACAGCTTCCGCGCAAGCTATGGCACCGCCGACACCAGCATGAAGGCTGCGAAGATGACGAGATGCACGGCGCCCTGCAAGACCGTCGTTCTTCCAGTGCCGAGAGTCAGGCCCGCAATATAGAGACTCAGAACGAGCAACGTCATATCGGTTGGCGAAACACCCAAGGCGATCTGCCGATTGAGCACGATGGAGACGACTGCGACCGTAGGAATCGTCAAGCCAATGCTGGCGATTGCTGAGCCGAGCGCGAGATTGATGCTATTCTGCAGCCGATTGCGAAGCGCGGATTTAATCGCGGCGAACCCTTCGGGCATAAGCACGATGAGGGCGATGACGACGCCGACAAAAGGCTTTGGCAGTCCCGCCGCCGCTATCGCCATATCGACCGGGTAGGAAAGCGTCTTCGCCAAGAGAACAACTGCGGCGAGCGAGGCAATCAGAAGCACGAGACTAACGAGCGCGACCGAGATGCTCGGGGCATTGTGGGTCTCATTCCCGAACTCGTCCTCGCCTGGGGCGTCGAGGAAATAAGTCCGATGCTTGACGGTTTGCACGAATACAAAGACGCACCACAGGACTAGCGACATCACGCCGACGCCCTCGAGCTGCAAAATGGAATATGAGGGGCCAGAAGCGGCTTCTGCAAAGTTGGGAAGGATGAGCGCTAGCGTGGCTAAGGTCCCAAGCACGGCAAGCGCCGACGCTGCGCCCTGGAGCTGGAAAGTCTGCTCGTAGTGTCTGCCCGCGCCAAGAACGAGACAGAGACCGACGACGCCATTGAGGACGATCAGCACCGCAGCGAAGACCGTGTCGCGAGCGACACGCTCGCTTCCCTCCGCTCCCGAAAGCATGATCGAGACGATGAGTCCGGCTTCAATCACGGTCACCGCGACGGCGAGCAGAATCGAGCCAAATGGCTCGCCAAGCTTGAGCGCCAACATTTCGGCGTGATGCACGGCGGCGAACACCGCGGCGCCAAGAAAAAGCCCGGCGAGAAGCAAGACGTAGGGATCGTCAGAGGGGACGATATGGAACATTTTCAGCGCGACAAGCGCGCTCGCGAGCAGGGGCGCGATCCAAGCCCACATCGGGATGGACGTGTGATGCGACGACGACATGTGTCCGTTCTGGTTTGGGAAGATCAAGTTTGCAAGAGAATGGCGTCACACGCAATTCACGCCCTCGACCCCGGAACCCGGTTATCTTGACAATCTCATATCAGGGAATATTTTCCTAATGTGGAAGATACGATCCGAACGCAAGAACCCATCGATGTCCTTCTGGCCGAGCGGTTGCGTGCATTGCGGCGCGCGCAAGACTGGTCGCTTGACGATCTGGCGGGGCGAAGCGGAGTGAGCCGCGCCTCTCTGTCACGAATCGAGAACGGCGAAGTCAGCCCAACCGCCTCCGTGCTCGGGCGGCTCGCGGGCGCGCACCGCACGACCATCTCGCGCCTGCTTGCGGACATCGAGGCTGATGCGCCTGCCCTCCTAAAGCGGGCGGACCAGCGGGAATGGGTCGATCCGGCCACTGGTTTTCGCCGCCGCTCGGTTTCGCCTCCGTCGCTTGGTTTCGACTGCGAACTCTTGCGTTGCGAATTGCCGGCTGGCGCGCGAATCGACTATCCGCTGCCTCCGCGTCTCGGTCTCGAACATCATCTGTACCTTATGGAGGGCGCGCTCGAATTGACCCTCGAGGGGGTGGTCTATCGCCTGCTCCCCGGTGACTGTCTCCGCTACAAACTGATCGGAGGAAGCCGCTTCGTTTCGACCGGACGTCGGCCCGCGATTTATCTTCTCGCGCTCCGGTGAGCCCCATGGACGCTCCGACCATCGTCGTCGCCTCGCTCGATCCGCCATCCTTCGCAAGGGCGGTCAATCGGCTGACTGAAATCCTGCACGCCTGCGTGCACGAAGGCGCGAGCATTGGCTTCATTCTGCCGTTCGACCATGGCGAGGCGCGGGCTTACTGGCTGGACAAGGTCGCGCCGCCGCTCGGCTCCGGCGCGCGGGTGCTCCTCGCCGCGAAGCTCGGCGGCGACATCGCCGGAACAGCACAGCTCGATCTCGATTCGATGCCGAGCAAGCGGCACCACGCCGAAGTCTCGAAGGTCCTGGTCGATCCGCGCTTTCGCCGGGCCGGCGTGGGCCGCGCGCTCATGCATGAGATCGAACGGCGAGCGATCGAGGAAGGCCGCTGGCTCCTCACGCTCGACACGGCGGGCGATGAAGCCGAAGCCCTCTATCGATCGTTGGGCTACACCTTCGCGGGCGCCATTCCGAATTACGCGCGCAGCGCCTTCGAAGAGCGATATGACGCGACGCGGCTTATGTACAAGGACCTGCGTCGCGGGTAGCTTCTGACGCCCCAAAGCGGCGGACGGAGGCTGCCATCTTGGCTGGCGGAACATCGGCTGATGAGTGACCGGAAAGGCGCGAGCCTTGTCGGGCGCATCGTCCTCGCGCTTCTGACCGTTTACGCGCTGGCGATGATCGCGCCCGAAATGCTCCGGATCGTGAGCCCGCTCGGCTCCTTCGGCCTGGAAATGGATGGCGACGGACTGATCTACGGCGTCCGAGGTCCTTTCGACAACGAGGAGGATTCTCCCGCCTGGCGAGGCGGCCTGCGCGTGGGAGACCGTCTCGATCTCCCGGCGATGCGCTGCGCGCCGATTGACAGCGACGCCTGCGCGAGCCTGCTCTCCCTATGGGGCGGCGTCACGTATGTCATGCCGGGGCGCGAAGCGAGGTTCATCGTCGCCCCGGCCCCCGGACGCGCCGGACGCGAAATCAGGCTCATCGCCGAGCAGCGGCCCGCCAATCGCCTGCTCGACGCCGTCGTTATTCTGGACACGATCGCCGGAATTCTGGTCGTGCTCGGCGCGGCCTGGCTGGTGTGGACGCGCGCCGGGCCGATGACCTGGGGGTTCTTCGTCTATGTGATCCAGTTCAACCCCGGCCAGGCTTTCCAGTTCTGGGCCTGGCTTCAGCTTTGGCCGCGCGCGCTCCTGATCCAGAACGTCATTTTCCTCGTGATGCAAGCCGCCGGCTATACGGGCCTTCTCGTGTTCGCGCTGAGAGCGCCGGTCGAACGCGTCGAAGGCCGATGGCGGCAAATCGAGCGCGCGCTGCCGGCTCTGGCGGTCGTGTTCCTCATGGTCGCGCTCGCCAGCATGGGGACGGTGTTCGGCTATTCCGCGGAAATCTGGGCGCGCGGCCTGCTGTTCGTCGGCTTTGCGGTCAGCGCCGGCGCGCTCGCGATCCTCGTCGGACGGCGGCGCGATCTCTCGCCTCGCGACTATCAGCGGATTCGCTGGGTGATCTGGGGCTGCCTGATCGGCCTTCCCGCCTATCTCGTCGCCCAGCTCTCCCAGCAAACCTCGGCGTTCGACGCCCTGCTCGGAGGTGGTCAGACGCCCGAGGAGGCAGCGGGCGTCCTCTTTCTCGTCAATGGAATCCTGTGCCTCTTCGTCGTCGAGGCGGTGCGGCGCCAGACGGTGGTCAATGTATGGATCCCGCTGCGCCGCGCGACCGTGTTCGGGCTTCTCCTCAGCGCGCCGGTCCTCTTCCTCCACAAGCAGATTGAGGAGATCGACCATTACATCCACATGCCCGACTGGGCCTGGGTCGTGATCGCTTCCGGTCTCGTCTACCTGATCGCTCGCGGGCACGAGCTGACGACCGAGCTCGTCGACCGCCTGTTCGACCGCGAATTCATCCGCGCCGAGCGCCATCTCGGCGCCGTCGCCGACACCATCCAGAATTCCGACAATTTGGACGAGATCGAGCGGCTTTTGGTGCTCGAACCGCTGCGCGCCCTCCGCTTGGCGTCGGCGGCGCTGTTTCGCGAGCAGGACGGCGTGTTCTCCCGCTGCCTCAGCGCCGGATGGGACGCAAACCACGCCGATACGCTCACGAGCAATCATCCCCTGCTCTCCGCCCGGTTCGACAAAACGCCGTACACGCCGGACGCGGTCGACCCCACGCATGTCTGCCGCGCCGAACTTCCGAACGACCTCGAGCGGCCGGTTCTCGTGGTGCCCGTCGGCAATGCGCGCCGCTGCTGGGCGCTCGTGCTCTACGGCGGTCACGAGATCGGAACCGATCTCGACTCAGGCGAGCGGCGCGTGCTCGGCAGCCTCGCCCGCGACGCCGAGATCGCCTATGCGCAAGTCGAAAGCGACACATTGCGGCGACGGATCGCCGCGCTGGAGAAAGAGCTCGCGAAAACCCTGGAGCCGCGTTGACGATCGCGTCTCCGCTCGACCACCCTGCCCGCTTCGCCGCCATTCCTCGAGGCGCCCTCATGACCCAAGCCCTCAAATCCCTCGACGGCGTCCGCGCCTGCGTCTTCGACGCTTACGGCACCCTGTTCGACTTCGCCTCCGCCGCGGCGCGCTGCCCTGACGTGCCAGAGGACCGTCGCGCCGCGTTGACCACGCTCTGGCGCGACAAGCAGCTCCAGTACGCCTGGCTGCGCACGCTCGAGAACCGCTACGTCGACTTCTGGCAGGTCACGGGCGACGCGCTCGATTTCGCGCTCGAGAGCCTCGATCTCATGAACATTCACCTGCGCGAGCGGTTGATGAACCTCTATCTCGGACTCGAGCCGTTCCCCGAGGTCCCGGCCGTGCTCGCCGCGCTGCGCCAGGCGGGCTTTCAAACCGCCATCCTCTCCAACGGCTCGCCCATGATGCTCGACGCGCTTCTGAAGCGCTCCGGGCTCGAGGCGATGTTCGACGCGGTCCTCTCGGTCGACGCCGTTCGCGCCTTCAAGACCCACCCGGACGTCTACCAATATGCGCTCGACTCGCTCGACCTCGAGGCCGGGGCGATCTCGTTCCAGTCCTCGAACGCCTGGGATGCGCACGGGGCGGCCGACTTCGGCATGCGGGTCGTCTGGTGCAACCGCTATGGACAGCGCCGCGAGCGGCTGCCCGGGCGCCCCGATTTCGAGGTCCGGACGCTGGCCGAACTGCCGGCGCTGCTCGGCATCGCTCCGCCGTGACGGCGCCCGGCCTCGAAGACGATGCTGCCGGAGCGGGAAGCATCGCTCCTGTCGGCCGCAAATAATCGCGCCTAAACGTTAATAAGCGCCAGTAAGCGTTAATAAACGTTAGTGAATTTACTAGCGTTTATTCTTTCGAATCGAAACTTTTCAATGGGTCACGACCCGATTCCAATAAGAACTTTCCCGCGTTTTCCCTCGGCCCAAGCCCCTCGCGCCGAGGTTGCACACCCCACTGCACCGCCTTCTTCGGCTGACGACGAGTATATTCCATCCTTCAGAATCTTACGCCAAATATTCTGTTTTTGTCAATCAATTGACGAACAGCCGCCGGAGACGAAAACCTCTCTGCCGCCGCAAAGCGATTGAAGAGTGCGGCGCGGACGATTCGGAGACGCGCGCGTCGGGAGACAGCATCATTGCCGCTCGGGTTCAGCTTTTCTGCGCGCACCGCCTGCGCCGCCCTGCTCGGCGCGCTCGCCGCGCTCGCCTGCGTGGGCCCGTCCCGTGCGGCGGAGGACATTCCGGCGTGGCTCGCGGCGCATGTCGGCGATGGCGACGGGCAGATCGCGCCCGTCGTGCTCGAGCGGGCGCGCGCGCTCTATCGCCGCCAGGGGGTCCGCAATCCCTGCTATTTCGCCTTTGACGCGACGCGCCCCCATGACCTTGGCGGAGGGTTGGGGAAGCGGTTTTACATCATCTGCGAAGGCCAACAGTCCTTTCGCGCGATCTCGGCCGGCCACGGCGGCGGACGGGACCTGGACGGGGCGGCGGATTTCGCTAACGGCCGGCGGTGCGTGAGAAACTTCGGCAATGCGATGGATTCCGATCTCACCGCCGGCGGCGCCTATGTGACGGGCGAAACCGTGGGCTCCTTCAAGGGCTATTATCGCGGGCCCGACGGCGGCGAGGCGATCTTCACGCGCGCGTTCCTCAAGTTCGACGGCCAAGGGGAGACGGCGAACGCCAGAGCCCGCGCGATCGGCGGACATCCCGCCGTCCTGTTGCGAGGGATCTGCCGGCGAAAGGAGCCGTCGAGCCCGCACGCCGATCAGGACGGCTACGTTCCGTTCGGCAAGCTCGTGAGTTACGAGGCCGGGCGCAGCGACGGGTGCACGAGCTGGTCGCCCTCGGACGCCGCTTCCATCATGGCGATGGTGCGGAACGATCCGACCACGCTCTACATCTATCCCGAATCGCGCGACATCGAGGCGGTCGCGCGGGCGGTTCAGGCCGGCCAGGCGCCGTCGCGCGCCGGCCTCTACTGGAACGGCGCGTGTCTGAGAGACATCGGCGCGCCGCGCTTCTGGCCAAAGGAATCGCTCGAGCCGATCATCGCGCGATGGCGCGCGGCGCATCCCGCTCCGCCGCCCGAGCCGCCGCCGATCTGCAAGGGCTCGTGAGGCGGCATTGGAGAGCATCAGCGTGGACGCCATTCGGCGCATCAATCCCGCGGCGCTCGGCCCGGACCACGCCCACCATTCTGAGCGCCTTCCTCAGTCGTCATGGCCGGGCTTCACAGCTTCAGTCGATTCCATCGCCTGAGAAGGAGCGCGCGCCATGACCATCCGATTCATCAGCGTCGTCCCGATCCTCCGCATCTTTGACATCGCCAAGGCCGACGAGTTCTACCTCGGTTATCTCGGCTTCAAAGTCGATTGGGACCATCGCTTCGACGACAACGCGCCGCTCTACCGCCAGGTGTCGCGCGGCGACCTCGTCCTGCACTTGAGCGAGCATCACGGCGACGGTTCGCCCGGCGCGCGGCTGCGCGTGATGATGCGCGGCGTGGAGGCGTTTCATCGCGAGATCAGCGCGAAGGCTTATCGCTACATGCGGCCCGGTCTCGACAAGACGCCGTGGGGCGCGCTCGAGACCGGCGTAATCGATCCGTTCGGCAATCTCATCCGTTTCTGCGAACGCATCGACGAACGATAGCCGCCGCCGGCGTCAGAACGTGATGTTCGTCCTGATGCCGAGCACGAGCTCGTTCTTGACCCTCTGCGTCGGGTCGTTGGGGTTCGGAATGCCGCCGCCCGGATTGATGAAATATTGAATGTCGGGCTGAACGACGACGGAGGGCAGGATCTGCGCCTGATAGGTCGCCTCGAGGAACGTCTCGGCGCCCTGAATGGGGGTGTAGACCGAGGGCTGGTAGAACTGCATGTAGCGGTCGAAATTGGCCTGGCCGCTGCTGACCTGCGCGACGCCGAAGCCGAGGCCGAACACGTCATTGTCGCGGCCCGCGAAGGGCTGATGCAGCGTGACCCCGCCATTGATGCTGAAGCTGACGAGACTCCGGTCCTGGAAGGTCGTGAACATCGGCCGCAAGAACGCGGTGACGCTGCGGCCGCCGTCCGGCGCGCGCCAGACCGTCTGGTCGGCGAGCGCGTAGATCGAATAATTGCCGTGATGCGAGGCGGGCACGCCATTGCTGTCCGGGCTCGGCAGCGGGACGCCGAGATTGTCGTATGTGAGATCGTCGAACGATTCGGTGTTGTACCAGCCGCCGATCTTGTACGTGCCCGGCAGCGGCCCGTGCGGATCGGGCTTGTCGGCGCCGACGCCGCCGTTGAGCGCATATTGCAGTTCGGCGATCGCGAACATGCCGGTGTTCAAGGGCAAGGCGATGCCGGCGGGATTGCTGAGCTGTTCGTTGGGCGAACCCGCCGGCAGCGGGCTGCCGCTGAATATGCCGCCAAGCACGGTGACGGAATCGGTGAGCTGGGCCTGGCCGCGGACGCCTAAGCTCGCGAGCGGATAGGCGGGGCCGCCGCCGGGCAGATTGACCGCCGGCAGGGTTCCCCAGCCCATCGCGGAATTGAGGAAGATGCCGGCGCTCACGCTCGTCATGAATTCCTGGTCGACGGCCTGCGCGCCGATCTTCACGTCATACTTGTCGGCGAATTTCTGGTCGTACCAAAGCTCCCAGAGCCTGAGCGAGCGGTCGGCCTCGATGCCCGTCAGGGTCTGAAGCGCCATGAGATTCGTCTCGGTCAGATTGCCGCCCCAGATGTGCAGCGCGCTCACATTGAACGTGCCGCCGCTGAACATGTGCGCCTTCTCGGTGTCGAGTTGCAGCGTCATCGTGGTGAGGCCGTTGCCCTCCGCCCCGCGCCGGGCGCCGCCCGTGACGTTGCCGAATAGTTCCGCGTTCTCGGTGATGTTAAGCGAGATGCCGGCCGTATCGAGGACCGTGCGCAGGCCGCCGATCTCGCCGAGGAAATTCTTGCTGTCCCATGCGCCGCTGAGCACGCCGAACGGCGCCTGATGCCTTGGCGCCGCCTGCTGGTCTTCCGCTTCCTGGCCGGGCTGCTCAGGGACCTGAGCGCGCAGCTTTGCATCGACCGGCTGGAGCCCGCCCACGCCAAGCAGGCTTGCGGCGTCAAAATCGGACGCGCCGCCCGCCCGGGCGACCGAGCTTCCGGCAAGCGTCGCCGCGCCTATGAACGCGGCGCGCAGCCATGAACCGTAACGAGCACGCGAATTGAACAAGCTGGAACCCCCGACGCTGAGTGCGTCAGAGGTCCGGCATCTCCGGGGCCAAGTCAATCCGGCTGCAGTCTCATTGGAGCATTTTCAAAATGGAATGATTCCAAACTGCCGTAGACAATTGCCGATGAATAGGTAAAACTACCTATTGACCACTTTTTCTTTGCTCAAAAATTGATGTTCGTCCGCAAGCCCAGCACGAATTCATTCTTGATTCGCTGCTCCGGCTCGTCTGGATTGGCGATTCCGAGTCCGGGATTGATGAAATATTGAAGATCGGGCTGGATCACCTAGGAAGGCGCGACCTGGAATTGGTAGCTAGCCTCGAAAAAGGTCTCGCTCGAGCGAATGGGCGTATAGACCCCTGGTGGAACAATTGCATCTGCCGGTCGAAGTTCGAGGCGCCGCTCGTCGCCCACACGGTCCCCATTTCGATCCCGAAAATGTCATTGTCCCGCGTCGGCAACGGGGCCTTCAAGGCGAAGCCCGCATTGACGCTGGCGCTGACCAGATTGCGATCCCCAAAGGGCGTGAACATCGGGCGGAAGAAGACGTTCACGCTGCGATTGGCGTTGTCCTTCGAACGCCAGACCATCTGGTCCACGACCCCATAGAGCGAAAAATCGCCGTGATGCTCGGCCGGATTCCCATTGCTCAGCGGGCTCGCGAGCGGCAGGCCGATCGTGTCGTATTGCTGGTCCGGGAACTTGTAGCTGTCATACCAGGCGCCGATCTTGTAGACGCCGGGCAGCGGGCCGTCGGCGCTCGGCTTGCCCGACGCGCTCGAGCCCAAGGCGTATTGCAGTTCGGCGATCGCCAGCGCGCCGGTGTCGAGCGGGAAGCTCACGCCATGCGGATTGCTCTCCGGCCCGTTGGGAGAATTCCGCGGGATCGGGCTGCCGCTGAACACGCCTCCGAGCAAAGTCACGCTGTCGCTGAGCTGCGCCCGTCCTCGAACGCCCAGGGCGGCCAACGGATAGGCGGGGCCGCCGCCCGGCAGATCGATGGTGGGAACCCCAGGCCACCCCGACATCGCGCTCAAGAAGAACGTGTTCGCGGTCGGGGCGATGGTGAACTCCTCGTCAAGGCTCTGCTGACCGACCTTGACGTCGAACTTGTCGCCGAACTTCTGTTGGTACCAGAGCTCCCATAAGCGAACGCCGACGGGCGCCTCGATGTCGGTCAGGGTCTGCAGGACCATGAGATTGTCGGCGGTGAGATTGCCGCCCCAAATCTGAAGGCCGCTCACGTTGAACGTGCCGCCCTTGAGGCCGAACGCCTTCTCGGTGTCCATCTGCAGCGTGACCGTGGTGAGCCCGTTCGCCTCCCACCCCTGTTTCACGCCCCCGGAGAGATTGCCGAACGTCTCGATGTTTTCGAGGATCGTGAGCTGGACGCCGTATTTATCCAGGGCGGGCCTGAGCCCCCACATGTCGCCGAGCAGATTCTGGCCTTGCCAATCCAATCCGAACGGCCCCGGCGCCTTGGCGCGCTTGCCGGCGCGGATGCGTCGGCGCGGAATTCCGGCGCCGCAAGCCCCGGCAGGATGATGGGAGGAACATTGGGGTTCGGCGCGAAGGCGCCGGCGTGAGCCGCCGTCGCTTGCGATGGGGCCGCGGGTAAGGCGCCGTCATCGGCGGTCAGAGGCGGAATCGAGTCGGCGAAGGCGGCGCCGGCGAGGCTCGTGAGCGCAAGAGCGCAGGCGCTTCGAACCGCCGCCCGGCGGCCGAGTCGGTGATGATGACGACGCAATTGAGAAACTCCAGTCCACCGAGCGGCGATTGACACGCATCCCGACCTCGCGAGCGCGTGGATGTCAACGATCGGCGTCAACTGGATAGGATCGTTGCGAAACCACAACATGACAGCCGATGAAACACGGACGGCGGACGCCCAAACAAACGCACGCTCGATCCGCCACCCGCGAATGGAACCATCGCGTCGCTCGCGGGTTCATAATTCCGGGTCAGCGAGCGCTGACCCTGTCTGCGCACACAAAGCCGCCAGGAGGAAGTCAAATGCGAAGCGGCGAATCGTGGCGCATTGGTGGCGGGAGTTCGGCGAGAACGGCGCCGATGGTCTGATACGCACGGTGAATAAGAATTATTCGCCTCCCGCCTCTCGCTATCGTCGTCAACCTTCCCATATCGCGCTTTCCGTGCCTACGGCGCGCCAAAGGACGAGGACCTATGCGTGTCTCGACGCCCCACGACTCGCCGCAGAAGAATTCGGACATACGCGCCCTCTATAGATCGATTCGGAAGGCGAGCGCTCGGCTAGGCGCTGCGCTGTCCGACGCCGACGCGACGGTGCAGTCGATGCCCGACGCGAGCCCGGCCAAATGGCATCTTGCGCATACGACATGGTTTTTCGAGACGATGATTCTCGAGCCGAATATGCGCGGCTATCGGACGTTCGATCCTCAGTTCAATTTCCTATTCAATTCGTATTACGAGAGCATCGGCGCGCGGCAGCCGCGTCCCCGGCGCGGCATGATCACGCGCCCCACGCTCGAAACGGTTGGCGCCTATCGCGACCATGTCGACCGCGCGATGGCCGCTCTCATGCAGGACGATCTCGCGCCCGCGATCGCCGATCTGATCGAGCTCGGCTGCAACCACGAGCAGCAGCATCAGGAGCTTTTGCTCACCGACATTCTGCACCTGTTCGCTCAGAACCCCCTTCGTCCGGCTTATAAAGACCCGGAGCCGATCGCGGTCGCCGAGACCGACAGCGCGCCGCCGACTTATCGAAAGTTCGACGGCGGGGTTACGGACATCGGACACGATGGCTCGGGCTTCGCCTTCGATTGCGAAGGGCCGCGCCATCGCGCGCTCATCGAACCGTTCGAGCTCGCGAACCGGCTCGTCACCAACGCGGAATGGATGGCGTTCATGGCGGACGGCGGATATCGCAATCCGCTCATCTGGCTCTCGGCCGGATGGGCGACGGTGCAGGCGGAAGGCTGGAGCGCGCCGCTTTACTGGGAAGCGCGCGACGACGGCTATTGGTCGATGACGCTGCGCGGCGCGCAGCCCGTCGATCCGGCGGCGCCGGTCACGCATGTGAGCTATTTCGAAGCCGACGCATTTGCGACCTGGGCCGGCAGGCGGTTGCCGAGCGAGTTCGAGTGGGAGCGCGCCGCCGTGGGCGAACCGCTGCGCGGCAATTTCGTCGAGTCCGGGCGGCTCCGCCCGGCGCCCGCGAAGGCGGGACAAGGGGGCTTGCGGCAGATCTACGGCGACGTGTGGGAGTGGACGCGCAGCGCCTTCGCGCCCTACCCGCGCTTCAAGCCGGCCGAGGGCGCCGTCGGCGAATACAATGGCAAATTCATGTGCGGGCAGTTCGTGCTGCGCGGCGGCTCATGCGTGACGCCGCTGAGCCACATGCGGCCGGCTTATCGCAATTTCTTTCCGCCCGACGCGCGGTGGCAGTTCTCGGGATTGAGGCTGGCGGGGGACCTCTGACATGCTCGATTTTGTCGAAGAGAAACTCGGCCAGCGCGAGACGTTTCGCACCGACGTGCTGGCTGGCTTGTCGCAACGACAAAAGACGCTGCCGAGCCGCTGGCTCTATGACCAGCGCGGCTCGGAATTGTTCGAGGACATCACCCGCCTCGACGAATATTATTTGACGCGCACGGAAACGGCGATTCTCCGGCGCTGCGCGGACGAGATGGCGGCGCTCTGCGGCGAAGGCGCGGTGCTGCTCGAATATGGCGCGGGAGCGGCGATCAAAACCGAGATTCTCATCGACGCCTTGAAGGCGCCACGCCTCTATGCGCCGATCGACATCGCAGCGGACTTTCTCGCGCAGACCGTCGAGCGCATCCGCGATCGGTTCCCGGAGTTGTCGGTCCGGCCGATCATCGCGGATTTCACGGCCGACTTCGACATTCCCGCCGACGTTCCGGCTCATCGGCGCGCGGCGTTTTTTCCGGGCTCCACGCTCGGCAATCTTTTGCCCTCGGACGCGGCCCTTTTGTTGCGCCGGATGCGCGAGCATGTGGGAGCAGAGGGCAAGGCGATCATCGGCGTCGATCTGCGCAAGGACATCAAGACACTGACCGCCGCGTATGATGACAAGGAGGGCGTGACGGCGGCGTTCAATCTCAATCTTCTCGCCCGTATCAATCGCGAGCTCAACGGCGATTTCGCGCTCGAAAAGTTCGCGCACGAGGCGCGCTGGAACGAGCGCGAGTCGGCGATCGAGATGCACATCGTCAGCCGAGCGGATCAGGTCGCCTCGGCGGCGGGGCGCAAGTTCAGCTTCGCGCGTGGCGAGAGCATTCACACCGAGACGTGCCGCAAGTTTGACGTCGCGGGCTTCGCTCACGCCGCACGGCGCTCCGGCTGGCGCGTCGATCAGGTGTGGAGCGATCCGGCGAAACTTTTCGCGGTGTTCGGACTCAGCGGCGAGGGATGAGGCGAGCCCCGCCGCTCCGGCCCCGCGTACGGGCGGACTTGCACCTCCTCAGGACGGCTGCGCGGCGGCTATGTCAGGCGCGGCTTGCGGACGTGAAACGCATGCGGACGCCTGCGAGTCAGGCGCTTGATATGTTCGCCTGAACGGGCCGCGGGGCGCGGAAAGAGCAATTCGGCCGCTTCGTTGGCGTCGTTACGCAGAAGCGGTTCATCCCCTGGCTCCGGATTCACGAGCTTCCTGAGCTTCTCGATTTCCGGATAGTCTTCTTCATCGAGATCTGGCCTGTGTTTGGCCACCACCGCCAAGATCAAGAAACAGACCAGCGAAAGGAAACAGACAACCCCATACAGCTCAAAAAACAGGGACATTCCCACACCCGATTTGACGTCTCCTCTGCCCCGCCAAGACCTTACTAAATTCTCCGCGGGCAAGCCACTCAGCAAAGATGTGGAGATTCTCTATCTTAATATTAACACTGTTATCAATATTTACTCACCTTGTCATTTATGTACGCGTCGTCAACTTATCCTCCGTGCTTATCGATGCGCCGCATAAGTTTACGCCCGATACTTGCCCGAAGCGTCGCGATCCAGACGATTTCGCAGAGCAGCCGCCGCTCACCACTTCTCCTTGAACGGCCGCGCCTCGACCTCGAAACTCCAGGCTGCGCGATCCTGTTTGACGAGGTCGGCGGCGATCGCCGCGACGCCGGCCGGATCGATGAAGAAGTCGTCCGGCCGGTCGGTGAACCGCGAGCGCGTGACCGGCCCGCCGACCACGCCGTCGACCACGATCAGCGCGACATGGACGCCCGCCGGCCAAAGATGACGGGCCATCGATTCGGCGAGCGCGCGCTGCGCCATCTTGGCTTGCGCGAAGGCCGCGGCGCCGGCCGCGCCCCGCCGCGAGGCGGTCGCGCCGACGACGATGATCGATCCTCGCCCCTTCTGGCGCATCGCGGGAATCGCCTGCTCAGCGGTCAGAAAAAGACCGAGCGTGTTGACGCGCCACGAGCGCTCCAGATCCTCCGCCTTGACGTGCTCGACATCTCCCCAGACGCCGGAGCCAGCGTTGTAGATCAGCACGTCCACGTCGCCGAGATCGGCGCGCGCGGCCGCAAAGGCCGTCTCGACAGAGGCCGCTTCACTCACATCGCATGCGTAAGCTTTGGCGGGCGGAAGTTCGCCGGCGAGCCTGGCCGTAAGCTCCATTCGTCGCGCCATCAGCGCGACGACGTAGCCGTCGGCGGCGAAACGCCGGGCGATCGCCTCGCCATTGCCGGGGCCGACGCCGACCACGGCGCATACAGGGGGCTTGCTTCCGTCCGCCATTGGTTCACCTCTTGTCTCGCGCATCATCGCGCCGAACGTCCGTCGCCCAACGGGCTCTCGGGCTAAGGGCCTCGGCCAATCCTCATCTCATAAGGCGCGCAACAATGAGGCGGCGCCGAAACTTGACGGTTCAGCAAGAACGCGCCAACTGAGTCAAAAGCCGCCGCCGGTTTGAAGCCGGACGACGCATCGAGGAAACGCGAGGAGCCTTATGGCCGCTCAACCGTGGATCAAGTCCTATCCCAAGGGCGTCCGCGCCGACGTCCCGCTCGACATCTCCTCTCTGCAGAGCGTGCTGGAGACAGCGGCGCGGCGTTTCGGCGACAAGCCCGCGCTGCAATTCATGGACAAGCCCATTTCCTACGCCGAGCTCGACGCGCTCGCGAACCGCGCCGCGGCCGGTTTCCAGAAGCTCGGCGTCAAGCCCGGCGTGCACGTCGGCCTCTATCTGCCGAACACGCCCCATTATGTGATCGCCTTCTTTGGCGTCCTGAAAGCGGGCGGAACGGTGGTCAATTATTCGCCGCTCGACGCGCTCCAGGCGCTCGAATTTAAGGTGCGCAACAGCGAGACCGACCTCCTCGTCACCGTCAATCTCGCCTCGACCTATCCTCAGGCCGAGAAGCTCCTCGAGACGACGCGGCTGAAGCAGGTGGTGGTCGGCGAGTTCGCCGAATTCGCGATCGCGCCCGACGCGGTCCGGGCGCAGATGACGTCGGCGGGCGCCTTGTCGGAGGTGAAGCCCGACGCCCGCCGCATGACGTTCCAGAACCTCCTCGACAATGATGGGCGCTTCGAAGCCCATCTCATCGGCGATCCGGCGGATGCGGTCGCCGTGCTTGCCTATACCGGGGGCACGACCGGCTCGCCCAAGGGCGCGATGCTGACGCACGCGAACCTGACGGCGGCCTGTTCGCTCTATCGGGAGGTGCTGTTCCGGGCGGAGGAAGCCACGCTGAAGGAGGGCGAAGAGCGGTTTCTCTGCATCTTGCCGCTGTTCCATATCTACTCGCTCGTCGTTGTCATGCTGCTCGGTTTCAGCATGGGCGCGGAACTCGTCATCCATCCGAGGTTTGATCCCGTCGCCGCGGCGCGCGACATCGCTCGCAAGAAGATCACCGTCTACATGGGCGTGCCGACGATGCATGTCGCGATCCTCAGCCTGCCCGACGTGGGAAGCACGGACTTCTCGTCGCTTCGCCTATCCGCGTCGGGCGGCGCGCCCCTGCCCGTCGCGATCAAGGAGCGGTGGGACAGCGTCGTGGGATGCGCGATCTTTGAGGGTTGGGGGATGACGGAAACCTCGCCCATCGGCACGTTCACGCCGCGCGACGCGCCGTTCAGGCCAGGCTCCTGCGGGATCCCCTACCCTGGCACGATGATGAAGCTCGTCGATGTCGTCGATCCGACCCGCGAAGCGGCGCCAGGCGAACGCGGCGAAATCTGCGTCAAAGGGCCGAACGTGATGAAGGGGTACTGGAAAAATCCCGAAGCGACGGCGAATGCGATGACCGCGGACGGCTTTTTTCGCACCGGGGACGTCGGAATCATGGACGAGGACGGGTTCGTCTATATCGTCGACCGCACCAAGGACATGCTGCTCTGCGGCGGGTTCAACGTCTATCCGCGCGCCATCGAGGAAGCCATCTATCAGCATCCGTCGATCGAGGAAGTGAGCGTCATCGGCATTCCGGACGACTATCGCGGCGAGACGCCGAAAGCCTTCGTGACGGTGAAGGCCGGCGCGCCTCAGCCGTCGCTCGAGGAGATGAAAGCGTTCCTGAAGGATCGGCTCGGCAAGCACGAGATGATCGGCGCCATGGAAATCCGCGACGCGCTGCCCAAGACCCCGGTCGGGAAGATCTCGAAGAAAGATTTGCGGGAACAGGAACGCGCGAGAGCGCATGCTTGAGGGGCGAGCGCGCGTGGTCCGACGCCGATCGAACCGGCGCAGACAGGCGCGCGGTCTTGACGAAAGCAGCTCCTAGATATACATTTGTTTTCGTGTATATCATCGGAGGATGGCGTGCAGGTTGCGAAATGGGGCAATAGTCTCGCCGTCCGGCTTCCCGCGGCAGTCGTAGAAGCGCTGCGGCTGAAGGAAGGCGACGAAATCGAAATTCATGTAGCCGGCGACCGCGACTTCGCCATCGCCCGGAAGCCGAGACGAGATGATTTCCTGAATCGTCTGCGCGCTTATCGCGGCCGGTTGCCGGCGGACTTCAAGTTCGACCGGGAAGAAGCGAATGCCAGATAGCTTCTTCGACACCAACGTCCTCGTCTATCTCGCTTCGGCCGACGCATCGAAGGCGGAACGGGCGGAGGCGGTGGTGCGCGAGGGCGGAGCGATCAGCGTCCAAGTGCTGAATGAAGTCGCCAACGTCGCGCGCCGCAAAATGAAACTCTCCTGGGAGGAAACTCGCAGCTTTCTGGCCTCTTTGCGGGAACTCCTGACCATCCATCCTGTAACCGTCGAAACGCACGCATTGGGGCTCGCATTGGCTGAACGGCATCGACTCGGAATCTATGACGCGCTGATCGCCGCTTCCGCCCTTCTCGCTCAATGCGAAAGGCTGTGGTCCGAAGACATGCAGGACGGGATGGTGATCGACAAGCGATTGCGGATCGTCAATCCGTTCAGCGCGAACGGCGATAGGGGACGCGCATGAAGCCCGCCGAAAGCCCCTCCGCGCTCAAGGTGCAAGCCGTCCTTGGCGACCGCTTCGAGGTGCTCGAATTCGACGCGAGCACGCGCACCGCAGCCGACGCCGCTGCGGCGATCGGCTGCGAGGTCGCCGAGATCGCGAAGTCGCTGATTTTCCGCGGCGCTGCGAGCGGCCGCGCGGTGTTGATCGTCGCCTCGGGCGTCGACCGCGTCGACGAGAAGAAGGCGGCCCAAGCTCTGGGCGAGCCGATCGCCCGCGCCGACGCCGATTTCGTGCGCGAGGCGACGGGATTCGCCATCGGTGGGGTGCCGCCCGTCGGCCACAAGAACCCGCCGATCGTTCTCATCGAGGAATCGCTCATGCGGTTCGGCGAGATCTGGGCTGCGGCCGGCACGCCGAACGCTGTGTTCCGCTTGACGCCGGCCGACCTCGTCGCGCTGACTGGCGGGCGCATGGTCGATGTTGCGCGCAGATAGGGGACGCGAAGTGACGAAAAGGACGCCCGCGGGCGCAATCCGGATCGGCGTCGGCGGCTGGACTTACGAGCCGTGGCGCGGCGGCGCATTTTTTCCCAAGGGCCTCGCCCAGGCGAAAGAGCTCCAATATGCGGGCTCCAAACTGACCTCGATCGAGATCAACGGCACCTATTACGGCTCGCAGAAGCCCGCGAGCTTCACGAAATGGCATGACGAGACGCCGGATGGCTTCGTCTTCGCGGTCAAGGGACCGCGCTTTGCGACCAACCGGCGCGTTCTCGCCGACGCCGGCGAATCGGTCGAGCGTTTCTTCAAGAGCGGCGTGACCAACCTCAAGACGAAACTCGGTCCGATCAACTGGCAATTCGCGACGACGAAGCGTTTCGACGCCGAGGATTTCGCCGCATTTCTCAGGCTCCTGCCTCGGTCGCTCGACGGCCTCGCCATCCGCCATGTCGTCGAGGTCCGCCACGAAAGCTTCAAGCATCCCGATTTCATTGCGCTGGCGCGCGAGCATGGCGTGGCGGTCGTCACCGCCGGCGATTCCAATTACCCGCTGATCGCCGACGTCACCGCGCCATTCGTCTACGCCCGCATCATGGGAACGACGGAAACGGAAGAGCGGGGATATTCCGCGGCCGCGCTCGATCAATGGGCGAGCCGCGCCAGGACGTGGGCCGCGGGCGGCTCGCCGAACGATCTTGAGACGGTCGCGCCGGCGCCGAAGTCCGATGAAGCGGCCCGCGAAGTGTTTCTCTATGTCATCAGCGGCCACAAGGAGCGGAACCCCGCGGCGGCGATGGCGCTGATCGAACGGGTCAGCTCTTGATGAAGGCGAGGAGATCCGCGTTGATCGTGTCGGCATGCGTGGTCGGCATGCCGTGGGGATAGTCCTTGTACGTCTTCAGCGTTCCATTCTTGAGGAGCTTCGCCGAGAGCGGACCCGAGGCGGCATAGGGCACGATCTGGTCGTCCTCGCTGTGCATGACGAGCACCGGCACGGTGATCTTCTTTAGATCCTCGGTGAAATCGGTCTGCGAGAAGGCGACGATGCCGTCGTAATGCGCTTTCGCGCCGCCCATCATGCCCTGGCGCCACCAGTTCCAGACAACAGGTTCGATCGTCTTCACGCCAGGCCGGTTGAAGCCGTAGAACGGCCCAGCCGGAAGGTCGTAGTAGAACTTGGACCGGTTGGCGGCGAGCTGTTTCTGCAAATCGTCGAACACGCTCTTGGGCAGTCCTTGAGGATTGGCCTCGGTCTTCACCATGAGCGGCGGCACGGCGCTGATGATCGCGGCCTTCGCCACGCCGCGCTCGCCGCGCCGCGCCAAATACCGCACCACCTCGCCGCCGCCGGTCGAATGGCCGACATGGATCGCGTCCTTGAGATCGAGGTGGTCGGTGAGCGCGGTCAGATCGTCCGCGTAATGATCGAGATCGTGTCCGTCAGCCGTCTGACTCGAACGGCCATGGCCCCGCCGGTCATGCGCGATGACGCGATAACCGTGCGCGAGGAAGAAGAGCATCTGGGAGTCCCAGTCGTCCGCCGACAACGGCCAGCCGTGGCTGAAGACGATCGGTTGGCCGCGGCCCCAATCCTTAAAGAAAATCTCGAGCCCGTCCTTCGTCGTGATTGTCGGCATGAGTCGCCTCCGAGCGCTGATCTCAAAGCCGATGGCTTCAAGATCGCGCGACGCTAGCGGATGCGGCTCATGAAAGCGACCGACAAAGCGTGGGCCGCCGGACTCGGTCTCAGGCGCGCGAGGTCAGTCTCGCTCAGAGAGTCTCGGAACCGGACCGGCCGTTCGCGCCCGAACAAAAAGCGCCGCGCAGGGCGCCGAAGCTGCGCACGAGCGCACGCACCCCGCCGGTGATGGCGAAGCTCATTGGCGAGACGCCATAGCGCTCGAGCGGCGCGAGCTGCGCGTGAAGGTCGTCAATCTTGAGCCGCATCGCAAGCGGCGCGTTCCCTCGATAGAGGTTCGGCGAGCCGAGCATCGGCATGTCTCCAAAGGTTGCTGTTTGTGCGATGCAATACCACCCCAGGTCTGACCACAATGTGACAAGGTGCGCGCCGCCGCTCACGTGGGGGACGCGCGCGAAGCGGGCGGAACGCTTGGGCGGCCCGATCGAGCCGCCGGCGGGCTCGACAACCCCGGATGGGTCAGGGCTGCCGCGACAGATAATGGGCGAGCGCTTTCATTTCCGGATCGCCCAGCGGGTAGACCACTTCCGCCATCCCGGCCGCGCCGGTAGCCGTTCGCGCGCCCGATTTGAAGTCGCTCAAGGCCTTGTAGAGGTAATCCTCGCGCTGACTCGCGATCCGCGCAATGTTGTCGACTCCCTCGAGGTGGTCCCCGTGGCAATTCGAGCAGCGGATCCCCACCACGATCTTGCCGCCGACTTCAGTGTCCTGAGGCGCGGCGTCCGCCGAAGCCGCGGGGGCCGGCGGCGGGAGCGAGGCAAAGTACGCCGATATGTTGCGCAGATCGTCGTCGCTCAGCTGTTGCGCCATCGCGTTCATCGTCTCGTTCTTGCGCACGCCCTTGCGGAAGAAGACGAGCTGGAACTGCAGGTAGAGATCCGGCTGCCCCGCCAAATTGGGGATATTCTTGTCCGCCGCGAGCCCGCTCTCGGTCGCGACGCCATTCACTCCGTGGCATGCGAAGCACCCCGCGGCCTCCGCCCTCGCCTTGCCAACGTCCGGTTTTCCTTCCGCCGCCATCGCCGCGGCGGGAATGGCGAGGCTCAATGCTGCGACGATCCAGAGAGCTATGCGCACCATCGAAGGGTTCTCATCATATCGGTGAAAAAACGCCTCGCCCTGGCGTCTACGGGAGCGCCAGGGCGAGGATCGACGTTGGGGCGATTACTTACTTGCCGTCGTACCAGATGCGATAGATCGCGCCAGCCTGATCATCGGCGACCAAGAGCGAGCCATCCATCGGGCTGACCACGACGTCGGTCGGGCGACCCCAATACTTGTTGTCCTTGATCCAACCCCACGCAAACGGCTCCTGCGTGACATTCTTGCCTTCCGGATCCGCCTGGATGCGGACGATGCGGGCGCCAGTGTGGGTGAACTGGTTCCAGCCGCCGTGCTCAGCAAGGAAGATGTTGTTCCTGTACTCAGCCGGGAAGCTGTTCCCAGTGTAGAACTTCATCCCGAGCGGCCCCATGTGCGGGCCGATGTTCAGTGCCGGGGGCGTGAACTCGCTGCACTTGTGACCCATGGCGTATTTCGGATCCGGGATATCGCCCTGGTGGCAATAGGGATAGCCGAAGTGCTCGCCGATCCGCGTCAGGTGGTTGAGCTTGTCCGACGGAATGTTGTCGCCCATCCAGTCGCGCGCATTCTCGGACCACCAGAGCTGGCCGGTGCGCGGATCGACGTCGCCGCCGACGCTGTTGCGCTGGCCGAGCGCCACCACCTCCGACAGACCTTCATCCGGGTTGATGTGGCGATATTGCGCTGTCCCAGACGGGATCATGCAGACGTTGCAGGGCGGCCCGACCGGAATATAGAACCAGCCCGGCGCCTGCGAGTCTGCTACCATGACTTTCCAGCCGTGCGAGGTGTACGGCGGGAAATCGCTGTAAACGACCTCGCCCTTCGGGTTGTCGAGATTGTTGGCGATGTCCTTGTAGCGATAGATCTTGTCGATATCGACGACGTAGAGGTTGCCGTTGTAATACCCGACGCCAGTCGGCTGCCGCAGGCCCTTGATGATGGTCTGCGCCTCCCACTTGTCGCCCTTCTTCTTCAGCGCGAAGACGTGATCGGTCCAGGCGCCGACATAGAGCGTGCCATCGCTGCCGAACACCATCTGCCTGGCGCTGTCGAGGTTATCGGCCAGGATTTCGATATGGAAGCCCGGCTGCAGCTTGATGTTCTCCTTGACGAGCTTCGCGAGCTCCTCATGCGGCGTAGGCAAGGGCTGCATCGGATAGGGATGCGTTCCCTTCTGCTGCAGAGTCTCGTCACCCATGAACCAGTCCGCCGGCGGGTGGTCCCAGTAGTCACGAGTGTTGGCGTCGTACTTGATCAGTCCGCTGTCGGCGGCCGCAGCAGGGACGGCCGACACGGCGCCCAGCGCCACGAGCCCCGCCGCGCCCACCAGCGTTGGCAGTAATCTTGATCTTGAACCAAATTTCATAATTTCCTCCTCAGACACTCGTTTCCCAGCTACGCCCGCGAACCACAGGCACGGCCCACTCCAGCCTCGCACATCGGCAAGGGGGCGCCTGATCGACAAGGCGGCGTTGGGAGAGCGCGAATTCTTTACGTCGGTCGAGCGCTTCTGACAACGTGATATTTTCCCGAAGCCATCGCTAAAACTCTCCCGAAGCGTCCATCAGCTCGGAGGTTGCAACGGGACCATCGGATTGATCACATCATCGCGCTCGACAAGCCGCTGAGTCTCCAGCATCGCCTGGAACGGACCACCGGATCGGCTGACCGTCGCCAGCGCGAGCGCATAGCTCGTCAACGGCGAACCCGCCCACACCCGGTACACGCGAATGTGCACGGTTCCATTGGGGATGTTGACCGTCTTGTCGTCCGCGAGCTTCACTTCGACTCCCGGCGCCGTCGCCTTCTCGAGGAGTTTCGCATAACCGGCCTCGACCTCGCTCGGATCCGCCTGCTCCGCCCACGTGACGCATGATTCCGGATCGAGCCGCGTCGCCAAGACGAACCGTCCGACTGGATCCTGCACGGCCCACGCCTTGCCCGAACCCGGCACGCCGCCGCCGGCGAACGACACCATCTTGCCGTCGCGATTTGGCTTGCCAGCGAATATAGCGAGCGCGCGAGGATTGGTGATCGGCTTCAAATTCTGGTCATGCGCCCAGTCCTCCACCATATCGAGATGGCCGAACTTGACGATGCAGACATCGCTGAACAGCTTGACAAAGTTCGTGGCGGCCTCGTCGGCCCGCGCCGGCTGCCCAACCAGCGCGAGCGCGGCGGCGGCGAATGCAAGTCGCTTCATGAGACGTTTCCTCGTGGAAAACCGCACCCGTAGCGGGCTTTCGCAGCCTTGAACAGGGCGGGCTCCGCCGCCGCCCGTTGCGCATTCAAGCAGCAAGCGCGCCCACTGACGTCTACGCCCACTCGCCTTTGCGGAAGACAGGCGTGCGGGCGCCCTTCGCGTCGAGACCGTCGATGTCGATTTTGTCCGAGCCGATCATCCAGTCGATATGGATCATGCTCTTGTTGCCGCCGCGCTCGGCGATCTCATCAGGAGTGAGCTTTGCGCCGTCGACAAAGCACTTGGCGTAGCATTGCCCAAGCGCGATGTGGCAGGCGGCGTTTTCGTCGAACAGCGTGTTGAAGAACAGGAGCCCGCTCTTCGAGATTGGCGACGAGTGCGGCACGAGCGCGACCTCGCCCAGGCGGCGCGCGCCGTCATCGGTGTCGAGCACCTTGTTCAACACGCCTTCGCCGCGCGAGGCCTTCGCTTCGACGATGCGCCCCCCTTCGAAGCGGACCGCGATGCCGTCGATCAGCGTGCCCTGATAGGAGAGCGGCTTGGTGCTGACGACATGGCCGTCGACGCGGCGCGCATGCGGCGTCGTGAAGACTTCTTCCGTCGGGATGTTCGGATTGCAGGTGATTCCGTTCTTCGCCGTCGCGGCGCCGCCCTCCCACGCGTGGTCATCGGCAAGCCCGATGGTGAGGTCCGTCCCCGGACCGGAATAATGGAGCGCGTGAAATTTTTTCGCGTTCAGCCATTCCGTCCGGCGGTTGAGCGCGGCATTGTGCGCGGCCCACGCGGAAACCGGATCGCCATCGTCGACGCGGGAAGCCGAGAAGATCGCCTCCGCCAGCTTGCCGACGGCGACCTCTTCCTCGTCGTGCGGAAAGACCCGCTTCGCCCACGAAGCGGTCGGATAGGCGACGATGTTCCAGTTGATGTCGAAGCCGGCGATCTTCTCGAGCGCCGGCTGATAGGCGATCGAGTTCGCCTTGTTGGCGCGCGCGACCTTGGCCGGATCCTCGTGCGACAGCAGCATCGGATCGTCGCCAACGATGGCGAGGCGCGCGGTGTTCGCGGCGAACGCCTTGCCGACGCCTTCATAGAGCCAGCCCGGCGCGCGGTCGAAGCTCTCGTCGGGCGCGAAACGATAGCGCGCGAGCGTGATCTCCTCGTCGGAGAGGATCGGCGTCACGAGACCCGCGCCGGCCTTGTAGGCTTCGGCGACGATGGCGCGCGCGAGCGGCAGCGCCGAGATCGGCGCGGTCAAGAACAGATCTTGCCCCAGCTCAAGGCGTAATCCCACTTTGACCGCCGTCTCGGCGAGGCGCCCGACCTTCGCCGGATCGATCGAGGGGAAATTGCGCGGATGCGTGGTCATGGGCGAGCTCCGAAGACGACGGTTTGGAACGAGATGCTTGAGACTATAAGCCTGCAGGGAGGCAGGGAGAAGCCGCGAGGCGCGCGTTCGACGAGCCGATACGGACTTTGCCTCGACGAGCGCAAACGCGCCCGGCGGGTTTATAAGAGAGCCAAACGCAAGGAGACCAGCAGCATGGCGCGCATCCTCATCACCGGTTCGTCGGACGGCCTCGGGCTGATGGCCGGCAAGCTTCTCGCCGATCAGGGCCACAAGGTGGTGCTCCACGCGCGCAGCGCCGCCCGCGCCGCCGACCCGAAGGAGGCCGCGCCCAAGGCCGAGGCCGTCGTCGTCGGCGATCTCGGCACGATCGCCGCGACAAAGGACGTCGCGGCCCAGGTCAACGCGCTCGGCGCCTTCGACGCGGTCATCCACAACGCCGCCGTCAGCCATCGCGAAGAGCATCGCCTCACGAGCGACGACCTGCCGCATGTCTTCGCGATCAACACGCTTGCGCCCTACGTCTTGACCGCGCTGATCGAGCGGCCGAAGCGCGTCGTCTATATGAGTTCCGGCATGCACGAGGGCGCGACAGCGCATCTCGACGACATCCTCTGGCGCAAACGGCGCTGGGACCCCTCCACAGCCTATTCGGAGAGCAAGCTGCATGACGCCATGCTCGCTTTCGCTGTCGCGCGGCTCTGGCCGGATGTCCTGTCGAACATTGTGTCGCCCGGATGGGTGGCGACGAAGATGGGCGGCGCGGGCGCGCCCGACGACCTCGCGCAAGGGCATCTCACGCAAGCCTGGCTGGCGACGAGCGACGATCCCGCGGCGCGGACGACCGGCGGCTATTTCTATCACTTGAAGCCGCGCGAGCCGAACCCGGAAGCCCGGGACGTCGCGCTGCAAGAGAAGCTCATCGCAATCTGCCGGGAGTTTTCCGGAATCGGCCTGCCGCTGAGTTGAGACGGGGCGCAGCCTGGCTCGGAAACGCCGTTTTCGCGCCCGCCGTCAGCGCATCCGCGCATTTCCCGTATGGTGGGTGGCGGCGAAGTTCGACATCAGTTCATCGTATAGCTTGTCGGTTTCCTGCGCCTGGCCGCGCGAGAATTCCTCTCCGGCAGCCCCTCGGGTCGGCTGGTGTTTGACGCCGTTCTGAATGGGCCAATCGCCCGCATGGACCGGCCGAGACTGCTGGGCGATCGCGTCCTGCGCGAGACACGAAAGCGCCCCAGTCAAGGCGGCGATGATCATCGTCCGAAGCGACATCCCGTGACCCCCACTCTGCTGCGCGCGGCAATGATATAGCAACCCAGGCGCGACAAACGAGTCAGCCCGGAAGCTTACGAGCCGTGCGGAGCGCCGAACGCGATCCCCTCAGCGCCGCTTTGCGCGCCGGTTTTGGCGGCAGGGTCTTCACAAAGGCGAGCGCTTCGTCGAGCCAGGCCTTGAGGGCGTCGCCGGCAAGCCCGTCCAAGTCGACACGCACGTAACCCGCCATCGTCCGCCCACGCATTTCCATGGGCCGCGCTCCGGGCCGGGAAAGCGCCTGGGCTTCGCGATCCTTTCCGACGCGCAGCAAAAGCTCCCGCTTCGACACGGCGGCGACGATGTGTCCGTTCAGGAGGAAGCTCTGGCCGCCGAACATCCTCATCTCGGTGATCGCCTCAGCGCCGGAGAGATGGGCGCGAAGCTCGGCGGCGACCTCTTCTTCCCTCGTCATGCGAGCGTTCCCGGTCAGGTCGGCGCCAATGCTGGCCGAAGATCGGGCGCCCCACGGCGCGGGATGGGAACGGGGACGGCGCGCATCAGGGCCTGCGTATAGGGGTTGGCGGGATTCTCGAACACTTGCCGACGCGTTCCGTATTCGACGAGTTCGCCGCCGCGCATCACCGCGACGTCATGGCTCATCCTTTCGATCACCGCCATGTCATGCGAGATGAAGAGATAGGCGATGCCCATCGCCTCCTGCAACTCCAGCAGCAGATCCAGCACCTGGCCGCGCACCGAGACATCGAGCGCCGAGACGCTTTCGTCGGCCACGATGACGCGCGGCTCGAGCGCCAGCGCCCGCGCGATGCAGATGCGCTGGCGTTGGCCGCCCGAGAACTCATGCGGATAGCGGCTTGCGTGATCCGGCGCGAGATGGACGCGTTCGAGCAGCGTCGCGACGCGCTCGCGCCGCTCCGCCGCGCCGCCGACGCCGTGGATCGCGAGCGGCTCGGCGATCGCCGCGCCGACAGACATGCGCGGATCGAGCGAGGCGTAGGGATCCTGAAAGATCATCTGCGCCTTGCGGCGCACGGGCTTCATTTCCGTGGAGGAGAGACCGGCGATCGACACGCCGTCGATGACCACCTCGCCCGAGAAGGGAATGAGGCCGAGCGCCGCTTTTCCTGTCGTCGACTTGCCCGAGCCGCTCTCGCCGACGAGGCCGAGCGTGTGGCCCGCGCACAGTTCGAAGCTGACTCCGTTGACGGTCGGCGCCGGCGCGGCGCCGCGTTCGAACCAGCGGCGCGCGCGGCCGTAGGTCACGCTGAGATCGCGAACGAAGAGAACCGGATCGCGGGCGAGCGCGACAGCCGGGGCGGACGTCACGCGCGGCGGGCCGTCGGTCCCGGCGAAGGCGCCGAGGCGCGGCGCCGCCTCGAGCAACCGGCGCGTGTAGGCCTCGCGGGGGTGATCGAAAATGTCGAGGGCCGAGCCCTGCTCGACGATGCGGCCCGACTTCATGATCGCGACCCGATCGGCCATCTCGGCGACCACTCCCATATCGTGAGTGATCATGAGGATCGCTGCGCCAAAATCGGCGCGAAGCTCGCGCATGAGCTTGAGGATCTGAGCCTGGACGGTGACGTCGAGCGCGGTGGTCGGCTCGTCGGCGATCAACACCTTGGGCCGACAGGACAGCGCCATCGCGATCATCACGCGCTGCCTCATGCCGCCCGACAGCTCGTGGGGATATTGCCCGAGACGCCGCGCCGGGTCGCCGATGTGAACCGCGTCGAGCATCGCAAGGGCGCGGGCATGCGCCCCTTTTGCGTCGTCGTGCGCGCGAATGGCTTCCGTAAGTTGAGCGCCGACCGTCATGACCGGATTGAGCGACGTCATCGGCTCCTGGAAGATCATCGCGATCTCCCCGCCGCGCACGCGGCGCATGGCCCGCTCGCTCAAGGTCGTCAGTTCCCGGCCAGCGAGACGGATCGATCCCGAACGTCGCTTCAGAGAAAGGGAAAGCAGGCGCATGATCGACAGCGCCGTCAGCGATTTTCCCGAGCCCGATTCCCCGGCGAGGCACAATGTCTCGCCCGGATCGAGGGTGAAGCTCACATCCTCGAGCACCGGACGCAGACCCTCGGGCGTGCGTGCGTCGACCGAAAGATTGCGAACACTGAGAATGGGCTCCGTCATCTCAAGCGAAGACGATCCTGGGAAAGTAGAACGAGACAATCCAGTTGGGCTGATCGACAATCTCGCTCACACGCAAATCCCCACAGACGGAGAGGAGCAGATAAGCGTCGATCGGATTAAGGCCATGCTCGGCCGCGAGGAGATCGATCATGCGGGCGACCGCCTCCCGCGCCGCAGTCATCAAATCCGGCCCGACCCCGGTCGTCGCCTCGTAGCCGGCGCCGTCGAGATGGCGGGTGACGGGGCCAGGCGTCGAGAAGCGCGGGCTCTTGAGATTGGCGCTCTTTACGAGATCGAGCGTCAGTTCGACGTCCATCTGGCTCTCAATGGCGGTGCCGCAGACTTCACCATCGCCCTGCGCCGCATGCGTGTCGCCGATCGAGAAAAGCCCACCCTCGACCTCGACGGGGAGGTACAGCGTCGTTCCCTCGGCGAGATCGCGGATGTCGAGATTGCCGCCGACGGCGCGGGGCGGCACGACCGAATGCTGGCCCGGCGCCGCGGGCGCGAGGCCGACCTCTCCGGCGAAGGGTTTGAGCGGCACGCGGCCCTTCGGGCCGTAGAGCGCCGGCGCCATGGTCGACGGATCATAGGTCCACAGGTGAAGCGCGGGATCGGGAAACTGGTCGGCGAGAAGGCCGAAACCCGGGATATTGGCCGTCCAGCCGAAGCCTGAGGGGATGAACTTGCGGAAGGTGATCTTGAGCGCATCGCCCGGCTGCGCGCCCTCGACATGGACAGGCCCACTCACAGGATTGACTTTGGCGAAGTCGAGCGTCGCCACGTCCGCCGCGCTCGAGCCCTGTTTGAAATGCCCATTGCCCGCGTCAAGGCTTTCGAAGTGAATGGTCTCGCCCGGTTTGCACATGAGCGCCGGCGCGAAGTCGCGGCTCCATGCGAAATTGTGGTGCTTGCGATGGATCGTATGGTTGCACGCGGCGCACATGGAACGTCCTTCAAACGCGTTGCGGAACGGAGCGTGCTCCTGTCACCCACGCGAAGCGGGGGTCCAAATCGCCGCATCCAAGCCCTATGGAAAAAGCGCTGTTGCGGGATCTGGACGCCCGCGTTCGCGGGCATCCGGGGCGGGCGCTCAGATATCACTTCTTGATGTAGATCGCCTCGTAGTCAATGACGCGGGTCGGGTCGATGTAGACCGCGTCCGAGCCGCCCATGCGCTTCGATTTCGCGACGACGCGTCGTTCGTTGAACACCGGCGCCCACGGCGCCTGCTCCTTCTGTATGTCGGTGAAGATCTGCGACCAGACCTTGAAGCGCTCATCCTTCTGTTCAGGCTTCGACATGGCGTCGGCCTTGGTCGCACGGTCCTCGAAGCCCTTGTCGCAGAGCCATGTCCAATTCCATCCGCCGGGAACCGCGCCCCCGCAGCCGAGAATGGGCCCGTAGAAGTCGGACGGATCGGGGAAGTCGGCGATCCAGCCCATGCCGCCCGACCAGGTAAGGGCAGCCTGGTCCTTGTTGCCGCCCGCCGCGATGACCTCGGGCTGCGCCAGCGCCTTGATCTCCGCCTTGATGCCGATGGCGGCGAGATCCTGTTGGATCGCCTGGGCGATGCGCGGATTGGGATCGGTGTTCATTGCGTAGAGGGTTGTCGTGAAACCGTCCTTCACGCCCGCCTCCGCCATGAGTTTCTTCGCGCCTTCGACATCGTAAGCATAGCCCTTGTAGGCCTTGTCGTAGCCCGGCATCAGCGGCGGCAGCACCTGATTGGCCGGCGTCGCGCGGCCGTTGATGATCCGCACGATGCGGTCCTTGTTGATCGCCATGTTGATGGCCTTGCGGACACGCACGTCGTCGAGCGGCTTCTTGGTCGTATTGATGGTGATGTAGCTCGTCTCGAACTGCTCGCGGTCGACGATCAGGTCCTTGGCGTCGGGGGAATTCTTGATCTCGAGATATTTGGCGGGCGGGATGCCGTCGCCGGCGATGTCGACCTCGCCCTTTTGCAGGCGGAGGATCGAGACCAAGGGCTCCTGGCCGATTTCGACCTTGAAGCCGTCGAGATTCGGCCGCGGGCGGAAATAGTCGGCGTTGCGCGAGAAGACGAGCCGCTGGCCGGGCACCCATTCGTCAAGCTTGAAGGCGCCGGAGCCGACCGGCTTCTTGCCGAAATCGGC